>Ga0209801_1002517_pt1 | contig 10696 bp, 12 predicted proteins | sample GraSoiAngelo_127_FD_185884 | JGI IMG/M metagenome (GOLD analysis project Ga0209801, IMG submission 185884) | Grasslands soil microbial communities from the Angelo Coastal Reserve, California, USA - 14_0927_09_40cm (SPAdes) (version 2) | ecosystem: Environmental > Terrestrial > Soil > Grasslands ... | reverse complement strand
CACCGGCGAGCGCAACACCCACCGCACGCCCACGAACACGAGAATGAGCGCGACGAACGGCGACAACTGGTGGATCACATAGTTGAGGTCGGGCCCCGGTGGAAACACTGGAAATTGCATCAGCTAGACCCCCTACGCCCTTCCCCGGCGCCCAGTTTCCCCGCCTCACCATCCCGCGCCTTGGCCAGCAATCGTTCCGCAAAATCTACTCGCTCCGCGAGTTCCCCCATCTCACGGCGCAGCTCCTCCAGCCCCGTCGCCAGCTCCTCCTGCCGCGCCGCGAGCGCGGGGCTCCCCTCGCCCCCCGCCTGCAACTTGGCGGTGTATGCCTTGCTCAGGGTCCGGACGATCAGCCAGCTGAAAAAGCCGCCGAAAATGACGATGGGGATCAAAACCGCCACAGCCTCGGGGTTCATGAGCCGCGCGGCGGCGCCAGCCGCTCGCTCTCGCGAGTCTTGGCGAGCAGGCGCTCGGCGAAGTCCAGGCGCTCGGCGATGTCGCCCACCTGCTGGCGCACCTGCTCCACCTCGTCGAGCAGCTCGGCACGCAGCAGCGGCAGCTGATCGGCCGAGACCCCGCGCTTGGGGCCCTCGGCGATCCGTTTGGCGAGCGCGCCAACGAGCGGTCGGAGCACACCGTAGGCTGCACACAGCACGCAGAGGCCGAAGACAGTGATGAGCAGGTCTTTCCCGTCCATTATCCCGGTCCGATCCGCTGGCCCTCGCGGCCCTTGGCGAGCAGCCTCTCGGCAAAGTCCACCCGCTCGGCCAGCTCCGCCACCTCGCGCCGCACCGCCTCGAGCTCCTGCTCGAGCGCCTCCTTGTGGTCGGCGAGCTCGGCCCGCACGTCCCCCTGCCCCTTGCCGCGGATGCGCTCGGCGAACGCCCTGCCGATCGGGGAGATGGAGAGGAGGAACAGCGTGCCGCCTCCGAACAGGAAGATGATCGCGAGAACGCCTTCGATATCCATCGATCAGCGGGGCGGCGCGAGACGGTCTGGATCCCGCTCTCGCGCCAGCAGACGCTCCGTAAAGTCCAAGCGCTCTTCGACGTCGGACAGCCGCCGCCTGAGCTCGTCGACCTCGGCGAGCAGCCGCTCCGACTCACCCCCGAGCACCACTCCATGCTTCGCGGCCTTCATGGCCATCCATTGCTCATCGGTCTTCGACCATCCGCGAATCCACTCCGCGAGCGCCTTCCCCACGGGACCCGAGAGCACGAGTGTCGTGCCGATTACCAGCGCCAAGCCGATCACTCCCACCGCGGGTGCGAATGCTCCCATGCGACGGCTTCCTCCTCTTGGTGAACTTACTGACCTAGTCGGCCACCGCCAGCACCTTGCGGAGGAACTGCCCCGTGAACGAGCCTTTCGCCCGGGCTACGTCCTCCGGCGCCCCGGCGGCGACGACGGCGCCGCCCGCAGCCCCACCCTCGGGCCCCAGGTCGATCACCCAATCGGCGGTCTTCACGACGTCGAGGTTGTGCTCGATCACCACCACGGTGTTCCCCTTGTCCACCAGCCGGTGCAGCACCTCGAGCAGCAGACGCACGTCTTCGAAGTGCAGGCCGGTGGTCGGTTCGTCCAGGATGTAGAGGGTACGGCCCGTGTCGCGCTTGGCCAGCTCGGTCGCGAGCTTGACCCGCTGCGCCTCGCCACCAGAGAGGGTCGTCGCCGATTGGCCGAGGTGGATGTAGCCCAGCCCTACGTCGTTCAGGAGCTCGAGTTTCGTGCGGATGCGCGGCTGGTTCTCGAAGAAGTCCAGCGCCTCGGCCACCGACATGTCCAGCACATCCGCAATCGACTTTCCTTTATAGCGGACCTCGAGCGTCTCCCGGTTGTAGCGCCGTCCCTTGCACACCTCGCACGGCACGTACACGTCGGGGAGGAAGTGCATCTCGACCTTCACCAGGCCGTCCCCCTGGCACGCTTCGCACCGCCCGCCCTTCACGTTGAACGAGAACCGGCCCGGGCCATACCCCCGGATCTTGGACTCCGGGAGATAGGTGAACAGCTCGCGGATGGGTGTGAACAGGCCGGTGTACGTCGCCGGATTGGACCGCGGTGTCCGGCCGATCGGGCTCTGGTCGATGTCGATCACCTTGTCGATGTGGTCCAGTCCCTCGATGCGGTCGTGCGCGCCGGGCATCACCTTGGCGCGGTAAAAGTGGCGGGCGAGGGCGCGGTACAGGATGTCGGTCACGAGCGTGGATTTCCCCGATCCCGACACGCCGGTCACGGCCACGAACAGACCCAACGGAAACTCGACGTTCAAGTCGCGGAGGTTGTGCTGCCTGGCTCCGACCACCCCCAGCGTGCGCTGGGGGTCGGGGGTGCGGCGCCGCGGCGGGACGGGAATGCGCAGCTCGCCTCGCAGGTAGCGCCCGGTGAGCGAGTCGGCGTGCTGCAGCACGTCGTCGAGCGTTCCCGCGACCACGACTTCACCGCCATGACGGCCGGCGCGCGGTCCCAGGTCCACGACGTGGTCGGCCGCGCGGATCGTCTCCTCGTCGTGCTCCACCACGAGTACCGTGTTCCCGATGTCGCGCAGCTCCTTGAGCGTCGCGAGCAGGCGCGCATTGTCGCGCTGGTGCAGGCCGATCGAGGGCTCGTCGAGGATATAGAGGACCCCCACCAGCCGGCTGCCGATCTGGGTCGCGAGCCGGATACGCTGCGCCTCGCCCCCGGACAGGGAGTCCGCGGACCGACCCAAGGTCAGATAGTCCAGCCCCACGTTGCGGAGGAAGCGCAGCCGGTCGTTCACCTCCTTGAGAATGGGCCGGGCGATCTCTGGGTCGAGCCCTGGACGACCGTTGCGGCGCAGCGGAAGGCTCTCGAAGAACGCCAGCGCGTCCGACACGGGCAGGTCCACCACGTCGCCGATGCTCTTGCCGTGCAGCAGCACCGACAGGCTCTCCGGACGCAACCGCTTGCCGTGGCACGTCGGGCACGGCTGCTCCACCATGAACTCCTCCAGCTGCTCACGCACGCTGTCGGACCCGGTTTCGCGATAGCGGCGCTCGACGTGCTTCAGGACCCCGTCCCAGCCCGACTCGTATTGCCCGTGCCAGCGCTCGCTGTCGTACTGGAAGGTCAGCGTCTTTCCCGGCGCGCCCGACAGAACGACCTTCTTCGCCTGCGCCGGCAGGGCGCTCCATGGAGCATTGAGGTCGAACTTGAACGCGCGGGCCAGGCTGGGCAGGATCACTTTGCGGATGTAGCCGCTGGGCTCGCCCCACGGGAGGATCACGCCTTCCAGGATCGACAGGCTCGGGTCGCCGAGCACCAGGTCCGGGTTTACCTCGCGTCGCGTACCCAGGCCCGAGCAATCGGGGCACGCCCCGAACGGCGAGTTGAACGAGAACTGCCGCGGCTCGAGCTCGGGAAGCGACAGCCCGCACGTGGGGCAGGCGTAGCGCTCCGAAAACAGCGTGGACTTTACGCCCTGAACGACCTCCACCGTGCCGTCGGCCGCCTTGAGCGCCGTCTCGATCGAGTCGGCGAGGCGCGAGCGATCCGCCTTGCGCACCACCAGCCGGTCCACCACGACCGCGACGTCGTGATTCTGGCGGCGGTTGAGCTTCGGCACTTCGCTCAGGTCGTACGTTTCCCCGTCCACGCGCACGCGGACGAATCCCTGCTTTTTCGCCGCCTCGAACACGTCGCGAAACTCGCCTTTGCGGCCGCGCACCAGCGGCGCCAGCACCTCGATCTTCGTCCCCTCGGGCCACGCGAGCACGAGGTCGGTGATCTGGGATGCGTTCTGCCGCTCGATCGGTGAGCCGTCTTTGGGACAGTGGGGCGTGCCCAGCCGGGCCCACAGCAGGCGGAGGTAATCGTACACCTCGGTGATGGTGCCCACGGTCGAGCGCGGATTGTGGCCGGCACTCTTCTGCTCGATCGAGATCGCGGGGGAGAGCCCTTCGATCGCGTCCACATCGGGCTTCTCCATGAGTCCCAGGAACTGACGGGCATAGGCGGACAACGACTCGACGTAGCGACGCTGTCCCTCGGCGTAGATCGTGTCGAATGCGAGGGAGGACTTCCCGGATCCGGACAGCCCGGTGATCACGGTGAGGCTGTCGCGCGGGATCTCGACCGTGATGTTCTTGAGGTTGTGCTCGCGGGCGCCGCGGACGATCAGCGAATCGCTGGACATAGACTCGTAGGCTAGAAGGCAGACGGGTTCCCGGTCAACTCTCCGTGCCCGGAGGTTCGTGGAGGTTGGGGAGGTTGGGGAGGTTGGGGAGGTCAGAGGAGGTTGTTACACGGGCGGAAGAACCTCCCCTAACCTCCACAACCTCCCGAACCTCCCACAACCTTGCTTAAGCTCCGTAGCGCCCGTACGTTAGCCCTTCCCATGACCCCCACCGCCCTTGTCGTGCTGACGACGCTCGCGAGCGAAGCCGACGCCCGGGCCCTGGTCACAGCGCTCCTGGGCGATCACCTGATAGCTTGCGGAACGCTCCTGCCCGGCGCCCGCTCGCTGTACCGCTGGCAGGGGGAAATGACGGAGGAGGCGGAGGTGGTCGTGTTGCTCAAGACCGATCGATCGAAGTGGGACGCCTTGTGCGGCGCCGTGCGGGAACGGCATCCGTACGCGGTGCCGGAGCTGCTCGCGCTGCCGGTCGAGCGCGGGCTGGATCGGTATCTGTCCTGGCTCACGCAGGAGGTGGTGGGTGATCCGCAAGCGTGAGCCGCGCTGGCAGTCGGCGGCGGATCGGGCCCGCGTCGCGGCCGAGCTGATCGAGGAAGCGGCCTCGCTGACGGACGAGAGCACGATCGCGTCGCCCGCCGATGTGGCGCGGGCGGGCCTGCCGCCGCCGATCAGCTTGGAGCTGCCGATGCCCTCCACGTCTCCCGGCGGCGACGCTGGGCCGGCGCCGAGTGCGCCCCCGGCCGCTCTTACGCTCGACGATGCGCTCGCCCGAGATCCGGAGAATGTCGCACTACTGGTCGAGCGCGCCGCCCGGCTCGGGGCCGCCGCGCATTACAGCGCCGCGCAGCTCGATTATGAGCGGGCCCTGCGGGTCGACCCGGCGCACGGCGAGGCCCTGACCGGTCTCGGCGTGCTGCTCTCGCGGCGCGGGCTCTGGACCGAGGCCCTGCCGCCGTTACGGCGTGCCACGGAGGTCGAGCCCGGCCGCGCGGCGGCCTGGTATTACCTCGGCGAAGCCCTCAATCATGTGGACGACCTCACCGCCGCTCAGGCCGCCTACGAGCGGGCGGTGGAGCTCGAGCCCCGCAACGCGCGGGCGCTGCACCGGCTCGGCATCGTGCTCGATCGCCTGAACCGGCCCGTCGAGGCGACGCGGATGTATCGCCGCTCCCGGGAGGCTGCCGCCCGGTGATTCGCGTGGTCGTGGACGACCTCGCGTTCCTCGCCGCCGACGCGATCGTCCGACCCGCCACGACGCGTCTTGACCCGACCACCCCGGCGGTGCAGCGGCTGGAGACGGTGGGCGGCTCCGAGTTCGCGGGCCACTTGCGGCTCCACAAGGAGCTCCCCGTGGGCGCGGCGGTCGTGACGGCCGGTGGGGGAGACCTCCCGGCGGAGTTCGTGATCCACGCCGTCATCCGCAGCGACACCGAGCCGGTCACGCGTGACGGCGTCGCGCGGGCGTGGCGCTCCGCGCTGCAGCAAGTGCAGGAATGGGAGTTCGGCACGGTCACCGTGCCACCCATCGGCACCGGCGCGGGCAACCTGACAGTCGAGGACGCCGCCGAGATCATGGTGCCCATCCTCAACGTCCACCTCGGTAACGCGGCGTTTCCCGCCGACGTCGCCTTCGTCGTGGAGACGCCGGCGGAGCGTGATGCGTTCGAGGCCGTGCTGCGCCGCAGCGGGGCGGCCCAATCGTGAGCCGGCGCACCCTGGCCGCGGTGATCATCGGCGCATGGATCGTGTCGCTCGGGTGGCTGGTGAAGCGCGAAGTCTTCCCGCCGACCGGCGCGCGTCTGGCGGAGGCCGCGCTGCGCGTACCGCCGGGCGCCGTGTACTATCGTCTCGCAGTCGCCGAGCGGCAGGTCGGGTTCGCTTCGTCCACCATCGATACCTCCGGCACGAGCATCCGGGTGACGGACGTGCTCGTGCTGCAAGTTCCGGCCGCGGGCACGCTGCACCATACCACGACGATGAGCCGGGCTACGTTCTCCCGCACACTGCGATTCGAGCGCTTGGAGGCCAAGTTCGACGGCGACGTGGGCCGCTTCGCCGTGCGGGGCCTCGCGAGCGGCGATACGGTGTTCGCGCTCAGCCTGCAGTCGGCGACGGACTCCGAAACGACCCGCATGTCGCTCGTCCGGCCGGTCGTGCTCCCCACCATTCTTCCGCTGCGCCTCGCGTTCGGCGGCGAGCTCAAGCCGGGGAAGGTCTACACGAGCGCCGTGTTCGACCCGATGCTGCTCGCGCAGCGGCCGGTGGACGTGACGGTCGCGGCGGAGTCGACCCTGGTGGTGCCGGACAGTGCGGGCTTCGATTCGACGACCATGGCCTGGGTGGCGGTGCACTTCGACACGGTACGCGCCTTCCGTATCGAGGAGCGATCGGGCGGCAATCCGACGACGGCGTGGATCGACGCCCAGGGACACGTCGTCCGGGCGGCGAACGCGGCGGGGTTCACCATGGACCGCACCGCGTTCGAGCTGGCGTACGTGAACTTCCGGCATCGCGACACGGTGCGCGTCGCCCGGGCGAGCGCCAATCCCGGACCCGGAGAGGTGGTGGCGACCACGGCGCTCGTCGCGCACGCGCCCCCCCCCACCGGCCGCGATACCCTGTCACTGTTGCGGGTGCGACTCTCCGGGGCGGCGCCCGGGGGGCCGGATTTCGCCACGGGACGGCAACGGCTGGCGGGCGACACGCTCGTCGTGCGACGCCAGGCGGGGACCGACCTCATGGCGGGGTACCAGCTTCCGGCGCGCGAACGGCGGCTCGCGCCGTTTCTCGCGCCCGAGCCGTGGATCGAGAGCGACGACGCGCGCATTCAGGCGCAGGCGCGTCTGATCGTGGGGCACGAGGGAAATCCGCCCCGCGCCGCCCGCCTGATCCACGATTGGGTGGCCCGGCACGTGGACCCGAGGCCCACCCCGGGCGCGGTGGGGGCGGTGCACGTGCTCGAAACCCGGAGTGGCGACTGCAACGAGCGCACCGTGTTGTACGTGGCGCTGGCGCGGGCCGCCGGGCTCCCCGCCCGCGCCGTCGCCGGCCTCCTCTACCGCGGGGGGCGCTTCTACTATCATGCGTGGCCCGAGGTGTACCTCGGCGACTGGGTCGCCGTGGACCCCGCGCTCGATCAGTTTCCCGCCGACGCGGCGCACGTGCGGTTCGTGGTCGGCGGCCTCGCTCGTCAGGCCGTGCTGGTACGCCTGATCGGGAGTCTCAAGCTCGAGGTGCTATGATCCGGCTCGAGAACCTGACCAAGCATTACGGCAGCTTTATCGCGGTGGACGACGTCTCGCTCGAGGTGTCGCGGGGCCTGTTGTACGGATTCCTCGGCCCCAACGGCGCGGGGAAGACCACCACGCTGCGGATGATCGCGGGGATCCTCCGACCCACCGACGGCCGGGTGTTCTTGGGCGGCGACGACGTGCACCGCAATCCGATCGCGGCCAAGCAGCGGCTCGGTTTCATTCCCGACCGCCCGTTCGTGTACGACAAGCTCACGGGCGCCGAGTTCCTGCGGTTCGTGGCGGCCTTGTACGGCCAGGAAGGCGACACCGTCGATCGGCGCGTCGCCGAGCTGCTCGAGGTGTTCGAGCTGGCGAGCTGGAAAGACGAGCTGGTGGAAGCGTACAGCCATGGGATGCGGCAGAAGCTGATCATCTCGAGCGCCTTGATCCATCGGCCCGAGTACATCGTGGTGGATGAGCCGATGGTGGGGCTCGACCCGAAAGCGGCGCGACTCCTCAAGGACATCTTCCGCCAGTTCGTGAGTCGAGGGGGCACCGTGCTCATGAGTACCCACACGCTCGAGGTGGCCGAGGCGATGTGCGACCGCGTCGCCATCATCCAGCACGGCAAGATCGTCGCCGAGGGAACCGTCGACGACCTGCGGCACCAGCACCGCGCCGGCGACGCCAGCCTGGAAGAGCTGTTCCTGAAGCTCACGGGCGGCGCCCAGGTGCGCGAGCTGGCGGAGGTGCTGGGCCACGGCGGGGACGACGGCGCTCCGTGACCCAGCCGTCGCTGTGGCGCGTGCTCGAGCCCAAGTGGCGGACCGCCCTGCAGCGGATCCGCGAGGAGCGCTCGCGCGGCGGCTCGGGCAAGCTGCTGCTGCTCGTCGCCGTGGGGACGCTGTTCTGGCTCGCCGTGTTCTGGATGCTGTACGTGATCCTGCGCTACTTCCGCGGCGTGGAGGAGCTGGGACCGCTGCTCGCGGGCAAGCTGCTCGGGCTCGTCCTGCTGTCGTTCATCTCGATCCTGGTGCTCTCCAACGTGATCACGGCGCTGTCGAGCTTCTTCCTGGCGAAGGACCTCGACCTGCTCGTGTCGGCGCCGGTGGACTGGCTGCGGATCTACCTGGCGAAGCTCGGCGAGACGCTGCTGCACTCGTCGTGGATGGTGGCGCTGATGGCCGTGCCGATCCTCACGGCCTACGGCGTGATCTACCGGGGGGGGCCCCTGTTCGCGCCGTTCGCGGTCCTCACGCTGTTCCCCATGCTGGTGGTTCCCGCCGTCGCGGGCTCGGCCCTCACGCTCGTGCTCGTGAACGTGTTCCCGGCACGCCGCACACGCGATCTGCTGTCGATCGTCGCGCTGGGCGCAGCCGGCGGCCTGATCCTGCTCCTGCGGGTGATCCGTCCGGAGCGGCTCGCCTCTCCCGAAGGATTCCGCAACCTGCTCGACTTCATCGCCGTGCTTCGCACCCCGACGTCGCCGTTCCTGCCGAGCGAGTGGGCCACGAAGGCGATCATGACGTTTCTGCGCGGCGAGCTCGACCCGCTGCCGCTGGTGTTGCTCTGGACCACCGCCGCCGGGCTCGTGACGATCGGGGCAATGCTGCACCGCGCGCTGTTCGCCCCGGGCTTCACGAAGGCGCAGGAGGGCGCCGAGCGCTTCGTGCGCGGCGCGTGGTGGCGCTGGACCGTCGGCACGCTGCTCGGCTTCCTTCCCGTGGCGAAGCGCGAGTTCGTGCTCAAGGACGTCAAGCTGTTCTTCCGCGACACGACGCAGTGGAGCCAGCTCATCCTGCTGGCGGTGCTCGTTGTGGTCTACCTGTTCAACATCAAGGCCCTGCCGCTGCACCGCGGCGAGCAAGTGGGCTTCTTCTACGTCACGCTGGTGTCGTTCTTGAACCTCGGGCTCGCTGGCTTCGTGCTCGCCGCCATCGCCGCGCGCTTCATTTTCCCCGCCGTGTCGCTCGAAGGCCGGCATATGTGGCTCTTGCGCTCGAGCCCGCTCGAGCTGAAGACGCTGCTCTGGTCCAAGTACTGGGTGGGGACCGTCCCGCTGCTCGTGCTCGCGCTGCTGCTCACCGGGCTGACCAACGTGCTGCTCCAGGTCCGGCCGTTCATGATGGTCGTGAGTATGCTGACGATCGGCGGCCTCACCCTCGCCATCGCGGCGCTGGCGCTCGGCTTCGGCGCGCTGTACCCACAGTTCGAGACCGAGAACGCGGCGCAAATCCCGACGTCGTTCGGCGGGCTGGTCTATATGATGGCGACGATCGCGCTGCTCGGCTGGGTGATCTTCGTGCTGTGGCAGGCGGTATACGCATACGTGCGGGCGGTGTACGAGGGGCAGCCGGTGGTCGTGACCGCATGGATGGTGCTGTGTTTCGCGGTCGTCGCCGCCACGTGCGCGGCGGCGACGGCGCTGCCCCTGTGGGTGGGGCTGCGGCGGATGGAGCGGTTCGAGTTCTAGCTAGAGCGGAAAGTTGAGCCCCGCCTCGACGTTGAACGAGGTGTGGTCGGCGAACACGAATTTCCCCTCCAGGAACGGCTTGAACGGCCGCGCCCGTCGCCCTTCCCACCCGGCGAACAGGTTCGCGCCGGCGTCACTCGCGCCGGACGCGTGCAGGTAGGCGAACCCTCCGCCGACGTAGAAGAACCCGTACACCGTCGGCGGGTGGAACTTGAGGTCCGCGTTCAGACGGAACGGCGAGCCCGTGAGGCCGGGGTAGAACTCGGCCGACGGCGCCAGCGCCCAGCGCCGCCCGACCGGCAGGTTCAGCTGACCGCCCACGAACACATGGTCGGCGTCGAAGTCGTAGCCCACCCGCGGCCCGATCCCCGGCTGGTCGACCAAGACCGCTCGACCACCACGCATCCGCCGCTGGGCCTGCACGGTCGTGCCCACGACGGCCAATCCCGCGACCACCATCCCGATTCGCAGTGTGAGACGCGTCACACCCGCGCTCCCCGATTGAAGGTCGCACAGTGATAGGGAGGCGAGTGGTGAAAATCAAGAGCACGGACGCGCGTCGGGGGCGACGTCATCCGTCAGGCGGCCACACGCGCTCCACAGGAATGACAGTAGCGCGCGTCGCGCTCGAGCGACGTGCCGCAGCGCGAGCAGTAGCCGGGCGCGCTCGCGAGCCGGGAGCCGCACTCGGAGCAGAACTCTGCATCCCTTTCGGGGCGAGGGCCATGCGTCGGACAGGCGGGATGCGGGATGCGGGATACGGGATGCGATGCGGCGTCGGATGCCACGCTTCCCGCATCTCGCATCTCGCTTCCCGGCTGTTCCGCGCGCAAC
>Ga0209801_1002511_pt1 | contig 10720 bp, 9 predicted proteins | sample GraSoiAngelo_127_FD_185884 | JGI IMG/M metagenome (GOLD analysis project Ga0209801, IMG submission 185884) | Grasslands soil microbial communities from the Angelo Coastal Reserve, California, USA - 14_0927_09_40cm (SPAdes) (version 2) | ecosystem: Environmental > Terrestrial > Soil > Grasslands ... | reverse complement strand
GTGATCCGGATCGGAGACCAGGTGGCGGAACCGTTGCTCGCCCATCGGCGGACGGAGAGCCTGGCGGCCGCGCGCCGGTCTGCTGAGGAGGTCTTCCATCGGGTTGGGGTGCCAGTGGATTTTCTCGACCGCTACCCCTTCGAGCTCAGCGGAGGCATGCGCCAGCGCGCGGCCCTGGCCATGGCCCTGATTACCGTGCCGGATGTGGTGATCCTCGATGAGCCGACGTCGGCGCTGGATGTGCTCACTCAGGCGAACATCATGAACGTGCTGAAGGCGATCAAACGCGAAACACAGACCAGCTTCATCCTCATTACCCACGACATTGCCACCAGTAGTGAACTTGCCGACGACGCCGCGGTGATGTACGCGGGGCAGATGGTCGAGATGAGTCATGCCGACCAATTCTATCGTGAGCCCCTTCATCCGTACTCGCGGGCCCTGATGGCGAGTGTGCCCACGCTGCGGGAAGAAAAACGCCTGGGGTTCATCTCAGGACAGCCTCCCAGCCTGATCGATCCACCGAAGGGCTGCCGCTTCGCCGACCGCTGCCCCGCCCGGTTTCACAAATGCAGCGAAGAACCGCCGTTGTTCAAAGCGCAAGATCGGCTGGTGAAGTGCTGGCTGTACGCGTGAGCGCCGCGATGCCGGACGACGTACTGCTCTCCGTCCGAGACCTGCACACATGGTTCGAACTCCGCCGGTGGGGCTTCGTGCGGGTAGGCTTCGTGCGTGCGGTCGATGGGATCACCTTTGATCTCCGCCGGGGCGAGGCACTGGCGGTGGTGGGGGAGAGCGGGTGTGGGAAGAGCACGCTTGCAAAGACAATCCTGGGTCTGCACCTGCCGACTCGTGGCGAGATCGTCTTTGACGGCAGAACGGTACAGAGTCAGGAGAATCTGCGCTGGTTCCACTCCCGCGTCGGGTACGTGCAGCAGGATCCATACGGGGCCCTGGCGCCGTTCATGAACGTGCAGCGGATCCTTGAGGAACCTCTGGTGATCAACGGGATGGCCGACCGGGACGCGCGCGTGCGACGGATCCGGGGGGTTCTGGAGGAAGTGAAGCTCACCCCCGTCGACGACTTCCTGCCCCGTTATCCGCATATGCTCAGCGGTGGGCAGCAGCAACGTCTCGTGGTGGCCCGGGCGGCGATCCTGGAACCGCAGCTGATCATCGCCGATGAGCCGGTGTCGATGCTCGATGCGTCCGTGCGGGTGGAGATTCTTCAACTTCTGCGCGGGCTGCAAGAACGGTATGGTCTGAGCCTGATCTACATTACGCACGACCTGTCCACCGTTCGCCACTTTTGTGAGCGTGTCTTCGTGATGTACGGAGGAATGATCATCGAGCAGGCGCCTGTGGCGAATCTCCTGCAGAATCCGCGGCATCCCTATACTCAGGCGTTGCTCGCCGCCATTCCCGATCCAGACCCCGAGAATGCCACGCGGTTTCGGGAGGTTCCCCCCGGAGAGCCCCCCAGCCTGCTCCACCCCCCGTCAGGTTGTCGGTTCCATCCTCGGTGCCCTGCGTTCATGCCGGGGACGTGTGACGTCAACATCCCCACAAATTTCGAACCCTCGGCCGGACACCGGGTGGCCTGCTGGCTCTACGATGAGTCCAGACAGGTGGCGGCGAAGGCGCCACCGCGACCATAATGGTACAAACTCGCCTGATCTTCCTAAGACTGATGGCCATGGGATTCGTGATGCTCCTGCTGAGCTGGTTTTTGCTCCTGCTCACGGTGAGCAGACTGATCGCCTCAAGCTTCGTGCTCAGCCTGACAGCGTATGCGGGCTCGGTGGTGGGGCTGGCTATGGGAGTGTATGGCGCACTACAGTATGCGAGCCACGGCGGGCGATAGCATTGCAAACGTATGTTTGGTAATTTGAGGGATTCTTCCTTCTCTGGGGAACTGTAAACGAGGAAGAATCGTACCCATATCGTATACCATAGTGTACTTTGGTGAACTTGGAGGAGATCCCAGCATGGCCACCGACTCCAAGCCGGCCTGGTCCGATATTTTGACGGTGGATCAGGTCGCCGCCTACCTGCAACTGAACCGCCTCACTATCTATCGATACATCCGCCGGGGGCAACTCCGTGCCGCTAAAGTGGGCAAAGCGTATCGCGTCCGCAAGGCGGACGTGGATGTATTCCTGGACAGCCTGCAAATCCGCCCGGCTGCTCGGAGGTCGGTGAGAGCGGTGCGCCCGGAGGCCGCTCCCGGGCCGAGGCCGGCGCCAGTCCCGGCCGTCTCGCGGTCAGATTCCGCAGACCTGCGGGACCGGGAACTGAGTCTTGGCCCGTTGGAGTGGGCGACCCGGGGGCTCCATTGATTGAGAGAAGGGGAGGAGATTGAGATGCGAGTACGCTGGGATTGGCTGTCGCTGCTGCTGGTGATGCTGCTCACGCTGGTGATGTGGCCTGCCGCAGGGGTTCAGGCGCAGCCAACCGCAGGTCGTGACACGGTCGTGATCGGCATATCCCAGGAGCCAGACTATCTCAACCCGATGTTTGCGGAAATGTCGGCCGCGGCCTCCGTGCAGTCGACCATCTTCACGGCAGATGTGGAACGCGACAGCGCTTGGAAGTTGTTCCCGCAAGGCGTCGAGTACATGCCGAGCCTCAAAGACAATACCTGGAGACTCGACGGCGAGAAGATGACGCTGGTCTGGAAGGTAAAAGCGCGCAACTGGTCGGACGGCAAGCCGGTGACCTGCGGCGACTACGTCTTCGGCCACAGCGTGGCGCGCAATGAGCAGGTTCCCGTGGTGGTGCGTGACCTGACGACCCGCATTGCCAACGTGGTGTGCAGCAAGGGCGCGGAGGGACTGGACATCACGGTGAACTGGAAGGACAGGTATGCGTTCGCCAACATCAGTGTCACGCAGTACGGGGCAACGCCCCGCCACGCTCTGGAACGCTACTACCGGGATAACCCCGCCAAGCTGAACGAGGCCCCGTACGGCAATGATCCCAAGTTCACGGTTGGCGACGGCGCCTATCGCCTCGTCGAATGGCGCAAGGGCTCATCGTTGACGGTGGAAGCGGTGCCGAACCATGCGATTTTTGGCACCCCACGAGTCAAGCGCATCACCTGGCGATTTGTTCCCGACACCAACGCGCTTGTCGCCAACATGCTCTCCGGAGCGATCGATGTCGTCGCGACCATCGGCATTACGTTTGACCAGGCCGTGCAGCTCGACAAGCAGGCGGCCGGCCGGTTCAAAGTATACTTCGAGCCCGCGCTGACCTGGGAGCACATCGACCTCAACTTCGATAACCCGCTGTTGCAGGATGTGCGTGTGCGCCGCGCCCTGGCCCACGGCATCAACCGCGAGGCCATCTCGCAGCAGCTGTTTGAGGGCCGGCAGCCAGTATCCAACACGTACCTGCCTGCGCGACACCCCGGCTATACCGACGCTGTTCAGAAGTATCCCTACGATCCGGCGCGAGCTCGCGCGCTGCTGCAGGAGGCAGGATTCACGCCGGGTCCGGACGGCATTCTGCGCAACGCCGCCGGGCAGCGACTCTCATTGGAGCTCAACACCACCGCCGGAAACCGCATCCGGGAACAGGTCGAGCAAATCATCCAGCAAAACCTGAAGGACATCGGCATCGAGATTACGATTCAGAACTTTCCGGCTCGAGTGTACTTTGGCGAAATCACGAATCAACGGAAGTACAAGGCACTGGCGATGTACGCCTGGACCATCGCCCCGACGTCGGACTGTGCTGATCTCTACACATCCGAGAGCATCCCGAACGAAAAGAACGGGTGGGCCGGTCAGAACTACCCGGGCTACAAGAATGCAGACATGGACAAAACCTGCAAGGCTGCCAGAGCCGAGGTCGACGAGGCCAAGCGGATCCAACTGCTGAACGAGAGCGCACAGATCTTTGCCCGGGATCTGCCCGCATTGCCACTCTATAATCGGGCGTCGGTGTCGGCCGCGAAACCCGGGTTGCAGAACTACTTGCCGGTGCAGCTGAGTGGCACCTACGAGACGTGGAACGCAAGCAAGTGGTACTGGCAGTAGGAGCCAAATCTCTTTCGTGGAGGAGGAATGAGATGCGAGTGCGCTGGCAGTGGCTCTCCTTCCCGCTGGTGACGCTGCTGACGCTCACGATCTGGCCTGCCGCCAGGGTCCAGGCGCAGCCGGCCGCCGGTCGTGACACAGTCGTGATCGGCATGGCTCAGGAGCCCGATTACCTCAACCCACTCTTTTCCGAGATGGCCGCAGCGGTGAGCGTGAACTGGACGATCTTCACCCGCGACGTGCAGCGCGACAACACCTGGAAAAACTTCCCGCAAGGCGTTGAGTACTTGCCGACCCTCAAGGACGGCACCTGGAAGCTTGATGGGGACAAGATGTCGCTGATTTGGAAGGTGAAGGCGCGCAACTGGTCGGACGGGAAGCCCGTAACCTGCGGCGACTACGTCTTCAGCTACAGCGTGGCCCGCAACGTGCAGGTGCCCGTGGTGACGCGTGACGTGACCAACCGGATCGCCAACGTCCTGTGCATGAAAGGCGCGGACGGACTGGACATCACGGTCAACTGGAAGGAGCGCTACGCGTACGCGAACACGAGTCTCACGGAATACAGCGCGCTGCCCCGCCACGCCCTGGAACGCTACTATCGAGACAATCCGTCCAAGCTCAACGAGTCCCCGTACGGGAACGATCCGAAGTTCACCGTCAGCGACGGCGCGTATAAGCTCGTGGAATGGCGGAAGGGCTCGTCGATGACGGTTGAGTCGGTCGGGACTCACCCGATCTTCGGCGCCCCGCAGGTCAAACGCATTACCTGGCGGTTCATTCCCGACACGAACGCGCTGGTCGCCAACATGCTCTCCGGTGCGATTGATGCCATCGGGACGATTGGAATCTCCTTTGACCAGGCCACGCAGCTGGACAAGCAGGCCGGCGGCCGGTTCAAGGTGCTGTTCGAGCCGGGGCTGATCTGGGAGCACATCGACCTCAACTTCGACAACCCACTGCTGCAAGACGTGCGGGTCCGCCGCGCCCTCGCCCATGGCATCAATCGGGACGCGATCTCCCAGCAGCTCTTTGAGGGAAAGCAGCCGGTGTCCCACACCTACCTGCCGCCGCGGCACCCCGGGTACACGGACGCGGTGCAGAAGTATCCGTTTGATCCCGCCCGGGCCCGGGCCCTGCTCCAGGAAGCCGGATTCACGCCCGGCTCTGACGGCATCCTCCGTAACGCCGCTGGGCAGCGGCTGTCGCTGGAACTCAACACCACCGCGGGCAACCGCGTGCGGGAACAGGTCGAGCAGATCATCCAGCAGAACTTGAAGGAGATCGGCATCGAAATCACCATCCAGAACTTCCCCGCCCGCGTGTACTTCGGCGAGATTACCAACCAGCGCAAATTCAAAGCACTGGCGATGTATGCGTGGGTCATGTCGCCCATCTCCGATTGTGACCAGCTGTACACCGCCGACGGCATCCCGAACGATGCCAACGGGTGGGCCGGTCAGAACTACCCCGGCTACAAGAACGCCGACATGGACAAGACCTGTAAAGCAGCCAGCCACGAGGTCGACGAGGCCAGGCGGAACAAGTTGCTGAATGACAGCACGGTCATCTTTTCACGCGACCTGCCAGCGCTCCCGCTGTACGTCCGCGCCTCGGTTGCGGCCGTGAAAAACGGGTTGCAGAACTTCACGGCGTTGCAGCTCAGCCAGGCGTACGAGACGTGGAACGCGAGCAAGTGGTACTGGCAGTAGGCGGCTGACGGCCTCCGGAAGGAGGAGAGCGTGCAACGGTATATCTTCCGCCGGCTGCTACAGATGATCCCCATCGCCCTGGGGATCTCCGTGTTGATGTTTGCCCTCTTGACACTCGCCCCGGGCGATCCGGTCGACCTGCTCATCTCCTCTGACCCACGCGTGAAGCCCGAAGACGTGGTCCGGTTGAAACACCTCTACGGACTGGATCAGCCCATCCACATCCGATACCTGAAGTGGTTGGGTCGGACGGTACAAGGCGACCTGGGTTTCTCGCGCACGTACAAGGAGCCGGTCACTGAGTTGATGCGGGATCGCATCGGGAACAGCCTCTGGCTCACGGTGACGGCCTTCGTCCTGGCGGTGGGGGTGGCGGTGCCGGTGGGGATTTACTCCGCCCTGCACCAGTATTCGTTCCTGGATTATGCGGCCACGACCTTCACCTTCTTTGGCGTGTCCATTCCGGTGTTCTGGTTCGGCATCATGGCGATCTACTTATTTGCTGTTTGGCATCCATGGACCCAGATCCCGGGCCTGGCGTGGGTGCTGCTGCCGCCCGGCGGCATCAGCACCCCGGGCGTCGGCGAGGGCCTACCGTTTCTCCTCGACCGCCTGCGGTACATGATCCTGCCGTCGATTGTCCTGGCGCTGCTGTCGATGGCATCCTATACCCGCTACACGCGGTCCAGCATGCTGGAGGTGGTGCGGCAGGATTATGTGCGTACCGCACGGGCCAAGGGACTGGCCGAAGGTACGGTGATCAACAAGCACGCCCTGCGCAACGCCCTCATTCCCCTGATCACGATCATGGCCCTGTCCATCTCCGGCCTCTTCGCGGGTGCACCGATCACCGAAACGGTGTTTGCCTGGCCGGGGGTCGGGCGTCTCCTGGTGGACTCCGTCATCGGGGGGGATTACGTGGCGGCGCAGGCGGTGCTCATGTTTCTGGCCGTGCTGGTGCTGATCTTCAACCTGATGGCCGACATCGGATACGCATTCCTGGATCCACGCATCAAGTATGACTAGTCTCCCCGGGCTTCCCAGTCTGTCCAGTCTGCCATCACCTTGGCAGTTACAGGAGGACTGAGGATGGTCCGCAACGCGGTCACAGTGCCCGCGCTCACCGTAGCCGCACCGGTTACGCAGGCCGGAGAGGGCTACTGGCAGATCGCCTGGCGGCGCTTGCGGCGACACCGGCTGGCGATGGGCGGCCTGCTGATCATTGCGCTATTGGTCGCCACAGCGGTGTTTGCTCCGTGGATTGCGCCGTATAAGTTCGAGCAGATCGACCTGTTGAACCGGTTTGGCAAACCGCTGGCGCCCCGCCATCTGCTGGGGACCGACGACCTGGGGCACGACGTCCTGACCCGCCTCCTCTTCGCCGGACGCGTCTCCCTGCTGGTGGGGTTTGCCGCCGCGCTGTCAGCCATCGCGCTGGGCACGCTGGTCGGCGTGGTGGCGGGGTTCTACACCGGGCTGGTCGACAATGCCCTGATGCGTCTGACCGACATCATCCTGACGCTGCCCATATTTGGGGTGCTGTTGTTGTTGGGCCGGTATTTCGGTGGAGGCATCGCGCCCATCGTAGCCATCATCGGATTATTCGGGTGGACGACGGCGGCTCGCCTGGTGCGCGGAGAGATCCTGCGCCTGCGGACTCAGGACTTCGCCGACGCGGCCCGCGCGCTGGGCGCCAGCCAGTCGCGCATCATTTTCCGGCATCTGCTGCCCAACGCCCTGGCGCCGATTATCGTGGCTGCCACGCTCGACGTGGGCGGGGCCATCCTCATTGAGGCGGCGCTCTCGTACTTTGGGGTCGGCATTCAGCCCCCGACCCCGTCGTGGGGCAACATGCTCCAAAACGCGCAAAGCTACATGTGGACGTCGCCATGGCTCGCGTTCTGGCCGGGGGCGATGATCTTCCTGACGGTGCTGTGCTTCAACTTTTTCGGCGACGGGTTGCGGGACGCGCTCGACCCGCGTTTAAGGTTGTGAGCACCTCTCACCCCTCTCCGCGGGGAGAGGGTAGGGTGAGGGGTGGAGCAATATTGACGACCGGAGGTGTGGCGATGAAGACGACCGACGTCAGACGGAGCCTCGTGACCGCAGGACTGGTGGCGGCGCTCCTGGCCACGTGGCCGGCCCCCGCATTCCCGCAGGGCAAGCGCGGTGGGGTGATCACGTTCGCGCTGTACCAGGAGCCGGAGACGCTGAATCCCTATATTGCCACGCAGACGGCGTCCAGCGAAGTGGAGGTGTTCGTCGTCGAGGGGTTCTTAGGCAGGAGCCCTGAAGGCGAGTATACGCCTCGCCTGGCCACAGAAGTGCCCTCCCGGCAAAACGGCGGGGTCTCGGCCGACGGGAGGACGATTACCTACCACCTCAAGCCGGGCCTGAAGTGGTCGGATGGACAGCCGGTCACCTGTGAAGATGTGCGCTTCACCTGGCAGGCGATCGTCCACCCGCAAAGTGGGGCCGTGAGTACGACCGGGTACCGGGAAATCGATGGAGTCGACTGTCCGAGCCCTGCCACCGCCGTCATCAGGTACAAGACGTTTTATGCACCATTCTTGAGCCGATTCACCGCAATCATGCCCAAACACGCCACGGGGGACCCGGCGGAGATGCCACGCTGGGCGTATAACCGGAAACTCGTTGGGACTGGTCCGTTCACCATGCTGGAGTGGGTCTCGGGCGACCACATCACGCTGATTCCGAACCGATACTATCGGCAGGCGGGCAGGCCCCGCCTTGATGGGGTAATCGTGCGGATTACGCCCAGCCGCGAGGTGGGCAAGCAGTTGATCAAGACCGGCGAAGTGGACGTTCTCTGGGATCTCACAGAGGCCGATGTGCCCGAGTTGCGCACCGCCTCCGGCGTCGTCGTCAGCTCCGAGCCCAGTCCGTACGCGGAGCGCCTGGTGGTCAATTTCGCGGATCCGGCCCTCGACGGCCCGCTGCCGGACGCCGTCGAGAAAAACCCGCACCCCATCCTGGGTGACCCGCGTGTCCGTGAGGCCATCGAACTGGGGATCAACAAGAAGGAAATTATCGACAAGCTCCTATTCGGGCTCGCCGACATGGGGACCAACGAGCTGCACATCGGTTGGGCGAAGTGCGCGACGCGGCCCAGTGAGTACGATCCGGCTCGCGCCCGGCAACTGCTGGATCAAGCGGGGTGGAAGGTGGGTGCGGATGGCATTCGGGTGGCGCAGGGAGCCAAGTATGCAAAGGACGGCACCCGCCTGCGGCTCAAGCTACAGACGACAACGGGGAACAAGCTGCGCGAGCAGGTCGAGCAGTTGCTCATCGACTACATGAAGCAGATCGGGCTGGAGTTCTTCATCGAGAATGTGCCGTCGCCGGTGCTGTTTGGATCTTGGGCCAGCGGTGCGTTTCGCAAACACGGGCACTTCGATGTCGTGATGTATACGACCAACCCTGACGTGGACCCGCAATCGCAGATGGAAGGCTACTTCGCCTCGTGGAGCATGCCCAGCGCTGCCAACAACGGCGCCGGGTTCAACTACGCCCGCTGGGCCAGCAAGACTGCGGATGACGCCATCAAGCTGGCGGGCAGCAGCCCTGACCTCACTGTGCGGAAGAAAGCCTACTGCACGGCGGTGAATGAGATCGTCAAAGACCGGCCGCACATCTATCTGTATTCACGGAACAACATCCATGCCTATCGCGACCGGCTGGTGGGCTGGGTGGGAAACGTCTGGGACAACCTGGGTTGGAACGCGGAGGACTGGTCGCTGCGCTAGGGGTGGTCTGATGGGAGCATACGTGCTCCGGCGTCTGCTGCAGGCCGTGCCGCTGCTGTGGCTCATCAGCGTGATGGTGTTTCTACTGCTGCACGTCATTCCTGGTGGTCCCATGGCCGCGTATGAGAACAATCCCGATATGACGGCCGAGGATCAGCAGCGTCTCGAGCACGACCTCGGACTGGATGTGCCGCTGCACGTCCAGTACGTGCGCTGGCTGGCGGCGTTGCTGCACGGTGACTGGGGATACTCCCTGGCCTCCAAGCGGCCGGTCCTGGTGGAGATTGGTGACCGGCTGCCCAACACGGTCTATCTGATAGGGGTGGCAACCCTCGTCACGCTGGTCCTGGCCGTGCCCATCGGTATCTTTTCGGCGCTGCGCCAGTATTCGACGCTGGACCATGTGGTCACCACCGTGGCGTTCATGGGCCATTCCATCCCGATCTTCTGGTTCGGGCTCATCTTGATCATCGTGTTCCATGTGACGCTGCGGAACCCATGGACCGGCGCGCCGCTGTTTCCCGGCGGAGGGATGTACACTCTGGGCATGCCGTTCTCGCTCCTGGATCGCATCTACCATCTGGCGCTGCCGGTGGGGATGCTGCAGTCGCGAATGCGGCGACCTACACCCGGTACACCCGGGCGAGCATGCTCGAGGTGATCGGGCAGGATTTCATCCGCACGGCCCGCGCCAAGGGCACGCCCGAGCCCCGGGTGATCTGGAAGCATGGCTTGAAGAACGCGGCCTCGCCGGTAGTCACGATCCTGGCCCTCGATCTCCCCGCGCTGTTCGCCGGCGCGGTCTTCACAGAAACGATGTTTTCCTGGCCCGGCATGGGCCGGCTCTTCATTGAATCGGCGTTCCGGGTCGACTACGCGCTGCTGATGGCGATCATCATGGTGACCGCGACGCTCACGGTCGCCTTCAACCTGCTGGCCGATGTGGCGTATGCATATCTCGACCCTCGGATCCGATATGGATGACGGGGTTCGGGGTTCGGGGTTCGGTGCTCGACAAACTGCGAATGGAGTTGTGGAACACGCACCGCAGCTGGAGCGGCGTGCGGCGGACCGGCATTCCCGAACCCCGAACACCAGACACCGAACCCCGTTGGTCGGCTTCTGGGGGCTGGCCTGGTGGCGGTTCGCGCGTCACCGCATGGCAGTGGTCGGGCTGCTCGTGGTGGCCGTGCTCGGG
>Ga0209801_1002510_pt1 | contig 10721 bp, 8 predicted proteins | sample GraSoiAngelo_127_FD_185884 | JGI IMG/M metagenome (GOLD analysis project Ga0209801, IMG submission 185884) | Grasslands soil microbial communities from the Angelo Coastal Reserve, California, USA - 14_0927_09_40cm (SPAdes) (version 2) | ecosystem: Environmental > Terrestrial > Soil > Grasslands ... | reverse complement strand
GACCGATTTGATCAATTTCGGCGGCACGATAGGTGCTTCCTCCGAAGAAGGTGTTGCCGAATCCGGAGGGGCTTCGCTCGATGGACGCCGCACCCCGCGCTTTGCGGCGGAGCGACCTGCCGCTGATTTTTCCTGAACCGCCGCCGCAGCTGCGTTGCCGGGCGCGGGCGGCGCGGGCACGGCGAGTTTGGCATGCCCCGCCGCTCCCGCAGGCGCGGATGACGCTCTGTCGTGTGAAGCGGCGCTCGGCTGAGAAGCGGCGGCGCTGGCCCTTGTTGTCGACTGTGGGTCGGCTGCCTGCCGAGGCGCGGAGCTCACCGTAGGACCTGGGCGAGCGGCGATGCTCGAGGCCGCGCCGGCAGAAACTCTCTTCGGCTGCGGCCGCCACGATAGCCGATGCTGGTACCATGCCGTGCTCGCAGCGACGAGCAATAGCGTCACAAAAAGTAGCCCGAGGCGCAGCGTTCCTGATCGCCGGCTTGTGGCGAGTTTCTGCTTGCGTTTCGAACTACGCTTGACTGGTGCCAATGCCTCTTCAAAGTCCAGTGCCGGCTTCGGCAAAAGATTCTCTTCGGAAAATGAGGTCTCTTCACGGTCTATCGGCAGTGCGGCAGACCCATGAGGAGCAATAACGGCGACGTTTGTGGGAGCATCGAGACTCACCGCGGGCGCAGATGAATTCCCTGCCCCAGTCTCGGTTTGCAACAATTTCAGTTGCATGCGCAGCGCCTCGACTTCGTGCTTCAATGCTGTGACTTCGAGCGCGCTGGGAGCGCGCACCGGCGCTCTCGGTCGGTCAGCGATGGCTTCCACTTCATGCACGAACTCGGCCGCGTCTCTTTGCTGCGCGTTTGCTGGTGCGAGTTCCGGCATTTCGGGAAACTCGATGCCCCAGAATCCGTGCGAGGGTTCGCTGAATTCCACTTCGACGTAACAACTCGTCGGCCGGAAGTCGCGCTTGCGTATCACTTGCGCCACAACTTCGCGCCCGGTTTCCTTGTTGGTAAGAAGCAGCAACTGCCCGACGGCCACCGCTGCGGAGAGCCGCATCACTCCGCCATTCTCAAAGGCCAGAACCGTGCTCGCCTCTTCCGTGAGCAGCTTCCGCTGGCCGCCACTGTCTCCCGGGCGTGCGCCGGTCGCGGTCACCGGCACTTCGTGAGCTATCGGAATCTTCATTGGATAGGTCTGGGCCGTTGCCCGAACCGCTGTCGAAGGACTCGCCGGCGGCGAGGTGGTCGAATGACGGGTGTTCATTGCAGAAGCCACAATAGGATTGTCCCTCGTGTGCCGCGAGTCTAGGCATCCCCAGAAAAAAGCTCAAGCTTTGGAGAGCCGTCCACGCAACGGCCCAGCCAGCTCTCTATTTTTGCAGCCAGCGGTCCTGCTGGCCATAGTACAGACGTACAGCGAGCTGCAGGCTGCCCAAAAGGACAGCACGTTCCGAACAACGTCATCAGGACGGCACTTCAGACGCCGATTATGGCGCCGCTATCGTCCACGTCGATGGAGGAGCCTCGCCAGACTTTTGGAAGGCCGGGCATAAGCATCATGTTGCCGGAGATCACCACCACGAAGCCGGCACCCGCGGAAAGCGAGGCGTTGTTGACGTTGAGCGTCCAGCCAGCCGGTGCGCCAAGGCGCTTCGGATCATCGGATAAGGAATACTGCGTCTTGGCCATGCAAACGGGCAATTTTCCGTAGCCCCATTCCGTGAATTGTTGCAGCTTGGCTTTGGCTTGCTCGCTGAAATTCACGCCGCTCGCGCCATAAATGCTCTTTGCGACTCTCTGAATTTTCTCTGTGAACGGTTCGCCCGGAGAATAAAGTGGATGCGCGGCGGGCGCGGGATTCTTCGCAATGGCTTGGACAACTTTTTCGGCGAGATCTTTCGCGCCGGGGCCGCCTTTTGCGAATCCTTCGGAGAGGGCGCTGTCGACTCCGCGTTCCGCGCAGTAAGCGGCTACGCGATTCAGTTCTTCGTCCGTATCCGTCGGGAACCTATTGATGGCGGCGATCGTTGGCACCCCGAATTTCTGCAGGATTTCGATGTGCTTGCCGAGGTTGGGCAGGCCACGTTCGAAATCTGCTCCTTCGCCCTGGTTGCGTATGCTCCGCACGGTGGTGACGAGAACGGCCGCTGCCGGGGTGATGCCCGATTGTGGCATGACGATGTCGAAATATTTTTCCGCACCGAGATCGGAGGCAAAGCCGCATTCGTTCACGACGTAGTCGGCCAGGCGCAAACTCATTTCCTGGGAAATGACACTGCTCGTGCCGTGGGCGATATTGCCGAAGGGTCCGGCGTGAACCAAGGCGGGCGTGCCGTCGGTGGTTTGGACCAGATTGGGGAGAATGGCTTCTGCGAGCAGCGCCATCATTCCTCCGGTCGCTCCGAGGTCGCAAGCGCTGACCGGTTTTCCGTCACGGGTGACAGCGACGACGATGCAATCGAGCCGCCGGCGAAGATCCTGGAGATCTTTCGCAAGGGCGACGATGGCCATGATTTCCGAAGCGGCGGTGATGATGAAGCCGGTTTGGCGGCCGCTGCCCTCTTTCTTGCTGTCGAGCGAAACGGCGATGCGGCGCAAGGCGCGGTCGTTCATGTCGATGGTACGGGGCCAGGTGATGCGCTCGGGATCAAGATGCAGATCGTTGCCGTGGAAGAGATGCGCATCGATAAGAGCGGCGAGCAAATTGTGCGCCGAGGCGATGGCGTGAAAATCGCCGTGGAAATGGAGATTGATTTTCGCACTCGGCTCGATTTGCGAAAGGCCGCCCCCGGCGGCGCCGCCCTTCATGCCGAACACCGGGCCGAGAGACGGCTCGCGCGAGGTGATGACCACGCTCTTCCCGATGTGGGCGAGACCCTGGGTGAGGCTGATGGAGGTGACGGTCTTGCCTTCTCCCGCAGCTGTAGGCGTGGTGGCGGTGACAATGATTAATTTTCCGCGGCGCTTGAAGGTGGGATCAGAGAGCAGCTCGAGCTTGACTTTTCCGCTTTTTGACCCCAATTGTTCAAGATATTTCTCTGGAATTTCAAGTTTGCGCGCGACAGCTTGAATCGGAAGAAGAGTCTCTTGCATAAAAGTCTTGAGTCACGAGCGCAAAGATTTCGGCGCGGACGGAGAGAGTAACACACTTGCGGCGCTTGGCATAAAACCCAGCTTGCCGCTGTCGCTCCCGACAGGCGGGAAACTAGCCTGGATTCCCATGTTAGGGGATTGAGTTAACACCACGGAGCCCGAACCCTACCCGAAGACCAAGCGAAGTCTTTTGTTCCCGAGCCATGGGACGCGTTGATCTACACGATCGAATCCGGCCGCCAGCAATAAGGGATTGTGGGCGCGTTTCTGAAAGCGAACTTCAATCGCGGATTTCTCAATCGTGACGAGGGCCGTGGCATCCACGAAGTCCCGGAAAAGATGACGCGAACGGGCACGCTGATATCCGTTTTTAACCTTGAGGGCCAGAAGTCGATAGAGGCTGCTGGCCATCAGCGTGAGCTGGAGATCACAGTCAACCTTCATGGCCACGGCCGAGGACAGGGCATCCATATGGAAAAAGTCAATGCCATCGGCGATCCCATTTTCAATGATCATGCGTTGCGCGTAGCGACCCACCAATTGGGGGGCGGAGCGGCGGAGTTGATTGGTCAACAAGAAGGTGGGTTGCTCATGACCAAGATCCGCGATGATGACCTGACGAAGGGAACCCTTATACCCGCTGAGGGTGATGGTTTGATCTAGGATCCGGGGCGTGCGGTATTCCCGTGTCACGCTGGTCAATTCAATGCGGCGCCAAGCCGAGAGGGGGACGCGATAGACTTGTTGCCGCATCTCAAAGGAGCGTCGACGAAGGGTTATAAAATCGATGCCTCGTTGGGTGAGGCGATGGAGATTGGCGTGGGTGGTGAGCTTGGAATCAAAGATCAATTCCTGCGGCCATTTCCCGGTCCGCTCTTTCCAGAACTCGGTGAAGCGTAAGATTTCATCGGCTTGATCCTGCTTTCGAATGCTGCCATGGGCATAGCAGAACACGCGAGTCTCGGCGTCCTGAGCCAGGAAGGCGAGAAGCCCCTTTTGTTTGCGGCTGCGCTTGGACACATAGTGTTTTTCTACCAGGGCATCGTCTCCGTGATAAGGAATGGTGTGGAAATCCAGATCAAAGGAGACGCCGCGATCGATTCCCAGTTGGTTGATGGCTGCAAACCAGCGCTTCATGAAGGCGGGATAGCCGGAGGGAGCAATCCGGCAGCTATATTCGGTGAGGAAAGAGCGTTTCGGAACCACATTTAAACCGGCGAACAGGGCCAGGCCTTCGTCGAAGACGGAGCTCATGACGTGACTGTGCCGTGCGCTGCCAAACAACTTCAAACCCAACAAAGAGCGCAGGGCCGCGCCGGCCGGAATCATGCGCGAGCCGGGGAAGTCTGTTTCGCTGAGGAGTCTGTCGAGAGGAATCTGAGCCAGAAAGGGCAGGAAGAGAAACAATCCGCCAAAACGGGTGCGCAAGGACCGGGGCGTCAGATCCAACTGACGGATATCGGCGACGTCGGCGGCGGTGGGGCGTAGGGTGGGCGGGCGTTCCTCATCGGCGCGTCGGGGTAGGCGGGCAAATCCCTCCTCCTGAAGGGTCTGCCAAATAGCGGCGAGACTGAGTTGGTGTCCAGACTCTTCCAACACCTGATGAATGTCATAGATGGAGTGGTTTTGTTTTCGGAGAGCCAGGATGCGCTCTCGGACGGCGTCGCGTTTGGGGGCGCTGTGCGGGCCTCTTTGCGGCGTCTGGAAAAACTCTCGTTCAGGATTTTGGCGGAATTCATGGCACAGGACACGGAAGCTGCCGTAGGTGTAACCGAAGCGTTTGGCCGCCTCCTGTGCGGGCAAGTGATCGACGAAGAAAGCGCGGAGGGCTTCGTATTGACGGTGAGTGGCATTGGAAGGTTTTAGGAAGGGGCGGGTTAGTTCTGTTATCTTATTTCGTATACCGTCAGCCACGCACCCACTATATCTAGTTACAATTCCGTGTCAAGCACAATTTCCTGTGGTCCAGTTACGCTTCGGAATGGCCGTCCAATCCGCTGATCTCTAGGCTCGATTGTTAGTCAAAAACAGCCGAACTAACCGGGGTTTTGCAATGGAGTGGGTTTCAATTGGACCTTATGACATGGTGGATATAAGATTTACATTTCTAGAACATCTAACACACACCGCGGTTTGATCAAGCTAGAACTGGAATTTCGCTTTTCTCCTGTTAACCACGCGCTCACATGGGAATCCAGGCTAGTACGGGGATTGACACCGTCTGAAAAGTGGGCAGAGTGGAAGTGTGTCCGGATCAGAGAGTGCGCGCATCGGGCAAATTCAGATGGCGTTGCGCTTCAGCTCGGACATGAGGTAATCGCAGGAGCGAACGCAGAGAGCCATGATGGTAAGTGTGGGATTCTGGCAGGGATTTGAAGTGAAGCCGGAAGCGTCCATGATAAACAGGTTTTTGATGTCGTGGGTCTGTTGGAATTGATTGAGCACGGATTTTTTCGGGTCGCCGCCCATGCGGGCGATGCCGGCTTCGTGGAGCGCCCAGCGCGGAGCGGAAGGATGAGCGTAGGTGCGAATGTTTTTTGCGCCGGCGGCTTCCAGCATTTCACCGGCGGAGTCGCCCATGTCCTGAATCATGGCGCGCTCGTTTTCGCCGTCGGACATGTGAATCTTGAGAACAGGAATGCCGTAAATATCTTTGACGGTGGGGTCGAGCTCGACGAAGTTGTCCCAGCGCGGGAGGACTTCGCCGAAGCCTGTAATGTCAATGCTTGTGCGAGGCTCAAGAAGAGCTTTTTTGTAGGTCTCGCTGAATCCTGGTGCATCCCAGTTGAATTCCGTGGAGGCTGCACCTTCGTAGCCAAAGCCGCGGAGGAATTTTTTGTAAGGTGGGGTATTCGCCAGATTGCGGAAACGCGCGATGTAGATACCGAGCGGCTTCTTGGGGCCACCAAGGGAGGGCTTTGCACCAAAGGCGGGAAACTCGCCCCGGCCGCCGCCGCTGCGAACATGCGCGGTGAGGTAATGGCCGAGGACGCCGCTGGAATTGGCGAGGCCATTCGCATACTGCGGCGTGGCAGAATTGAGAAGAATGCGCACCGACTCCTGAGATTGCGCACAGAGAATGACGGTGCGGGTGTAGATTTCCAGGGCCTGGCGTGTGTTGCGGTCGACGTAGAGAACGCCGCGGGCGCGATTGCCATCGGAATCCATCAGAACTTTATAGACCATGGCGTTCGAAATGAGCGTGCAATTGCCGGTAGCGACGGCGTCGGCAACAGTGGTGAAGGCGGAGTTGAAATAGGAATGCGTCATGCAACCGCGTTCACAGGGGCCGCAATAGTGGCAGGGGCCGCGCCCGTTGATGGGCTTGGTGAGATTCGCGGAACGCGTGGGCATGACGGTGCGACCGAGTTTTTCCTTGACCCGATTGCGGAAGAGAATCTCCTGACAAGTGAGCGGAACAGGCGGCTGAAACTGGCCGTCGGGGAGATGCTCGAGGCCTTCGGCACTGCCGGTGATCCCGACGTATTTTTCGACAAGGTCATAGTAGGGTTCGATCTCTTTGTAACCGAGCGGCCAGTTTTCACCGTAGCCGTCGAAGGAAGCTGATTTGAAATCCAAATCACTGAAGCGCAGGCTGACGCGGCCCCAGACGTTCGTTCGGCCACCCGTCATGCGCAAGCGGCCCATCCAGTTGAAGGGCTTGTCGGCGGGAGTTGTGTACGGCTCTTCAAGATCGTTGACGAACCAGTTGTAAGTGTATTCGTTGCAAACGCCAAATTTGACTTGAATGGGGCGGGTTTTGCGGACGATTTCTTTGGCGCGGTTGCGGTACTTGAGTTCGAACGCGGGCTGGTGTTCCGTAAAATTCTTGTCCGACTGCGGTCGGCCAGCTTCGAGGAGGGCAACCTTCAAGCCAGCTTCGGCAAGACGTTTGCAGGCCCAGCCTCCGGAAGCTCCGGAACCGACAACGATAACATCATAGGAATGGTCTTTCTGCTGACTCATAGTGTGAAAATTCGAAGCGCATGCTAGCAAGCGCACGATGGCAGGTCAATCGAGTAAGGCGAAACGATTAGTGTTGTGCTTGTGAACGATTGTCGGTGAGTGATACCATCGGCGCGAAATCGGAAGGCTGGGGAATTGCGATGCAAACAAGGAGCGCATTGCCGGTGATCGACGTGGCAGCCGCTGTGGGCGGGCAGCTCACGCGGCGGGAGGTGGTGCGGCGGCTGTTCGCGGCGGCGAGTGTTGGAACGGCGTGGCCGTTGGTGGCGGCTTCGCATCCGATCCATGAGCTTTTGGGCAATGACGCGGTTCTCGGTGAAGCGGAGAAACTGGGGGCGGCGGATTGGAAACCGCTGTCCCTGAATGCGCAACAGAATGAGAGTCTGATTGCCATTGCGGAGAGCATCGTGCCAGGATCGACGAAGGCGCAGGTGAACCGGTTCATTGACTTGCTGCTGAGCGTGGATACGCCTGAGCGCCAGAAGAGTTTCGTGGACTCGCTTGCCGCGTTTGAATCGGAGTCGAAAAAGCGATTCGCGAAGTACTTCCCAGCCCTGGATGAGAGCCAGAAAATCCAACTGCTGACGGATGCGTCGGCAACTCTTGCGAAAGAGAACTCAGGCGATGCAGATGCGGGGGAAACGCCTGCCGCGTTCCACCAGCACTTTGAAAACTTGAAGGGTTGGGTGAGCGGAGCGTATTACTCGTCGGAAGTGGGAATGAAAGAGTTGGGATGGACGTCGGACCGCGTGTTTGCAAGTTTTGCTGGTTGCGAACATCCGGAGGGACATCACTAAGAGGGATGGCATGAACGCATTGTCCAATCGCCGGGAATTTCTTCGCGCTGCAACGTTGACTGGCGCAGGACTCACACTTTCAAATCGTTTGCCCGGAGCCAAGAGCAAGGCCGTCCTTGTTTTCACGAAATCCTCGGGCTGGGAACACGACGTGGTGAAAAGAGTTGGCGGAAAGCCAAGCATCGTGGACGACGTCGTCAACGACATGGGGAATAAGTATGGATTTAAAGTCGGGGTGACAAAGGACGGCCGCATTTTTGATTCGAAAGAGTTTCATTCCTATGCCGCGGTGCTCTTCTTCACCACGGGCGATCTCACAACCTTGGGCACGGACGGCAAGCCACCGATGACGCCGCAAGGCAAACAGACGCTGCTGGAGGCCGTGCAAAAAGGAATGGGGTTTGTGGGTGTGCACGCAGCTAGCGACACATTTCATACCCAGCCTGATCCGCCTGATCTTTCGAATCGCTATATCGCGCATGGTGACCAAGAAGATCCGTACCTCAGGATGCTGGGCGGCGAGTTCATCGTGCACGGACGGGAGCCGCGCCTGCAGGACGCAAATTTGATCGTGCATGATCCGAAATTTCCGGGGCTGGAAGGCGTGACGTCGCCGGCAAGCTTCAACGAAGAGTGGTACTCGCTCAAGGACTTCGTGCCCGATCTTCACGTGATCCTCACGCTGGACACGCATGACATGAAAGGAGAGTGCTACCAGCGCGCGCCATATCCGGTCACGTGGGCGCGGTCGCACGGGAAGGGGCGTCTTTTCTATACCGCAATGGGCGACCGGCCGGAGAATTGGAAGAATGAGTTTCGGAGATGCCAGCGCGCAGTTGGATCGGAACTTGAAACAAGCCGCGCCGGGCTATGAGGAAATCCCTCCAAAGTTTCCTTCAGAAAAGTGACTCCTTCCCAGCCGCCCACTGACTCAATGGAAATGGCTAACAATGGAACGGTCACATGGGGATCGGCTGGTTGATCCTCGGCTTGACGTACCAGCAGGGCAAGTAGCCGTAGTGCGGAAATAGAGACTGGACGCAGGTGACGATCTGCTCCGGATTCTGGGCGTCTACTTGGTATTCGGTCTTGCCGTTCTTTTCCGGGATGGCCAGGATGCGCAGAGCGGTGATTGATTCGTAGGGGTCGGAGGGTTTCGGATGGAGCATGCGGAAACGAAGGTAAAGATAGTCGGTGACATACGCAATTCCCACGCAACCGGCGGCGCACAGTACAAGACGCTTGAAAATAACTCGAATAGAGGCCATGTGTGATGCTGTCCACTCTATCGCAGACGGAACAAAACAGCGCTGCCGCAAGAGTCTTATAATAGTGTCCCGAACACACTGATTTACACCATCGATCTCAGGTCTAAGAACTTTTCGCCCTGGCCCGGTTCAAGTGGCCTGTTTTCCTCTCCATGATCGTTGAAAGGAAAGTATATTGCGGCCCTGGCAACAACCGCAGCGAAGAAGTTGATGCTCTTGGGCTTGCCATTCAGAAGTGGACGGAAGCGTTGGGCTCTGAAATCGACTACTTGAGCCGGTCACACGACAGAAAGTGCCGCTACTTTCAGGACATGATCAATTCTGCGCACGACATCCGTGAGCGCGTTGTCCGCCTTCGGCCGAGCAATCGCAAGATCGAGAATATCGCGGAGATCAAGAAAGTCGGCGCCTGACCACGCGAACGTTTGTAGACTGGTTTGGACTTGCTCCCGACGACTCTCCTTGTGCGCCTCGATGGAAGGACCGCAGAAAACTATGCGCTCGACGTCCATGGCTGTAGGAGTTTCCAGCACCTGGCGGACTCGACATCGCGTCCCCAGCAAGCCAAAGCCCAATAAGCGAAGCGGCGACTTTGACCAACTCAGATTGAAGGGCAAAATCGCATGATCATGCGCCCACTACTGTCCGTCGGGACCCTTCCTACACTGGTTGTGTGGGTCTCCATCGCAGGTTACTGTTCCTTCGATTTGCGAACCTCTCCCGCCTGATCGCAACGTCTCCAGAGACCACGACCGGGTTCAGACCGGGTGAGGTGGCCTCCCTAGGGTATCTACCCGGCTCGATTCCAGTGATTCACCTTCTAACTGGACGCTGAAGATGATTCCCTTTGATTTGAAATGGCCGTCGTAGGCTAGGGCCGAAAGGAAACAACATGAAGAGGCAAAAAGCTTTCTCACTCGTTCTACTGCTAATCGAAGTGGTATTCACTTTGTTCATCGCCGGGATCGTAGTGCCGAGTCTACTCCGGTCTGATTTGGCCACCAAAGAGGCTTTCGCTGTGGATTCTCCCCGTACAATCAACATCGCTGGGATGGCATTCTCGTACACGACCCACAACGTCGAATTTGCCATCTTGGGTGCGTTAATCGGCGCGCTGGCAGCATTTGCCATCCCTTTTCCCACCAGCACACCCAAGAACACAGCGTCCACACAACCAATCACTTTGCAGGCTGCGCCCCTGCCACAGTGAAACTGTCCTGACTCCTCCCGGGCGCCCGTACTCCCCGTTTTCGGGCCCTCCTAAAGGCTCCCCTGACGCTGAGGGTGTGAGGTTCCTAATTTCTTCTGCCAGGATCACAAACGTCTGAGAGGCCAAGACCGGCTTCAGATGGGACGGTGCCGTGTTTGACAGGATGCCAACAACTGCCAGCTTCGCGGACACTTCCCTAAACATTCGCCGAAATCCGCTGACCAGTTGGGCTTAGAGAAGGATCATCGGTAATTACCTGACTTCCAGCTCAAAAATGTACACTAGGTTTTGAGCAGGGCCTTGTCGATTGCCTTGAGGATGAGTTCTTGTTTCTTGGTTAGCGTGACTACGCGAGAGAGATGGAAACGGTTCTTGGCGTCCCGAAGGTAGACCT
>Ga0209801_1002503_pt1 | contig 10738 bp, 8 predicted proteins | sample GraSoiAngelo_127_FD_185884 | JGI IMG/M metagenome (GOLD analysis project Ga0209801, IMG submission 185884) | Grasslands soil microbial communities from the Angelo Coastal Reserve, California, USA - 14_0927_09_40cm (SPAdes) (version 2) | ecosystem: Environmental > Terrestrial > Soil > Grasslands ... | reverse complement strand
TTCTGAAGAATCGATCAATAAGGACAACGACTGGAAACTGTCGGCCCGAGAAAAAGACGTCGCGATCTACAGCCGCCTGCGTCCGGGTTCGTCACTCAAGGAATTCAAGGCGATCGGCGCGATTGACGCGCCGAACTGCGCCGTCTGCGCGGTGATCGATGACTTCCAGAATTATCCAAAGTTCATGCCGTACACGACCGAGTGCCAGCTCATTAGACGGGATGGCGATTCGATAGTTGGATATCAAAGGCTTTCGCCAAAAGTTTGTGCAGACCGCGATTATACGTTGCGCGTTTGGAAGAAGTCATGGCCCACCGTTGATGGGCTTGTCTTCATGAGTCATTGGTCGCCGGCGAATGAACTCGGACCGCCAGAAAAGAAAGGCGTAGTGCGTGTAAAAATTTGCGAGGGCAAATGGCTACTCGAACCCGATAGCAACACCAAAACTCGCGCCACGTATTTCATTTACACTGACACTGGTGGATTTATCCCATCGTTCATCGCCAATCGTGTGAGCCTAACAGGAATAACCAAGCTCTTCGCAGCCATTCGCAAGCAGGTTAAAGATCCAAGATACGCTGTTTCGAACCCTGAACGCGCACGACAGTCGGCCGGACTCGGCGAAACAACGGATGGAAAAATGACGAAGCATGACTGACGAATAACGAATGGTCGCTATTTGGCTCGATCATTCGCCACCGATTCGGATTTTTGTCAGACGCTTTTTGTCATTTCTGTTAATCTTCACGCGATGATAACCAATCGTTTCCTATTTGTTATCGGCGCCATTGTTGTAACGACAGCGCTTGATCTGACCGCTGCCGAACCGGCGCCAGGAACTCCCAAGAAACCTGTTTCAACCGAATATCAGGGGGTCACTGTAGAAGATCCGTATCAATGGCTCGAAAAAGACGACGAGCCTGACGTGAAAGCCTGGTCGGCCGCGCAGAATCAGCGGACCAGGCAATATCTCGATCAGTTGCCGGACCGAGCGGCAATCGAAAAGCAATTAACGGAGTGGTACGCAAAAACTTCGCCCGGTTATTCCTCGCTTGTCTCGCGGCCCGGGCTGTTGTTCGTGATGAAATTTCAGCCGCCAAAGCAACAGCCGTTACTGGTTACGCTCACGTCGGCTGACGAGCTCAAATCTGAGAAAGTCGTGCTCGACCCAAACGGGCTGGACGCCAAAGGCACAACCGCGATCGATTGGTTTGTCCCTTCACTGGATGGCAAATATGTCGCGGTGTCGCTTTCCAAGGGTGGAAGTGAAGACGGCACGCTTCACTTTTACGAGACCGCTACTGGTCAAGCGCTGCCGGACAGTATCGCGCATGTCCAATATCCGACGGCGGGCGGCAGCGCAGCATGGAATGCCGACGGCACCGGAATCTATTACACGCGTTTTCCCAGAACAGGTGAGCGGCCCGAAGCTGACCTGAACTTTTATCAACAGGTCTATTTTCACAAACTCGGCGCGCCTGACACGGAGGATACGTACTCCATCGGAAAAGATTTTCCGCGGATCGCAGAGATCATTTTGGAAGGCTCACGCGACGGCCGATACATTCTCGCGTCCGTCGCGAATGGCGATGGCGGCGATTTTGCGCATTACCTACTCGGGCCAGAAGGATCCTCAAGCGGATGGAAGCAGGTCACAAAATTCAGCGATCAAATCAAGGCCGCCCATCTGGGACGCGATAAGGCGCTATATCTTCTCTCCCGCAACGCCGCGCCGCGCGGAAAAGTTCTCCGTCTGCCGCTCGAGACGCCGGAGTTAAGCAAAGCCGTTGAAATCGTTCCAACCGGCGAGCCGGTTATCCAGCAAATCGTACCGACAGCCGACGCTCTGTTCGTAGGCGATTTGCTTGGTGGTCCATCTCAAATTCGCCGCTTCGATCTGGACGGCAAAGGCGAAACGATCATCCCGATTCCAAAAATATCTGCTGTGCAGGAAATGGTCACTCTCGAGGACGGCTCTCTTCTGTTTCGCGACCAAAGTTATACTGAACCGGCAGCCTGGTTCCATTGTGCGAAGGAAAAAACCGAGGCTCTGAAAACGGCGTTGCGAAGTACCTCGCCCGTCTCATTTGCCGATGTCGAAGTGACACGCGAATTCGCAACCTCAAAGGACGGCACGAAAATTCCGCTCAACATCATTTTCCGCAAAGGAATGAAACGAGACGGGCAGAACCCGACATTGCTTTATGGCTACGGTGGCTACGGAATCAGCATGTCCCCGAATTTCGAATTTACGCGCCGGCTTTGGTTCGACCACGGCGGTGTCTATGTGGTGGCGAATATTCGAGGCGGCGGCGAGCTCGGCGAAGACTGGCACAAGGCCGGCAACCTGACAAAAAAGCAAAACGTGTTCGACGATTTCGCTGCTGCGGCCGAATACTTGATTAAAGAAAAGTACACGCGCCCCGAAAAGCTGGCAATCCAGGGAGGGAGCAATGGCGGCCTCCTGATGGGCGCAACGATTACCCAGCATCCCGATTTGATGCGGGCTGTTGTCTCCCAGGTAGGAATTTACGATATGCTTCGCGTGGAGCTTGCACCAAATGGTGCATTCAACGTGACCGAATTCGGCACCGTAAAAGACCCGGAGCAATTCAAGGCGCTTTATGCGTATTCGCCATACCATCATGTTGTCGATGGAACGAAATATCCTTCTATTCTGATGATGACTGGCGCAAACGATGGGCGAGTTGCGCCGTATCATTCGCGCAAAATGGTTGCTCGCCTGGATGAAGCGAACAAATCTCAGAATCCCATTCTATTGCGAACGAGCTCCAGTGCAGGTCACGGCATCGGCACTGCGCTGAACGAGCGCATCAAACAATTGGCCGACACCTACGCATTTCTTTTTGCGCAACTTGGAATGACGGGCAAGGTCGAGTGATCGGTTAAAAGTTAAAGAGTTACAAAGAACGTTTTTGTAATTTTTTGGCGATATAACTTTGTAACCTTGGATCCTTGCGAAGGAAACTGCTGATTTGCGCTGCAACGATTGCGATTTTTATCGTTATCGTTGCTGCGACCGGGACGATCATTTTTTTTAGTCCCTTGGCCACTCATTACGTTGAAGGTGATGCATTTCGCGTTGCCATGGAAAGCGAAACCGCCAGCGGTTTACATTTTCCTACCGGGCATTACTCGCCGATTCGACGAACGAGCATGTTGACGGCCCAAGCCGAAAGCCTTGAGGCAAGCAACGGCGAGCGAGCTCTGAAATTCGTCGATGCTCACGCAATCACTGCCAGATTTGATCCTTGGGGTGTCTTTATACGTCAATGGAGGTTTAGCGAAATTCACATCGAATCAGGCGAGGTCGAAATCCAGATTTACGAAGCGAATCCTGAAGAGGTCGCGCCAAAGCCGTGGTTCGCGTTTTTTTTGCCGAACCGCGTGTATATCAAGCGGATTGAATCCGAGCATGCTAATGTAACCTGGCAGTTTCGCGGGGAACGCGCGGGTCTCTTCAGGACACAACTGCTCATCACTCCTCACGGCCGAGATTTCGATTACGCTGCAGCTGGCGGGAAATTGAAGATGGCCCTGCTTCCAGAGCTTTATCTGCATCGTGCCAATGTCCTCATCACAAAGGCGCTCGTGACGGTTAGCGATATCGACCTGGCATCCGACGAGAGAAACAAAGGAAGCGTCCGCGGTAGAGGAACAGCTGGCATTGGAAAAGACCGGAGTATCGACTTTAGCGCAAATTTCGAGAGCGTGCCGATACGTGGCTGGCTGCCAGACAAATGGAAAGAGCATTTGAGCGGCAGCGCTTACGGCGGCCTCCACTGGACGGGAGTGAATCCCAAGCTGGAAAATTCATCTGGCGAAGGCTCACTTCGCGTACAGGACACGCGCGCAGACAACCTTCCGTTTTTGGAAAAACTCGCGGAGCTCGCGCATGAGAAATCATTCGAACATCTGGAGCTGACTGATTGCTCGCTCAATTTTACTTGGGATTATCCGAGTATTGAGATCAAAGACATCGCCCTTGAAGAGAAAGGGAAATTCCGCCTCGAGGGAGCAATCTCGATTGAACGCCGCGCATTAAGGGGCGCAATTCAGCTTGGAATTGCCCGTAAACATCTCGATTGGCTGCCAAACCGGGAAGAGGTTTTCAGCCGCCAACGGGGCGGTTATCTTTGGACGTCAGTGCATCTATCAGGCACGATCGATCAGCCTAAACAAGATTTGAGTCCACGCCTCATCGAACTCTTCAAGGAATCGCCCGGAGCCTACCTGCAACTTCTGTTTCGCCAGTTCGAAGGCTGGCTCAAGGAAACATTTGGCGGCGATTAACACCTGTGTTGGGTGGGACTCAATTCGTGACTGCCTCTTGACGTGGCCTTTCGCTTTCTCCGGCTTCCAACATTCGAATTCGCTTCTCAACGTATGGCAATCGAATCCTAAGCGTGAGCCCTTTTCCCTGGGTGGTTTCGATGGAGAGCTCCCCGCCATGCTCGCGTACAATGCGACGGACGATTAACAATCCAAGCCCGGTGCCGGAGGGTTTGGTTGTGAAATAAGCCTCGAATACACGGCTCAAGTTTTCTGTCGACATCCCACCACCGGTATCAATGAAAGTGACGATTACGTGTGTATCGTCCAGATCGGTGCGAATGCGCAGGGTGCCATGACGTTTCATGGCTTCGAGGCTGTTTTTAATCACATTATAAAACGCCTGCTTCATCTGCCCACGATCCAGTCGAAGCAAAGGCAGGTCAGCGCGCAATTCCTGTTCGACGACCATGTCGCGGTCTTGAATTTCGGGAGTGAAAAAGCGCACCGCTTCCTCAACGATCGTGTTCACATTTTCAGGATGGAGCCGCGGCTGCGACGGCCGGATCGCACGCAGAAACTGGGTGACAATGGAATCAAGGCGGCGGACTTCGGAACGGGCAACATCGATCGATTGCTGAAGTTCCGCCGTCGCATTGTGGTCCAGTTCTTGTGCCTTGCGCTCCATCAATTGTAAATGGATGTGCAGCGAGTTGAGCGGATTACCAATTTCATGCGCCACGCCTGCCGCCAGCAACGTAAGTGCATTCAGGCGTTCTGACTCCATCGCTTGTTGGGTCGTGCGTCGGCTCTCGGTAATGTCGCGCAGGATCATGACGTGTCCCACCTGCCCCGCTACTGTGGCCACGGGGCTGCTTGCCTCGCCGTAGCCCGCCGAAGCCGGGTCCTCTCTGGCGGCCCGCACGGGCGTGGCTAAATCGACAGCTTCGCGATGCTCCATCATCAACGGCACGATGTAAAAATTGATGAAGCGATTTTCCGGATAAAAAATTTCCATGTCACGGCTCAGCGGTCCGACGCTTTGGGTAAGCGCTCTCCAATCGAGGCCGCGAACACGTTCGTCGAGCCGTTTTCCGATGGCGTCTGTAGCCTCCAAGCCAAACAATTTGGAGGCCGCATCGTTCAAATATGTGACCCGGCCGTTTGAATCGGTCACAATGATGCCTTCATGGATCGCATTGAAAACCGTTTCCAGAAAACCCTTCTCCTGGGCCAGGCGCAGAAAGTAATTTTGAACTTCTTCCGGTCCAATGCGCCCGAGTCGCTCGATTAATTTCTCAAGGAAACCGGCCTTCATAACGCACGTCGCAGTGTCGAGTAATTAAGAAAGTTAGACCAACCCAACGGAAAGCTCTTCGTCGGTTTTAACTCCGAAAGCTTTCGTGAACAGGCGATTTAACCAATTCAATTTTTTCCTGCGCCGGCCGCACTTCAACAGTCAGCATTTCCACGCGCAGATAATTCAGTACGACCGGCGCAAGGATCAAGCCGGGGATGCCCATGAGCCGCTCGCCGATGATCAGCGCGATCAAGGTCAGCCACACCGGGTTCCGAATCCGGTCTCCGATGATTTTGCTGTTTAGCAAATACTCGAGCTTGTGAATCGCCACCAGAAACACCAGAGCGCCAATCGCCAATTTCAAGGACACCGTTAGCGCGACGAAGACAATGATCGTATTACTGATCAGATTGCCAACGATAGGTACAAGACCGCAAAGAAATGTGACCGCAATCAGCAGAGGCGCATGCGGCAGGCCAACCGCAAAGAGGAAGATCGCTGTCAATATCGTGTTGATAAACGAGATCATGATCTGTGCGCCCATAACCGTGGCGAAGCTGCGATAAAAATCGCGGAATCGCGTCGAAACCTCGTCGCAGCAGATGGAGTAGAGGTTGTTCTTCACGCGATGAGTGCCGCGGTAAGGGTCGAGGCCTGTTTTAATAAACAGGCTGCCGGCTGCGACAATTCCAAGCACTCCGAAAACCAGCAACGCGGTCGTGCTTCTGGCAAAGTTAGCGACGTTTCGCAGATAATTCGCTTCCTGTCCGAGCGCGTCGATGACCACCTGTCTCAGACTTTCAAAATCAGTGAATGGTAATTCGATCTGGCGCTTCTGCGCCCAGGCACTGGCCGATGGAATGGAAGTATCAGCCACATTCGGCAACGCCAGAACGGCCAAACGAGTGAGAAAGACTGCTGCCGCGGCAATCCCGGCCACAACAACGCCAAACAAGATCAAAGCCAGCCACTTTCTTTTTGTGAGAAAATAGAGCTGGCGCAACGCAAAGTAGGAAAACAGGACGACCAGCAGAGGCACACCAAGATGCAGAAGACCTGCAAGAATAATTGTGGCGGCGAGGACGCCATAGGAAAGCCGCGTGGGGGTGATCATGGGGGGCTTGGTTCTTCAAATGTAGCGCAACCGTCCCTGTTCGCCATAGGACGAATCCGCCGTGACGGCCTTGCGCCGGGAAAATCACATGGTGGGAACCTCGCACGTCGACGCGGATGATCGGCGAGCCAATGCGAGGTCCCTCTGTTCGCTCAGGATGACAGGTCGCGGTTACGCGGCCTGTCCGGTTTCTTTCTCAGCGCGTTCTTTCAGCGCGGCTTTGCGCGAAAGTTTTACGCGACCTTTGTCGTCGATACCGATGCACTTGACCCAGATGATGTCGCCAACTTTGGCAACGTCTTCGGTCCGGTTGACGCGAAAATCCGCGAGCTCGGAAATGTGCACTAGCCCATCCCTACCCGGAAACACTTCGACAAACGCTCCGAATTCCTTCGTCGAGACTACGCGGCCCTGATATGTCTGCCCGATCTCGATTTCGCGCGTCATACCACCAATAATTTCCTTCGCGCGTGCCATGCTCTCGCCGCTCGTGGCATAAATGTGCACCGAGCCATCGTCTTCAATATTAATTTCAGCGCCGGTCTCCGCGACAATACCCTTAATGGTCTTGCCGCCGGGGCCAATGAGCGCCCCGATCTTCTCCGGATTAATTTTGATCGTCTCGATCCGGGGCGCGTACTTCGATAATTCCGGCCGCGGCTTATCCAATGCGCTGCGCATGATGTCGAGGATTTTGGAGCGCGCTTCTTTCGCGCGTTGGATCGCCTCTGCCATAATCTTGTGGCTGATACCTGGGAGTTTTAAATCCAGCTGAAAACCAGTGACGCCCGCGTCAGTTCCGCAAAGCTTGAAATCCATGTCACCAAAATGATCTTCGGAACCGATGATGTCCGTGAGCAATTCGTAGCGTTTCAATGCTTGATCGTCGCCGCGCTCGGTGACCAGCCCGATTGAGATTCCGCTAACCGGCGTTTTCACGGGCACACCCGCATCCATAAGCGCCAGTGTTCCCGCGCATACGCTCGCCATGGAGGTCGACCCATTTGATTCCATAATTTCGCTCGATATGCGGATTGCGTATCGAAAATCGTTCTCGTTCGGCACAACGGGTTCCAACGAACGCTCCGCAAGCGCGCCATGGCCGATCTCGCGCCGGCCGGGCCCCCCTGTCCGTCCCGTTTCTCCTACGCTAAATGGCGGAAAGTTGTAATGCAGAATGAACCGCTTCGATTGTTCGCCGCCGCCGTAGGCATCCAGCATCTGCGCTTCCTCGATCGGCGCGAGCGTCGCGAGCGCCATCGCCTGAGTTTCGCCACGCTGAAAAATGGCCGAGCCGTGCGCACGTGGCAGAACGCTCACTTCGCAACCGATGGGCCGTAGATCCTGGTAGCCGCGACCATCGACCCGTTTCTGTTTTTCCAGAATACTGACGCGAAACGCCTTTTTTTGGACGTAATCGAATGCTTGCGAAATCGAAAAGGGGTCGGTCTCTGGATATTTTTCCAGGATCGCCGTCTTCACTTCCTCACGCAACGCTTCGACAGCCTTAGCGCGAGCCACCTTGCCTTCAGTGTAAAGCGCCGCCACAATCCGGTCGCCTGCGACGCGGTAAGCGATATCGAGTAACTCCTGGTTGACCTGGAGCAGCTGCGGTTCGCGCTTGGGCTTCCCCGCCATCGCAGCCAATTCTTTCTGAACCCGAATCATCTCGCGCGCATGTCCGTGCGCGAACTCGAGCGCTTTGACGAACTCGGCTTCCGGCAATTCTCTGGCCGATCCTTCGATCATGATCACATCGTTTTCGGTACCGACATAAATGAGATCGAGATCACTCTCGGCGCGTTGCGTGTGCGTCGGGTTCGCGACGAACTCCCCTTTCACTCGGCCGACGCGCACAGCACCGATTGGGCCAGCAAACGGAATGTCCGAAACGCACAGCGCAGCCGATGCGCCGTTCATCGCCAGAATGTCAGGATCATTCTCGCCGTCGGCGCTGAGCAAAATCGAGATAATTTGCGTATCGTAAAAGTATCCCTGTGGAAAGAGCGGCCGCAGCGGCCGATCGATCATGCGCGACGTGAGCGTTTCCTTTTCCGTGGGACGACCTTCGCGCTTGAAGTAGCCGCCCGGGAATTTTCCGACTGCTGCCGCTTTCTCGCGATAATCGACCGTCAGCGGAAAATAATCCTGGCCTTCTTTGATGTTTGTAGCCGACACGGCGCTGGCGAGCACCATGGTATCACCACACGTAATAACGACTGCGCCGTCGGCGAGTCTGGCGATTTTGCCGGTTTCGATTGAAATGGGAGTAGCCCCAACTTGGGCCGTGACCTTCTGTTGCATTTTACTTTTCCTGGATGTGCAATTCCAGGTGGGTCACCCTGACTGTAGGTTTTAAACCCGCACGAGGGTCACTCGCCGAAGCGAGCGCCACGATCCGAAACTAAAACCTAAAATCCAAGGTGATTACTGCACCTGGAACTGCTGGTTATCTTTTGTTTTTAATTTGGTTACGGCTTCGAGCAATTCAAACAGTTGGACGCGAACGTGGGATCCGCGTTATTTGCGCAGGTTCAGTTTGTCGATCAGTTTCTTATAACGATCGGCTTTTGTTTTGCTCAAATAATCGAGCAAACTCCGGCGATGCGCGACCATCTTAAGCAGGCCGCGTCGCGAAGAGTGATCCTTCCCGTTGATCTTAAGGTGTTCGGTTAAATGCTCGATCCGGCTGGTTAGAAGTGCGACCTGCACATCCGCGCTGCCGGTATCTTTCTCATGCAACTGGAACTCCTGGAGATTCGACGTTTGGTTGCTCTCTGCCATAACGAAGGCGCTAATGTAGATGAAGACCGCATTTTGGCAACCCATGTGCTGAAGCCTCGTGTCGCGACATCATGCCGGGTTGCCTTCGCGTTTGCCGTCGTACCATAAACGCAATCTGGCGCGCGACCGCGCCATGCGGGGTCCGCCGAGGATCATAATAAGCAGCGTGCCAAGAATTTGCCTGGCTGGATACATGCGCAACTTCCGGCCCGAGGTGAGAACGGGTTCCCTGAGTACCTTGAAACGGCCAAGTTTCCTTAGCGCGAGACTGAAATAAACTTCTTCGCCGGCAAAATATTGCTCATCGAAACCGCCAGTTGCCTCGAAATTGCTTCGTGTAGTGAAAAGAAATGCGCCTGCGCCCAGATTCAGGCCAAAATAAAGGGTGCAAAACGCGTGTAACAGAATGCGGCTCCACAATGGGATGAATCCATCCATGACTCCGCGCGCGCTGCCGCCAGTGTAACCCACCTCGAGCAGAGCCATTGCTTCGGTCACGTGGGTCTTGTTGATTCGCGTATCGGCGTCAACGAAAAACAGATATTCACCCTGCGCTGCGCGCGCGCCAGCGTTTCGGGCAGCACCAATTTGGCGTCGATGGATCGACACGACTCGGGCACCAGCTTGCTCGGCGATTTCTGGCGTAGCATCTGTCGATGCATCATCCACCACGATGATTTCGACCGGCTGAGACAAACCAGAAGTTGCAGCGCGAATCGCGCCGAGCGTAGAGGGAAGCTCTGTCTCTTCGTTGTACGCGGGAACAATAAATGAGATCATTTATTCCTGGTCTCGGAAATTCACTGGCGGGGTAATCCAATCGTTTTGATCATCGAACTTATTTCTCATTTATCCATTTCGCTGCCGGCGCGCAATTGAAAGCAGGCAATTGGTAAGAGTCGTTAGGGCCTGGATCAACTGGTCACCGCTACAGATTGACTTGCGTATGACAAAGATCGAGATGGGAACCGTGCTTGCGAGAGCGTTTGTAATTTTCATTTCGGTCTGGTCGTTGCTCTCCGGCTGCGCGGACACAAAACAGGCTGCACAGTCAGACTCTAATTCCCTCCTTCGCACACTAGACAGCGACCACGAGGTCCACGGTGAAGTAGGCGTGATGTACGGTCATAGCGCGAGATAAGCCTGCGGGTATTCACCGCAGGCACAACGACTTCAACTTCTACCTCGTCGTCGCATAGAGGAGTGAATCGAGAAGTTTCCGGGAGCTGCATCGACTATTTGGCGTC
>Ga0209801_1002499_pt1 | contig 10743 bp, 8 predicted proteins | sample GraSoiAngelo_127_FD_185884 | JGI IMG/M metagenome (GOLD analysis project Ga0209801, IMG submission 185884) | Grasslands soil microbial communities from the Angelo Coastal Reserve, California, USA - 14_0927_09_40cm (SPAdes) (version 2) | ecosystem: Environmental > Terrestrial > Soil > Grasslands ... | reverse complement strand
ACCGTGACGCCGACGGCTACGCCTACAGCTACGCCGGCGCACAGTGCGACACCGCGCCCGCGGCCAACACCACATCCGCGGCCGACGCCCTAAGGGGAATAGGTTACCAGAGTTAAAAAGTTAAAAGTAGTAAAGCGGGAACTCGCGAGGCAACTCGCGAGTTCTTTGCTTTTGTAACAGGGATCGGCGGTCCACGCATAATGCTGGGAGAAGACGCGTGAGGCATGTTACTCAGATCGCCCCTAAACTTCCCCGCAGCTTAGACCAAAGAGATTTGGCAATTAGCGTGGGCGTTTCCGAAAAAAAGGGAAGAGTTTCGCCTTTTCAGCTTTTCAGTTTTTCAAGTATCATCCAATGTTTAATTAAATGAATACCCAGCCAGTAAACTTCGCTAAGATTCTACTTCCACTTGTCATCGCAACCACACTTGGCGCCATCGGTCCCAGTGTGGCAATCGCGGACATTACCAATATCAACCCTATCAAAGACAACACGCTGTACGAGTTCGTTCCCGCAGATGGCGACCGCAGTAATGCTCTCGGCTTTCACTTCTTCACCGGCGAGACAGGCATGGGCGAACTTCGCCGTGGTGTGCTTGCGTTTGACATCGCCGGAAACATTCCGGCGGGCTCAGCGATTCTAGGGGTGACGTTGACCTTGAACATGTCCATGACCCCTTCTGGTACTGCCAGAACCACCGAGTTGCACAACCTGCTCGCTGACTGGGGAGAAGGAACATCTCAGGCATCTGGAGGAGAAGGCGAGGGAGCGCCGGCAACCACCAACGATGCCACGTGGCGACACCGTTTCTTCGATACGATTTTTTGGACGACGGAAGGCGGAGACTTCTCCCCCACGGTAAGCGCAAGCCAGTCGGTGGGCGCAGTTGGAGTGTACACATGGAGTTCGCCACAGATGGTCGCGGATGTGCAGTCGTGGCTGGATAATCCGACCACTAACTTCGGCTGGCTCGTCTTGGGAGACGAGTCGGAAATTGCCACGGCGAAGCGATTCGACACCCGAGAGAGTGCCAGTCCCCCCGTGCTGACAATCCTCTACAGACTTGCGCCGACACCGAGGCCGCGTCCCACACCGTATCCTCGCCCCACACCGCATTAGCGAAAATCGGTCGTTCGTAGCGAGTCGTGGAGAGTGCAGGTGCAAGCTTTTGAAGAAAGCCATTATGACGCTTAGAACTTTATTCCCCCTTATCCTTGCGGCCTTCTTTGTGGCCATCGGTATCCGTTTAGCAAGCGCGGCGATTATCAGCATTAATCCCAGCAAGGACAACACGCTCTACGAGTATGTTCCTGCGGATGGCGACCTCAGTAATGCGCTCGGCTTTCACTTCTTTGCCGGCGAGACAGCCATGAGCGAGCTCCGCCGGGGCGTGCTTGCCTTCGACATCGCGGGGAATATTCCGGCAGGCTCAACAATCACCAGCGTGACCCTGAGCATCCATATGTCGAGAACGGCATTGTCTACTCCTCGAATCGTCGAGTTGCACAGGTTGCTCGCAGATTGGGGAGAAGGAACATCCCAGGCGTCGGGAGAAGAAGGCATCGGAGCGCCCGCCACTCCCAATGATGCCACGTGGCGCCATCGCTTCTTCGATACCATTTTTTGGACGACGCAAGGCGGGGACTTCTCAGCCACGGTCAGCGCAAGCCAGTCCGTTGGCGCAATTGGAGTGTACACCTGGAGTTCACCACAGATGACCGCGGAGGTGCAGTCATGGCTGGATAATCCAGCCACTGACTTTGGCTGGCTGGTGTTAGGCGATGAGTCCACTGGCGCGACAGCGAAACGTTTCGACACCCGAGAGAGCGCCAGCCCACCTGTGCTGACTATCCAATACACGACAGCAACACCGACGCCCACGCCAACGGCAACAGCTACTCCGACGACTACGCCATCATCCACGCCGACGCCAACTCCGACTACAACAGCAACGCCAACAGCAACGGCGACTCCGACAATAACACCCACCCCTACGCCTTTTTCGCATCCATTGGTTTTCCCGCCTGTCGACACAAATGCACACGTCTCGATAGGGATTGACGAGGCCTGTGTCCAGATACTGGATGGGCCATGCACTAACATGTGGACCTATGGTGGAACATACCCTGGTGTAACAATTCGCAGACCTACCGGGCAGATGACTAATGTTACCTTCACGAACGACCTCGACGCGGCGGCAGGCGAGTTGACTGTGCATAACCACGGCAACCACTCTTCTGCGGAGAACGATGGCCAACCAGACAGCCTTCTTATCGCGACCGGAGGCTCGCGCACCTATTTCTACGATGGCCTGCAAGAGGGCGCTAACCAGCGAGGTAAGACGCAATTTTACCATGACCACCGCATGGACGTTACAGGCCGTAACGTCTGGATGGGTCTAACAGGCCTGTACATTGTCGATGACCCGGCCGATCCGCCTACGCTGCCTACCGGCGCCTTCGATCTTCCTCTGGCAATCGCCGATCGGCAATTCGACGTGAACAACCAAATCCCATACGTGTTCGACCCTAACGGCGTAACTGGCGACAAGTTCCTGGTTAACGGTGTTTACCAACCCTATCTCGAAGTTGGGGACCGCAAATATCGGTTTCGGATCTTGAATGCATCCAACCATCGCACCTATAGCCTTACCCTAAACACGGGCGATTCGTTCATACAGATCGGTACGGAGAGCGGCCTGTTGCCAGCGCCAGTGACACGGACGGGGATGCGAATGGGACCGGCCGAACGTCTGGACGTTGTTGTCGATTTTGCTGGAGAACTAGGACAGAACGCCTATCTCACCGATGCGCTCACGGGCATGCCATTGCTTGAGTTTCGCGTCACTCAGCATATCGTCGACGACAGCTCGATTCCGCCAACGCTGCGCCCGCTTCCGGACATCGGTGAGCCGACTGTGACACGCAACTGGAGCTTTGACCGGACAGCTAGCCATTGGACGATCAACGGCCTGAGGTTCGACCCCAACCGTGTTGATGCCCGGCCTACGCTGGGAACAACTGAGAAGTGGGTCTTTACGAATCCTACAGGACAGGCTCATACTGTGCATATTCACGACGTCTCCCAGCAGTGCATTAGTCGCAACGGAGGCGCGTGTTATCCTTACGAAACGATGAAGGAAACTTGGTACCTGGATCCCGGCGAAACACTCGAGGTTAAGCTAAAGTTCACCGATCACGTCGGCATGTACATGCTCCACTGTCATATGCTGGAGCACGAGGACGACGGAATGATGACTCAATTTGAGGTGGTTCGTGCGACTCCAACACCGCGGCCCCGACCGACTCCGCGGCCACGTCCGACACCGTAATCCTGAAAAGGACCGCTAACTGTTTCGGCGCGACGCCGAAACCCACACACGAGACGCGTGTACTACCCTTAGCGCGTCAGTGTCGAATCCAGCTGGCTCGCACGCTGGAAATGTTTTTCGGCCAGCTCAGTCATACCAAGGTCCTGGAGCCGACGCCCAATCATCCAATGGAAAAGCGGGTCATTGGGCGTGAACTGGTCGGCTTGCTTTTCATGACTACTGGCTTCGTCGACTTTGCCTAACGACTGGTTTGCGCCGGCGAGCTCGTTATTCACGAGGGCCAGGCGCGGATTGCCCCGGGCAGCCTCGCTCCACACCGAAATGGCTTCGCCTCTGCGGCCAAGTTGCCAGAGCGATTCGCCTTTCTCCTGACGGGCGAGAATGAGGTCGTCTCTTTCTGCCAGAGCCTGATCCAGGCTCGCCTGGGCCTGGTCGTAACGCCCCAGCCGATTCAAGATCGCGCCGCGGTAATAGAGACTCAAAGCCTTCCCCTCTGCTTTCTGATAAGTCGCGGCCTGGCCGAGCAATTGCACGGATTGTTCTGTGTTGCCCAGGAGATATTCAAACCATGCCAGCTTCGGCAGCGTTTCACTATTTACAAACAGTCCAAGCTTCGCAGCAGCCCGAAGATGTCCCTCTCCCTCGACGATGTTATCGCGGTCAACGGGATTGAGCCAGCGAGCGGGGTTGATCTGCGCCAGCGCGAGCTCGTCGGGCAGATGAACTTTCTGGAATGCGCGGTTACCCAGTACCTCGTGATAGCGCACCCAGCCACTGTGAATATTCAAGCCAATCCAGACACAAGCGAACGCTGCAAATGCCCATCCCGTTTTTCGGATTTTACCCGCGGACTTCAAATTGAAACGGTAAAAGGACAATTCTTTTGCACGAAACAATCTCCACATTTTCAGCGTGAGAAACGTCGTAACCGTGGCGCAACCGAGCGCCATCAGGAACGGGACCAGTGCGTAAACGGCGCGAACAGCGAGGAAACTTCCAAAAAATACGAGTGCACCAACGATTTCTTCCGGCCATGTCAAAGAATAGTTTCTCTTAACTGCGTCTGATTTGGGAACCAGGATCGACGGTTTGCCGAAACCAAAATACAAGGCGTCGTTCGGACAAACGCTGACGCAATCCATGCATTTCATGCAACCCGGATCGACCACCATTCCGTACTGCTTCACTTCCGCGTGCACCTGAACGTTTGAAGTGCACGTCGCAGTGCAGTGGCCGCATTGATTGCAGTCAGGCGTAACGCGAATTTTGCCGGGCGACAATTTGTCGGCTAGTCCAAAAAATCCACCGTAGGGACAGGCATAGGTGCAAAAACCTTTTTGCCCCAAAAAATAGACTGTCATGAAACCGCAGACGAAAAGAAACGGGATGGCAACTGCGACGGAGGGAAATGTCTGCCAAAAATTAGTGGTCACCAGATGATTGGTGAATCTGGGAATAAGGGGTTCGTGCGGTTCCGAGAACATTCGATACACGACGGGCCAGACAAACATGTACAGCGCGCCAATAATCGGCACGTAAACTAACAACCGCGATCGAAACGGTTTCGGATGAAGCCCCATCTTCTTTAAGAGCCATCCACAGAAATCCTGAAGCGCTAGGATGTGACAACCCCAGCCGCAAATGTATCGCCCGAAGATCAAGGTCGCCAGGATCGCCAGAGAAAAAAAGATGAATCCCGCGTTAATGAACCCCTTTTGCAACGTGTACATGGTCTCCGAAGGTTCGATCGGCGAAACTGTCCTGCCCACGACGCGCCACTGAATGATGTGCGCGATCATGAACAAGTTGAGGAGGATCAGCACCGCCGCGCGCCATCGGCCGGTCTTTGATTTACGAATCCCGGCTCTGCTGTAGCCTGGTGCGTTGACCCCGGCGGAGGCACGCCGGGGAATCGGTCCCTGTTTCTTTAGTTCTTGGCTGACGCAACCGCTTTTCACGAAGTTGGCGAATTTACTTCAAAACAGGCGGGATGCCAGCGGGTAAGACCTTCCAAACAAATCGTCGCCAGATTATTTCAAGATTTCCTTTACTTCACAGAGGCACCCATGAGACATATTGCAGCCTTCTCCAGCGCATAAGCTAAGAAGCCAATCACTCGGAGAATTCAAAACAATGTTTAAAAAAGCCCTCGCCATCTTTATTCTTCCGTTCGTCTTTCTCCTCACCCCATCCGACGCGGGATTCGCCAACCCTGCCGCACAACGCCCGACATCCAACGCCGAACGCCCAATGCTCAATTCGCGTCAAAGCCAGAACGGGGCCACCGGGGTTCTTCAAAAGATGATCGTGGAGAGCGGGACCGCGACGATGGAACTCGATCTCAATCGTCTGAATGCAATCAGCGTTGCGCCGCAAAAACAGGAGCAGATGCGTTTCGACTTAGCGGCCAATTCGTTTTTCAGCATTCTCGTATTCAATGATCGTTTGCGCGGGCCTGAGCAGGGATCGATGGCGCTTATGCCGGCCGGGGTCAACTCCCCCGGCTACAGTAATCTGCCTGTGGCGCTGGGCGCATCCTTCAAGCAGCTCACAATGGAAAAACTTCCTTCGAGCGAACAATTCGATCTCGCCGTGCGCGACGCAAAAACCGGCTTCACCTTTTTTAATATCCAGGGACATCAGTACGATTACGATGCCGTAGGGCAGTTGCTTACCATCAATGGCGGAAGGCTCTTGATGTCGCGCGATTTTGCCAACGCTCTTGGGCGGCCTTCAGATGTCGGGGCAGTGGTGGGAGAGATCTCTATCGGCGCGGCCATGCAGCCGGTCGAAATCAAGGAGCTTGCGAATGGCGAGCTCAAACAAGTAACCATGCCACCGCTGCATAGGGCTGCCGACACAGAAACGCCCGTAGCGACGCACGGGCCCGATGTGATTGTCGGGGATCTGCCAAACCTGCAACAATTCGGAAGCGCCGGAACGCAGGTGGGTCTTGCGGTGGCAACGACTTCGTGTAACAACGGCGACCAGCCACTGGATTGGTTCCAATTGCCAAATACCGATCACCCGGTCATCCCACAGAATCTCTATCGAATGGCTGGTGGCGTAGACAATACTCAGCGCTTTGAACAGATCGGCCAGTCCTGGTTAAAGCACGCGTTCTTCGCATTAGAAGATACGGTTTGCAGCACGTGTGACACCAGTAATTGCCAGACCGGCAGCCATCTTTGCCCGGGGTGCTCTGATCCGTACTCTGCAAACCTAAATGGTGACCAGGACCAGATCGGCTCGCGCGCCTGGGTCAATCCTTTCACGGGCGCCTTTCCTTCGAATGCCAACGATCACAGCGGCCATGCGCACAATGGCACATCGCACCGTATTCTCGTTGAGATCAACGATTTGAACACAACACTCAATCAAGGCGCGAGCTATTTTGCCGAAGCGCAATACGCGAGTCCGCACGAGTATGCCTGGTGCCAGACTCACCCTACGGAATGCAACATGTTTAACAACGCCTCATACCGTAAGTACATTGTGAGTGGTACCACGAACTTCTCCTTTACCCCTGACGGTCTCACAGCGCGAATGCAGCCTGCTATCAGGGCTTGGACGGGCGCAACGGTTAACCGGATCGAGCCCGATCCGGGCAACGACGGCATTTGGTTCATCGGTTACAAGGTGACCAACCCTTCTGCCGGAGTCTGGCATTATGAATACGCGGTTTATAACGAAAATCTCGATCGCGCTATCCAAGCTTTCAGTGTTCCCTTAGGAGCTACCGCTAACATTAGTAACATCGGGTTTCATGCACCGCCCCAGCATCCTGGCTGGGCAAACGATGGCACGCTTAACAGCCAGGGGTACAGCAGCACACCGTGGACGCCTACCCAGACTGCCAACTCGCTGACATGGAACTGCGAAACCTTCGCGCAAAACCAGAATGCCAACGCGATTCGCTGGGGCACATTGTATAATTTCCGATTCGACGCCGATCAACCGCCGCAAGCTACAAACGCCACCGTCGACTTCTTCAAAACAGGATCGCCTATGCCTGTTGCCATTCAGGCACCTGTTCAGGGTGGTACTCCGACTCCGACTCCTACTCCTACACCGACAATTACTCCTACTCCCACACCTACTACGACTCCACGGCCTACTCCCACTCCGCGGACCACACCCATACCAAGAATTCGTCCCACCCCGCTGCCTCGCCCAAGCCCGTAATAGGCTTGCACGTGGCATCGGCCGGCATCCCTGCCGATGAGTTTGGATTATCGGCTGGAAGCCGAAGCTGCGACGCCCCGCTTCGCGACCTTATCGCATGCCCGAGTCGCATTCCCACTGGACCTTTGTCATTTGGCCAGCCACGACGTCGACTTCGAACGGTCCGTATCGCCCGATACTGCTTGTCGTTCCCTTGCGCGAAACTTTGTAATGCCCCGGCGCCAACGACATCCGAAAGTGCCCCTCGTTATCCGTGGTAAACGATGCGATCTCGCCCTTTTGATTTTCCACCGCGAAAGCCGTGTTCGCGAGTGGTGTAACGGGAGCATCAGCCCGCACGGGTCCGGGCCGGGCGGGATTGAGCGTAATGACTCCTTCGATCCCCGTTTCCGAACCAGATTGCGTTTGACCTGGTAAAAAACCGGCGCACATGATTAGAACTGCCAGAACAATTGAGAATCTTGTCAATTGCATTGGCAAATTTACTCTCACAGCTTCATATCGGTCAATAATGACGGAGCTGCCGCTTTTACGGTTTCCGGTGGTCGTTCTATGCTTGCCCTTGACGACTGATTCGTTGCGCCGAAACTTTTCGCTCTCTGCTCGTAATTTATGAAGCGATATTTGCCTTTCGTTATTGTTGCGCTGGTCGCATTGGCCACAATCGGAAGCGGTGCGATGCTCTACCGGGCAAGGCGACCCCACGTTTTATCCATTCCCGAGAACAAGACACTTTCCGCAAAGAGCGATGCAGATGCACCGCACATTCGTGGGAACCCGGACGCACCCGTAACGCTTGAAGAGTACGGCGATTTCCAATGCCCGCCCTGCGGTATGTTCGCGACATTTCTTGGTCAACTTGAGAACGAGTACGATTCGCGTTTACGCGTAGTCTTTCGGAATTTTCCACTCACGATGCACGAGCACGCTCGCGAGGCGGCGCTGGCCGCTGAAGCGGCCGGGCTGCAGGGCCGTTTTTGGGAGATGCACGACGTGCTCTATCGGGAACAAGAAACCTGGAGCAAGGCCCCTAATGTGCGCGAATTGTTCGAATCTTACGCTGGAACGATCGGACTCGACGTTGATAAGTTCAAAAAAGACATGGACGGCGAACAGGTCAAGGCACGAGTCGAAGCCGATCGCCAGCGCGGCCAGTCACTTGGGATACAGATTACCCCCACGCTGTTTATCAATAATCAGCCCCTGGATCCGAAAGACAAAAACCCGGAGGGCATTCGCGCCGAGATCAACGCTGCGCTGGAGAAAAAAACGCAGACATGACCGTATCGCGATTTCGCACGATCATTTACATCGTTGCCGCGATCGTTTCGCTGGCTGGGCTCGCGGACTCAACTTACCTGTCGGTGCAGGCGTTAACGGGCGAGACGCTCGGCTGTGGCGGATCGCCTGATTGTTTCCGGGTCCTGGGCAGTCCGTACGCCAGGATCGGGGGAATTCCCGTTGCCTTATTCGGCTTGGTGGCCTATTTCAGCGCGTTTAGTTTCGCTACGTTCGCAGCGTTCGGATACGCGCGCGCCCGGATATTTCTCATTCCAACCATTGGCGCGATGTTTCTCGGTACGCTCTGGCTGCTTTATGTTCAGGCCTTCCTGCTGCACGCGTATTGCCGCTTTTGCCTGTTCTCTGCGGCAACCACGTTTCTGCTGGCAGGGCTGGTGATTGCTCTGCCGGCTGGACGAGACAGATCGATCTCATAAGTCGTCCACTCTCTTCTCTTGCCCATTCTCTTGCTCTCGCTCATGCTCTTTAGACTCTGTCGTGAAGCACGAGCAGGACTATGAGGTAAGAAAGGATTATCAGGCTTATGCGAATTCTGGTGATCGAAGATGAGAAGAAGACGGCGGCTTTTCTGGCAAAAGGTCTGCGTGAAGCCGGTTTCGTTGTCGATGTTGCCCCTGACGGCGAGGCGGGGCTGGCGGCCACGCGCGCGAGCAAGTTTGATCTTCTCATTGTCGATATCATGCTTCCGAAAAAAGATGGCTGGGCTCTCGTCGAAGAATTGCGCGAGGCCAGGGTGCAGACGCCCGTCATTTTTTTGACCGCGCGCGACAGTGTGCGCGATCGCGTGAAAGGACTCGAGCTCGGCGCGGACGATTATGTGGTGAAACCATTCGCGTTCTCGGAATTGCTCGCCCGCGTGCGTTCGCTTCTGCGTCGTACTCCTGCGCGTCGGAGCAAGCTGCGCATTGGCGATTTGGAAATCGATACGCGTCACCAACGCGCCGAGCGCGGTGGTGTGCCACTAAATCTTACGCCCAAAGAGTTTCTCCTGCTCACTCACCTGGCGCATTCGGTGGGTGAAGTAGTATCCCGCGATGAAATTGCAGAGCACGTGTGGGACATAGGATTCAAAACCGATACGAACGTAGTTGATGTGGTCGTGCGCCGCTTGCGGGCAAAGGTGGACGATCCGTTTAAGACCAAACTGGTTCATACGATCCGCGGCATGGGTTATGTTCTCAAAGCGCCCTGAACCGCGCTCCATCGCCTCCCAGCTCATCCTGCTTTTTACGCTGGCGGCGGCCCTCCTGCTCGCCTGTGGACTCGGCGTCTTTTACTGGATCGTCGTCCGGCATGCATTCGCGGAAGATAATGCGGTGCTCGCCGACAAAGTGAACGCGTTGCAAACGAGTTTTGAACAACGCGGCGGGTTGGAGGCAGTCGCGGCCGAGATCAACACAGCAGGTAGCCGGCAGCGGGCTCCATTTCTGGTGCGCGTGCTCGATCCGACTGGCGCGACCATCGGGCAGACAACTGGGATGGAAAGGCTTCTGCCGGCAAATATTTTTCCACCGGTCGTTTCACGCGAAATTGCGGCGCCGACCGAACATCGAGTTGCAGGGAAATCGTTTGCACTGACGACGAGACGCGCGGTTGCAGACGGCCAGCAGTTTACAATCCAGGTGGCGCAAGACCGCTCGAGCGACGAGCAGGTCGAGAGAAGATTTGGTATTTTGGCTTTGGTCGTTCTTTCAGGCAGCATTCTCGCCTCTGTTCTGATTGCGATCCCGGTCACCAGGCGCGGTCTGCGTCCGTTGGAAGAAATGAAGCTTTCACTGGAGCGAATTGGGCCGACGCACCTGAACGAGCGCGTCGCGTCCGCCAACTGGCCGCGCGAGCTTCAGCCCATGGCCATGGCTTTCGATGAAATGCTTAAGCGTCTCGATGATTCCTTTACGCGTCTCTCTCAATTCTCCGCGGACCTC
>Ga0209801_1002498_pt1 | contig 10744 bp, 11 predicted proteins | sample GraSoiAngelo_127_FD_185884 | JGI IMG/M metagenome (GOLD analysis project Ga0209801, IMG submission 185884) | Grasslands soil microbial communities from the Angelo Coastal Reserve, California, USA - 14_0927_09_40cm (SPAdes) (version 2) | ecosystem: Environmental > Terrestrial > Soil > Grasslands ... | reverse complement strand
CTTTCGATCCCACCCCGTGCGAAAACGCGCGGTCGGTCGTGCGATACCGCACAGCACCCGGCCTGACGCCGAACGATCCTCGCAGGAAATCCGCGACGTGACGGCGTTGTCGACAGGCGATCGAATCTGGCGTGCCCTTTGCTCCCGCATACGCCAGATGCACATGCGAGGTGACAGGACGAGCGGGTCGGCCGGGATCGCCCGATGATCCGTTGAAGGCTCCGACCGGGCGGAGATTCGTCCGCACAACATCCCGGATGAGGAGGATCTGGTATGCGTCGGTTTGCAGTCGCGGTGTTGGCAATGGCAAGTCTCGTCGCGGCGTCAGCTGGGCTGGCGAGCGCCCAGGGCGGGACGAGCGCAACCCTGACAGTCTCGGGCGGGACAGTGGCCGCCGGTATCGGCCTTCACTGGGGCACGGGGACGCTCAGCTACAGCGGCAAAACGTACCCGGTCAAGGTCGAGGGGCTTTCCGTCGGCGAGGTGGGGGTGATCCGTGCCACCGCCCGGGGAGAGGTGTCGAACCTCGAGAGACTCGAGGACTTTTCGGGGAATTACGTGGCTGTCGGCGTCGAGGCGACGGCCGCTGGAGGCGCCGGTGTGACGGTGATGAGGAATCAGAACGGCGTGGTCGTCGAGCTGACGAGCACGACCCAGGGCGCCAGCCTGTTGTTCGGCGCCGAAGGTATTCGACTGACGCTGGCGAACTAGAACCGGCGGCGGTGGCTTCGGCGGCGGTCGAGGAACGTGAGTCGCCGCCGAAGCCTCGCGCCGAGACGCTGAGAGGGACCCGGATGGACGACGAGGGAGAGGTCAGGAAGCGCGCGCACGTCACGGTCGATCGCGCGGACGATGGTCTGCTTCGCCTGCGATTGTCGGGACGCTGGACGCTCGATGCCCGACCATCCATCGTTGCCGATGTCTTCGAACACGCGTTGACAACAGCCGACACGCGAGTCGCAGTCGAGACCGACCCGCAGCTTGAATGGGACAGCGGACTGCTCCTCTTCATGCGGACCGTGCTCGCCGAGGCGGAACGCCGTCAAATGACGGTGGATCTGGCGGGTCTGCCAGGAGGGGCACGGCGGCTCCTGGCGCTGGCCAGCGCGACGCCAGAGTACAAGGAGCCGCATCCCGAAGGCGCGGCGCCGTCTCTACTCACTCGTATCGGGTCGCGCACGATCGCCGCGACGCGATCCGGGGCCGACGTGCTGGCATTCATCGGTGAAGCGTGCGTCGGCCTGCTTCGACTCCTCACCGGCCGGGCGCGGTTCCAGCGCTCGGAGCTGCTTCGCGTGGCTCAGGAGGTCGGGGCGCAGGCATTGCCCATCGTCTCGCTGATCACCTTCCTCGTCGGGGTGATCCTGGCCTACGTCGGCGCCGTGCAGCTGCGCGCGTTCGGGGCCCAGGCCTACGTCGCCGACCTCGTCAGCGTCGCGATGACGCGTGAGATGGGCGCGATGATGACGGCGATCGTCATGGCCGGTCGCACCGGGGCCGCGTTCGCCGCCGAGCTCGGCACGATGCGAGTCAACGAAGAGATCGACGCGTTGACGACGTTCGGCGTTTCGCCCATGGAATTCCTCGTATTGCCGCGAATGGTCGCGCTGGCCGTGATGATGCCGTTCCTCTGCCTCTACGCCGATCTGCTCGGCTTCCTCGGCGGCGCCGCCGTCGGCGTCGGCCTGCTCCGCCTCGGCGGTCTGGAGTATTACCAGCGCAGCGTCCAGGCCATCGCCCTGGACGACTTTGCCGCAGGCCTCATCAAGGCGTCGGTGTTCGGCGTGCTGGTGGCCATCGCGGGCTGCCTGCGCGGGATGCAGTCGGGGCGCTCGTCGGGGGCGGTGGGCGCTGCCACGACGTCGGCGGTCGTGACCGGCATCGTCCTCATCATCGTTTCGGACGCGGTACTGACGGTGCTCTTCGACGTGGTCCATTTTTGAGACCGACAATGGCTGCCACCTGCGAGATACCAACCGGGACTCGGCCGCGCATCGAGGTTCGCGACCTCGAGATGGTGTACGGGGGCCGGGTCATCCAGCGGAACCTCAACTTCGCCATTCAGCCGGGCGACATCTTCGTGATCATGGGTCCGAGCGGCTCCGGCAAAAGCACGTTGCTCCGCCACCTGATCGGGCTCGTCCCACCGGCACGCGGCGACGTCTTCTACGACGACGTGAGCTTCTGGACGGCCGACACGAACGATCGGCAGCGGATGCTCCGCCGGGTCGGTGTCCTCTACCAGGACGGGGCACTCTGGAGCTCGATGACGCTGGCCGAGAACGTCAGACTCCCGCTCGAACAATTTACCGATCTGCCGCCGGCCACGATCCGCGGCATCGCCTCACTCAAGCTGGCACTCGTGGGACTCGCGGGCTTCGAGGAGTTCTATCCGTCGGAGGTGAGCGGTGGCATGCGCAAGCGCGCGGGCCTGGCTCGCGCGATGGCACTGGATCCGGACATCCTGTTCTTCGACGAGCCGTCGTCGGGCCTCGATCCGATCAATTCGCGGGCCCTCGACGATCTGATCGTGGAGCTGCGCGATAGCCTCGGCGCGACCGTGGTGATGGTCACCCACGAGCTCGCGAGCATCTTCGCGATCGCCACGAATTCGGTCTTTCTCGACGAGAAGGCCAAGACGATCACTGCCGGCGGTCCCCCGTGGAAGCTCCTGCACGAGTCTCGAGACTCGAAGGTGCGGCGCTTTCTGACACGGGGCGAAGAGACGTGAGGGAGACCATGGCTCACAAGGCGAATCAGACACTCATCGGAGCGTTCGTCCTGGGCGCGCTGCTGCTCGCGGTCGCGAGTGCCGTCATCCTGGGCGGTGACCGCTTCTTGCGCCGGACCCAGACCGTCGTCGCCTACTTCGACGGATCGCTCAAGGGACTGGAGATCGGCGCGCCGGTCACATTCAACGGCGTCAAGATCGGCTCCGTGATCGATATCGGAGTCGTCATCGATCGTCGTGATGCGTCGATCCGCACACCGGTCGTGTTCAATATCGATTTCCGCCATTTCCATCTCGCCGGGGGAGGAAGGATCAAGGCCCCGGGAGACTTGCCGAAGTCCGAGCTCCTGATCGAGCACGGGCTGCGCGCGCGGCTCGCGGTCCAGAGCTTCGTGACTGGCCAGCTGGCCGTCGAGCTGAACTTCTATCCGAAGACACCGGTCCGGCTCACGGGCCTCACGAAAGACTACGTCGAGGTTCCGACGATCCCGTCACAGTTCGACCAGCTGACGCGCACGCTCGAGAACCTTCCGATCGAAGCCCTGGTCGCGGAGGCGACCGAGACCCTGCGGTCGATCAGGGCCCTGGCGAGCGCGCCGGAGGTGAAGTCGAGTCTGGTCAAAGTCGATCGGGTGCTCGGCGACGTCGACAAGCTGGTGCGGCACGTGGACAGCAAGATCGATCCGCTCTCGGCCCGTGTGGACCAGGCTGCGGTGGAGACCCGAATCACGATGGCGCAGACCCAGGCGGCGCTCGCGCAGCTGACGCCGGCCGCGCCCGCGCTGACGCCGGCCGCGCCCGCGACGCTGGCCGACTATCAAGCGCTCGCGCAGGATACGCGAAAGCAGATCGACGTCCTGGCCACGTCGCTTCAGCAAGCCTTGGCCGATACGCACAGTGTCCTCGGCGACGACTCCCCGCTTCGTTACGATCTCGCCAACACGCTCCAGGAGATGACGAAGACGGCGAAGTCGCTCCGGACGCTCGCCGAGTATCTCGAGCGGCATCCGGAAGCGCTGCTCATGGGCAAGCAGCGGGACGCGGGCCGATGAGGGCGTCGCTCGCCCGGCGCGGCGCGATGACGGTGGCGGTCGTTGCCGCGCTGGCGCTCGCCGGCTGCGCGGCATCGCCGACGCCGCGGTTCTACGTGCTGACACCGATCGAGGTGGACGGCGCTGCACCATCGTTGCCGTCCGACGCCATGACGATCGGCGTCCGCTCGGTCGACCTTCCCGAGGCGCTCGATCGTCCGCAGATCATGACGCGGACGGGGCCCAACACCGTGCACTTCGCGGAGTTCGATCAATGGTCGGCGTCGCTCCGAGACAGCGTCATGGAGGTCATCGCGGGCAATCTCGCGAGCCTCCTGCCGGGCGACCAGGTGGCTGTCTACCCGTGGACACCCGGTACTGCGGTGGATCGCGAGGTCATCGTGGAAATCACACGCTTCGACGGCGAGCTCGGCGGACCGTGTGTACTGCGGGCACGCTGGCGGGTGCTGGGACGCCGTGGAGGGCCGCCGGCCGTCTACGGCGAGTCGGCGTTCAGCGATGCCGCCGGACCGGACTATGCGGCGCTGGTCGCCACGCAGAGCCGCCTGCTCGGCGCGCTGACCGCCGAGATCGCGGCGGCGCTTCGAAATCGACGCGCTGAAGCGGCTGGCCCTCTCGTACGAGCCGTTCGCGAATGACTACAGCCTTAACTGCCGCACCAGGTGGACATGCGAGGTGGATCGGTGAGCCATAACGTGGTCGAACAAAGGCTCGGCAAGGGGACGACGGACGAACAACTCCGCCTGCAGATCTTCGCGAACCCAGCGATGTTGACTCGCGGCGTCCTCGCGGTGGTGTTCGGTCTCGTCATGCTGCTCTGGCCGGGTCTCGGGCTCGGGGAGGTCGTCGCGCTCTTCGCGAGCTACGCGGTCGTGGACGGGATGGTGGCCGTGGGGTGGGGCGTGCTCGCGTCGCTTCGACAGCGCGAGGGGTGGCCCGTGGCCGTCGAAGGCTTCTTCAGCATTGTGCTCGGCGTCGCCGCGCTGCTGTTCCCATGGCAGGCCGGGCGCTTCCTTCACGAGATCGCGGCGTGGGGAGTCCTCACGGGATGCGCCGCGATCCTCGCGGCCGCCCGCGCCCCTCGCGCCGTGCCGCGCCGCTGGTCTCTCGCGGTCGCCGGCACATGGTCGCTCTTCCTCTCGCTGCTCGTCGTGAGCCTGCCCCACGCGGTTACGGACGCAATGGTGAGCGCGATCGGGGCGTACGCACTGGGCTTCGGGGTCCTCGTCTCCATCGCGGCCTTCAACAACGCCGCCCGCCGCCGAGACGACGACCTAACTGGAGAACGCTCTAACTCATGAGGGACTCACATGACGATCGGACGACCTGGCGTGTGGTAACCGCGGGCGACGACTGACGTCTAACAAGCAAGCAGTAGGAGGGACAAACGATGGCTGCGACGACTCAGGAAGTGCTGACTCACCACCTCCACACCTTCGGCAAGGGCGATCTCGCCGGAGTCATGGCCGACTACTCACCCGAGTCGCGGCTGTTCACTCCGAACGGGATGCTGAAGGGGCCCGAGGCCATTCGGCAGCTGTTCACCACGCAGTTCAAGGAGTTCGCCAAGCCCGGAGCGTCGTTCCAGATGCTGAGGCAGGACGTCGACGGGGACACCGCCTACATCCTGTGGAAGGCCGAGACGGCGGACAACCGCTACGAGATCGGGACGGATACCTTCGTGGTGAAGGATGGGAAGATCGTCACCCAGACCTTCGCGGGGAAGATCACACCGAAGCACTGAGGCGTTCGCAAAGACGGCGGGGGGCGGCCCGCGTCCCCTGCCGTCTTTGTGGCAGCCCCGGCCTTCGGCGGCCGCGCCGAGTCGGCGAGGCCACATAAAGGTTCCGTCAACTGGGCGTTTATTCGGCCTACGCACACGTGAACCGCGAAGAGAGGGAATGTCGATGAAGATCGGAATCGTTGGGGCGGGGATTATCGGCGGTACGCTCGTCCGCAAGCTTCGTGCGTCCGGGCACGGGGTCCGCGTCGCGAACTCGCGTGGACCGGAGTCCCTCAGCGGCTTGGCGGCCGAGACGGGGGCCACGGCGGTCACCGCGGCGGAAGTTGCCGCTGGTGTCGACGTTCTCATCGTTTCTGTGCGCTTCCAGCAGCTGACCGCGTTGAAGCCTCTCATCAGTGAAGTCGCGAGCGACATCACCGTTGTGGACACGTCGAATTACCTCCCGGCATCCGGCCAACCCGAACAGTATGAGGCTAGCCCGGTTGAAGCGATCGACGCCGGCCAGCCGGAGACCGCCTGGCTGCAGGAGCAGTGGGGCCGGCCTGTCATTCGCGCCTGGAACCCGCTCTTTGCCCCCACGCTTGCAAACAAGGGGAAGGCGCACGGTGAGCCTGGCCGGCTCGCCCTGCCGGTGTCAGGAGACTCTGCCGAAAGCAAGCAGCTCGTCATGCGGCTGGTCGACGACACCGGTTTCGACGCGGTGGACGCGGGCACGATTGCCGAGTCGTGGCGTCAGCAAATGGGAACTCCGGCCTGGTGCACCGAACTCACCGCCGACCAGCTCCGCGAGGCCCTCGGTCTCGCCGACCGTGAAGCCGCTCCGAAGCGCCGCGACGCAGCAAGGCAAATCATCTCGACGTGGCAGGATCGCTCGAACCTCGAGGACTGGCTCAGGCTCTACCGCGCAATCGCCCGCTTCCCCGCGGCGGATGACTGAGCACCCATAACCATGCGACCCCGATCACTGGTCGGGGTCGCACAACGGCGCAATTGATGCGCTTAGAGATGGCATCGTCTCACGAGGCGTGCTGATCGACGTTCCTCGTGTAAAAGCTCAAGCGCGCGTCGGCGCGCTTGGATTCGGCCTCGGCATGAGCGGGTTTTCGAGTGTTTCGCCCTCCCCGACCGGTCGCACCGTCGTGAGATGGAAATCGAGCGCTCATCGCACGATGGTTCCTCTCGTTGCGTGAAGTTCGGCGAGCCCTGTGCGCTTTGGACCTCGTCCGTGCGGAAACGCACGACTTCCCGTGCGATATCGCACAGCGCCGGACCCGATGACGAACGAGCGTCACGGAAGTGGGCGACGCGACGATGTTTGCCGACCGTCTGTGAATCTGGCTCGGTCTTTGCCCTTGCAGGCATCAGTTGGACAAGCGAGGTGGACCGGTGAGTCAGAACGCAGTCGAACGCACGCTCGGCAAGCTCGCAACGGACGACGAGTTCCGCGCGCGATTCTTCGAGAATCCTGCGGCGGCGACGTGGGAAGCGGGTCTGCCGTTGTCACCCGTCGAGCTCGAGGCGCTCTCGGGATTGTCACAGGCGGCGGTTGCCCGATTCAGTCAGAGCCTCGACGGGCGCATCCGCCGGCTGTGTGTCGCGTCGACGCCGTCACGCGCGGCGCGGACAAAGCAAGGTCGCGATAGTAAGCGACCCGAGGCCGGCCCGGAGGACGCGACATGAACGTCGACGCTATCATCCACCACGCGGGATGGGTCTTGTTCGTGTGGGTGTTCGTCAACCAGAGCGGCGTTCCCGTGCCCGTCGTTCCCTCGCTGGTGGCCGCCGGCGCGCTCGCCGGCAGGGGCGGCTCGAGCTGTGCCGTCATGCTGGCGGCGGCCGCCGGCGCAGCGCTCGTCGCGGACATGGTCTGGTATGGCATCGGACGCTGGCACGGCGCCCAGGTTCTGAGTCTGCTCGGTCGGGTCCTACACCGACCGAGGGTCTGGATCGATCACATCGAGCACGCATTCCACGCGCATGAAGTCGGATTCCAGCTCTGGGCGCAGTTTCTACCACAGCTGAACCCGATCGCAGCGGGCCTGGCCGGCGCAACAGGCGTTGGCCTCCCACGCTACATCGTGATCGCCAGCGCCGCAGCGATGGCGTGGGCGGGCACGTGGATCACCGTGGGCTATTTGCTGGCCGACGTGCTCGCCGATGCCGTCGCGTACCCGGGCTTCTGGATCGTCGTGCTCGTCGCACTGGCGATCGTGGCGTTCGGCGCCCTCCGATCTGGGCGCCGGCGTCGTTCGCGAACCGAGCTCGTGAAGTCAGCGGCGCTTGTGCTCGTCATCGCCGGTGCCCTCTCAGGCTGCGGGGGTGCGATGAGCGAGGTCAACGCGTTGAGCGTCTCCAAGGTCAACCAGGAGGAAGACACTATGCCCGTCATCGCAATCCTCGGCGCCGGCCCCGGAATGGGGCTGGCGATCGCCAAGACGTTCGGCGCGCACGGTTACCGCGTGGCGCTCTTGTCGCGCCACCCCGCCAAGCAGGAGCCGCTCGTAGCCGAGCTCGCCAGACACGGCATCATCTCGGCCGCCTTTCGCGCCGACGCGCGCGACCGTGGGTCGGTCGCGTCCGGCTTCGAGGCGGTGAAGCAGCGCCTGGGCTCGATCGACGTCCTCGAGTTCTCGCCGGTTGACCGCACGATGCCGCTCCCGGCGGTGACGGAGCTAACCCGTGAGAACGTCCGGGTCTGGATCGACTTGTACGTTCACGGCGCCGTCGCCGCCGTGAACCAGGTGTTGCCCGATATGCTTGCGAGGCATTCGGGGACGATTCTGTTCACGACCGGCGCCTCGTCGGTCCTTCCGGTTCCGCGATGCGGCCCGGTCGGAGCCGCGATGGCCTGGCTTCGTAACTGGGCCCATGCGCTGCATGCCGCGGTCGCGCCCAAAGGCGTGCAGGTCGGCCATGTCGCCATCGGTGACTTCGTCGGCCGTCGGCCGGGCGCGACCCCCGACGCGATCGCGCCGCTCTACTGGGAGCTCCACACGCACCGCCACGAGATCGAGAAAGTCTTCCTGCTGGACGTGGTCGAGTGGCTTCCGGAGCAGAGCCAGCCGGCCAGGCTGGCCTCGACGACGAAGGGAGTGCGACGAGCATGAGCACGAACCGCGCATCCGGGGTCATCGCCGTGAGTCTTTCCCATGTCCTCCTGGGCGGCCTGATAGCCGTGGCGATCGCGGCACTGTCTGCCGGCTGTCGCGATGCGACCAGGGCGGCGGCGGAACCGCTCCCCGTAGTCGAAATCGAGCCGGTGATCGAGCAGGACGTGCCCATTTACGGCGTGTGGGTCGGTACCACGGTGGGCTACGTCACCGCTCAGATCCGCGCCCGCGTGTCCGGGTACCTGATGCGCCAGAACTACAAGGAAGGGACGCTCGTCAAGACGGGCGATGTCCTCTTCGAGATTGATCCCCGGACATATGAGTTCGCCGAGCGTCAGGCCCGGGCCGCGCTCCTGTTGGCGGAGTCTCAGCTCGAGCAGTCCAGGGCCCAGGTCGCGCAGGCCGAGGCCGACCTCGCCAGGGCCGAGGCGACCCAGAAGAGGTCGGAGCTCGACGTCGCCCGCTACGCGCCTCTGGCCGGCAGCGGTGCAGTCACCCAGCAAGAGGTGGATAACGCCGTGCAAACCGACTCGGCGAACGCGGCCATGGTGAAGGCTGCCGCCGCGAACGTGGCGAACGCCCGGGCGGGAGTGTCGAGGACCCAGGCGGACATCGAACGGTTGCGTGCCGCGCTGGGCGATGCCCAGCTCAACACCGGCTGGACGAAGGTCCTCTCCCCGATCACCGGTATCGCGGGCATCAAGAACGCGAACATCGGCGATCTGATCGAGGCCAGCACCCCGCTCACCACGATCTCCCAGCTCGATCCGATCTACGTCCAGATCGCCATCAGCGAGCAGGAGTACTTGCGATGGAGCCGGCGTGGGGCCACGGAGCGACTGCGGGACCTCGAGCTCGTCCTGGCCGACGGGACAATGTACTCGCACCGCGGGACGGCCGAGATCCTCGACCGCGAGGTCGGCAGGACGACCGGCACCATCAACCTCAGAGGAGTGTTCCCGAACCCCGGCGAGCTTCTGCGGCCCGGCCAGTTCGTGAAGGTACGCGCCGTAGTCGACCTCCGGAAGGACGCGCTCCTTGTCCAGCAGCGATCCGTCCAGGACCTGCAGGGGATCCATCAGGTCGCCGTCGTCGGCGCCGACGAGACGGTAGACGTGCGAAGGGTTCAGCTCGGCCAGCGAGTCGGCTCTTTCTGGATCGTCGAACAAGGGTTGAAGCCGGGCGAGAGGGTCGTCGTCGAGGGACTCGACAAGGTCAGGGCCGGTGCGAGGGTCAAGCTGACCGTGGCCCAGGCCAGGTAGGAGCGCGCCATGGCCAAGTTCTTCATCGACCGGCCCATCGTAGCGATGGTCATCTCCATCCTCATGGTGATCATCGGTCTCGTCGCGATGGCCCAGCTGCCCCTCGCGAAGTACCCGAACATCGCCCCGCCCGAGATGCTGTTGACCGCGAACTACCCGGGCGCCGACGCGGTGACGCTCGAGCAGTCAGTGGCCACGCCCATCGAGCAGCAGATGAGCGGTGTGGACAACATGCTCTACATGTACTCGACCAGCCAGACCAGCGGCAACGAGCTGAATCTCCGAGTGAGCTTCGACCTCACTACCGATCCGAACATCGACCAGGTGCTCGTGAACATGCGGTACTCGCAGGCCTCGTCCCAGCTGCCTCCAGATGTCGTCAACCAGGGCGTCACGGTCAAAAAGTCCGTGTTGAGCCCGCTGGCGCTGTTCGTCCTGCAATCGCCCAAGGGCACCTACGACGAGCTCTTCCTCAGCAACTACGCCTACGTCAACCTCAACGACCCGATGACGCGCGTCCCCGGAATCGGACAGGTGACGGTCTTCGGGGCGAACAAGTACGCCATTCGGTTTTGGGTCAATCCCGACACCCTGGCCAAGCTCGACATCACGGTGAATGAGATCGTGAGGGCGCTTCAGGCCCAGAACACCGTGAATCCGGCCGGCCAGCTCGGCGGCAAGCCCGTGCCCCGGGGCCAGGAGTTCACCTACACGGTGCTGGCGCAGGGCCGGCTGGCGAGCGTCGAGGACTTCGAGAACGTCGTGGTCAGGGCGACTCCCGACGGATCCATCGTGCGGGTGCGAGACGTGGCGCGCGTCGAGCTGGGCGAGCAGTCCTACTACCG
>Ga0209801_1002496_pt1 | contig 10755 bp, 12 predicted proteins | sample GraSoiAngelo_127_FD_185884 | JGI IMG/M metagenome (GOLD analysis project Ga0209801, IMG submission 185884) | Grasslands soil microbial communities from the Angelo Coastal Reserve, California, USA - 14_0927_09_40cm (SPAdes) (version 2) | ecosystem: Environmental > Terrestrial > Soil > Grasslands ... | reverse complement strand
CGTGTCCGCGAGGACCCGGCCGCCGCGGCGCTCGATGATCTCGACGGCATCCGGATTCGCATCGCGCACGACCCGACTCGTGAAGGCCCAAACCGGAATCCGTGGCGGGGTGCGGTCGATGAGCCGTGCGACCTCTCGCAGTTCGTCCACGGAGAGTTGCGGGGATCCAAGGCCAATCATCTCGGCTTCGGTCCCGTCGTTGTGCGCCCGTTTCGCAGCAGCCAGATCTTCATCGGTGATCGCGATCGACTTCAGCCCCTTCACACGCGCCCGCCCGGACTCCGGCGTCACGCCTTCCAGATGGAACATCGAGCACGCGCCGGAGGAGGCGAGGGCCGCGCCGAGCCACTTGAGGTCTCCCTCGGTCGCGCGGAAGCCGCGGAAGAACGGGAGGCCGTCGCCCACCCGCTCTCCGGCGACGAGTCCGATCAACGAGTAGTCGATGCCCCGCGGCTTCAGACTGACCTTCACGATCACCGTGGGCTCTCGACCCTCGTCCGTGTGAAGTCCGTACTCCGGCGTCGCTCCGACGATGGCGGCGGCGAGAGCCGCGGGACCGCCCTCCCGGTTCGTGCGGGCGCCGAGGACCGAGTTCGCGAAACACACGGCACTCGATTCCGCCCAGGCGACGTGTTCACCGAAGGTCGGTCGGACCCCGATGAGATACGGAGTGCACGTGAACGAGCGCCGGACTCCCATCGCCTCGTAGGCGCGCGCAATGCGTCCTTGCCTCTCCGCGAACGTGGGCGGGACGCCGAGCGCCTGCCACTGGGCGAGATCCGTCCCGAGCGGATTGACGGTCGTCGGCACCGAGACCCGCCCGTCCCGAGCGAAATCCTCCAGGAACTCGAGGCCCGGGTCCCCGATCATCTTGTACGAGACGCCGGACACGTGGGCGGAGGTGATCGGGACGAGACGCGGTGCGTCGGCGAGGCGGCCCACCGCAACGAGGATTTGCATCGCCTTGCGCTGCGATTCCGTGCCGTCGTCCAGGAGATGCTGCTGCGCCCGGGTGAGGCGCATTCACGGCGCCTCCGCGAGGATCGCGTGGGCGACCCGCCGGGCCTCCGCCGGCTTCGCGGGGTAGGCGATCAGCTTCAACCGGATGTCGATCGGATCCGAATCCTGTGCCAGCTCAAGCCGCTCCCGGAATGCGGCCTGCTTGTCGAGGCGAAAGTGGAGGACGCCTTCCTGGTCGATGCGCGCCTCGACGTCCTGAGCGATCGCCGCGGGGACACCGGCCGCGACCCAGTGCGACCAGACGGTCCGGATGCCGGGTCGCTTCTCGACGCGTCGAGTGAGGCGGACCAGCGGATTGCCGTAGTGGCCCTCGAGTGATTCGCGAACGGTCGATCCTTCGGGAACCGCGAACGCGAGGGCTGTTGCCACCCTCTCTTCCTCTTCAGTGGCGTGACAATACGTCCGAGCTTCGATCCGGCGGATCGGTAGGTCAGCCATGGAGCCGTTCCAGGGCCGCACGGGCCTGCCGCCGAAATTCGTCCAAACTCGATTCGTTCACCAGCATGACATCAGCCGTCGCGATGACTTCGCCGAGGCCCCAGCTCAGTTCCCGGCGGTCCCGTGCGCGAACCGCTTCGATGGTGACTGCGTCGTCCTCGCGCTTCCGTCGCAGCATCCGCTCATGGCGGGTTTTCGGGGATGCGTGGACCGCGAGGACCACCAGCGCCTCTCCTAAGGCCTTCCGGAACACGTCGAGCTCGGCCAGCCCACGCAGTCCGTCCACGACAACTCGATCTCCGCGGATTCGCGGGAGCGTCCGTTCCGCCCAGATTCCGAATCCGCGGGCCTCCCGCTCCGCGGTGGCCATGCCGCCAACCGCCGAGTCGGTGATCGGGAGGCCTCGACGCTGGGCTTCTTCCCGGACGACATCTCCCATCCGGACGATCGAAAAGCCGAGATCCTTCGCTACGGCGAGGACCTCCTCCTTGCCACATCCGGGCATGCCCGTGACGCAGACGACCCGCACGGGGTGCGAGGAAACGGAGGGTTGACTTAAGCGTTTCCCGCGAGGTCTTGTGGAGCCGCCGCACAGTTCCGGCAAGCGTCGCTAACTCGCTCTTCCCACGAGGCTAATGACCCAGAGGCCGCCAGAGAAACCCAGCGACGCGAGCAAGACCGACACGACGAAGACCGATTGCCTCCACCCCGGACCACGGAACGTCGCGGGAACCATGAGAAGTCCGATGAGCCCGAAAGCGATCGCCATTTCTGCGAAGACGGTGACCGTGCTATAGATGAATTGGAGTTCGAACAGAGGTCGCTGGGGAACTGTCTTGAGTACAGCGATGGATCCCGCAACGAACGCGATGGATGCGGTTGCGAGGTGGATGAACGCCACCTTGCGGGATTCGGGGTTTCTAGGTTGCACCGCATCTGTAACCTTCAATCCCGAGAAAGTTCTACCGCCCAAACTCGGTTTTCGGGACCCCCGCCACGCAAAATAGAAATACCCACGGACCGTAAGCTCGCACCGGAGGAATACCATCCCCCTCGACCTCGACCTGACGCGGATGCGATTCGGCACCGAACTGCTCAAGCGCGGCTTCGCGAAGATGCAGAAGGGCGGCGTCGTAATGGATGTCACGAACGCCGAGCAGGCCGCGATCGCCGAGGAAGCCGGCTCCGTCGCGGTGATGGCCCTCGAGCGGGTGCCTGCGGACATCCGAGCGGCCGGCGGTGTCGCGCGGATGGCGGACCCGGTCAAGATCCAGGAGATCATGGACTCCGTCACGGTGCCTGTGATGGCCAAATGCCGAATCGGGCACGAGGCCGAGGCGCGCGCCCTCGAGTCGATGGGGGTCGACATGATCGACGAGTCCGAGGTCCTCACCCCGGCCGATCCCTTCTTCCACGTCAACAAGAAGGGCTTCAGCGTCCCGTTCGTGTGCGGGTGCCGGAACCTCGGCGAGGCCGTCCGGCGGGTCTGGGAAGGCGCCGCGATGATCCGCACGAAAGGCGAGGCCGGCACCGGGGACATCATCGAGGCCGTCCGCCATGTGCGCCTCGTGAACGGTGCGATCTCGGAGCTGAAGAGCAAGAACAAGGAGCAGCTCTATTTGATCGCCACGAAGTTCGCGGACAGCTACACGGTCCTCCTCAAGGAGATCCGCACCGCGCACGGCGAGCCCGCCTCGGTCTCGGAAGCGGACGTCGTCTTCGCGAACGAGAACCTGGACACGATCACGGAAGGCCTGTTTCAGATCGTTACCGAGGTCAAGAAAATCCAGCGACTCCCGGTCGTCAACTTCGCGGCGGGCGGTGTCGCGACGCCGGCTGATGCCGCGCTGATGATGCTGATGGGCTGCGACGGGGTCTTCGTCGGGTCCGGGATCTTCAAGTCCGAGAATCCGGAAGGCCGGGGCCGCGCGATCGTCGATGCGGTCGCCCACTTTGACGATCCATCGACCGTCGCGGAGGTCTCGAAGGGAATCGGCCTCGCGATGAAAGGCATGGATGCTAAGGCGCTGCCGATCGAGGCGCGATTGCAAGACCGCGGCTGGTGACCTGCTCCAGAAGCAGGTCCAGCACTTCCGCCACGCCCGCGCCGGTCACGGCCGACACTCGAATCTCATCCGACGGAGCGCCATCGAGGTCACTCTTCGTCGCGGCGACGACCAGGGACACACCGGGGAACAGCGTCCGGACTTCTTCGAGGAGGCGGCGTTGGTCCTCGAGAGGATAGCCGCACGTCTCGCTGGGATCGAGGAGGAACAGCACTCCGTTCGCGAGATGTGCGAGGGCCGCGATCGCCTGGCGTTCCATCTTGTTCCTCTCGTCCATCGGCCGGTCGAGCAGCCCCGGGGTATCGAGGATCTGGTACCGATGGACGCCGCGGTCGAAGTGGCCGAGCGACACGCCTTTCGTCGTGAACGGGTAATCCGCGACCTTCGGACGACCGGTGGAGGCCGCACGGACGAACGAGCTCTTGCCGACGTTCGGATAGCCTGCGACCACGATCGTCGGGATTGATGGATCGACCTCGGGGACCCGCCGTAGGGCCTTTCGAGCGTCCACCAACGCCTCGAGGTCGGGGGCGATCTGCTTGACGACGGAGGACAAGCGGCCGTACGCCTCGCGCCGCAATTCGGAGATCGAGCCGCCCGCAGCCCGACCGATCCGGCCTCGGTACAGTCGCGTGATTTCTCGGACCTTGTCGGCCGCCCAGTCCAGGGCCCCGAGGTGCTTCTTCAGTTGGCCCAAGTCCAGGAGGACGTCGACGAGCTCTCGGTAGAACGGAGGCAGGCGGTCCAGGCTCGGGAAGCCTTTCACGTATCCGCGCAGGGTGGATTCGATCGTCTGCCCGGCCCCGCGCACGCGAGCGACCGCCAGGTTCCTCGCCCGCGCGATCCGGTCCACTCCGGTGGCGGTCGCCTTCGCGGCCCGTCCGAACGCCTTGTCCAGGAGGGACTCGGCCGTCAGGATCGAGGGCAGCTCGAACACGGCCGCTCGAATCACGCACGCAGGATAAGCCTGTGGGTCTCACAGATGGATGAGGTTCGCGCCGATGACGAACGCGACCGACAGGATCGCAACCCGATTGACGGCCGCGAGGAAGTTCGCGATCAGGAACATGTTCTGCTCGAGCGCCTTCCCTTGTTCGTTGAAGAGCGAGTACACGTAGATCGGGATCGTGTCGCTCATCATGGGGACGCTGAGGAGCAGGTACAGACCGGTATACCCGGTCTTGCCGACCAGCCGTTCGGCCCTCGCGACGAACCATCGCGCGACGCTCCAGCGATCCGACCACTTGCGGACGGAGCCCTCGAGGTTCAGCCCGAGCCAGAAGATCAACCACGCGCCGACGGTCTTGCCGGCCGCGATGGCGATTGCGATGCTCGTCAGGTACCCCCAATTACGCTCGATGAGGGGCGCGAGGAGGGCGATCTCGATCGGGATCGGCAGGACGAGCGCGACGAGGACCGCGTACGCGAACGCGATGAGCAGGTACAGCCAGGGGGTGTGGTAGGCGTCGGTGAGGATCTGAAGAAGGTCCGCCACGGCCGTCGGCGTCGTATCTGATGCGGGTAATAAAAGGCGCCGCCGTGGATTCCGTCAGGGCGGAATCGGATGGAGCGCGCCGTCTTGCGTGAGCAGGACCACGCGACTGTCCTCGCGCTCGGCCGCGATCGCATAGCCGACGCGATCCGCGAGGCGCCCCGCGAACGTCCGGATCGACGCGTGGCTCGGCACGTTTTCCGCCTGGAGTCGGAGGCGGCTCTCGCCGACGAAGCTGTAGCCTTTGCACTCGATGAACATCGGCCTGGCGATTCGGTCGAGTTCCGCGTACTCGTCCTCCCAGCCGAGGTTCCAGCCTTCCACGAGCGTATGCCGGACGACGGTCCGGGTCGGCAACGTCGGCAGGAGCGCGAGGGTCTCCTTCAGCTTGCGCCACTCGTTGTCGGACTTCGCCGCGACGAGCTTTCGGTAGATCTCCGCGTTCGGGGCGGCGACGGTCACATACAGCTGCGTCGGGAGTCGCCCCTCCGAGTGCATCCGCCGGAGGACGGCGGGCGTGGTCCCGTTCGTCACGAGGAACGTCGACATCTTGCGTCGCTTGAATTCATCGATCATCTCTCCGAGTCGCTTGTACAACGTCGGCTCCCCGGTCAGGCTGATCGCGACGTTCGTCGGGTGCCATGCCTCGAGGAACCGCTCGCGGGTCACGTTCGGGTTCCCTCCGTACCCGGTGAGCAGCTCGCGCTGCGCGCGAATCGACTCGTCCACGATGAACGCCGGGTCGTCCGCGGCCAGGAGGGAGTTCGAGCCCCATTCCTGGGTTCGCCAGCAGAATTGGCACGCGAGGTTGCACGCGTCCACGGCGGGCGTCATCTGCAGACAGCGGTGGCTCTCGATGCCGTAGAAGGTCTGCTTGTAGCAGCCGATGCCTTTCGTCAGGCTCGCCTTCGTCCAGTGGCACAGCTTCACGCCGCTGTGCTCGCCGACGATGCGGTACCCTTGGCGCTCGAGGACCTCTCGCTTCTCCGGGTCCATTTCGTCGCGGCATCACGGAGGCGGGTTAAAGGGCTTTCGCGAGCGGGGTCCTCACAAGGTCCGGGCGGCCAGGCGGAGAGGATCGCAAGCTGAGGAGCTCGATGTCACCCGGACGGAACGTCATCGCGCGGAACGGGCCTCGCTTCGCATCAATCTCTTGGAGTCGATCGAGTTCGGCCGAGAACACGAGGTCCCGGATCCTGTACGTCATGCCTGCGTGTTGAAATGACGCTGCCACGTTCGTTGCGAGGACCGCTTCGATCCAGGCCCGGTCCACGCCCGAGACGCGCCGGAACACCCACCATGGATCGTAGTGGACAAGCTTCGCGAGCTCGTCGAGAGGAACCGATTCGATCCGTCGAAGGTCGCTCGTGCGGAGCGGGGTGCGAAATCGAAATTGATCGACACGAAATGGGCCATCGAGGATCCACGGCGGGCCCATCGACAAGTCCAGCACAATGAAGGGCACCCGCCATCTCCGATCGATGAACGGGAACATGTAGTCCGCCGTACGTTCCGCGTCGGCGAACACGATTCGGCGGTCGACGAGCCCTCGTTGTCGGACCCCCTGGTCAGGCAGCATCGTCCTCTTCGCCGAAGGAGGAGAGCCGGCCCCTCCCCGACTCCCGCTCCGAGAGGCCTTTGATCTTCGCCGCCTTCTCGAGCAGGTGCTTCACGGCGTGGCTCGTCTCCGACTCGTCCAGGAGGAACGCGACCTCCCGTTCATCGAGTGCGAGCTCCGCCGTCAGCTGGATCCGCAACTCCTCGTCGCCTGCGTAGAGCATCCGGATGGTCGGGAGGAGGTCGGTGCGCACGGTGGACTGCGAGACGTGCAGCGCCTGGGCCAGTTTCTTCGCGACGGAGTTGCGAGCGCCCCGTTGCGCGCGGGACCGCGACATCTGGATAAGGTAGTACGGGAACTCGAGCTGGCTTCCGCGGGCACGCCCCTTACGGGCCACCGCGACACCGCTCGACATCATCTCGCTCGCGTACGACCACAGGCCGTACCGCTGTCGCCGTCGCGTGCGCCCGAGATAGATGTCGGCTCGGCTCAGGGCCTCGTACCCGCGGACGAGGTCGTCGGGTCGGCCGTATTCGTGACCCAGGTTCTGATCCACCCACAGGATGAGATCCTCCGGGGACTCGTCCAGCTCCCGGACGGCGTCGCGCGCTCGACGCGCATCGCCCGACCGCAGGATTTCCTCGAGGACCGGGAAGATCGTCCGCGCCCGGTCGCGATATCCGAGGGACCGCGTGGCTTCGGCCACAAGGGATTGCTTGCCGACCGCGAGGGACTCGAGGTCGTTGATCGCCGACCGCAGATCGCCCCCTGCCCGCTCGACGATCACCTCGAGTACGTCATCGGCGACCTCAACGCCCTCCCGGGAAGCGATGGTCCGAAGTATGTTTTTCATCGCGTCCTCGTGAACGCCTTGAAATTTAATGGTCTTGCATAATCTCTTGAGGGACGACGAGCGGCGCGTCAGCGCGTAGTAGTCGTTCGCGATCAGGACGACGGGCTGCCGGGTCTCCTGGATCATCTCGACGATCGCACCGATTCCGCCTTTGTCTTCGCGGCCGAAGACGTTGTCCGCCTCGTCCAGAATGATCAGCTTGCGGCCTCCGTCCCGGGAGCGAACGAACTCGCCCGTCTCCGTGAACGTCTGGAGGACCGCCCCGCGGGTGGCCACCTTGCGGATCGCCTCCGAATTGCGGCTGTCCGAGGCGTTCATCTCGATCGCGCTCCAACCCATCTCGTTCGCGAGCGCGAGGGCCGCGCTGGTCTTCCCGATCCCGGGGTCGCCCTGGAGGATGACCGCCCGCCTGTCTGGCCGACCCTTATCCCAGGCTGCAGCCCACTTTCGCAATTCCGCAACCGCGGTGGGATTCCCGACGATGTCCTCGAGGGTCTTGGGCCGGTACTTCTCTGCCCAACCCGTCATAGCGTGTCCCGCGAGAAGGGCCGAACGGTCATAATCCTATCAGCGGGAGAGACGAAATGGGCAAAATCGGATGGAGCTATGTTCTTTTTAGCTGTTACGTGACCATATCAGAAAATATATGTGGGAGCTTAACTCAACTCCGAGGGCTCTTTTCGGATCGTTCGTACGCATCGCACAGCTCTTCGAGGAACTCATCGTACGTTTTCCGGAACTTCAGGCGGTACAGCCGATCCCGAGTTTGCGTCGTGAGTTGGATTGTGGTGAGATCCTTGACACGTTTTGCCACGGTGATCCCCTCGACCACATAATCCTATATGCGCACATAGTACTATGTGTTGTCAATCCGAAGCGCCCTGCGGTCCCCGTTCCGCCTCGGATTACCGAACGTATATGGATGGAGGCGGTCGGAGGCAGTAAATTCACCCTCTTTCCCCCGGATTCTCAACCGCGTCCTCTTCGCATGGGAGAGCAGAGCGGCGACCTCACCGTGAACTACTCGCGGTAGTCCTCGAGTCGGAGCTGCGGCGGATCGGCCTTTCGTTGGTCGGGCCTTCGAATCCGGCGTTGCATCTCGTTCTGCACCCGATTGAACGTGTCGATCTCGATGAGGGGCACGTGCTTTCCGCGTTTGATGCCCCCGTTCAGGCGGGCGAGGCCGCAATAGACCGGGTTGCTCAGGATGTTCGCGATCGTCTGGCTCGCCCAGGCCCGACCGGTCTTCGTTCGATACCCGTCCCGGTTGAGCTCCTGGCAGATTTTGGCGATTCCCTTTCCTTCGAGATACCGGCGGAAGATCAGGGAGACCACACGGGCCTCCTCGTTTTTCACCTGGAGGACGCCGTCCACGTAGTCGTACCCAAACGGGCTGGCGTAGGTGAGGAATGCGTTCGCCTTTTTGACGGCGTTGTTCAGGGCTTCGACGCTTTGCAGTCCTCGGGCCCGCCGCAGCACCTCGCGCTCATTCAGATCCCGCTCCACGCAGAGTCTCCGTAGCGCCTCGTCCTCGGAATCCGAGGAGTAGTGCTGGAGCATCTCGCGGGTCGATCCGAACCGCATGTAGACCTCCCAGAAGAGGAGGGTGTCACCGGGAGATCCGTCGACGCAATGCTTGCAGAGGATGACCTTCTCTCGCCGGACGGTCGGATCCGCGCGGGGGTTCGCGTCGACCTCGTGGCTCACGAGGTTCTTCGGGCTCCAACACCGCTGGCATCGGCCGTCCATCCGTCATGCCTCAAGGAGGATCGGCGGGGCGTGTGCGGTGGACGGGAGTGCGCGCGACCTGAGGCGCTCCTGCGCTTCGTTGAACGTCTCGACCGCCACGAGCGGATCGTGGTCGGCCTTCCGGACGATTCCATCCCACCGGAGGAAACCGGCGTAGACCGGATTGTGGAGGATGCGGTAGACCTTGATCGGTGCCCACGACGTGCCGAGTTTCGTTCGTAGGCCGTTCGCGTTCAATTCCGCGGCGGTCTCTTCGAGCGTCCGGCCGCTCAAGCAAAGGTCGAAAATCTCTCGCACGACCTCGGCCTCGCCCTCGATCGGGACGAGCCGGCCCTCCGTGACGTCGTAGCCGAGCGGCGGATGGAATCCCAGGATCCCGGGTCCGACCCGCGCCTTCTGGGTCATCCCCATCTTCACCCGCTCGCCGATCTGCTCCGACTCGAGCTGCGCGATTCGTTGAATGATGTCCATGACGAATCGGCCCATCGCGGTCGAGGTGTCCAGGGACTCCGACGCCGAAACGAAGTCCTTCCCCCATTCCTGGAGGTTCTCCATCATCTCCATGAAGTTCCGGGAGTTCCGGTGGATCCGGTCCATCTTGATGACGAGGAGTGCGTCCCATTGGTCCCGCTCGGCCATCATCCTCTGGTACGCCGGACGGCGGATGTTTCGGCCGGAGTGGCCCTCGTCGACGTACCGGGCCGCGACGGACCAATCTCGGGCCAGGCAATATGCCTCGAGGCGTTCGCGCTGCGCCTCCAGGGAAAAGCCTTCCTTGGCTTGGTCCTCCGTCGATACTCTAGTGTAGATCGCGACGCGGACCGTGCGCACCCATCCCGACCCGCCCAAGGACGGTCAAACTAAAAAAGACTGCCGGTCGGACGAAGGTCTGACGCACTGATGTACGATAAACACCTCTCAAAGAAGGCAAGAGCCCGTCCGGCGAGGGGTAATTTTTATCTGCTTTGATGGATATTTATGGAGTACAATCGGGGCTTCCATGCTAATCCGTCACACGGAAAACGGGAGAAACATCGGTCCGTAGAAAAGTATTGCTAGTAGCGTATTCGGAACGGATATTATACGTAATAGCTTCTTCAATCCGATACGAATATTTCGGCCTGAGGATATTCCTCATTTGGATTTTCGCGACCGGAGCTCCGACAAGACCTCTTTCGCTCGGTCCATCCTTACTTTCCGCTCCTTCACCAGGATTTCGGCCACACGGTCGACTTCCTCGTCGACGGCTCCGACCGTCGCGGCCACGTTCCGCGCATGGAGCGACATGTGGCCGCGCTGAATCCCCTCCGTCGCAAGGGCACGTAGGGCGGCGAAGTTCTGCGCCAAGCCGACCGAGGCGATTACTTCCGCGAGTTCCTGCGCGGTCTTGACTCCGAGCAGGTGGACATTCGCCTTCGCGGTGGGATGGACCGCCGTCGCGCCGCCGACCAGACCGACGGCCATCGGCAGCTCGATCGTCCCGACGAGGTCTCCGTTGGCGTCCTTCTCCCACGACGTCAGAGATCGATAGCCCTCGGACTTCCATGCCGCGTACGCATGGGCGCCGGCCTCGATCGCT
>Ga0209801_1002495_pt1 | contig 10759 bp, 6 predicted proteins | sample GraSoiAngelo_127_FD_185884 | JGI IMG/M metagenome (GOLD analysis project Ga0209801, IMG submission 185884) | Grasslands soil microbial communities from the Angelo Coastal Reserve, California, USA - 14_0927_09_40cm (SPAdes) (version 2) | ecosystem: Environmental > Terrestrial > Soil > Grasslands ... | reverse complement strand
TGGATACCGCGAACTTTTCCACCGCGTTGCGCGCCGCCCTTCGTCAAGACCCCGACGTGATTCTGGTCGGCGAAATGCGCGACCTCGAAACCATTTCAACCGCGCTGCTTGCCGCGGAAACCGGCCACCTGGTTCTTTCCACCTTGCACACTCTCGACGCCACGGAAACCATTCAGCGTATTATCGCGGTCTTCCCGCCGCCGGAGCAGAAGCAGATTCGTTTGCAGCTTGCCGCCACGCTGAAAGCCGTCATCTCGCAGCGCCTCGTTCGCCGCGCGGATGACAAAGGCCGCGTGCCCGCCTGCGAAATCATGATCGCCACCGGCTACATTCGCGATTGCATCATCAACGCGGACAAAACGCGCTTGATTCATGACGCCATCGCCGCCGGCACCAGCCAGTACGGCATGCAAACGTTCGATCAGTCGCTCTTCGATCTTTATTCCAAGCAGCTCATCACTCTCGACGAAGCTCTTGCCCGCGCGTCCAACGCCGACGAATTCAAGCTCCGCATCCAGGGTATCCGCTCCGCCTCCGACTCCGCCCGCGAGGAAATGGAGCGCCAAATGGCCGACTTCGAGCGCTTCGCACGGAAGTAACTCGAAGTACCCTGATTCGGCGAAAGCCTTTCCATGCGACTTGTGCTCCGTTGCCTAATCGGAAGTTTCATCCTGACTCTCGTGATTTCAGGATGGATCCTTTTTGTTCCGCCGGGGTCAGGAATTGCGTTCGCGCTCCTATTTCCGGCGTTCTGGTTGACCTCCACCGTCATGGGGCCGACTATTGCAACATCAGAGAGCGGCCCAACGAATTTCATCACTGTCGTACTCGCGAGTTCAATACTAATGTCATCTTGTACGCGGCCCTCTTCTTCGCATTATTCAAAATTTCGGCCCTAGTAAGACAGCGCAGACTCCGAAGTTCCTCTCTTTGACTCTTCCTCACTCTGCTTCTATGCTTGCGGCATGTTTGGAAAGCCGCGGCAACTTGAAACCGAAGCAGAACTGTATGACATCGCGGTGCGCGCGCTGATGCGGCGGGCGCACTCCATTCACGAGATGAAGCAAAAGCTGGAGCATCGCAGCGACAACAAGCTGCTGGTGCAAGTGGTAATGGCGCGCCTGAAAGAAAACGGCATGATTGATGACGCGCGCTACGCCAAACAATTCGCGCGCCAGCGCACCGAGACGCGCAAGCAAGGAAAATACCGCGTCGCCCGCGACCTTCGCGCCCGCGGCATTCCCGACCGCCACATTTCCTCTGCTCTCGAAGAGGTCGCCCAGACTTCCGACGAAGCCGCCATGGTCCGCCAGCGCATCGAGCGCAAGCTGCGGTCGTACCGCGGCGAAATCGACGAAAAGAAGATGACCTCCATGTACGGGAGCCTGCTGCGAGCGGGATTCTCGGCGGACGTGGTGCGGCGGGAACTCCGCGCGCTGACTCGCGAGGAAGTTCCCGACGCGGAAGCCGAAATGGAATAGGAGTCCCTCCCAAACTGGAAGGCCAGAAAAAGAGGGGATACCCCACCCCGGGTGGTTTTTTGCAAAGAGTGCGCAAGCGAATGAAACGAATAGAGTTGAGTTTTTCGATGGCGCAAAAGAGTGCGCAAGAGTGTGAAAACAAAGGAACTAGCCTAGTTTTGCGAGATGGAAAAGTGCGGAAGTGATTGAAAAGAAAGGGCGAGGAATTTGCGCTCTTGGCACAGAGTGGAGGGAGAACGAGTGCGGAACAGGGATTGGCGGTGACCGGAACGGGCTGGCGTCGGACTGTCACTAAACATGGTAGCACGTATGTTATTATTTTTCAATAACCAAATACGTAAACTAGTAGTGTACTAGACTTCCGTTTTCGATGGATTTGGGATCGCTGAACGGGCAGGCCGCCGGCGAACCGGGCGGCTCGCCTGTAACCTGCCTAAGTCTTATTTGCAACGGTTGGCAGGTTCGCCCGGGCCGCCTTCCAAGCAAGGAATGGCACTTAGATATTCGTAGATGGCGCGGAGATCGTGGTCCGTCATGTTTTGATGGATCGGCCACGGCATGACCTGAAGAAGACTCCCGTCGAACGGAGGCGGGAGGCATTTCCCGTCGGGGGCGCCGGTGCAGGTCGGATGCATGTTGTCCGTATCGATGCCGGTCCGCATGATGGCTTCAAACTGCGCAAAAGTGTTTCCTCCTTCAGCCCTGCGGTTTTGTCCGGAGTCAGGTTGCGCGAAATAATGTCTGGAAACATTCCCGGCGGCCCAGGAATCAGAACGAAGTGCCTACCGCCGCCCAGGTACGTGTTCGGATTAACTTTCGTAGGCTTTTGGTTAAAGTAAGGGTTTCCGCCCATGGCAAATTCGGTGGCAGGGCCCGCGGAGTGGCAGCCATTGCAGTCACCCACAGCGTTGACAATATAGCTGCCCAGTCCTACCAAGCTCCGGTTTTTCCCGACAAGATCAAGCGGGACCGGCGCGATTTCAAATCCTCGATGAACTCTTGCCTCATCTCGCTCGTCATCGTCGTCATGGGCGATGACGCGCCTCGAATTGGTGACCATTCCCGCGACAACGACGGCAACGAATGCGGTGATGACCCCAGTGGTCTTGAAAAACTTGCTGTCCGTCATGGCAATTCTCCTCTTTATCTTTTTTTGCCGATTTACGATTCCCAGGTTCTGAAACGGAAAGAGTGCTTTGCCGCGCCTTACTGGATGGGACTCTGCCAGACCTGCGGTGTGGGTGGACTATATCTCGTTCCCGATAGGAGTCAAGGGATTAGGCGTGGCAACGGGCCCTGCGGCAGGCTAACTAACTTTGTAGCGACGACTCATTGAGCGATTGAGCGGCACAGGCTGAAGCCTGTGCTACTGAGCGTTCATTGCGGGGGGTTACTGCGTCTGCGATAATCTGGGGATTAAATTCTGCAAAGCTGGGGCTGACCTGCCCGGGAAGGGCACGGAACAAAAATGACGGGGAACGAAATCCGCGAGAAGTTTTTGCAGTTTTTTGAGGGTAAAGGCCACCGGCAGGTGCGGAGCGCGTCGCTGGTGCCGCATGGTGATCCCACGTTGCTATTCACCAACGCGGGAATGAACCAGTTTAAGGATGTGTTCCTCGGCCTTGAAAGGCGCGATTACACGCGGGCGACAAGCTGCCAAAAATGCGTGCGCGCAGGCGGCAAGCACAACGACCTGGAAAATGTCGGCTTCACCAAGCGCCACCACACGTTTTTCGAGATGCTGGGGAATTTTTCCTTTGGCGATTATTTCAAGAAAGACGCCATCGCCTACGCCTGGGAGTTGATCACATCCCCGCAGTGGTTTGCGATTCCGAAAGACAAACTGTATGTAACCATTTTTGGCGGCGCGGAGATTTCGCCAGGGAACATGCTGGAGATTGATACGCCTGCCGGTCAATGTTGGCTCGCAGAACGAGTGCCACAGGAACGGATCCATGCCATTCCCGGCCTGAAGGAAAACTTTTGGGCCATGGGCGACACAGGCCCTTGTGGTCCGTGCAGCGAGATTCACTACGACATGGGTCCAGCGGCGTCCGAGGAAGGCCACGCGGATTGCAAATTCCCCTGCGACTGCGGCCGCTACGTAGAAATCTGGAACCTCGTCTTCATGCAATTTAACCGCGACGCAAGCGGCACACTCACTCCCCTGCCGAAGCCATGCGTGGACACCGGCATGGGCCTCGAACGCGTCGCCGCCGTCCTTCAGGGCGTCGTCTCCAACTACGACACTGATCTTTTCGTTCCGCTAATGAAGCGCGCTGCCGAACTCTGCGGCTCAGAATTGGTACTTGAAGATAAAGTCGAAGAGGGCAAGGGTGGCGCTGCGTCCCTGCGCGTCATCGCTGACCACTCCCGTGCCACCACCTTCCTCATCAACGACGGCGTCCTGCCTTCCAATGAGGGCCGCGGCTATGTCCTCCGCAAAATCATGCGCCGCGCCATCCGACATGGATATCTGCTCGGGATGAGCGAATCATTCCTAGACAGAATGGTTGACAGTGTTTGTGACCTGATGAAGGACGCTTACCCTGAATTGACTGAGTCCCAATCTCGCACGTCGCAGGTGGTTCTCTCGGAAGAGAAGCAATTTCGCAGGACGATTCAACTCGCTTCTGAAAAGCTCGACGAGCTTATTCGATCCGCACGAGCAGACGAGACAAAGACCTGCCTAAATGCTTTCCTGCAGATACACCCTGAGTGGGACAAAGAATTCGCCAAAAGGGACGTTGAGACATTTTTGCCTGAGCGCTTGATTGACCCGAGGCGACATGCGGGTGAGCTCCTAGTCGTCAAAGAATCGTTACTTCAGTTAAGAAGCTATTACCAGGAGCATTGGCATCCAAAGCTCTCTGGTACCCAAGGGTTCAACCTATACGAGACATACGGTTTGCCACAAGACTTCATCGAGGACGCCTGCCGAGATGCAGGTGTCGATGTGGATTGGGTTGGTTTTCAGGCGGCCATGGAGGAGCAGCGGAAGAAGGCGCGGGCGTCGTGGAAGGGCGGAGCGAAGGAGGCAGCAAATCCGGCGTATGCGAAGATTGTGGACCGCTTCACGACAGAGCTGGATTTTTATTTTGGCACGACGGCAAAAGATTGCGGCATCGAAGCCATCATCACCAAGAATGGTCCCGTAAATGAGCTGAAGGCGGGCGAATCCGGCGAAGTGGTGCTCGACCGCACGGCGATTTATGCGGAGTCCGGCGGGCAGGTGGCGGACACCGGCGCGTTCTATGACAACCCCGAATCACAACTGCTCGCAGAAGTGAAAGGCGCGTTTTATCCCGTCGCCGGACTGGTGGCGCACAAAGTTGTGGCCAAGGAGACGCTGCGGGTGGGCGATCGCGTGGCGGTCGTGGCCGATTCGGAACGGCGCGCGCGGATTATTCGCAACCACACGGGAACACATCTGGTGAACGCTGCGCTGCGGAACATTCTCGGGACGCACGTAAAGCAGTCCGGCTCGCTGAACGCGCCGGAGCGGCTGCGCTTTGACTTTTCGCATTTCGCACACGTGGATGCGGAAGAGCTGCGCGACATCGAGCAGCAAGTGAACGACGAGATCCGCTTGAACAGCGAGGTGGAGACAAACGTCACGTCACTCGAAGAGGCGCTGGCCTCCGGCGCGCTGGCGTTCTTCGGCGACAAGTATCCGGAACACAATGTGCGCGTGGTGACCATTCCCGATCCCCGGGCGGCTCGCGGGTTCTACTCGAAAGAGCTTTGCGGCGGCACGCACGTGCAGCGCGTCGGCGACATCGGCATGCTGAAAATCGTGAGCGAAGAGTCCGTGGCTGCGGGCGTTCGCCGCATCGAAGCCGTGACCGGGATCGGCGCGCTGGAGCATTTTCAAAAGCAAGCGGACATCCTGCGGCAGCTCGCCAGCCAGCTCAACGTGGGCAAGGAAGGCATACTGGCCGAGGTGGAGAAGCTCTCCCAGACCGCCAAGCAGCTCGAAAGGGAGCTGGAGGCTCAGAAACGCAAGGGGGCTCTCAGCCAAATCGATGAGCTCGCGGGGCGGGTGCAAGTTGTTAAAGGGATTAAACTTATTGCCGCCGAAGTGCAAAACGTTGACCGCGAAGGACTTAGGCAGCTGGTGGACAGCCTGCGTCAGAAACTGGGCTCCGGCGTAGTCGCTTTGGGTATGCCGGAGAACGGAAAAGTCGCCTTGATCGCCGGCGTGACCAAGGACCTGACCGCTAAAGTCCATGCTGGCAAGCTGATACAGGCACTGGCCAAACAGCTAGGCGGTTCAGGGGGCGGACGGCCTGACCTTGCGGAGGCTGGCGCTAAAGACACAGCTGGCCTAAAAAGTGCCCTATTAAGCATCCCCTCGCTGCTAGAGCCCTTGTTATAATGGGGTTGCGCCAGAACCGTGTCTTACGGGATACATTTGCACACTCTTATAGGGCCCGTGGGCGCGGAGTAGCAAGACGAGCCATCGCCAGGCGACCTGCCCCCTAGGGGTAGACCGTTCTGGCGGGGGCCCTAGTACGGAAGGAACATTGACGATAAAACGTTAATGTTGAAAACTATCTGCTGTGTAGTAGGTTCCAAGATCGTTGTCGCCTTCCCCAAGGCAGAACCCCGAAAATCGGGGTACCAGTGGCCCAGGGTAACGGACGAATGATGAGACGTATGGCAATCACGGCAAGGCTAATCCGAACGACGCTGGCTCTTTGCGCGATTTTCCTCGCATCATTTTTCACGAAGGATGCGAACGCGCAGATCGCCAAAGTCGTTAACGATGAGGGACGGCAATTCTTTGTGAACGCCGAACCGCCGGTCTCGCCCAAACTCTCTGCCACGAAGCCGCGCACCAACATCTACTTGCCGTCCGAAACTTCTTTTACGGGACGCAGCCGTCTGGCCATGGACATGGGCCGCGACAGCGTCGATAAAATCGTACGGGAAGCGGCGGACCGTCATCGCGTGGATCCTGCACTGATTCGCGCGGTGATCGAAACGGAATCGAACTGGAATCCCAAGGCGTGGTCCCACAAAGGCGCCGGCGGATTGATGCAGTTGATTCCCACGACGGCACAACGATACGGAGCCTATGACGTGTTCGACCCGCAACAAAATATCGACGCCGGGGTTAAACATTTGAAGTGGTTGCTAGAACGATACAACGGCAACCTCGACCTGGCCCTGGCGGCGTACAATGCGGGTGAGGGTGCTGTGGACCGGGTTCACGGCGTCCCCGCGTACCGAGAGACGCGGAGCTATGTGCAGAAAGTACAGAACGCTTACTTCCGGCCGGGCTCGGGTCGTCTTGCCGACGCCTACGTCAATCCGCACGCGATCCACAAAGACGTCACACCTGACGGCCGCATCATATTCACCAACGAATAGAAAGAGCTGTAAATTGAGCTTTCTTAGTTTTCCGGGAGCCCTGAATTTGGGCCCTCGGAAGTTTGGATTTTTTGAGGTTTGCTTTTTCTGAAGTTGAGTAGCGGGTTGCGGCGACGACGTTTGGGGGATGCAGGCTGATGTTTGGGGCGGAAAAAATTTCGCGAACGAGCTTCACACGTCTTTCGCCGGTTTTTGCGGCGCTGACCGCTGCCCTGTTTTTTGTTGCGGCGGCGCCGGCGAAAACGAATGCGGAAGCCGCTGCCACCGCGTCCGTGAAACGCCAGTCCGCCGCGGCGCAATTTGCGCGAGCCGAAGAGCAGCGCGCGGCGCTGAACAGCAAACCCACCGAAAAACGCACGCTCGCGGATTACAAACAAGCGGTCTTGGTCTATCGGCGCGTCGCCATGATTACGCCGCGAGCTCCGGAAGTTCCCGATTCGCTGCTGGCCGTCGCGGAACTTTACACGGAGATGGGCGACCGCTTTGGGCGAAGCTATTACCAGTCGGCCGTCGACACGTACCAATTCCTGGTTCGCGAATACCCGACGAGCAAGTATTGCCAGGATGGGATTCTGCGAACGGCGAAGCTGCAGCGCGAGCAATTGGGCGATTCAATGCTGGCGAAAAAGACTTATGAGGATTTCCTGAAACGCTATCCGCGTTCGCCGAGAAAACGCGAAGCGCAAGAAGCGCTGGCGGAATTGGCGCTGCTGCGGAATGGCGACGCGCCGTCCGATTCGAGCAGCGCAGTTACTTCAAAGACCACGTGGCCGGGCGCTGAGGAACCGCGACTGGATGCGCCGGCGCACTCCGGCGGCAAACCCGCCAGCAGCAGAGGATCCGGGGCATTGCCGCAGTTGCGGCGGATTCGCACGGCAGCCAACGGCGACGCGACGCGAGTGACCATCGATCTAGAGGATAGTGTGCAATACACTTCCGGGCGCATTACGAGTCCTGAACGCATCTTTTTTGATTTGCATTCGGCGCGTCTGACGCCGGAAGTGGCGCGCGCGAATATCCACGTTGACGGCACTCTGTTGACAGCGGTTCGCGTGGCGCAAAATCACAGCGGCGTGGTGCGCGTGGTGCTGGAAGTAAACGCAGTGAAGGAATACGCCTCTTCGTTGACCGGGAATCCGCCGCAACTTTTGATCGATTTGTATGGAGACTCTTCGGCGGCGCCGGTGCGCACGGCAAAAGGAAAACCCGCGCAGGAGGCTGGCACGGAAGATCCGAGCAAGAACGCAACGGCCGCGAACGGCGGAGCGCGAGCGATTCCGATTGAAGCTTCGAGGGAACCAGCGGAGGGCGCGGTTTCCACGTCGGGGCAGCAGGCGAAAAACTCAAAGGGCGCAATCAATACGACGATTAACGGCGCCGCCGCCAACGGTGGCGCGGCTAACGGAGGAGCGAAACCAAGGCTCGTCAAAACAACGCCAGCGAGTGCGAAACCAGATTTGGTCCGCCCGGCGAGCACGCCGCAACCGACGCGCGACGGGCAGTCCACGTTGACTCGCACGCTAGGCTTGAAAATTGGAAGGATTGTGATCGACCCGGGCCACGGCGGCCACGATACAGGAACGATCGGTCCGACGGGCTTGATGGAAAAAGACCTGTGCCTGGACGTGGCGCTGCGGCTAGGAAAGATTATCGAGCAGCGCCTGCCCGGCGCGGATGTGGTGTACACGCGTTCGGATGACACGTTTGTTCCGCTGGAAGAACGGACAAACATTGCGAACCAGGCCAAAGCGGACCTGTTTATTTCGATCCATGCGAATTCGAGCCGGGACCACGCGGCGCGCGGCATTGAGACGTATTATCTGAACCTGAAAGGCTCGGCGGAAGCGATGGAGGTGGCGGCGCGAGAGAACGCCACGGCGCAAGGAGGCGTGCACGACCTGCAGGACCTGGTGCTGAAAATCGCAAGGACCGAAAAAATTGACGAGTCCAAGGAACTTGCTGAGGATATTCAAGATTCCCTCTCCAGGCGGATTCAGAAGACCAGCAAGCCGGTGAAGAACCGCGGCGTGCGGAAAGCTCCCTTCGTGGTGTTGATTGGCGCGGATATGCCGTCAATCCTCACTGAGATCTCCTTCCTGAGTAATCCTGCCGACGAACAACTGCTGAAGAAGCCCGAGCAGCGGCAAAAAGTGGCCGAGGGGCTGTATCAAGGTGTGGCCAGCTATCTGGAGAGCATGAATAGCGTGACGATGAATCTGCCGGCCAAGCCCGGGGCCGTGCGCCCTGCGTCAGCAACGGCTGAACAATCTCGCAACCAAAACTAGGGAGTTGGTGTCTAATAGAAGCCGGGATGCGAAAGCTGCATTTTATTGCCGTGTTGTCTCTGGCGCTTTGCGCCGCACCGTATTTGTCTGCTCAACAGCAAAAACTTCCCGCTCATTTCGCCGGCTGGTCCGGCCAGCCCAGTGCGATGTGGGTGGAAACAGAAGCCGCGTCGAACTACTTAGACTTGTGGAAAGAGACTGGGCGCACGGCGGGGGAATTCTGCGAATACTCCTCCGGGGACGCCAAAATCCAAATAAATTTGCAGAAATACCGCGATCCCAGCAGCGCGTATGAAATGTATACCGCGCTGATCCGCCCCGAAATGCATCCGTCGACGTTGAACAGGACTTCGGCGGTGGATGGCGACCGGCTGTTTGTCCTGGTGGGGACTTCCATTCTCGAAGTGCGGCCAACGCCGGCGATTTCCACGGCGGATTTGGTAACGCTGGTGAACGCGGTGAGCGCGCATGCCGACCAGACGCCGCTCCCACCGATTCGAACGTACCTGCCGCGAGGATTCAGCGACGGGACACAAAGATATGCGCGGGGGCCGGTGGCGTTCCAGAATGCCATCGCTACGCTGAAGCGGGAGGAGTTCGCGAACCTGGCGAGCGAGGCTGGATTCAATGTAAACGCAGAGGCGATGCTGGCGCACTACCGTGAGGGAAAAGAGGAAGCGGTGCTGCTGCTGATCGATTATCCGACGCCGCAACTGGCCGAGCAGCATCTGAGGCATTTGGAGCAGGCGATTTCGTCCGCAGCAAAGCAAGCGGGAACATCGATTGAACGCAAGGCTTCCCTGCTTTCGATAGTTTTGAAGCCATCCTCGGTGGAGTATGGGAATACGCTGCGGCGCGCGGTGAACTACGAAACGGAAGTGACATGGAACGAACCGCGCCAGACGGTCACCGATCCGCCGTTGCTTTCGACGATCGCCAAGATTTTTATCGCCACGTTCGTGTTCATGGTAGTGGCCGTGGTGCTGGGCGCGGCATTTGGCGGCGTGCGAGTGCTGACGAAAATCTTTTTCCCAGGTAAGGTTTTTGACCGGCCGGAACAGATGGACGTGCTGCAACTTGGGCTTTCCGGAAAAAGAATCAATTCCCGCGATTTCTACTAGCCTACCGCCAGGAACTTCCATATAACCAACAAGTTTCCCCTGCGTCCAAAATAATGGCGGACCCTTTCCATTTTGCTCCAGCTAAGCAGTGTCGTAAGATTTGAAGCTAGGTAAACCGGTATGCGCCCAATTGCTTCGATCCATAGCAAGACAACGGTGCCAGCCTCGGGACGGCTAGAGGCGCCTTTGCTCCTGGCCCTAGCAGCCGGACTGTTTGTGTCTGGTTGCCAGAAAAGCGCGGCCGACAGCGCGCCGGGCGCAAGCGCGCCCGCGGTGCCAGTGCAAGTGCAGATTGCGCCTGCGGTAAAAATTCCGGAAACGACCGAATATCTGTCCATCCTGAAATCGCGGCACTCTGCTTCGATCAATCCGCAAGTGGAAGGGCAGATTACGAGGATTTTCGTGAAGTCCGGCGACCGCGTGGAAGCAGGAACGCTGCTCCTGCAGATCGATCCGTTGAAACAGGAAGCCACGGTAAACAGCCAGGAGGCATCAC
>Ga0209801_1002493_pt1 | contig 10760 bp, 13 predicted proteins | sample GraSoiAngelo_127_FD_185884 | JGI IMG/M metagenome (GOLD analysis project Ga0209801, IMG submission 185884) | Grasslands soil microbial communities from the Angelo Coastal Reserve, California, USA - 14_0927_09_40cm (SPAdes) (version 2) | ecosystem: Environmental > Terrestrial > Soil > Grasslands ... | reverse complement strand
TTCGTTGCCAGCGTACGGGGCGAGTCTCGGAGGAGGGGTGACCGAGCGGCCGAAGGTGCGGCACTGGAAATGCCGTGCACGGGTAACCCCTGTGCCGCGGGTTCGAATCCCGCCCCCTCCGCCATCATTGCGACGTGGCCGTGCTAGACGGGGAGTTAGCGGTGCCCTGTAACCCGCAATCCGCTTCAGCGGGGTTGAATTCCCTCTCGAGGGTGGACGGTGTTGAGTGAGCCTCACGGAGCGGCGTTGAAGGTTGGGCCCCACGCAACGAGAATCGCCGAACCCCGCCAGGCCCGGAAGGGAGCAACGGTAAGGCGACCCTCTCGTGTGCCGTGGGAGTACCTGACCGGAGCTGGCGTCGTGGGGAGATCGCAGGACTGTTCGTTCGAAGGAGGGTGCACGGTCATTGTATCGGAGCGCGAGGCCGGATTGAACCGAGGGTGGCGAGTGAGAGGCAGGGGCGGCTCCGCTCGTGGAGTCAGCCTGTGAGCTATCAAGTCCTGGCCCGGAAGTGGCGGCCGCAGACGTTCGACGCGGTCGTCGGCCAGGACGCGATCACGCGCACGCTCCGGAATGCGCTCGCCTCCGCGCGCATCGCCCACGCCTACCTCTTCGCGGGCCCGCGCGGCATCGGCAAGACCACGACGGCGCGGCTCCTGGCGCGGGCGCTCCTCTGTCCCGAGCGGACGGGCCCCGAGCCGTGCGGGCGATGCGCGGTGTGCCGTGAGAGCCAGGCCGGGGCGCTCATGGACGTCATCGAGATCGACGGCGCGTCGAACCGGGGCATCGAGGAGATCCGCACGCTCCGCGAGAACGTGAAGTACGCGCCCGCGCGCGGCCGGTACAAGGTCTACATCATCGACGAGGTGCACCAGCTGACCGAGGCCGCGTTCAACGCGCTCCTGAAGACGCTCGAGGAGCCGCCGTCCCACGTCGTCTTCATCCTCGCCACGACCGACCCGCGCGACATCCCTGCGACGGTCCTCTCGCGCGTCCAGCGGTTCGACTTCCGCCCGATCGCGCCGGACGCCCTGACCGCCACGCTCGAGGGCATCCTGCGCGAGGAGGCGATCCCCTTCGAGCCGGGCGTGCTGCCGGTGATCGTGCGTGCGGCGGAGGGCTCGCTGCGCGACGCGCTCTCGCTGCTCGACACGGCGATCGCGTACGGCGACGGGCGGCTCGAGACGGCGACGACGGCGGAGCTGCTCGGCGTGAGCGCGCCCGCGACCGTGAGCGCCTTCGGCGCGGCGCTGCTCGGCCGGGACACGGCCGCCGCGCTCGAGACGATCGACCGCGCGGTGCGCGAGGGGGAAGACCTCGTGGCGTTCGCGCGCGACGTCGTCGAGCTGCTTCGGCGCGCGCTCGTGCTGAAGGCCGCGCCCACGGCGAAGCTCGCCGACCTCACACACGCCGAGGGCAACGAGCTCCGGAAGCTCGGCGAGCCGGCGACGCTCGACGAGATCCTCTACGTGGTCCGCGCCTTCCTCGAGGCGGATACGCTGATGCGCGAGTCGCCCCACCCGCGGGTCGAGTTCGAGATCGCCACCGTTCGCGCCACGCGGCGGCCGGCGCCACAGGCGATCGAGGACGTGCTGCGACGGGTGGACGAGGCGCACGCCCTGCTCCGTCAGCAGGGGGTGGCGGCGCCGGCCTCGCCACTCGCACCCGCCCAGGCGAGCCTTCTGCCGCCGGCCGAGCCGCTGCCGCCGCGGGCCGGCGGCGACGCGCGACGCCGTGAGGCTCCGCCGCCCGCGCGCCCCGCCCCGCCGCCGCCCGCCCCGCCCGCGGCTGCCCCGGCGCCGGACCCCGAGCTCTCTGCCAGGTGGGACCGGGTCGTGGAGGAGGTCATGAAGAAGCGGCCCACGCTGGGCACGGTGCTGACCCAGGCGCGGCCGGGCGCGGTGAGCGACGGGGAGCTCACCATCGTCCTGACGGGAAACCACTTCCACCGTGAGATGCTGGCGGACACGGCCAACCGCGAGCTCGTCGTGCAGGCGGTCCGGCGGCACGTCGCCGGCGCCGACCGGATCAACCTGGTCGTGGCGGGCGAGGGCGCCGGGGGCGTGGCGCAGCATCCCGTCGTCCAGGCGGCGATCGCCGAGTTCCAGGGCGAGGTGGTCGCGGTGCGCCCGCGCCTGCCGGAAGGAGAGGATCAGTGAAGGGGTTCGGGAACATCATGAAGGAAGCGCAGCGGCTGCAGCAGCAGATGGCCGCGATGCAGGAAGAGATCGGCAAGAAGCGCGTGGAGGCGACGGCGGGCGGCGGCATGGTGACGGTCGAGGCGAACGGCAAGCAGGAGATCGTCGCGATCAAGATCGATCCCGAGGTCGTGAACCGCGACGACGTCCAGATGCTCGAGGATCTCGTGCTCGCGGCCTCGAACGAGGCGCTGCGGAAGTCGCGCGAGCTCGTGCAGCAAGAGCTCGGCAAGCTCACCGGCGGGCTCAAGATCCCCGGCCTGGGCATGTAGGGCGGCGCCGGCGTGGCGTACTACCCGGAACCGGTCGCGCGGCTCATCGAGGCGCTCGAGCGGCTGCCCGGCATCGGACCGAAGACGGCCCAGCGGCTCACGTTCTTCCTGCTCAAGCGCCCGGTCGAGGAGGTGCGCGAGCTCTCCGAGTCGCTCCTTGCCGTGAAGGAGCGGATCGTCTCCTGCCGCACCTGCTTCAACGTCACCGACGAGGACCCCTGCCGCATCTGCGCCGATCCCGCGCGCGACGCGCGCCTGCTCTGCGTCGTCGAAGAGCCGAACGACCTCCTGGCGATGGAGCGGACGGGCGAGTACCGCGGCCGCTACCACGTGCTGCTCGGCGCCCTGTCGCCGCTCGACGGCATCGGCCCCGACGACCTCAAGGTCAAGGAGCTCCTGGTCCGGCTCGAGGGCGGCGAGACGGCCGAGGTCATCCTGGCGACCAACCCCAATGTCGAGGGCGAGGCGACGGCGCTCTACCTCGCGAAGCTGCTCCGGTCGTTCGGGATCCGCATCACGCGGATCGCCCGTGGGCTCCCGGTCGGCGGTGATCTGGAGTATGCGGACCAGGTGACGCTCTCGAAGGCCCTCGAGGGCCGGCGCGAGATCGGCTAGGGGTCCCGCCGCGCGCTGAGCTCCTGGCACGACGGGAGCGCCGCGAGGATCCGCGCGCGGCGCTCGGGGCGGAGGGGTTCCTCCGCGAGCCACGGGCAGAACGCCTCCGGCTCCTCGACCGCCCACTCCGCGATCGCCGCGCTCACACCGATCCCCTCCGCGAGCTTCCGGTCGGCGAGGTAGCCGAACAGGGGGATCAGGAGTCGCGCGAGCGCGGCGGCCAGGCGGTTGTCGATCCGCACGTACGCCGTCAGCGTCTGCTCCACCGTCTCCCCGCGCGGAGTCAGCTCGAGATCCGTGAGGGCGCTCCCGCGGATCGTCCCGAGGATGTGGCCCGAGTGCTGCCCCCACGACACCATCACGCGCCGGTGCGGCTCGCGGACGAGCACACGGTAGACGCCGCGCGCCCCGTCGTGGTCGTCGGCGAGGTAACGGTCGTCGTCGAGCGGCTCGACCTCGTAGCGCGCCAGCTTCCGGAAACGGGCGGCGGCGGCCGTCACGTCAGGCGAGTCCACAAACGCCACATAGACCGCGAACGGCACGCGCGCGGACCGTCCCTGGACGGTTCGCTGCAGCGTGGGCTCGCGCCACACGCGCTCGACAGTCGAGACCACCTCGGGCGGAAAGCCGTCGCGCGACGCCAGGAATGTTGGCCACGGCGGCGCGGACGGCTGACCACTCGCGACAGTGGTCACGCCCAGGATCAGCCCCAGGCGGAGCAGCAGCGCGACCCGCGGCTTTTGCGCTTGGTGGGCGACAGGCCCTGTGTGAGACTGGGAAAAGCAGGCGGAGGTCACCCGGACCGCGTCTCGGAGTCTGCCGCTTTTTCTGGAGGGCTCAGTGCTCATGAAACGTTGCGCGCTACTCGTCGCGCTGCTCATTGTCGCCGGATCGGCCGCGCAAGCCAACCCCGTCGCGCTCTCCGACAAGCAGCTCGTGCGTCTGGAGCGCGGCGAGATCGTCGTCCTCGACGTCCTGCCGCCCGGCGGGCGAGTGGAGCGCGGGCAGGGCGGAACTGCCCTCACGCTCGTCAATGCGCCCCTCGAGACGGTGTGGCGAGTGCTCGTGGATTATCCCCACCACTCGGGGCTCTACCCCCGCGTCACCAGCGCCGAGGTGCTCGAGGCGGACGCCGACCATGCGCTCGTTCGCTACGTCGTCGGCCTGGGCCCGTTCTCGTTCGGCTTCCACGTGAACAACTACCCGGACGAAGCCCGCGGCCGCCTCGTGTGGCGCCTCGACCGCGACCGGCGCAACGGCCTTTTCCGCGACACGTGGGGCTATTGGCAGGTCGAGCCGCGCGGCGAGGGCGTGATCCTGACATACGCGATGGCCGCGCGCACGGCGCTCCCCGCCTTCCTCACGCGCGGCGCCGAGCGCGACGGTCTCGTCGAGACCCTCAGGGCGGTACGCGAGCGCGCCGAGCAGGGCCGCTAGGCCCATCTCCGCCAGCTGCGGTACAATCTCTTCCGTTCCGTCGGCAGGGGAATTCCCCGGTAGCTCAGTCGGTAGAGCGCCTGACTGTTAATCAGGATGTCGCAGGTTCGAGTCCTGCCCGGGGAGCCAACCTTCTCCCGCATTTCCATCTCGTGATCCTTCGACACTTCTCGAAATGGTGCCCGATTGGTGCCATGTCGCTCTGGCGCCGGGGCCGCCTCGACCACCTTCGCAACAGCCTCTGAGGGCCTCTTCTCCGCATCGAGCGCGTCGACATAGTTTCTCCGGCTCTTCGGGAGCCGAGAGGGCACCTCACGAACGGGGGAGCCGGGACGTTTACCGAGTGTGAGCCAGAAGCGCTTCCAAGTGGAACGGCCGGGAATCGGAACGGTCTCAGCAGGAGGACGTCGCATGCGCACCGTGGTAAAAACAACCCAGACGGATGCGGTCGGCATCAACACGCGTGTCGGGATGCTCGACTGGACCAGCGTCTCGACCCACCTCGATGACCATGGCTGGGCGATGGTCGAGCAGCTTCTGACCGCCGACGAGTGTGAAACGATCGCCGGTCTCTACGATGACGAGGGCCGGTTCCGCAGCCATGTGGTCATGGCGCGGCACGGCTTCGGGCGGGGTGAATACAAGTACTTCACGTATCCGCTGCCGGACATCGTCGCCGATCTTCGCAGGGCGATCTATCCGAACCTGGCGCCAATCGCCAATCGCTGGAACGAGTCGATGGGGATCGATGTCCGCTATCCGGACGCGCATGCCGATTTCATCGCGCGCTGCCACAAGGCGGGGCAGACGCGGCCAACGCCGCTCCTACTGCAATACGCCGCGGGCGACTACAACGCTCTCCACCAGGATCTCTACGGCGAGCATGTTTTTCCGCTGCAGATGACGATTCTGCTGTCGGAGCCGGAACATGATTTCACCGGCGGCGAATTCGTGCTGACCGAGCAGCGCCCACGCATGCAATCGCGGGCCGAGGTGGTGCCGTTGCGGCAGGGCGATGCCGTGGTGTTCGCGGTGCACCACCGTCCGGTGCACGGCACGCGCGGAACCTATCGCGTCAATCTCCGGCACGGAGTGAGCCGGCTGCGATCCGGGCATCGCCACACCGTGGGCGTGATCTTTCACGACGCGACATGATCCCGGACTTGTTCGAGGGTGAGCGCCGGGACGTGCCGCTCGCGCCGGGCGCGATAGTGCTGGGTGGGTTCGCGCAGCCCTTCGAAGGACGCCTCGTCGCCGCGCTGGGGCGGGTCGTCGAGCGTGCGCCGTTTCGCCACATGGTCACGCCTGGAGGCCACCGGATGTCCGTGGCGATGACGAACTGCGGGGCAACCGGCTGGGTCACTGATCGAACCGGGTATCGCTACGACCGCCATGACCCGGAGAGCGGGCGTCGCTGGCCGGCGATGCCCGACGTGTTCGCCGACCTCGCTGCCCAGGCGGCAGCGCGGGCGGGATTCGACGGCTTCGCTCCCGACGCGTGCCTCGTCAACCGATACGAGCCTGGAACCCGCCTGTCGCTCCACCAGGACAAGAACGAGCGGGACTTCGAGGCGCCGATCGTGTCGGTCTCGCTCGGACTGCCGGCCGTCTTCTTGTTCGGCGGGTTACATCGAGCGGATACGCCACGGCGCGTCCCGCTGGCTCACGGCGACGTGGTGGTCTGGGGAGGTCCCGCCAGACTTCGGTATCACGGCGTCATGCCGCTCGACCAAGGACATCATCCCTTGATGGGCGGGCACCGTATCAACCTGACGTTCCGGAAGGCGGCCTGATTCCGTGGATGGACGGCACCTTTTGCGACGACTCGACGCGGCGTGGGGGGCGTTCAACGCGTCGTACGCCGGATTGTCAGACGCGCAGCTGATGAAGCCTGGCGTCACCGGCGACTGGTCGGTCAGAGACATCCTCGCCCACGTGACCACGTGGGAAGAGGAGGCGTTGACGCACCTGCCGCTCATCCTCGAGGGCGGCACGCCACCGCGGTACTCCGTCAAGTACGGCGGCATCGATGCCTTCAACGCCCGCATGACGGAGCAGAAAGCGCGCCTGTCGCTCTCCGCGGTGCGACGGCAACTGGACGGGACCCATCGCCGGCTCATCGACTTCATCCAGAGGGCGCCCGAAGATCAGCAGAGCCGCGAGACGCGCTTCCGTCGTCGCCTACGGCTCGACACCTACAGCCACTACCCGCAGCACGCCGAGGCGATACGGCAATGGCGACGAAAAGTATTGGTCTGAGCCAGCAGCCCTTCGAGGAGCTCGTGGCCGAGCACGGTCCCACCGTGCTGCGCGTGTGCCGAGCCGTCCTGGGGCGAGTGGACGCCGAGGATGCGTGGTCCGAGACGTTCCTCGCCGCGCTGAGCGCCTATCCGCGCCTGCGCGCGAACAGCAACATCGAGGCGTGGCTCGTGACGATCGCACACCGCAAGGCGCTCGACCACCTGCGCGCGGCATCGCGTCGCCTCGTCGTGACCGACGAGGTGCCGGAGCGCCCCGCGAAGGACGGTAGCCCTGAGGGCTGGGAGTCCGGTCTGTGGGAGGCCCTCGAGGCGCTGCCACTCAAACAGCGGCAGACGATTGCCTACCACTACCTGGTGGGGATGCCCTACCTGCAGGTCGCCGAGATCGTGGGCGGCAGTGAGGACGCCGCCAGGAGAGCCGCGGCAGACGGCATTGCGACCTTGCGAAAGACGTTCCCGAAAGGAGAGTCCCGATGATGAACGAGCGCGATCTGTTCGCTGCGTTGCCCACCATCGACGAAGCGGTGAGCCAGAGGCTGCACCAGCGCCTGGTGGACGTCGCGAACGCCGCCGGTCTCCTCGACGTCGCCTACCGCACCATCGAGACCCCCGTGGGCACGCTGCTGTTGGCCGCCACCGCGAAGGGCCTGGTCCGGGTCGCATACGCGAGCGAGGACCATGACCTCGTCCTGGAGCGCCTCGCCCGCGACGTGAGCCCGCGGATTCTGCGAGCCCCTGCGCGCCTGGACGGCGTCGCCCGGGAGATCGAGGAGTACTTCGCGCGGCGACGCAGCACGTTCGACGTGCCGCTGGATCTGCAGCTCTCGCACGGCTTCCGTCGTAGGGTCCTCTCGCACCTGCCGGAGATCGGCTACGGGAAGACCGCCAGCTATGCCGCGGTCGCGAAGGCGGCTGGCCACCCGAAGGCGGTGCGTGCCGTGGGCAGCGCCTGCGCAAACAACCCGCTGCCCGTCGTGGTGCCCTGTCACCGCGTGGTGCGGAGCGACGGCACCATCGGACAGTACGTCGGTGGCGTCGAAGCCAAGCACATGCTGCTCGCGCTTGAGTCGGCCGCATGAGCCCCCGTGCGAAGAGGTACACGCTGCTGGGGTCGGACCGGCGGCCCGACCAGAGCTCTACGCCCGGCATCTTCGGGGGCCACCGGCCGGGCCGACTGTACGGCAGACTCGATTGCCCGGCCGCCCTCCGGGCCATCGCGCGTGGCGGGTACGTCAAGAACCGCGTGTTCTTCGCCGACGAGCAGACCGCCATCGCGGCCGGGTACCGGCCGTGCGCCGCGTGCCTGCCCGACACCCACGCGCGATGGAAGGCACGACGTCGTTGAGCGCGGTCACTTCACTTCGGTCTTGGCCTTCCACTTCACCAGCGCGGGGTCCACTTCCTCCAGGATCTTCGTGCAGGCTCGTCACGGCACGCAGGACGCGAATCCTTCGTGACCCGGCACGGAGAACTGGCAACCGAACTTCGGATCGGCCACCGTCGCTGGCGTCAGGATATCGTCGCCCGCCGGCTTGATGCCGTTCGTCACCCAGTTCACGAGGTCCGCGAACGCCCGGGCCTCCTCCTGCACCGCGAAGCCGCAGTGGTTGTGGTCGCGGATGGCGCGCGTCACGAGGAGGTCGGAGGCGCCCTGGGCAGCGGCACGCCGAGCGTAGACCTGCTCCATCGAGAAGGGCACGAAGAGGTCGCCGATCGTGTGCAGGCTCAGCACGGGGATCGGCAGCCGGCCGGAGATCGGCGGGATGTTCGCGAGGCCATTCAGGTGGCGCCCCTGCGGGTCCCGCGTCACGCGGAGCACCGCGGCATTCAGCGCGATCTCCGCCGTCGAGAGCGCGGGGTCCGAGTCGATCTGGTAGACCGTGTCGCCGTTGTCCTGGACGTTACCGGGGGCGACGCCGATGTCACCGCCGGTCACGCCGACCGTGAAGAGGAAGTTGCCCCAGACCTGGAAGGAGAAGCTGAAGGCCGGCCGTGGTCCGCCGGAGATGTTCTGGGTCACGTCGCGGAGTTGCTGCCCGCGGGCGTTGAGCACGAACGGGTAGGGCGCGCCGAGCGCGGCCTTGACCACCGGCACCACCGCCGTCTGGTAGTCGGCGGGGAAGGGGAACTGCGCCGGGACCCCGGCAAGCGCCTGAGCGACCAGATTGAAGTCGAGAAAGTAGTCGAAGAGCTCATCGTCACCCATGACGCCGCACATCGGCAGCGCCGCCACATACGCCTGCGGGTACTGCTCGATGGCCACGCCGGTGATGTGACCGCCCATCGAATGGCCAGTGAAGTACGTGCGCCGCGGGTGGCCGACGCGGCCGTTGAAGAGCTCGCCGAGCGCGTGGGTGTCCTTCACGCCCTGTGGCACATCGTAGCCGTTCTTGCTGTAGCTCGACGCTGCCCACGCGTAGCCGTTCGTCACGAGGTACTGGCGGATGCGCGGGTTGCTGACGGTCAGCTCGAGGCCGATGCCGCGGAAGCCGTGGGCATAGAGCACGAGGTCCCCGTTCCAGTTGTCGGGGACCTCGATCCGATAGCCGGCGCCATTATGGACGCCCCACGAGCGCGTCGTGCTGGTCCCGGCGAGCGCGTCGAACGGCAGCTTGCTCTCGTCGACGAAATAGGCCGGAGGCGGACCGGCGAGGACGGAGGTGGCACCCAAGACGAGGAGACTGAGAAAGCCGAGGAGCGCCGAAAGTGCCAGACGCTTCGTCATGACGCCCTCCATATGGAGGCGGAGCCTATACCCCGGGGAGGAGAGTCGTCAACCGCCGTCTGATACGAGCCGCGCCAACCGCGAGAGACGCCCGGAGTGTCTCCGTGACGTTCGTCAGCGCCGTGCGCGCGGCGCAGAGCCGGCGAACCACGCGACGATCCGGGTCCGATAGTAGTAGAGCGGCAGGGCCACCGCCACCACGATGGCCGTCAGGACGATCACCCGCACGTAGTTCCCGCTCGCCGTATGGGCCCCCTGCGCCGAGAGCACCCATGTGCCAGGCATGCGGCCCAGCGTGGACGCGACGGCGAAGACCCAGAAGGGCAGCGGACTGATACCGAAGAGATAGGAGGCGATGTCCTTGGGGAACCCCGGAATGAGATAGATGATGAGACAGAGGATGGTGCCCTCGGCGTCGCTGATGAATCTCAGCTTGTCCCACGTTTCCCGCCTGACCAGGCCGCGAACGTAGCGGGCTCCCAGCAGGCGGCCCACTCCAAAGGATGCGAGGGAGCCGATGGTGAGGCCGATGGTCGAGTAGCAGAGTCCGAGCCACTCACCGAACAGGTAGCCGCCGAGAAAGCCAGTCGCCTCTCCGGGAATCGGCGACATGATGACCTGGAGCGTCTGAAGAGCGATGAAGAGCACCGGGGCGAGCACCCCCAACTCCTCGAGCACGGCTCTCAGGAACGGCTCGTCCTCAAACAGCCGGACCACGAACCGGTAGGTCGGCGCGTCGACGACGACGAGCCACACGCCGTAGGTGACGAGGAGGCCTGACACGCAGAGCCCAGCAAACCAGCCGTAGCCTCGCGTCTTGGTGTTGTCGATTACTTCTCCCCCGCCTCTCGTCCCCACCTCCTCTCGTGTCGACGCCATTCTTCGTCTCTGGTCCACAAGGGTAGATGCGGTGGCCCGACGGACAATAAGGCGGATGACTCAATCGGACCCGGAACTTCCCTCTAAAGTAGGAGCCGGATAAACCTGTTGGTTCCGGAAATTCCGGCCCAGCGTCACGCCTCATGTACGATGGGGACCGTCATAGGAGGTCACGCGATGCGCGTCATCGGTCTCCGCTGCCTCTCCGTCGCCCTCGCGCTGCTGCCCGTGCCCGCCATCGCCCATCACGGTTGGAGCGGCTACGACAGCGCGCAGACGCTCACGCTCACGGGCGTCATCCGGGAGTCGGGCTACGAGCATCCGCACGGGCACGTGAAGCTTGAAGTGGTTGGCAAGACCTGGCACGTGGTGC
>Ga0209801_1002485_pt1 | contig 10769 bp, 7 predicted proteins | sample GraSoiAngelo_127_FD_185884 | JGI IMG/M metagenome (GOLD analysis project Ga0209801, IMG submission 185884) | Grasslands soil microbial communities from the Angelo Coastal Reserve, California, USA - 14_0927_09_40cm (SPAdes) (version 2) | ecosystem: Environmental > Terrestrial > Soil > Grasslands ... | reverse complement strand
ATTGGCGCGATGTCTGGCTCTGAAAATTTCGTGTCCTTTCGTGTTTAGAGGGCCAAAATTTTTATGAGCGTTCTCCCGTGGCTTGTTTTGCTCGCGCCCCTGGCCAGCGCTGTGATCATCGCCCTTTTCACTCGCCGGGCGCACAGCCTGAGTGCAGTTATTTCCGTCGTTGCGGTATTAATCAGTTTCATCTGCAGCTGTACCGTTTTTGCGAAACCGGAAATAAGCGCTACTGAAATCCCCTGGATTGAAATCCGCGGATTCCTCCGGGTGCCGATCGGCTTTACCCTCGATTCATTGAGCAAGACGATGCTTGTTCTCGTTAGCGGAGTAGGCGCTCTCATTCACATCTACTCGCTCGGCTATATGCGCGATGACCGGGGCAAATCACGATACTTTGCGTCGCTCTCGCTCTTCATGTTCTCAATGCTCGGCATCGTGCTGGCGGGCAATTTCGTGATGATGTTCGTCTTTTGGGAATTGGTCGGCCTTTGCTCCTATTTGCTCATCGGTCATTGGTTCGAGCGCGATAGCGCGGCCGACGCCGCCAAAAAAGCGTTTATTACCAATCGAATTGGCGATTTCGGATTCATGCTTGGAATCCTGATGGTATGGGGTGCGACTGGCTCAGTCGTTTTCGACGACATCGTTCCGCAACTTTGGCGCGTCACCAGTAACCCGACGTTTCTAACGACTTGTGTGCTGCTGATTTTTTGTGGCGCCGTCGGAAAGTCTGCTCAGTTCCCTCTGCACGTCTGGCTGCCCGACGCGATGGAAGGTCCTACGCCGATCTCGGCCCTCATCCATGCCGCGACGATGGTCGCGGCCGGCGTTTACATGCTGGTGCGGGTGGGATTTCTCGTCCAAGCTTCACCGGACGCGCTCTGCGTTATCGCATGGATCGGCACAATCACGGCAGTTATAGCCGCCCTTATCGCCACGCAACAGGACGACATCAAACGCATCCTGGCTTACTCCACGCTTTCTCAGCTCGGCTACATGATCATGGCGGTGGGTCTCGCGTCGGGCGAAGCTGCCATGTTCCATTTGTTTACTCACGCCTTCTTTAAAGCACTGCTCTTTCTCGGCGCCGGGTCCGTTCTCGTTGCACTTCATCATGAGCAGGACATTTGGAAGATGGGCGGACAAGGTCGCAATCTCTTCCTCACTTTTATCACTTTCGGTGTTGGCATGCTTGCGCTTATCGGCTGCCCGCCATTTGCGGGATTTTTTAGTAAGGACGCCATCCTCTCGCTCGCCTACAACCGGAACCCCACAATCTTTGCCCTCGCGCTCCTCACCGCGTTTCTGACCGCGTTCTACATGATGCGATTGTTCGTCGTTGTTTTCTTCGGCAAGCCACGCTCGTCCGTTGCAAGGACAAGCCGTGAAGCGCCCACCAGCATGCTCATTCCGCTCGTGGTTCTAGCAGTGCTCGCGCTGATCGGGGGATTCAACTTTTTCGCTCGCCATTTTCTCACTGTTCCTCATGAACGGGATGCCGCCCAATTCGTTCCCGGCCTTGCCCTCGTCGCCATGTTGGTGGGCGCCACCGGTGCAATTTTTCTTTATCGTGGCCGTGAATCCGATCCGTTCTCGTTCGCAATATTGCGCAAAAAATTCTACTTCGATGAATTTTATCGCGCTTTGATTAACGCCACGCAGGAACTCCTTGCCCGTATCTCTGCCTTCATCGATCGGTGGGTTATCGATGCCACCGCGGTGCGAGGAACTAGTGGTGCCACTTGGAGTTTGGGAGCCTTACTCCGCCTGATGCAGGTCGGAAATCTGCAAGCTTACGCGTTTATTTTCGGACTTGGAATTGTCTGGATCATTTACTTCGCCCTCTTCCGCTAATGCTCCTTCTCGTCACATTTGCGCCAATCGTTGCGGCCGTATTGATCATGCTCGGTCTTCCCGCACGCACGACTGCGCTCGCCGCGTCCGCCCTCACCTTATTGACCAGTGTGCTGCTGTTTTTCGGTTTCGATTCCATTGCACCCGGTTTTCAATTGGTCTTCACCATTCCAATTTCAACTGAGCTGCGCCTCAACTTCGCCCTTGGCGTGGACGGACTTAGTCTTCTCATGATCTTACTCGGCGCGATCGTCCTCCTCGCCGCGGTCTGGTTTACCGGTGAAATCGAGCATCACGAGAACGCGTTCTATGCTTGCCTGCTCCTCATTGCCGGCGGCGCTATCGGCGCTTTCGCTTCGCTTAACTTGTTTTTCTTCTACGCCTTTCATGAGCTGGCATTGATTCCCACTTTCCTGCTCATTGGAATTTGGGGGACGGGCAATCGGCGCGCCGCCGCCTGGAAGGTGACGATCTATCTTGCGCTCGGAAGTGTCATCCTGCTAGTCGGCTTGATCATGCTCTATCGCGCAGTGCCTTCGAGCGCACGCAGCCTCGATCTTCGAGTCTTGCAAGCCGCCGCTTCCGCCGGCCAGATTGCGCCGGCCATGCAATCCTCCATTTACCTCGTCCTGCTGATCGGCTTTGGAACATTAATCTCGTTAGTTCCGTTCCATACTTGGGCGCCCGAAGCGTATGCCTCTGCCCCGGCGCCAGCGGCGATGTTGCACGCGGGAGTTTTGAAGAAATTTGGACTCTACGGATTGCTCCGCCTTGCCTTGCCGCTCCTGCCTGATGGGGCACGGCACTGGTCGGGATTGCTCTTGGTCCTTCTGCTGGCGAACATTATTTACATTGGCCTGGTCACGATCGCGCAACGCCGGCTCGATTGGATGCTCGGTTATTCCAGCGTCATGCACATGGGCTACATTTTTCTCGGCATCGCCAGCGCGAATATCCTCGGCACTACCGGCGCGGCAATTTTGATGTTCGCGCACGGCCTCTCTATCGCTCTCCTTTTCGCTATTACCGGCGAAATTCGTAAACGCGTTCCCTCTCTCGACTTTGATGCGATGGGTGGCCTGGCAAAACAAATGCCGCTGGCGGCGTTCGCCTTCGGTCTTGGCGTGTTCGCCGCCATCGGGCTGCCCGGGTTCTCGAATTTCGCGGCCGAAATCATGGTCGTCTTCGGTGCTTTTCGAAACGGATTCAATTATCAACATTTTCATATCTTTCAATGGGCGGCATTTCTCGCGCTTTGGGGCGTGGTAATTTCGGCGGTTTACATGTTGCGCGCCTATCGCCGCGCCTTTTTCGGCAGCTCTCCGGAACCTGAGGTAGTAGTCGCCGATATTCGTTCCGGGTTTCGTTTTCCCATTGCGTTACTCGTTGCGGCATCAATTCTGTTCGGATTTTTCCCTCAAATTGCCGTACAACGAATCGCGCCCGCCTTCCGTAATTACCTCACCGCGAGCCAATGATTCCAGCGCCTTATCTCGAAGTTGCGGTAATTATCCTCGGCACCATCATTCTCTTGGTCGAATCTTTCGCTTCCCAACTCGACCGCCGTGTGCTCGGCTATGCCGCCTTGTTCGGCCTGGCGGTGATTTTCATCGCCACATTCTTTGTCGCGCCTCAGTCGTCCACTGCCTCGGCTCCGCTGTGGACCTTTTACTCCGCCGACGCGCTCTCGCTTTTCTTTAAACGGATCGCCCTCGCCACCACCGCGGGCGTTTTGGTGATGATGCTCGATTTCGCACCCTCGGTCTCGATCGGCGTTCAGGGTGCGACACCGCAGGCCGGTCTCGGCGAATTTTTCACGATCCCACTTTTCACCTGCGCCGGCCTGATGTGGATGGCTTCGGCCATTGATTTCGTCCTGATTTTCGTTTCTCTGGAGTTGGTTACGATTTCCTTTTATGTGCTGGTTGGTTTTACTCGGCGTAACCCGGCCTCGCTGGAAGCCGCCGTGAAATATCTGGTGCTCAGCGCGCTCGCGACGGGTTTTCTAGTTTACGGGATCACCTGGATCTTTGGCGCAACCGGCGAAACGAATCTCCAAAAAATTACGACGGTATTTTCGCGGCCCGGCCTTGAGCACAACGCCGCTCTTTTCGGCGGTGTCCTCGTCATTGTCGCACTCGGCTTCAAAATCGCTGCCGTCCCGTTTCATATTTGGGTAGCGGATGTTTACCAGGGCGCGCCTACCCCGGTGACAGCGTACCTGTCGGTCGGTTCGAAAGCCGCCGGGTTTATCGTTCTTCTGCGCGTGCTCGAGCCATTTTTGATTCTGCCGCAAATGCGCACTCTGCTCGTTGCGATCGCCGTCCTCACTCTTATCTACGGCAACCTGGCGGCGCTGCCGCAAACGAACGTCAAGCGTCTACTTGCCTATTCAAGCATTGCGCACGCTGGTTATCTACTCGTGGCGGTAGTCTCGTTTTCCGGGCGCGCCGTTGCCTTTTATCTCGTGGCTTATTTACTGATGACCTTACTGAGTTTCGCCGTCCTGGTTCTCGTTAGCCAGGGCGAAGGTGACCAATTGGAGAACTTCGCCGGACTTTCCCAGCGTTCACCATTTCTCGCCTTCGCCATGCTGGTGGCCATGGCTTCGCTCGCAGGTGTGCCTTTCACCGCCGGCTTTCTCGGCAAGTTTCTTGTCTTCGACGCCGCCGTTTCTGCTCAACATTTCGGCCTCGTTGTCGTCGCCGTCATCACGGTCGGCGCCGGCTTCTACTATTACTTCAAAGTGGTGCGAGCGATTTACTGGGACGCGCCTCCATCTTCAGCCGACAAAATTATCATTAGCCCGCTCACTCGCTTCGCAATCATAGCGATGATCGCGGGAACGTTTTTACTCGGCGTTTATCCCCAGCCGATTTTTGATGCGTTGCAGTAGGCAAATCGTGCATCTGTAGCCGCGGTCTATGACCGCCGATTCGGCTAAGCTTCGGCGCTCATAGAGCGCCCCTACAACTCAATCGCTCAACTCAACGTTCCAGTACGCCAGATCGACGAAATGCCGCCAGCTTTCGTGCTGTTGTGTCGTAAAGGTCACCTGCACGAATGGTCGCCATTTCGGTCGCTTTGGCTTGCGAATCAGCGTCATGTGCGCTTCATGCGGGAGCCGGTTGCCCTTGCGGGTGTTACACTCGATGCAAGAGCAAACCACGTTCTCCCATGTCGTTAGCCCGCCGCGGTCTCGCGGCAGGACGTGATCCAGATTGAGCTCGCTCCGTTCAAAAACATGTCCGCAATACTGGCAGGTATTCTTGTCCCGTTCGAAAACGTTGTGCCGGGTGAACTTCACTTCCTTTTTAGGCAACCGATCGAACAGTAGCAGCACAATTACGCGTGGGACGCGGATCTTCCACGAAATCGTCGTCACCATTTTCGGCTCTGGTGATTGCGCGGAAAAATCGCGCCAGCTATCGAAGTCGTGAGTCAGGAAATTATTTGCGCCATCAGTGGCCACGACCTGGGCGTGCCCGGCATAGACCAGGGCAAAAGCCCGGCGCGCCGAGCAGATGTTCACCGCCTGCCAGAGACGGTTGAGCACCAGGACCTGACTGTTCAGTAACATAATAACAGACTATTGAACTTTATCCTACTTTACCGTCAAGGGACGCGAGTAAAGTTGCGTGACCGATAGCATTCAGCTCGGATTTTGTCAACGCAGCCACCGCGAAACGCGCGTCTATGCTACCCTTTAGGTCAGAACCACTTCCTGATGTTCGGTAAGCGTGAACGTCGTAGCGCTGCTCTAAAAACGCGTCGATGGCGGTCGGCGGAAGAACACAGGCCTTAATCCTGTGCGCCCAACGGGCTTTCGGCGTGCCGCACCGATGGGAAGTCCATGTTCGGTTGTATCGGGCAAGTTGACTCCGCAACGGTGAACGATTCCTGCTGTTGAATAGTCGTGGGCCGTTTCATGCTTCAAAAGGAGGCGACTGCGGGGATTGTCGAACAATCTCGCGCATCGTATAGTCTAATCGGGTGAAAAACGGATGAGCGACGAGCGCCACGAGGGAGAAAGGGAATTCGATTTGCTCGATCGCATCGATCTTTTAATCGCGACACTCCCGCCCGGCGACGCCATGCGTCGCGAGCTGCTCGACCTGCGCATGGAAATTTGCCAGCGCGAAGAAGTCTTTATCGAAGCACGCCAAACGATCGAGAAACTTGAGGAAGTCATCAAAAAGGTGACCTCGCCGGCCAATCGCATCGGCACTTTTCTCGGCAACGTCGGCAAGGAGACGGCACACATTGTCGTGGGCGGGGCGGATTATTACTGCAATGTCGATCCACGAATTCCGATGGCGAAGTTGAAAAAGGGGACCCGCGTGCTGGTGAATGAAGCATTCGTCATCGTGGGCGATCTCGGCTTCGAACCGGCCGGGCCGGTCACGAAAATTACCGAAGTGATCGGAACCGACCGACTACGCGTCGGCAATGAACACGGAACGCAATCGTTAGTTCTGCAACGTTCCGCGCAGCTGGCGAAAACGGCGCTGAAACAAGGCGACGAAGTGCGGGTGGATTCCAATTATCGCATGGCGCTGGAAATGATGTCGGCACCCGGCTCGCACGAGCATTATCTCGATAACGTGCCGGAACTGCCCTGGTCGAAGGTCGGCGGACAGGAGCGAGCCATTGAAGCGATCAAGGATGCGATCGAGCTGCCGCTCTTGCATCCGCATTTGTTCGAAAAATTTCACCATGCGACTCCGAAAGGATTTCTGCTTTACGGGCCACCCGGGTGCGGCAAGACGCTGATCGGAAAGGCGACCGCTTACAATTTGACTCGGCAGTTGCGCGAGAAAGCAGCCGAAAAAGACGTCCGCGAATACTTCATGCACGTGAAGGGCCCGGAGATTTTGAACATGTGGGTAGGCGAATCGGAGCGGATGGTGCGCGAAATTTTCGCGGCCGCACGGGAGAAGCGCCGGGAAGGGTTCATGCCATTCCTGTTTATCGACGAAGCGGAAAGTATTCTCGGGACGCGGCGCGCCTCGCGTTACTCCAACATCCTCTCGACTTTGGTACCAATGTTCTGCTCGGAGATGGACGGGATCGATTCACTAAACGACGTCGTCATTATTCTGGCTTCGAACCGCGCCGACTTAATCGATCCAGCGATTCTTCGCCCTGGCCGCATCGACCGGAAAATCAAAGTCGACCGTCCGAACAAGGAAGGGGCGCGGGAAATCTACCGGATTTACTTAACTAACGATTTACCGTACGACGGCGCGCTGGCCAAAGAAGCTGACAATATTGGGGCGGCGATTGAAAAGCTGATCGAACGGTTGGTGGATTGGCAATTTGCCAAACGCGACGAGAACAAATTCCTGGAAGTGACATTGCGGAGCGGGCGCAAAGAAGTTTTGTATCGCGGCAACCTGATTAGCGGCGCCATCATCGCGTCGGTGGTTGAGCGGGCAAAAGGGATGGCGATCAAGCGCGCTATCGCGAATCAAACTGCCCGTCATCCCGAGCGGAGCGCAAGCGAAGTCGAGGGATCCCGCGATGAAACCTTAAGGGAAACGCCCTTGGATGTTTCGCCCGGAGTTGGCGAAGGCATCACCGAACAGGATTTGCAAATGTCTTTTCACGCCGAATACGCGGAAAATGATATTTTCCCGCCGACGGACATCACGGAAGATTGGCTGAAGCTGATCGATTACGACCCGGAGTACGTCGTGAAAATTGCGCCGGTGCGCCCGAATGCCGCTCAGCGCGGCGCGAATCTTGGCGGTGTGATCTGAGTTCTGGGGAGCGCAGGCTGCCAGCCTGCCGTTTTCGGCAGCTTGCCGAAAACATTCTGAACATTTCGGCCGGAAAGCTAACGGCCGCAGCAGGCTAGCAACCTGCGCTCCCCAGAAACAGAAAAGATACTGTCACCATTCACCGAGTGGGGTAGCATCCGGCTGTGAAAACGACTCTACGTTTTTTACTCTTTGTCTGCTTCGTCGCTGCGGTGCAATTTTGCTTCGCCCAAGCGCGTTCCCCGCGTGAAGTGAGGCCCGATGTCTCCAATAAGGCTTTGATTACAAAAACCGCGCCACCCATTACTGGCGAAAGCAAAGCACCCGCCGCGGACTCCGCCGCGTTGCACAAACTCGCCGACGACTATTACAACTGGCGGAACGAAAATTATCCTGTTGCCAGCAGCGAAGCGGGTCTGCATACCTGGGACAATCGCCTGACAGATTATTCTGCCGCCAAGATCGCCGAGCGCGCCCAGCACGTGCGCAAGTTGCTCGATCAAGTGCGGGCGACGAAGATCGAGAAGTGGACGAAAGATGATCGGATCGATTGGCTGCTTTTTCGTGCGCAGCTCGAAGAAGTCGATTTTGGGGAACGTGTTCTGAAGCTCGAGCAGACGAATCCGCTCACGTATGTCAACGAATGTAGTAGCGCCATCTTTTCCCTGCTGAAGAAGGAATACGACACGCCACGGAATCGCGCGCTTTCGGCGGCGGCGCGATTCAAAGCCATGCCAGGACTGTTCGCGGAAGCAGAGAAGAATTTGCAGAAACCAGTAAGGCTCTATGCCCAACTCGCGATTCAGTCGGCGCGTAATATCGATCCGCTGTTTAAGGAAAGCACAGCGCCGTTGGCCAAAGATTTATCCGAGGCGGAACGCGCGGATTTTGAGAAGTCGCGCAACGGCGCGCTCGCGGTCATCCATGGCTTTGCCGATAGATTGGAAAAGAAATTGCCGCGGATGGTGGACTTCGCCCCGATGGGCGAGGCCAACTACAACTACTACCTTAAGCACGTCTTGCTGCTACCACTGAACGCGGTTCAAGTAGAGATGCTAGGTCGCGCAGAACTGGCGCGTTATCGCGCGCTCGAAGCGCTACTCCCTGATCCATCCATGGCCGATCCCAATCCGGAGCGCGCGAAAAGTGTTCCGCCCGATCAAGAGGCATTCCTGAAGGCGTATGAAAGCCGCGAGGCCGAGATGATCGATTTTTTGAAATCGCATCAACTTATCACTTTGCCGGATTACCTCGGGAAGTTTGAGATTCGGCAGTTGCCAGAAGCGTTCAAGCCGACGAGCCCGGGCGGCTTCATGAATCCACCTGGGGTTTACGATAAGGACCCGGTCGGGTTCTTTTTTATTCCCACCTACAATCCGAAGTCGAAGAATTTTTACTTGCGTGCCGCGATCGAAGATCCGCGGCCGATTCTTGGGGCACGAAGGAATCCCGGTCACTTTATGCAACTCTCGATCGCGAATCATTTACCCAATGAGATTCGGAGGCAAAATCAGAACGGCGTCTTTGTCGAAGGCTGGGCCCTCTACGGTGAAGAAATGCTGATGCGCACCGGGCTATATCCCGAAGGCTCGGCCGCGCAGGGACAAATTTTGCGGCTGTCGCGTTATCGGGCCGCGCGTATTGGCGTGGACGTCAATTTGCACACCGGCAAATGGACGTTCGAACAGGCGGTGAACTATTTTATGGAGGCGGGCGGGCTTGATCGTGAAGCGGCGGAGGGCGAGGCGGCGGGCGCCGCAACGCAGCCAACACAGAAAATCTGGTACATCACCGGCAAATGGCAGATCATGAATCTGCTCGGCAAATACTATGACAAAATGGGCGCGAATTTTCGTCTCGGGCAATTCCACGATGATTTGGTTAAGAACGGCAGTCTGCCAGTTTCCATTATCGAGTGGATACTGCTCGATGATCCTTCCGCGATTGAAGCGGTGCTGAAATAGCCGGGCTGGGTGCAGCTGTAGCTGCGGTCGCCGACTGCGGTCTGGTATCTCTTTTCCTGTCCTTCCGAGCGCAGTCGAAGAATCTCTAGCTAGTCAAACACGCCGCGATTAATTCAGCGCATAGACTTCTATCAGAGCGTTGCCAGTAGTGTTATTTGCTGCGCGAAGGATGGCGGTAAATGCCAAAAGGGCTGCAAATGTCGTCCTTTTATAGTGTACTGGGTTGGAGATTCTTAAACGCAGGCCCGGACCACAATTGCCCGCATCGGTGCGCGAATGTTTTGTTTTCCAAAGCGACGCGAAATTGCAGCGGCCATCGCGTTGGTAATTGCGGGAAGCAATGAAGGGTCCCGCTTCGCAATCGCCACCGCCACAGGGTCCCCCTCTACTAAGCCTCTTGCGACATCTTTCGCCCGCGTCGCCTTGGCGATCTTGGCGATAACTTCGGTTTTAATCTCCCGAAACCCAGCCTGCTTTAATACTCGCCGGATTTCAGTTCGATTATGGTAACTAAAAGGAACCTGGTAGAATGTTGGGGGATCCTTCTTGAAGTAGCTTGTGATAGTTCGATGTGCGAGCTCTCCTAATTTGTTGTGCTTCAGTGCGTCCCACAGGTTAAAGAGAAAAACGCCATCACGCTTTAGGACACGATAAGCTTCGCGCGCAGCCAGAGCCTTGTCCGGCACAAACATAATTCCGAACTGACATACAACCGCGTCGAACTTCCGATCATGGAAAGGCAGATCACACCCGTCGGCTTCCAACCATCGTGCCCTCTCGGCCTTTTCCAAACTTGGCCGCGGCCTGGCGGAACATGGGATCGTTTAAATCCGTCGCGATTAGTTTCACCTTCGATGGCAGGTAAGTGTGCAACACGCGTGTTAAAATCCCGGTCCGGCAGGCCAATTCCAGAACGGAAGTAGTCGTCTTTATCGGTAAGCGCGCCACCAGGTAGCGATCGTATGCTGCCGGGATGGAGCCGGAAAATCTAGCGTGCTCGTCTTTCACGCAACTACCTTGGCACACGAGCGTCAAAGGCGAGTTGAACTGACCTGCGATCTTCGACCTCTGTTACTGTGGAGATGGAGCCGGCGACGGAGCTGGTGCCAGTTGCAGCGATATCTCTGGCGTCGCGGTCGGCGAAGGGCTTGAGTGCGGCGGGGACGTGTCAGCGGACGGGTTTAGT
>Ga0209801_1002480_pt1 | contig 10775 bp, 9 predicted proteins | sample GraSoiAngelo_127_FD_185884 | JGI IMG/M metagenome (GOLD analysis project Ga0209801, IMG submission 185884) | Grasslands soil microbial communities from the Angelo Coastal Reserve, California, USA - 14_0927_09_40cm (SPAdes) (version 2) | ecosystem: Environmental > Terrestrial > Soil > Grasslands ... | reverse complement strand
CGACCCGAATGGGCGTATGTAGGGTAGAGGCAGTCGGGCTGACATCTGTGTCCCAGCGGGTTTAATCGCTCCTAGGATTGCTTGGAATAAGGCGCCCGTGGCGGAAGTTTCGAAGCGCGACGGCAGCATGGTGGTTTGAAGGGGAATCGAATGAAGACGTGGCATAAGGTAGCGATTGGCGCGGGCGCCGTGGTGGTGCTCGGCGGAATTGTTATGTTCAGCGTGAATCAGGCGAATAAGGGCGTGGTCACCGTTCAGACGGCCAAAGTGGCCAATCAGGAAAGCCTGGTGTCGCTCGTGACAGCCTCCGGCGAAATCAAGCCGACAACCTATACAAACGTGACCGCTCAGGGATTCGGAAGAATCACAAAGATCCTTGTAAAGGAGGGCGACCACGTCAAGAAGGGGGATAAATTGCTCCTGCAGGAGAACGTGCAGGCGAATGCGGACGTGCAAGCGCAGGGCGCGGCCGTCAATTCGGCAGAGTCTGGCGTGCAGGCTGCTGAAGCCAGTTTCAAGGCGGCGCAATCGGATCTGATCTCCCAGCAGGCCAACCTTGAGAAGGCGAAACTGGATTACGATCGCGGACAAGGTCTTTACAAAGATGGTCTGATTCCAAAGCAGGATTTCGATCAACGCAAAACCGCCTATGATGCCCAATCCGCAACCGTGGATTCTTCGAAAGCGCGGGTACAATCGCTGAAGGCCACGCTCGATCAGATGCGGGCACAAGTGAATCAGGGCCGTGCCGTGCTGGTGCACACGCAAGATGTGCTGCACAAGACGACCTATACCTCGCCGATCAACGGAATTGTCAGCTATCTTCCTGAGCGTGTGGGCGACTTCGTCGTCCCGGGCATGCAGAACGCCAATGGCAGCTTCATCATGACTCTTTCGGATATGTCCGTAGTGACGGCAGAAGTGAAGGTCGACGAGACGGACATCGTCAACGTGAAAATGGGCCAAGAGGCCGACGTGACCATCGACGCGGTGCCGGGAAAGATTTTCAAGGGCAAAGTGACGGAGATTGGTTCGCAAGCGGTGCTGCGCAGTTCGGGACTCACAACGACGCAGACGACGACCAGCACGCAAGAAGCCAAGGACTTTAAGGTGGTCGTGACGCTGGCGAGTCCTCCTGAGAATTTGCGGCCCGGTCTATCCTCGACAGCCAAGATCAAGACGGCAGAACGAAAAAATGTCGTGGCCATTCCGATTCAAGCTCTGGCGGTGCGCACGCGGAAGGATTTGGAAGAAGCCGCCAAGAATGCAAAGAAGCAGGGCAGTTCAAATGTGACGCTAGCAGCGCCGCCACCTCCGGCACCGGGCGATCCGAAAAAGGACGAAGTCCAGGGCGTGTTCGTGATCAATGGAAAGAAGGCATTGTTCCGGGCGGTTGAGACCGGCATCGCCGGTGTCACGGACATCGAGATTACCAAAGGTTTGCAGCCCGGTGACGAGATCGTCGTGGGCAGCTACAAAGCACTGCGCACCCTGAAACCGGAGTCTCAGGTGAAAGTGGACAACAGCGCGCCGAAGAAGCAGGAAGATCAGCAAAGCTGAGGCGCAGCCAAGCAGGAGGGAGATGCAAATGCCTGTCGAGACACCAGCCATAGATTCCTACCGTGAAGACCTGGTCAGCTCCGGCGTAGTGATCAAGACGGAAGCTCTGGCCAAGGTCTACGAAATGGGCGCGGAACAGGTTCATGCGTTGCGCGGGGTGGATGTGGAGATCCGCAAGGGCGAATACGTGGCGATCATGGGGCCATCCGGATCGGGCAAATCCACGCTGATGAATCTGATCGGGTGCCTGGATTCGCCCAGTTCCGGGAAGTACTGGCTGGCGGGGCGGCTGGTGAGCGACTTGGATGATGATGAGCTCGCTTACATCCGGAACAAAGAGATTGGCTTCGTGTTTCAGACCTTCAACCTGCTGCCACGCGCGACGGCGCTCCACAACGTCGAATTGCCGCTGATCTACAACGGTACGCCGTCAGAAGAGCGCATCGAGAAAGCGAAGAAGGCGCTTGAACGCGTGGACCTGATGGACCGGATGCACCACAAACCGAATGAGCTTTCCGGAGGCCAGCGGCAGCGCGTGGCAGTTGCGCGAGCGCTGGTCAATTCCCCATCGATCGTGCTGGCTGACGAGCCCACCGGAAACCTCGATTCGAAAACGGGCGAAGAGATCATGGCGCTCTTCGCGAACCTGCACCAACAGGGAAACACGATTATCCTGGTGACCCACGAACATGACATTGCACAGCACGCGCACCGCATCATTTTCATCCGCGACGGCAAGATCGCTTCCGACGAGGCAGTCGCCAAGAAGTAAGCGGACAATTCGGCTCTTTCCTTCCTCCAAAATCTGAGTAACGTATCCGCGCGGGCAAGAAGCCCGTCCAAGCCGTGGTGTCATGGCGCGGACGAAAGCATGCCGAAGCAGAAAGGCCAAGCCCAATGGCAAATCAGGAAGGAATAGGCGCACAAGTGCAAATCAACGACTTACTCATTCTGGCGGCGGAGCGCGCACGGGGATACGTTCGAGATGTAGCCGAGCGAAGAGTGGAACCTTCCAAAGCAGCGGTGACCGCACTTGCTGAACTACAGGAATCTTTTCCCCAATCGCCGAACGACCCGGGTGAGGTAATCGCGAAGCTCGACCAAATCGGCTCCGCGGCCACGGTGGCGACGACCGGTGGGCGTTACTTCGGCTTCGTGAACGGCGGAATGGTTCCTGCCGCCCTGGCTGCCAATTGGCTGGCAGCGGCTTGGAACCAGAATGCGGCCTTGCGGGTGATGTCCCCCATTGGGGCGGAATTGGAAGAAGTAGCCCTTCGCTGGGTTTGTGAGGCGCTGGGATTACCGCCGGAGTGTGAGGGGGGCTTGGTGACTTGCGCCACCATGGCGAATTTCACGGCACTGGTCACGGCACGCCATGCGCTTCTGGCACGTGCGGGATGGGATGTCACCGCTGACGGGATGTTTGGCGCACCACCGCTCGACGTGGTCGTCGGCGCGGAGGCGCATGCATCAATACTGAAGGCGTTGAGTTTGGCGGGATTTGGAAGCAAACGCGTAACCATCGTGGAAGCAGATGGGCAGGGACGGATGCGGGCCAATAAGTTGCCACCCCTATCGGAGCGGACCATTGTGTGCATTCAAGCTGGGAACGTAAACACGGGAGCTTTCGATCCCGCCGCGGAAATCTGTAAAGCGGCAAAGGAACAGGGCGCCTGGGTGCATGTGGACGGCGCGTTCGGATTGTGGGCCCGCATCTCGCGGAAATACGAGCATTTGACGCGCGGTTTCGATCAGGCGGATTCGTGGGCCACCGACGCGCATAAGTGGCCCAATGTTGGCTACGACAGCGGCCTGGCCATCGTCAGAGACGGAACCGCACTACGGGCGTCGATGGGCATAACGGCGGCGTATCTCGAAGCCGGTTCGAGACGCGAGCCTATGCATCACACTCCGGAAGCGTCCAGGCGCGCGCGGGGTGTAGAGTTGTGGGCGGCGCTGAAATCGCTCGGGAAGTCCGGGCTGTGCTCGCTGATCGAACGGACGTGCGCCCACGCGCAGCGGTTTGCCGCAGGATTTCGGGAAGCCGGCTTCACCGTGCTCAACGACGTGGTAATCAACCAGGTGTTGGTGTCCTTTGGCCGCCCGGAGGTGACACGAGAAGTGATCCGGCGCGTCCAGGAGGAGGGAACCTGCTGGTGCGGGGGCACCGTCTGGCAAGAAAAGACGGCCATGCGGATCAGCGTTTCCTCCTGGGCGACCACGGAGACGGATGTGGAACACAGTCTACGGGCGATTCTCCGTATCGCGAGTGAATGCCCCGCGATTTGACATCTTCCTCTCCCTACAGGGACCCTCGTTGGACACGAGGATGATAGAACCAACCGAAAAAAAAGAAAGCAGCCTTTATATCCCCGGCCTGAAACGAAAAGAACTACTGGCTGTGCGCCACGTTGGAATTCTTGAGATCGGCAAAATTCTGCGCCACACTCAGATGTGTGCGCGAGAGGCGGTCGTGCCAAGTGAGTTCGTCTTCGTCCCACATGGCCCAAAGGAAGCCCAGAAAAAAAGTTCCTGCGGAGAGCATGTAGCCCGTGCTGCGCAGAAGCATTTGCCTGGACGTGGGCGGTTCGCCAGAAAAGCTGACGACCTGCAAGTCTCGCATCATCATACCCGGAGTGGTGCCGCCGAAGATGGTGAACAGAGCGAAATATTGCAGATAGACGATGGCAAAGGTCGCAGCGTACACCGCGGCGTTCAGTTTGCTCAGGCTAAATTGCCCGCCGAGTGAGCCGAACAGCAGCAGGAATCCACCGTAGGCAAACAACAAGCAGCCCAGATCGATAAGCGCCGCAAGGCGTCGATCGTCGATCGATGCCAGGGGATGAAGGCCAGGCTGAGATTTTCTATGTTCCGCAATGAGCTGTGTTCGCGGGGAAGTCTCAGAATCGGGTGGCACAGAGACATCGATCACCATCCGTGATTCTTCGCAAACCCCCGTTTTTGAAGGGCGGCCAATCGCGATGGTAAAGGAAAAATCGTCCGCGATCCTTCCGGGACGTTCCGCAACTGCAGCAGAAGTGTGCGACGGCGTCTTGCCGGAAGGAGTATCGAAAGAAAAATGAGATTGGGCGGCGTGGGGCGCGAGCCTTCGCCGCCGAGTGCGATAGGCCTCGAGACGCTCGGAGAGTTCACCGCGCCAGGCAGCGTCTTGCTCCACCGGTTGCGAGATCACCAGGCGCTGCTTGAGACGGTCGATCCTAGCCGAGCCGGTATCCGCGCTCACCGCGAGACTGTCAGTCGCGGAAATACCCAAGGAGTCATTCCAGGATGAAGGACCGACCGAGAAAGCTGAATCACAAAAATTACAGGCGCGCACGCTTGAAGGTAATACAGCGCCACACTGCAAGCAAGTTTTTGTCACCGGCAAGTTTTGCGCTGCGGACGCTTCCACTCCGGTGAGGAGGGAACGCTCTAAGAATACCATATACCTGAAAATGTCAAGCAGACAAAACAGAGGGATGGTAACGAAAGAGACAGCAGGCCAGGGCAGGATTCCAAGAAACCAGGTTTCAGGCGTCCATTTGCTGCGCTAGCATGTCCCGGCTGAAGGAGATGCGGCGCTCCAGGGCGACAGCCGCGAAATAGGCGCACTGTCCGCGTTCCGATTCCGTCCAGGCCCGCATGGAAGGAACAAGGCGAGCTACCGTCGAGCGCACGAAATTCAAGAGGCTGAAATAGGCACCGATCGCCTGGACGGAATTGCGGTCTTCCCGGCGCTCCGGACAGAGCTGCAGAAGCTGCATGACCCGTTTGAAATCGTCACCGGAAGCAATCCTCTGGATGCCGGTAACGTCCTTTACCTCGGCCGAGAGAACCTGCTTCGAGGACGCGGCGATCAGCGAGCGGCAATAAGAGATGAAAAACTGCAACAACGCCGCTGCCGAGAAAACGAAAATGACGCCGGCCATCATCGGGGCACCACGGCGAGCCGGGAAGGCACGATACGAGCATCTTCCGGAAGGTGCCAGAAGGTATAAGCCCACGACAACGGGAGGAAGCAGCCGAACAAGGGCGTCAGAAATTCAAAGAAATTGCCGCGGCTTTGATAAAGGTTTTGCAACGCAAAGTTGGCCGCAAACAGGCTGAAATAGACACCCATCGAGAGTACCAGCTGAATCAATCGCGTGCGCGTTTCACGCATTTTCATCACGGCGGCCCACAGGATGTAAGTCAGGACCAGCCCGACAAAGTAGAGATTCTGGGAAAGCTCCACTACGAAATGTGTCACCAGCTTGGAACTGGACTGCTGAACCACGGCGTAGGAAAACAATGCCGTGCCGGAAAATAGGATTAGGGTCCCGATCCTGATGTAGCGCTCGGCTTGCGGCTTTACAGCTTCGTGGAGCGACATCAGTCGCGGACCCGAGCCGGCTTCGACGTAACGGCGATGGAATCTCTCGTCGAGCTCGTAGAGCTTTCCGGGTTGCAAAATAAAGGACAATGGTGAGCAGGGAGTCCGAATAATAATAGAAGTAGAGATATTCCTTGGACGTAAAACCATAGTGGCTGAGGATGTTGTAGCGGGCAATGCTGAACACCACGGATGCAGCCATGTACACATTCAGAAGGATATAACGCCGAAGCGCGTCCTTCTTGTATGCGCACACCACTACTGCTGACTCCAGCACCGTGCACAGAAGCCAGACAACATATTCGTAAGGACCAAGCACGAAACCATCCTTGCCGCGCCCCGGTCCTTCCCGCAAAATATCAGTTCAGCGGATTACTTCCAAGGCGTCGGCGGTTGCGGCGCTCCACCGTTCTTCCAAGGCGTCGGTGGTTGCGGCGCTCCACCATTCTTCCATGGTGTCGGCGGCTGTGGTGCCCCACCGTTCGCCATGATTATGGAGCCATTACTCCCATGAGTGACGACTATCGTCTTTAGACTCATTGCCCCGACCAGTACGAGCATGGCGAGGAAGAGAACCGTTAGTTTACGTGACATTGTGCCTCCGAGGTGAGGAAACAACCCCGGAAACAGTATATGTTACATAACCAATGTCAAGCGGTTCAGACGATAAGCCTGTTTCCTATCAATACACAGCTACTCATCCCATTCTTTCGATAAGCTTTCGCCTACCTCGGTGTGTGGGACGTGTTCCATCCAGTGCAGGATAGTTTCTGCGACTGTGTGGGTCAACGGTACTGAGGTACTAGAATTAATAGGACCAATGGCGCTCGTGAGTCTCCTACGAAGGCTGCCAGGGATTTCCGCAGGATCCCGATAACCGCACTTCTCTGCTCTCGGTTCAGTCAGTGTGTTGCGGCTGGCTTCGGCTGGCCTGGCCAGAACCTTCTCTAGGAGGCCTAGTCCGTCCCGACAAATCCGACAAATACAGCGCCTTGACACATTCGCAGGCGAATCCGTAGCATAAAGGACTGCGTCCTGCCGGCGTATAGCTCAGTGGAAGAGCGAGGGTCTCATAATCCCTAGGCCGTGGGTTCGATTCCCCCCGCCGGCACCATTCCTTCTTCTTGATTTGAAAGGAATTACACGCGCACGCTTTTTCGTGTACCCGGGCGCGTACCCTTCGTTGTGATTCAGGAGTCTCCAAGTGCGACGAACATCGGCCTCCAACTGCTCCTGACGCGCACGAACCCAGGGCGCGTAGGATCTTCACCACCAACAAGCCGCTCCGCACGTGGGGCAAGGTGCTGCACGATGAGGATCTGGCGGCCGCTATTCTGGATCGGGTCCTGGAACGTGGACGGTTCATTCATCTCGATGGACCCTCCGGGCGAACCGGTCATCTGAACTTGGAGGAGGCATTGCCGGGAACGGCAGACCGTGCCAGAATTTCCGGAATTAGCCCGCCACAATTTCCGGAACCCACACCATTGCAGGGACATCGTTCGTGCAGTCCATCTCACCAGCCCGAAAGAGCGACTCGTCTAGACTGGCTGCTCCCACAAACGCTGCTCCGTTTAGCGGTTCGAGCATTGGGCAGATTCGCTTTAAGACCGGAGGCTTGAACAGATCAAATTTATCCGCAGTATGATCGCTCCACGACCGCTGTTCCACAGCCCCATCACCCGCTGGGTTCCCAGGTAGTATGTTCAAGGCGCATCCTGAACGCTAAACTGCTCGAAAAGACATTGAGAGGGTAGAGCGGGAATCGCTCTGCCTGGGTCTGCCGGTTGGAGCCGAGGAGCAGAAGCATGATTGATCGCGCGGAAGCGTCTAGCATTCTGCGTGAGTCTACGGTCACCGTATTCGTCAACTCCGTGGCCGGCGGAGGCCGGGCACGCTCTTGTCTGCCACCGATCCAGAAACTATTCGAAGCGTTCCGCATTCATGCGCAAATTGTGATGACGAACAGTGCGGCGGAACTCGAGTCGTCCGCGAAAAATGCCATATCGCAAGGAAGGCGTGTGCTGTTTGCCATGGGTGGAGATGGAACGTTTCAGGCGCTAGCGAACGCGGCATTCGGGGCCGACGCGCTCTTGGGTATTCTCCCTATCGGAGGAGGAAATGATTTCGCCGCGGCGCTGGCCTTGCCGGATGATCCCGTCAAGGCGGCTGAAGCGATCCTGCGGGGCCAGCCGCGCTTTGTGGATCTTGTGAGAGTACGCACCGCCGAGGGGCGAGCGCGATTTTATGCAGGTGGGGGAGGTGTTGGACTTGACGCCGAGGCAGCGCGCTACGCGAATGGTCCGTACCGTTGGCTCCCCGGTCGATGGCGTTACATCGCGTCAGCACTACGAGCGCTGGTGAGCTACGTACCCCTCGAAGTCCGCATCGACTTTCCGGAGGGCGAGGTCGTCTCCTGGGAAGCGAAAGCGCTGCTGGCAGCGGTGTTGAATTCTCCGACCTATGGTGCCGGTTTGAGACTGGCTCCCGGCGCGACCCTCGACGACGGGTCGCTCCACGTGGTCCTGATCGAAGATATCGGTACGCTCGGAGTGCTGCGACTACTGCCGCGACTGATGGGCAGCGGTGAACTTCGAACTTCACGCGTGAAACGCTGGCGCGCCCAACACGTGCGGCTCACCACCGACCGGCCTTGCATGTTCCACGGCGACGGAGAGATTCTGGGGCCAACGCCCGTGGAAATCGAAGTGGTCCCCAGGGCCGTGCAGGTCTGGGCTCCCGTACGGCCATAGGGCATGCGCTCCTGGCAGGCGGCGCCGAGCAACCGCGTATTTCTTGTGAAGCGACTACTGTCCGGCCTGGATTCCCTTCCCTGGACATTAGCCGAAGGTGAGGCTAGCGGCCTGCTCGCCGCCACCGGTCCGTGCAGTCGCTCTACCTGAAGAAACTCGGCTGGGACGATTCGGGGAGCAACTACACAACAGAGGAAGCTTACTGAATCAGATCTAATACCAGGCCGGTGTAACGCCGCTGGAAACCCGCGAACTGGCCAAAGATGGGAGACGTGACGTTGTTATATACGTCGTGTGGGTTTTGACGATTCGTGATGTCAGTCGAATATACGCCGAGACGAACCTTGTGAGTCTTGGAACGCTCCGTGCGCGGTATGTGAACGGCAAACTCCCGGTAAAGCCTTACGTCAAGTGAGAAGTAAATGGGGAAGCGCTGGTCATCGGGCACACCGACATAGTTCTGCAGAACGTCTACGTTTGAAAATGGCAATCCCGAATGCGTGTCAGCTACGGGGCTAATAACCATTTTCCAGGGAAGACGGAAGAATCCCGAGGCTACAATGCGATTGGGAACGTCCGAGGACAAGATACCCGTAGCGTTCGGTCGAATTACCGGAACCTGAAAGGGGACAAGAGTATCCGAGAGCGAGTTGAGGTCCCCGCGTCCCCGGCTCCAGGTGTAGGACAGGCTCATATCGGCGCGTTCGCCAAGGCGATAGTGAGCGGTGATGTCAACCTGGTGATACTCTGAGACTGCCGAGTTCTTGAGAGCCAGCAATCCGCCTCCTCCGGCGGCGTGGAGGACCGGATCGAGAAAAAAGAGATCCACGGTGTGGCTGTCAAGATAGCTAGCCCGGAGATTAAGATTCTTGCGCACTTGGTGTTCAAGCACGACATTCCAGCTAAACGTGCGAGGGCTTGATCCAGGGTCGCGCGGCACGCCAGGCGCACTGGGGGGCGCGCCCGAAACAAGATAGGAATTTACTAGCACGACGGGCTGGCCCATCAGCGCGCCGGAGGAATCGAAGAAGCTGAGTACGCGCGCCTGATTGCTGGTGAAGTCGGCCGCCAGCAACGGGACATGGCCGTAAACCTCGGCGGCTCCGGCACGGATTACGGTCTTTCCTTCATTCAGCGAATAGGCCGCGCCGATGCGTGGCGCGAAGGCGGCATCGCGACCGATGGATTGAGTGGTCAAACGTGCCCCGAAGCTGAGCGTCAAATGGCTGTTCAGAATCCAGTGATCCTGGATAAACTCCGCGACCTCCGCATCCGATGCGCTCAACAGGCCCGCGCCTTGAAAGTCGATCCGTTCGGCAACCGAGCCATCCTGCCTCAACAGCTCGAGCGGATGGGAAATGCTGCTACCGTCATAGTCACGATACAGGATATCCGTGCCCAACCGCATTTCATGACTACCGTGCCACGACTTCGCCGAGAGCTGATACGCGGGCAAGACTTCCAATTGGTTGGCTCTCCGATTCCAACTATTGAAGTAATTGCCGCCCCACCCTGCCGGTGAGATTTCCATGTCGGCGGGTCCCTGCCCGTGGGCATTACTGTCGAAGCGGGTGTAGCGAACCACGGTGTTCAGCAACGCTCCTGAGCCGAACTGATAGGAATCGGAGAAGCCGATGGATACTCCCCTGCGGCCATAGTTCGTGGACGCGGTTTGCGGGATCAGCGCATTGATGTTGGCAAAGTCGAGTTCCATGGGGAAAACATTGGCGTTGAAGTTCAGCACGTGTCGAGGGGAAAGTATCACCTGAAGGTTCGTGAAGGACGAGACGCTTCTCGTCTTGATCTCATTCTCGGGAAACGACAACCCGCGCACAGGCTGTCTTCGCAATTCGTAGGTCACCTCTTCGGTGAAATTCATCTTGTTTTTGATGAGCGGGCCTTCGAACTCAAATCGTGGCGTCCAGTTGGCTAGCCCCACGAGGTGATCGTTCTTTCCCCGGAATGCCGGGATGAAATCCCGCAGCTTGTAATCCCATGTGCCAGATGGCGGCTTCGTTTCGATGGTGGTCAGACCCCCGGTAAAACCTCCGTACGCAGAACTCTCGGGCGAACTGTAAACCGTCATGGAT
>Ga0209801_1002479_pt1 | contig 10780 bp, 7 predicted proteins | sample GraSoiAngelo_127_FD_185884 | JGI IMG/M metagenome (GOLD analysis project Ga0209801, IMG submission 185884) | Grasslands soil microbial communities from the Angelo Coastal Reserve, California, USA - 14_0927_09_40cm (SPAdes) (version 2) | ecosystem: Environmental > Terrestrial > Soil > Grasslands ... | reverse complement strand
CGGCGCGATCTCTTCAAGACGGGTCTCCTGACGAGCGCGGGGTACCTGGTCGCGAAGAGGGGCCTGAGTACGCGCGCGGCTTATGCGGACGACGACGACAACGTCTGTAGTAGCCCGCCGACACGAGCCTTCTATGATCTGCTCCCGACCCCGCGCGATGGGACCATGAAGATTCAGACGCCGACCACGCTCACTCCAACGCCAACGGCGGCTCCGAACACGGCCGCGGGTGAAGGCCGCAAGATCACGCATCAGGCGTTCACGCAGTTTGCGCCTCAGAAGTTCTACGCGGTGACTCAGAGGGCGGGGTACGTGAGCGTGTCCCCGGACCTTCCACTCCAGACCCTCTGGGGCTTCGCGATCGGCACCCCGACCGAAAACAAGCCGATCGATGTACCGGGACCCGTCTACGTGGCCCATTACGGAGAGCCGATCCTGGTCCGCAACTTCAACCAGCTGCCGGCGCAGGATAAGAATGGCGGCTTCGGGTTGCCGTCGGTCAGCACTCACCTGCACAACGGTCACACGCCGTCGGAGAGCGATGGCAACCCGTGCGACTTCTTCGAGCGCGGATACTTCTACGACCAGCACTACCCGAACGTCCTGGCGGGCATTAACTCGACCCACCCTGGCACCGGCGACATCAACGAGGCGATGAGCACGCTCTGGTACCACGACCATCGCGTGGACTTCACCTCGCAGAACGTCTACAAGGGCCTGGCCGGGTTCTACCTCCTCTTCAACGATCACGACACCAGCGACGAGAATACCGGCTTCCATCTGCCGAGCTTCCCCGCGTACGACATCCCCATGATGTTCGCCGACAAGTGCTTCGACTCTTCCGGGAAGCTGTTCTTCGATCTCTTCAACCTGGACGGCATCCTGGGCGACAAGTTCACGGTCAACGGCAAGATCCAGCCGGTGCTGCACGTCAGCCCGCGCCGGTACCGGTTCCGCTGGCTGGACGCCGGGCCATCGCGGTTCTACCAGTTCTTCCTGACCGATTTGACGAACCTGAGCGCCCACAACCTGTTCTGGCAGATCTCCAGCGACGGCAACCTCCTGCCCAAGCCGATCCGAGTCGAGAGCGTCCGGCTCAGCGTGGCCGAGCGCGCCGACGTGATCATCGACTTCGCCCCGTTCGCCGGCAAGACGCTCTACCTCGAGAACCGCCTGAAGCAGGATGACGGACGGGGCCCCACGGATCACGAAATCCGTTCCGCGGGGCAGGGCAATCTAGTCCTCAAGATCATCGTCGACGGTCCCACGGTGGCCGACCACAGCCAGGACCCGGCAACGATCACCAAGTTCTACGATCTGCCGAGCACGGCGGTTACGCCCAGGGTCAAACGAACGTTCGTCTTCTCCGACAGCGGTGGCGGCTGGCAGATCAACGAACGGTTCTTCGCCTGTAACGACATCCGCTTCACGGTCCAGGAGAATTCCGTGGAGCAGTGGACGCTGATCAACGACGGTGGCGAGTGGGAACATCCGATCCACATCCACTTCGAGGAGTTCCAGACCCTGTCGATCAATGGCCGGGCTCCGGCCACGTCTCCGTTGGTCCAGACCGGCCGCAAGGACGTGCTCCGATTGGAAGCGGATGCCAGCGCCACGCTCTTCTTCCGCTTTCGCGATTTCACCGGGAAGTACCCGATGCATTGCCACAACACGATCCACGAGGACCACGCGATGATGTTGCGGTTCGACATCGCGCCAATCGGCGACACCAGACAGAGCCCGTGAGGTCACGGAAAGGAGCCGTCCCGTCCATGCCAACCATCACCCGAAGAACCTACCTGGCGCTCTCAGCGCTGGCTCCAGTCGCCGCGGGGCTACTCGCGAGGGAGTCCCGGAGCGAGGACATCTCTTCGCGCGACGTGATCCGGAACCGCTATTTCCCCAACCTCGTCCTGATGACGCACGAAGGCCGCCAGGTGCGCTTCTACGACGACCTGATCAAGGACAAGATCGTCACCATCAACTTCATGTACACGCAGTGCGAAGACGGGCGCTGCCCGGTCACGACGGCGAACCTCGTGCGCGTACAGAAGCTCCTCGGGTCCCGCGTCGGACGCGACATCTTCATGTACTCCTTCACCCTTGCGCCCGAGCACGACACTCCGACGGTGCTCAAACGGTACGCCAAGGCCTACGGGGTTGGCCCCGGGTGGACGTTCGTGACCGGCAGCCCGCGGGACATGGAGGTGCTGCGTCGCAAGCTCGGCTTCGTGTGGGCGAACCCCGTCAGGGACGCGAAGCGGTCGAGCCACACCGGGAACCTCCGTTACGGCAACGAGCCGTTGCAGTTGTGGTCGGCCTGCCCGGCAATGGCCAAGCCGGAGTGGATCGCGGAGTCGATCTCCTGGGTGGACTGGCCGAAGACCACGGCGGCCAAGCCGGGTTGACCCGAGGGCGAACCCGAGCCTGCCTCCTCACGAACGCCTTGCGTGGCGGCAGTCAGCGCGCCGCGGCAGGCGCCCCGCAGCGGTGGTAGCAGCGCACGGCATTCTCCCAGAAGAGCTTGCGCTTGGCAGTCTCGGAGAGCGAGGTCCACCCCAAGATCATCTCCACGGACTTGGGGAACCAGCTCTCAGAGTGCGGGTAGTCGGTCGCGAACATCAGGGTGTCTTCGCCCAGAGCTTCGATCGCGTGGCGCAGCGACTGTTCACCCTCGTGGATCTGGATGCTCTGGAAGTACTGCGGCCCGCGAATGTACTCGCTCGGCTTGTGCTTGAGCGGCGGCAGCGCGTGCCGGCACATCTCGGCCAACTCGTCGAGGCGCGCCCCCCAGGACGCCAGCCAGCCATGCCCGCACTCGAGTGCGGTAAGGCGCAGCTCTGGGTACCGATCGAGGACCCCGGCTCCGATCAGCGCCGCCATGTTGCGTTGGGCGTTCCACACGTGGCTGGCGGAGCGCTGCAAAAAGACGTTATCCCAGGTATCCCACACGCCGGGAGGATAGGGAGCCGTCATGGTGAAGGTGTGAATGATCACCGTCAGGTCGTACTCCTGCGCCACCGCCCAGATGGGCTCCCAGCCAGGGTCGTCCAGCGACATGTCGGGCGGGCAGATCGGGAAGATGCCAACCGGCCAGTCCTCCTTGCCGCAGCGACGCACCTCGGCCACCGAGGTGGCGACGTCGCGGCCCGAGACCAGGATGACGCTGGTCAGTCGGTCCGGATAGGGCGCGCAGTAGTCCTTCAGAAAGCGGTGATAGGCCTCGTACATGGCGAGTTCCAGGGCGACGTCGTCCAGCGCACAGAACGCCGGCACGCCTCCTGAAGGCAGGACCATGTTCACATCGACGCCCTCGATATCCATGTCGCGCACGCGCGCGTGGGCATCGAAGCTGACGCGCGCGCTCGGAAACGGCGGGCCCTGCCAGCGCACGTCCCAGGGGGTGCCGCCATCCTTCACGCCACGCGTGACGGCGGTCGGGGGCTCCACCCGCTCCCGCGAGCCCAAGCGGCGGTCGAGCGCGGGGCGCTTTCCGACCTGATACCGGGACATCCCGCCTTTGGCCGGAGCCCGTTGCACCGCGGGGCCGAATGCCGCCAGCTTGGCGCGATCGGCGGACGAGAGATACGCCTCGATGGGCTCGACGGGCTCGATGATGTGGGTGTCCGCGTCGAAGATGCGATACCCCGCCCGCGCCATCGGCGTTTCCTCAGACCATGACGCGGGTATAGGAGTCCAGCAGCGGCAGAACGCTATCCCGACCCTCCGAGGGTACCCCGAAGATCGCGCGCTCGACACCGGCCGCGCGCAGACCCTCGAGCGCCACCTTCTCCGGCTTCGCGAAGAAGATCGTCACGGAAATCGACTTCGGATCGCGGCCGGCCTTCTCCGCTCGCTGCCTGAGCAGGCCGATCTTCTCCGCCGGGTTCCGGCCGCTGCGGGCGAGCGGCATCCAGCCGTCCGCGAACTCCACGACCCGATCGAAGGTCGTTGGGCCGTCGCCGCCCATCAGGATCGGTGGGTGCGGTTTTTGAACGGGCTTCGGGTGCGACCAGATCCGGTCGAAATTCACGAACTCGCCATGGAACTCCGCTTCCTCCTGAGTCCAAATCTCCTTCATCGCGAGGACGCGCTCCCGGAGCAGTCGCCACCGGGTCTTGAAGTTGGTGCCGTGATTCTCCATCTCCTCGGCGTTCCAGCCTCCGCCGATGCCGAAGAGGAACCGCCCGCCGGAGAGGCTGTCGAGCGTGGCCACTTCTTTCGCCGTGATGATGGGATCGCGCTCGACGACGAGGCAGATTCCCGTGCCGAGGCGCAGGCGTGATGTCGCCATCGCCGCCGCGGTGAGCGCGAGGAATGGGTCGTAGGCGTGCCAGTACTCCTTCGGCAGGTTGGGACCTCCAGGCCACGGGCTTCGACGGCTCGCCGGAATGTGCGTGTGCTCCGGCACCCAGAGGGACTCGAAGCCGCGCTCCTCGAGGGCACGGGCGAGCTCGCCAGGACGAATGGCGTAATCCGTTGGGAACATCACGACTCCAAAATGCATAGCTCCCTCCCTCAAACCTTCCGCATGGCGCGGAGGACGCGACCAGGAAGCGCCCCGGTATGCCGGCCATGGTCCAGCACCGTCTGGCCGCCGACGATGACGTAGTGCACGCCGTCGGCGGCCTGCACCCGCCGGGGCACACCCGCGGGCCCATCGTGCGACACCTCGTCCTCCTTCACCCCGATGCGCGAGAGGTCGAAGATCATCAGGTCGGCCGCCAGTCCCTCGCGCACGAGGCCGCGGTCATGGAGACCCATGATGCGCGCCGGCTGGAAGGTCAATCGGCGGATGGCGTCTTCGAGGCCGAGGAGCTGCCGTTCCCTGACCCATTCCCCGAGCACGTAGCTCGACTCCCCGGCGGTGCAGAAATTCGTGTTGAGGTGCGCCCCGGCATCCGACTGGGAAGGCACCGCGTGGCCGGTCTTCACGAACTCGGCGAGCTCGACGTCCTCCGCGGGTGACCGCGTCAGCAGCTGAAACTCGGTCTCCAGGGTCTCCTCGACCGCCAGGTCGAGCATCACGTCAGCCACGTGCTTTCCGTGCTCCTCCGCGAGCTCCGCGAGGCGACGGCCCTCGAGCGAGCGGTGCTTGTCCATGACCACCTTACTCACGACGATCGCCGGCCAGGGGATGAACCGCCCGAGCACTCCCGGCCGGCGCCGCTGGCGCTTCATCGCCGCCTCACGCAGCTCCGGGCGCTTCCCGGGATCGGCCAGGACGGCCAACCGCTCCGGGACGGGCAGGCCCATCACGACGTCCCAGACGTCGAGATTGTTGAAGAAGGTCGTCTTCTTCAGCGTGAACCGCGGATTGAAGGGAATGGCCCGCAGCAGGGCGTAGAGTTGCGCCCCTTCCCGGGCCGCTCCTTCCACGTAGCTCCGCGTGTCGGCATCGAAGACCAGAAAGAACACCGGTCGCCCGCTGGTCAATGCCACCTCGTACAGGTGCTTTCGATCGGCCTCGTCCGGCTTGGCGACCGACGGCGGGAGGATCTCGATCACCCCGCGGTTGAACTCTCCGAGAGTGCGGGCGAGGGCGAGGCGTTCGTCATTCCCGGCCAGCCGGGTCGGCACCGGTTCGCCGGACGGCCCCGCGTGGGTCGGTGACGCGGTGGTGCTCCAGCCCCAAGCGCCGGCCTCCAGGGCCGCGCGCAGCAAGTCCTGCATCGTAGTGATCTCGTCCGCGGTGGCGGCCCGCTCCCACGCGGCCTTGCCCATGGCGCCGAGACGTAGGGGATTGTGGCCGACCAGCGGCATCATGTTCACGCCGAGGCCCTGGTCGATCGCGTCCATGTACTCCCCGAAGGTCTCCCAGCTCCAGCGGAGCACGGCCGCCAGGGACTTCACGGGCAAGTCCTCCACACAGCAGAAGGTGGCGAGCATCGCCTCGCGGTGCTCCGGCCGCAAAGGCGCCAGCGTGAGCCCGCAGTTGCCTGTCAGGACCGTCGTCACCCCGTGCCAGACGGAGGACGTGCACAACTTGTCCCAGAAGGGCTGGGCGTCGTAATGGGTGTGGAGATCGATGATGCCCGGGGCCACGAAGAGCCCGTCGGCGTCGATGGTCGCGGCCGCCGCCCCGCGGATCTTGCCCAGCTCGACGATCGTGCCGTCCTTGATCGCCACGTCAGCGCGATAACGGGAAAACCCCGTCCCATCGACGACCATGCCGTTCTTGATGACCAGGTCGTAAGGCATCGTTCCCCCTCGCGCGCTCGGTTAGAGCTTGTAGAGTCGCGCGCAGTTGTCCCAGAGGATCTTGCGCTTGCTGTCCTGCGACAAGTGCGCCGCGGCCAGGAACCCGTCGATGGCGTGCGGGAACCGCGAGTCGTCGTGGGGCCAGTCGGTGGACAGCACCAGGTTGTCGTCCCCCAGCTCGGCCACCACGTACTTGGCGAGCTCCTCCTCCGGCTCGGCGGAGACGAAGCACTGGCGCCGAAAGAGTTCTGAAGGCTTCGCGTCCTGCTGGAACAGCTCGCGGTCGCCCCAGGCCTCCCAGCGCTCGTCGAGGGCCCACAACCACCAGGGGAGCCAGCCGCAGTTGCCCTCGAGGAAGGCCATCCGCAGCCTGGGGAAGCGCGCCAGCACGCCGCCCGTCACCACGGCCCCCAGCGTCAGCATCATCTCGACGGGCTGCCCGCAGGCATGACTGAGGACGAGGTTGTCCAGGTATCGCCGCGCAAGGTGCTCGGCGTATGCGGCGTGGTTACCGTGGAACGACACCGCGACGTCCATTTCCTGGGCCGTGGCCCACAGGGGGTCGTAGTACCGGTCATAGATGGGACGGCCGTTGATGAGGTGCGACGGCAGCACCAGCGTGATGGCGCCGAGATCACGCACGGCGAAGCGAGCCTCCGCCACAGCCAAGTCGATGTCCTGGAGCGGCACCAGGCCGGACGGCTTGAGTCGCTCAGGGCTCTCCGTGCAGAAGTCGGTGATCCAGCGATTCCACGCGCGGCTCATCGCCGCCGCCAGGGCCGGTTCGAGGCCATCGATGTTGATCGCGTGGGTCGCCCACGTCCGGAACAGGATGCCGACGTCGATGCCCTCGACGTCCATGGCCTCCAGCACGTCCTTCGTTGGCGTGCCGCGACGCACGCGCTCCCAGCCGGGGGCCCGCAGGCGCAGCGACCAGGCGCGCTGTCGCTCCGGCCGGTCGACATACGGCGGGAGGACCTTGCCATCCACCTGCGCGCGCATCTGCCCCTGGGTGTCCGGCACCGTTGTGATCCGGCCACGGAACTTTGGATCGAGGTAGTCGTCCCACAGGTTCCGTGGCTCGACCACGTGGAGATCGCTGTCCATGACGCGCATCCCTTGCTTGGCCATCTGCTCCTCCAATCCCGACTTCGGCACTGCAGCATAGCTCGCGGACAGCGCGGACGAAAGACCACACTTGGCGCCGTAATACTCCACGGGTGAGATCCGACCGCGGTGCGTCCCCCGTAGATAACCGGAAAGGCGCTCCGGGAAACCGGGGCGGGCAACAGATATCAGAGACCGGGCTGGACCCGGGTAGGGGGAACCATGCGGGAGATCAGGCCAAGCCGCTATCTTCGACTCGCCACAGCTGTCCTCCTCGCGCTGCTCGTCGTCCCATCGGCGGGCGTGCGTGGGGCTAGCCACCGGGAGGCTCCGCTGATCGCCCTGGACCCGGCGGCGGACAACACCGACGTCTACGCCTTCCGGAGCTGGGTGGACCCGAGCAAGGTCGTGTTCATCCTGAACGTGATCCCGGGCCAGCACCCCGGCGACGGCCCGAACTACTTCAACTTCGACGACGACGTCCTCTATCGCATCCACATCGACAACAACATGGACGGCGTCGCCGAGGACATCGTGTACGAGATTCGGTTCACGACAGAGACCAGGCCCGCGCTCGGGTCGCTGAACTTTCCCCTCCCCTACGTTGGGAATCCTCACATCCCGGTCGCTCAGCTTCAGGGAATCACCGCACTCGACGGCCCGGGATCGGAGGGGCTGACCCGGCGCCAGACATACGCGGTGACCGAAGTTCGCGGCACGAACCGAATCCCACTCTTCCAGACTCAGAAGCTCGTGGCCGTTCCGTCCAACGTAGGCCAGGCCACGATGCCGAATTACGAGGCCCTGGCCGCGCAGGGGATCTACTCTGACGCGAGCGGGATCCGGGTCTTCGCCGGCCAGCGCACGGAGACCTTTTACATCGATCTCGGCGCGGTCTTTGACACGGCCAACCTGCGCCGCTTCCCGCCCGTGCTCACTCAGAGGGAGGATGCTCGCAATGCCCGCAATCCGTTCGGGGTGAATCGGTTCAGCGGCTTCAACGTCCATACGATCGCCATCGAGGTGCCGATCACGCGAGTCACGCTGGACGCCGCGCACCCCGTCATCGGCATGTACGCGAGTACGAGTCGGATGGACGCCACGGGTACCTTCAAGCAGGTCTCGCGGATGGCGAACCCGCTGGTCAACGAGCTCATCATCGACACCCCGTCCAAGGACCGCTGGAACGCGTCGGAACCCGAGGACGAGGCGCAGTTCCAGGACTTCTATAAGAACCCCTCGCTCGCGCTCGCGTTGTCGCTCATCTTCGATATCCCCGTCCCGGCAACGCCGCGGACCGACCTCATGAGCGCGCTGCTGAAGTACCCGGGGCAGCCACTGGCCGGGACCGATTGCGGGTCCCCCTGCGCGGAGCTCCTCCGACTCGACCTCAGCGTTGCCCCGACGGCTCCCGAAGACCAGAAGCGGCTCGGCCCCCTCGCCCACGATAAGAAGGGGAGGCCCACGCCCGACCCCGCTGGCTGGCCGAATGGCCGGCGGCCCAACGACGACGTCACTGACATTGCCCTCCGAGACATGTTGCACGGGTTCCCCACACAACCGACTCGGCGACGGCGTCAACTTCCTCGACAACGCCCCCGGAACGGGCGTGACCAGCAACGGCATCGCGAAAAAGTTTCCGTTCCTTCCGACGCCCCACGACGGCCGGACCCCCCTGCGCGTCGATCGCGATGAGCGGGAGGACGAGCGGGACGACTAGCCTGGGTAGCGCGACTTTGTGAGGAGGGCGATGCAAATGCGAGCTCATCGATACGTGGGCGTGACGATCCTCTCGGCGTTCGTCCTTGCCGGACTCTGGCCGGGATCGCTCCTGGCGCAGAGCACGAGCGCCGACCAGAGCATCGGCTTCGCCCAGCGCCAGGTGACGCGCAAGCCCTACGATGCCACCGTGTATCACCGCCTGGGCGACGCCTATATCCAGAAGGCCCGCGAAAGCGGAGACGTGACCTACTTCGACCTCGCGGAACGGGCCCTGCGGAAGGCGCTGGAGCTCGCTCCCCGGTACGGCGACGCCGCGCGCCACCTGGCCTTCGTCCTCTACTCGCGCCACGACTTCGACGGCGCAGCCCGGGAGGCCCAACGGGCCGTCGACCTCAACCCCACCGACGCCCACGCCCTGGGCGTTCTCGGCGACGCCTATCTCGAGGTCGGAAAGTACGAGGCGGCCCGCGAGACGTACGGGACGATGACGCGGCTCCGGGCCGATCTCTACTCCTTCAGCCGGCGCTCGGGGCTCAGGAGCCTCACGGGCGACCCCGAGGGGGCGCTCGAGGATCTCCGGCTGGCGATCGCGGACGGCCGGGCGGGCAGGCGGCCCAGGGAGAGCGTGGCCTGGGCCCAGTGGCAGCTCGGGAGCGATTACTTCGCGCTCGGGAGGCTCCCCGAGGCGGAGGCGCAGTACCAGGGGGCGCTCGGGACGTACCCGAACTATTACCGGGCGCTGGCCGGGCTGGCCCAGGTCCGCGCCGCCCAGCGCCGGTACGAGCAGGCGATCGAGCTCTACAAGCGCGCGCTCGGCGTCATCCCGCTCCCCGATTACGCCGCCGCGCTCGGCGACGTGTACGCGCGGATCGGGCGCTCCGACGAGGCGCGGAGACAGTACGACCTTGTCGAGTACATCGGCCGCCTGAACGCGATCAACAAGGTCATCTACAACCGCGAGCTCGCCTACTTCTACGCCGACCACGATATGAAGCTAGAGCAGGCGCTCGACCTGGCCAAGAAGGAGCTCGAGGTCCGGAAGGACGTGTACGCCTACGACGTCCTGGCCTGGGCCCTGCTGAAGAACGGTTCCCCCCGGGAGGCCCTCGCCGCCATCACGGAGGCCCTGAAGCTCGGAACGCGCGACGCGCGGCTGTTCTTCCACGCCGGGATGATCCATCACGAGCTCGGCGACGCCGAGCAGACCCGGCATTACCTCGGGCTCGCGCTGGTCACGAATCCGCACTTCCACCCCTTCCACTCTGAGACGGCGAGACGCGTGCTCAGAGAGGCGGGGGCCGAAGAGACAGCGCGTGTGGTCGTGGGCGGTGAGCGCTGAGGGCGCGCGGCGGCGGCGATGGTTGATCGGCCTGGCGCTCGCGGGCTTCATGGTCCTTCCGCGCGCCGGCCTGGCGCATCCGCTCGGCAACTTCAGCGTCAACCGCTACGCGGGACTCCGCCTGGGCACGGACGGCGTCGAGCTCCGCTACATCGTCGACATGGCGGAGATCCCCACCTTCCAGGAGATCCAGGAGACCGGGATCGTCCCCGAGCCCGATCACCCGAGCGTCGGCCCCTGGGCCTCCCGCAAGGCGGAGGCGCTCCGTGAAGGGCTCGCGCTCGAGGTCAACGGCCATCGTCTCGCGCTCGAGGTTGCCTCGCGAGAGGTCATATTCCCTCCGGGCGCCGGCGGGCTCCCGACGTTGAAGATCGGCATCCGCTACCGGGTGCCGCTCGACGGACATCTCGG
>Ga0209801_1002473_pt1 | contig 10791 bp, 10 predicted proteins | sample GraSoiAngelo_127_FD_185884 | JGI IMG/M metagenome (GOLD analysis project Ga0209801, IMG submission 185884) | Grasslands soil microbial communities from the Angelo Coastal Reserve, California, USA - 14_0927_09_40cm (SPAdes) (version 2) | ecosystem: Environmental > Terrestrial > Soil > Grasslands ... | reverse complement strand
ATTCTTTTTGGCTACTATCCTGCTCGGAAGGCATCACAACTCGATCCCATCCAAGGTCTGCGATACGAGTAAGGATACGCGCCATGCGCTTCGCCGTCTAAGCCATCCAAAATGGACCACGGCAGTCTTTAAGTCGGATCTTCCTTTCATAAATTGAGCAGCGTGACCTCAGCAACTCGCATCTACCCTGCTGAAGCTGTTTAAGCAGCTACCTCATTTCATGTCCTTTGACGCAAATGTAATTATCCTGGGAGCAGGTGCGGCTGGGCTTTCGGCAGCGACGGAACTCTCTCGCGCCGGCCGGAAAGTTTTGATTTTAGAAGCACGCGAGCGCCTGGGCGGCCGCATTTTCACTCGCTATGATGCCGTATGCGATGTGCCGGTGGAATTGGGCGCAGAGTTCATCCACGGCCGCCCGCCCGAAATTTGGGACCTGCTGATGGAGAATTGTGTACCTGCGATTTCTTTTCTGAGGGGGGCAGTCTGTTGGAAAAGTTAAATGACCGCTCGCCGGATGAATCTTTTCTGGAATTCATCGAGCGGCGCTATCCAAGCTGGAAGACTGACCCGAAGCAAAGGGAGTCAGTAGAGTGGGCCAGGAAATACGTGACCGGATTTCATGCGGCAGATCCTGGCCTGGTTAGTGTTCATTGGCTGGTGAAGGGGCTGCGCGCCGACGAGAAGATTGAAGGTGACCGAGCCTTCCGCATTCCGCAGGGCTATCAATTGTTGACCGACATTTTTCAGCGACAACTGGCAAGCGCCAGTGTGGCGATCGAGCTCAATACGGTTGCTGAGAGTATCCGTTGGACTGGCCGTCAGGTGGAGGTCAAGGCGCGCAGCGTCAAAGGGACACTCACTTTCAACGGTTCGTGCTTGCTGGTAACCCTACCGCTCTCGGTGTTGCAAGCTAGTTTGCTTGAGCGGGGACAGGAAGAAGTCGGGGCAGTGCGTTTCGTTCCAGAACTGCCGCCGAAGAAGCAAGAAGCGCTCGGCAAACTCGCCATGGGCAAGGTCATTCGCGTGACACTGCGTTTTCGGGAGCGCTTTTGGGAGAACTTGCGGCCAAAGCATAGTCCCGAATCTAAGACGCTGGCGAAAATGGGTTTCCTCTTGTCGGATGAAAATCCATTTCCCACCTGGTGGACCACAATGCCGGAGAAGCTGCCCATCATTACCGGCTGGGCGCCGTTCAAATGTACCGAAGCTATCTCTGGCAAAGGCGAAGACTTCATTATTGACAAAGCCTTGGATACTCTCGGCAGATTATTAAAGGTTGATCGGCAGGAGCTTGAAGGTCTGCTAGGAGCGGCCTACACGCACGATTGGCAAACCGACCCGTTCGCGCGGGGAGCTTACAGTTATGTAAAGGTTGGAGGTGACGGCGCCCAGCGAGAACTAGCCACTCCAGTGGAGGATACGTTGTTTTTCGCTGGCGAGGCCACTGACCTTTCCGGGCACAACGGAACGGTGCACGGGGCGATCGCCAGCGGGCGAAGGGCGGCGAAGGAAATCTTGCGCAGCATGCCTTAATAGTTCTCATCTAATAAGGTTAAAGCTACCTTTTGGTGATCTCCTTTGCTGATTAGGGTGCACTCGTATAAGCTACCCCGCATTCATGTCCTCTGCTTGCGCAACGGAAGATTGCGGGCGCAGAAGGAACGCTATCATCCGCTCGCCCTGCGTGCGGAAACCTGAGCTGCGAGGAAATTATGGAGAGCACTCCAAATCTCATTCATGCCGGTCCTAAGTCTCCCGGACGCCGAAAGTTTCTCACCGCCACGAGCCTGGTAGCGGCCGCGGCGGCAACGCCGAACATCGCCTCTGCCCTGGTGAACCAAATGTCTTCGAGTAGTGACGCGGACTTGCCCGCAGGCCCCGCGCGAAAAATCCCAATTGGCGTGTTCGATGCGGTATTTCCCGACCTCTCGCTGGATCAGATGATCGACAAGATTTCCGGCTGGGGAATTGAAGCAGTGGAGATTGGCACCGGTTGTTATCCGGGAGATAAGCATTGTCAAGTTACGGAATTACTGAGCAGTCCTGCCAAGCTGCAAGCGTGGAAGAAGAAGTTTGACGATCGCAACATCCTGGTGGCGACGCTGAGTTGTCACGGCAATCCGATACACCCCGATCCCAAAAGGGCGGAGCGCGACGCTGCGATTTTCCGCAACACAGTGCTGCTGGCAGAGCGCTTAGGGGTTGGGGTAATTGTCGGATTCTCGGGATGTCCGGGAGGTGCTCCCAATGAGACGATGCCGAACTGGGCTACTTATCGTTGGCCGCCCGAATACGCGCAGATTCTGGATTGGCAATGGAAAGAGAAAGTGATTCCGTACTGGAAACAGGCCGCGAAGTTTGCTCGGAACCACGGTGTACACAAGCTTGCTCTCGAAATGCATCCCGGGTTTGTCGTCTACAATCCGATGACCCTTTTGAAGCTACGCGAGGCTGTGGGCGAGGCGATTGGCGCCAATTGCGACCTCAGCCATTTGTTCTGGCAGGGTTGTGATCCCCTCGAGGTGATTCGCATGCTGGCGAAACAGGGCGCACTATTCCATGCCCATATGAAGGATACCGTCATGTTCAAGGACAACGTGGCAAAGTACGGCGTGCTGAATTTTGCCTTCGACACCAAAGGTTTAGCGCAGGCATCGGAAACGTTTCGTGCGGTTGGTTATGGGCACAGTGCGAGCACGTGGAAAGATATTGTCCGCACTTACATGGAAGTTGGTTATCAAGGGATTCTCAGTATTGAAAATGAAGACCCCATCCTGCCCGGTGAAGTTGGTGTGCAGCGGGCGCTTTACGTGCTCAAGAATGTTCGAAATGAAATTCTCGGGATTACAACCTGATGCTGCACGCTCGAGAGCTCATGAATTGAAGTGCGTAAGAAAAGCGATTCAGTGCGGAGATTCGAATCATGAATCGGCGCGACTTTGCTAAAAGCTTAACCGGCGCCGCGTTGAGTACCGCGGTATTGCCTTTAAGTTCCGGGTTATCTTCACAGGCCAGCGATGCAAGTCCGGTTTTGCCATTCAAACTATCCGTAATGCTGTGGACCGTATATGAGCACTTGCCCTTTGAGGAGCGATTGGAGAAAGTTGCCGAGGCGGGCTATCACGCGGTGGAACTGGTAGACGAATACAAGAACTGGTCAGTGGAAGATTTTCGTAAAGCCGACACAAGGAAGAGAGCACTGAACATCAACTTCGATACCGTGGCTGCAACCAAGAATGGCGTTGCCAATCCGGGCGCGCGCGAGGCATTTCTCTCCGACATAACACGATTGCTTCCTGTAGCTGAGAAGCTAGAGTGTCCGGCGATTATTGTTCTCTCCGGGAACAGAGTGGAAGGACTGTCCCAGGAGGCGCAGCACCAAAGTTGTGTAGAGACTCTGAAGCGGGGAGCCGATCTTGCGGCCAAGCAGAATGTGACGCTTCTGCTGGAGAATATCGATCAGGAAGAAAATCCCAAGTATTACCTGACCTCAGTCGCGGAGGGATTCGAGATTGTTCGCCAGGTGGCTCACCCTCGCGTGAAATTTCTCTATGATTTCTATCATGAGCAGATTTCTGAAGGAAACTTGATTGAAAAACTGGAGAAGAATATTGGAGATGTGGGGCTCATCCACATTGCCGACGTACCAGGTCGTCACGAGCCAGGTACAGGGGAGATTAACTACGCGAACATTTATCGTAAATTGGTTGAACTGAAATACAGCCACTACGTCGCCATGGAATTCATTCCCACAGCCGATACAGTCGCCAGTCTGCGCGCTGCGCGTGAGATGGTGTTGCGCGCGGGAACCGCGTAACCGCGGTCCATTCGGCTGTTTTGGCGTGCGCAGCGCCAAAATCGATTTTTTATATTACGATTGACTGCCCAAAGCTGCGAGGTTTAATCTCCGCCCTTACACATCTGGGAGGGTCGCGAATGGAACGACGTGAGGCACTCAAACTCCTGGCTGGTGCGGCAGCACTGCCGATATTGTCCCGGGATATGTTCGCTCTGTTCCGGCAGGTGCATGAAGAGTTGCCGGCCACAGCAGCGCTGAAGACTTTTAATCCCCACCAGAACGCAACTGTTACCGCAATCGCCGACTTAATTCTTCCGCAAACCGACACGCCCGGCGCGAAAGCAGCGCGGGTAAACGAGTTTATGGATGCGATTCTCGCCGAGTGGTGCGAGGACAAAGAAAGATCAAATTTTCTCAGCGGGTTGGACGATGTTGATGTACGCACCCGCAAGCAATTCGGGAAAAACTTCGTCGAATGCACCAGCGATCAGCAGAAGGACATTCTGGCGATCCTGGATGACGAAGCGACAAGCGTACGTGAGCAAAAGCTTGAAACGCGGCGAAGGCGGCGGCCACGTGAACCGATGGAAGGGCCGTTCCTGGCCAGCGTGAAACGGCTCACGCTGGTCGGCTATTACACCTCTGAGATTGGGGAAACCGAGGAACTCAAGTTACGGAATCACTTTAGCCGTTATCAAGGTTGCGCTCCACTGGAACCCGAGGCCTCAAGGAGTTAGGGATGGCGGATGTCAAATACGACGCGGTCGTCATAGGTTCAGGGATCACCGGCGGATGGGCCGCCAAGGAACTCACCGAGAAGGGTCTCAATACGCTGGTTCTGGAGGCGGGACGCCCGATCGAGCCGGATACGGACTTCGTGGAACACGTTCCGGCCTGGCAAGTCCGTTTTCGTGGTCTGGGCGACCGCAAGGGAACGGCTGCGCAGCAACCCATCCAGCGCGAGTGTTACGCATGCGACGAGTGGGCCTCGAAATTCTTTGTGAATGATACCGAGAACCCCTATATCACCGATCCGGACAAGCCATTCATGTGGATTCGCGGGCGCCAGGTCGGCGGTCGATCAATCATGTGGGGACGGCAATCGTATCGCTTAAGCGATCTGGATTTTGAGGCCAATGTGCGCGAAGGTATCGCGGCGGACTGGCCCATCCGCTACAAAGACATTGCTCCCTGGTACGACTATGTCGAGGATTTCGTTGGCGTCACAGGCCAGAACGAAGGACTGCCGCAATTGCCGGATGGAAAATTTCTGCCGCCGATGGAGATGAATTGTGCCGAGATGGTGGTGAAGGACGCCATCGCAAAACATTTCTCGGGGGAGCGGCTGATGACGATCGGCCGCGCCGCAGTGCTGACCCAACGCCACAATGGTCGTGCACCATGTCACTACTGCGGACCGTGCCACCGCGGCTGCAGCACGCGCTCGTATTTCAGCAGCCTGAATGCCACCCTTCCAGTTGCTCTCGCTACCGGTAAACTCACCGTTCGTCCGCACAGCGTGGTACACAGCTTGATATTCGATTCCAAAGCCAGAAGAGTGAGTGGAGTCCGGGTCATTGATGGTCAAAGTCTCAAGGCTTTGGAGTTCCATGGCCGCGTAGTGTTTCTTTGCGCATCCACGCTGGAATCAACGCGCATCCTGCTCAACTCTGCGACTTCTGAGTTTCCCAACGGCCTGGGTAATTCCAGCGGTGAACTGGGGCACAACCTCATGGACCACATCATGGGCGGGGGCGCCGCCGGCCGGATCGAGGGAAATGAGAATCGAGTGGACTTTGGCAACCGGCCGAACGGGATTTATATTCCGCGTTTTCGAAACGTGAAACAGAAGTACCCCGGGTTCGTTCGTGGCTACGGTTTCCAAGGCGGCGGAGGGAGACAGGATTGGAGCCGGGGAATCACTATGGCTGGGTTCGGTCCCGAGTTCAAGCGTGTGCTGCGCCAGCCTGGTCCCTGGATGTTTAGCTTTTACGGCTTCGGCGAGTGCCTCCCCAACCACGCTAACTTTGTTGAACTTGACAAGGAAAAGGTAGATGCCTGGGGCGTCCATGTGCTTAAGATACACTGCGCTTTCCGTGAAAATGAAAAAGCGATTTTGCAAGATATGGCGATTACCGCGGCGGAGATGCTTTCGGCAGCCGGGGCGCACGAGATCGAACCGTTTATTGAAGACAATGCACCCGGGCTGACAATCCACGAGATGGGCACCGCTCGTATGGGACAAGATCCCAAGACTTCCGTGCTTAATCCGTTCAACCAATTGCACGATGCCAAGAACCTGTTTATTACCGATGGCTCCGCCATGGTTTCCTCTTCGTGTGTCAATCCTTCACTCACTTACATGGCGCTTACCGCTCGAGCTTGCGATCACTCGGTGGGATTGATGAAGCGGGGAGAAATCTGATGATGAACCGTCGAAATTTCCTGGGAACTATAAGCGCTGCTACGCTGCTGAGCCGACGCTTGGGCTGGGCAGCAGAGCGCAAGATCGAAAAAATCGGCGTGCAGCTTTACACCGTGCGCAACCAAATGAAACAAGACTTCGAAGGCACATTGGCCAAGGTCGCGGAAATCGGCTACCGCGAGGTCGAGTTTGCCGGATATTTCGATCACTCGCCGCAGGAAGTGAAAACGATTCTTGATCGTCATTCGCTGGTTGCGCCCTCGGCCCATGTGGACTACAAGATTCTCGGGGATAAGTGGCCGGGAATGCTCGACGCAGCCAAGATTGTCGGCCACAAATACATCGTCTGCCCATGGATTCCCGAAGAGATTCGCAAACAGCCCGATGGATGGAAGCGAGCGGCGGAGACTTTCAATCGTGCAGGTGCTGCCAGCAAAAAGGCAGGAATCCAATTTGCGTATCACAATCACTGGTTCGAGTTCGATCCAGTCAACGGGAAGTTGCCTTACGACACCCTATTGGAGCAGTGCGACCCGAAGCTGGTCAAAATGGAAATGGATCTTTGCTGGATCACGGTTGGGCGGCAGGATCCGTTGAAATACTTCAATCGTTATCCCGGACGTTTTCCCCTGGTTCACGTTAAAGACTTGACAAAAATCCCGGAGGCGTCAGCATCAGGCGGCCAGAATTTCGGCGATTCGTTGCCTGAAATGACCGAAGTGGGCAGTGGCATCATCGACTGGAAAAAAATCTTTGCACAGTCGGACAAAGCGGGAATCAAGCATTACTTCGTGGAACATGACAATCCTAAAAATCCCCTGGAGAGCATCAAGATCAGTTTCGATTATCTCAACCGGCTGCGGTTCTAAAGAATCGAACGCGATCTCAAACCAAGCCTGAGGCGCATGGCAGAGCGGCGTCTATAATTGCATTTTTGCGCGGAGACCTAAATGGCCCAAATAACTCGCTCACCGAAACCGTACGACGTTTGCATTATCGGGTCCGGTGCGGCCGGGGGCACCGCTGCGAAGATACTTACCGAAGGCGGGCTGAGTGTCGTGATGCTTGAGGCTGGGCCTCCTCTAGATCCGGCGCGAGACTACAAAGAACATCTCTGGCCTTACGACCTCGAGCATCGCGGTATCGGGGTCGGCGGCAAGCTACGCGGTGAACTCAATAGTGAGTTCCTGGCTCCGAATGGGGCGTGGGATATCGACGGCGAGCCCTACGTGTCAGCTCCTGGTTCAACTTTTCGGTGGTTTCGTTCCCGAATCGTCGGTGGCCGCACCAACCATTGGGGCCGTATTGCACTACGTTTCGCGCCGGTGGATTTCAAGTCGCGATCGACCGATGGCATGGGCGACGACTGGCCTATTACCTACGAAGAAATCGCCCCGTATTACAGCAAAGCTGAATCCTACATTGGAGTTTTTGGTACCAAAGAGAATATTTCCAGTGCGCCTGATGGCGTTTTTATGCCGCCGCCCCCGCCGCGTTGTACAGAAGTTTTGGTCAAGAAAGCCTGCGACAAGGCCGGTATTCTCTGTGTGCCTTCCCGTATGGCCATCCTCACCAAACCTCTCAACGGCCGAGCGGCCTGCCATTATTGTGCGCAGTGCGGACGCGGATGTGTAACAGCCTCCAACTTCAGTTCCAGCCAGGTAATGATTCCGCCGGCGCAGGATACCGGCAGGCTGACCTTGATCACAGATGCGATGGCGCGCGAGATCCTGGTGGGCAAGGACGGAAAGGCAGAGGCGATTTCCTATATCGATAAAACCACACGCACTGAAAAACGGGTGAATGCCCGGGCCTTCGTCGTCGCAGCCAGCGCTTGCGAATCGGCACGGCTGTTGCTGAACTCACGCTCAAGACTTTTTCCTGATGGCTTGGCGAACTCGTCGGGAGTGGTGGGGCGCTATCTGACCGACTCTGTGGGGAGTTCGGGCGCTGGGTACTTTCCCCAGCTAGCCAAAGTTCCGCCGCACAATCACGACGGTGTGGGCGGGATGCACATGTACATTCCGTGGTGGAAGTTTGACCGCAAGAACGAATTCCTGCGCGGATATCACATCGAGTTCTATGGGGGCCGCTTCATGCCCGGCGCCGGCGACTTTGATGGTGTGTGCGAGGAGTACGAAGGATACGGCGCGCCATTGAAACAGAAGTGCCGTTCGAGCTATGGCAGCTACATCGGCTTCGAAGGCCGTGGCGAGATGATTCCCAATGAAAACAGTTATTGTGAAATCGATCCCGACGTAGTTGACCGATGGGGGATCCCGGTACTTCGTTTTCACTGGCGGTGGAGCGACAACGAGATCCGGATGGCGCGGGATATGCAGGAGACCTTCCGGTCGATCGTTGAAGCTGGTGGAGGCACTTTCCAGAGCAAGGCTGGTGACGGCAGCGGTCCTCATCCTTACGGAATCACCGATGGCGGCGTCATCATCCACGAGCTCGGAACCGCTCGTATGGGAACTAATCCAAAGACATCAGCCTTGAACAAGTATTGCCAGGCGCACGACGTAAAGAACCTGTTTGTAACTGATGCGGCCTGCTTTGTCAGCAATCCGGACAAGAATCCAACGCTTACCATCCTGGCGTTATCCTGGCGAGCGTCGGAGTATCTGCTCGAGCAGGCGAAGAAGGGGAATGTCTAATTTGTTTATGCCGAAGTTTGAGAACTCAAAACTCGGGATGACTGACAACTCATACAGCACGTCACTGCCCGGTTCAAGCGAATCGATCAGCCGTCGCGACATTCTGAAATCGCTCACGATGGGAGGGTTGGCTGGCTCCGTTCTCCGAGTCATTCCCGCGCAAGCAGCCGAATACGCTCATCATTTAGTGCAGGCGGAGAAAGCATCTGCCGGAGGCGCCTATGCACCGAAGTTCTTTTCCCCGCAGCAATACAAAACGCTCCAGGCGCTTTGCCAAGCCATCATTCCACCGGACAATCATTCGGGAGGCGCTATCGAAGCCGCCGCTCCCGAATTCATTGACCTGCTGACCAGCGAAAACAGCGACTACCAGTTGAAATTAGGCGGCGGCCTGATGTGGCTGGATTCAACTTGCAACGATCGTTATGGGAAGAATTATCTGGAGTGCACGCCGGAACAGCAAAAACAAATACTTGATCTGATTGCTTACCGAAAGAATGCAAAAGCCGATCCAAGCATCAGCCAGGGTGTGGAATTCTTCTCATTCTTGCGGAACTTGACCGCGGATGGCTACTTCACTAGCGCGATTGGAATTAAAGATCTTCAATATATCGGGAATAAGTACATGAAAGACTTTCCGGGTTGCCCGGTGCTTCCGGAAGCCTGAGCAACGAATCTGCCACCCGCAGTTTTCTGCTAGGCCTGGCGGAACGGATCTTCGAGTGACGGACTCTGCGGCGTAAACAGTTCCGCGCCATCTTCCGTGATGTGCATGTCATCCTCAAGACGGACACCAAACTCCCCACGGATATAAATCCCAGGCTCATCGCTGAATGTCATGTTGGCGGCAATTTTACTCGGGTTGCCGCGCACCAGATAAGGCCACTCGTGTCCGTCCATACCCATTCCGTGACCCACGCGATGCGTGAAATATTTATAGTCGGGACCGTACCCGGCGTCGGTGATTACCTTGCGCGCTGCTGCATCCACCGCAGCACACTCCAAACCTGGGCGAGCTGCTGCCAGCGCGGCGTTTTGCGCCCGGTGTACGATGTCAAAGACTTGTTTCATCTTGTCGGTCGCCTTTCCGAGCACAAACGTTCGGCTGATGTCGGAGGTGTAGCCTTCCGCTTTGCAGCCACCGTCTGCGAGTATGATCGTCCCTTCGCGGATGACCTGCGGCGTGACCGATCCATGCGGGAAAGCGGCGAACTCTCCTACCTGCACGTCGGCTGAGCCTGAAAATCCCAGCTTGGTATGTGCGGCCTTCCTTCAACGATCGCCACGTTGCTTCATAGGCGGCTAACGTGACCTTGGCCGCCAAGCGCATCAATTCAATTTCATGATCACTCTTAATCATGCGGCATCCGGCAGTTACCGGTGTGGCGCTTAAAAGTTTGACTTGGGGCGCGGCTTGCGAGATGCCGTCAGTGAATACGAAGTGCACCGTTTCTTCAATGCCAAGCTTTCCGCCGACAAGTCCGCGATCTTTCAGCCCGCCCGCGACGCGCTGGTAAGGGCTCTCGTCTTCCTGCCAGATACGCACATCGGCGCGCTCGCCATCCGGGGCTTTCGCGATCTGCTCCCGAGCTCGGCCCTCTTCAAATGCGGGACACACATAAAACGCCGCACCTTTGACCGGCAACACCATGGCAAACAGACGCTCGCCTCCCCACCAGCGTATGCCGGTGAAGTAGTTGAGGGTAGTGCCTTCGGTCAAGAGAATGGCGTCAAGATTATTCGTTTGCATGAGCCGCCGGGCTTTTTCCTCTCGTTGGTTTCGCTCCTCCGGCGTGATCGGCCCGATCCGCGCCGTCGGCGGCCGGATCATGACGCGCTCGACCATGGTTGGCGTGCCGCCGCCTTCGAGGAACGACACCAGCGCTTCACCCTTGCCGAGTTCCATG
>Ga0209801_1002469_pt1 | contig 10803 bp, 8 predicted proteins | sample GraSoiAngelo_127_FD_185884 | JGI IMG/M metagenome (GOLD analysis project Ga0209801, IMG submission 185884) | Grasslands soil microbial communities from the Angelo Coastal Reserve, California, USA - 14_0927_09_40cm (SPAdes) (version 2) | ecosystem: Environmental > Terrestrial > Soil > Grasslands ... | reverse complement strand
TCATATTACTGGCATCGCTTCTATTCGCATCAGCCCGATTTGAATTTCGAAAATCCCGCGGTGCACGAAGTCGTCGAGCGGGTCTGCGATTTCTGGCTCAAGCTTGGCGTCGATGGCTTGCGGCTCGATGCCGTTCCCTACCTCTACGAGCGCGAAGGGACGAACTGCGAAAATCTTCCGGAGACGCACGTCTATTTGAAAAAATTGCGGGCACACATCGATGCCCAGTTCAGTGGTCGCATGCTTTTGGCGGAGGCGAACCAATGGCCGGAAGATGCCGTCGCCTATTTCGGTAACGGCGACGAATCGCACATGAATTTTCACTTCCCGCTCATGCCTCGAATGTTCATGGCGCTGCAGATGGAAGATCGCTTTCCCATCATTGACATCCTCGAACAAACCCCACCGATCCCGGATAACTGTCAGTGGGCCATGTTCCTGCGCAATCACGACGAGCTTACGCTCGAGATGGTGACGGATGAGGAGCGCGATTACATGTGGCGGGTTTACGCCAACGATCCAACGGCACGCATCAATCTCGGCATTCGGCGGCGGCTGGCACCGTTGCTCGCAAACAGCCGTCGCAAAATCGAACTGCTCAACATTCTCCTTTTCTCGATGCCGGGCACCCCCGTGCTCTACTACGGCGACGAAATCGGGATGGGCGATAATTTTTATCTCGGCGATCGCAACGGCTGTCGCACCCCGATGCAATGGAGCGCCGATCGCAACGCAGGATTTTCCAAGGCGAATCCGCAGCAGCTTTATCTGCCGATTACAATTGATCCGGAATATCACTACGAAGCGATCAACGTGGAAAATCAGCAGAAGAATCTCTCATCGTTGCTGTGGTGGATGCGGCGCGTCATCGCCATGCGAAAAAATTACAAGGCCTTTTCCCGCGGCTCGCTCGAATTTTTGTTGCCGGAAAATCCCAAGGTGCTGGCATTTCTCCGCCGCACCGAAGACGAAACCATTCTGGTTGTGGTGAATTTGTCCCGGTTTGCTCAGCCGGTGGAACTCGATCTCGCGAAATTTTCCGGCTGCATCCCGATGGAAGTTTTTAGCCGCAATCGGTTCCCCGCGATCCGACGATCGCGTTATCCGCTTACTCTCGGACCGCACGCGCATTACTGGTTTGTTTTGCAATCTCCTTCGGCGGCGAGCCGGGCGCGCAAACGCGTCCGCACGCCGACAATCGCCTCGATGCCTGAATTTTCCGAACTTCTTTCCGCTTCGTCACGCCGCGACCTCGAGCGCACCATTCTTCCGAATTATCTTATCGGTTGCCGATGGTTTGGAGCAAAAGCGCGCACCATTCGGGAACTACGAATCGTGGACGATCCGCTGGTTTCACCGCAACCGGGTGGCGCGCGCCATGTCCTTATTGAAGTGAATTATACCGAAGGCGGGGCGGAATTTTACACCCTGCCGCTGCAAATCGCCCGTGATGAAAACGCACACCGAATTTCCCGCGAGGCCCAACACGCGGTTATCGCCGCATTCGCCAATAGCAATGCCATCCTGCACGACGCGACCTTCGATTCTGATTATCGTACCGAAATTTATCGGATCATTCGCGAGCAGCGAAAACTGCGAGGGCGACGCGGGGAGATCGTTGGCTCCGCCACGGCTCAGTTCGCGGCGGCGGAGGATTTGAGCGCGAATTCGAGCGTCATGAGAGGGGAGCAAAGCAATTCCTCGATCCTCTTCGGCACACAATATTTCTTGAAAATTTTCCGGAAACTGGAGGAGGGGATTAATCCCGATGCTGAGATGACGCGGTTCCTGACCGAGCGCGCGAAGTTTCCCAATGTGCCAGCGTTTGCCGGAACGCTCGAATATCGCTCTGGGAAGAATACGGTGGTGCTCGCGCTCATTCAGTCTGCGATCCCAAACGAAGGCGATGCCTGGAGGTTTACGCTCGATTCCGTCGGCAGTTATTACGAGCGCGTTTTGTGCCGTAAAGCTGATCTGAATGAAATTGGCTCAACCCAACTCATTCAAGAATTGATCGGTGGCATTTACCCGGAGAAAGCACGGTTACTTGGTCAGCGTACGGGCGAATTGCATCGCGCGCTTGCCTCCGAGACCGACGAGCCTGCTTTCGCGCCCGAGCCATTTAATGCCATGGCGCAGCGCAGCGTGGTGCAATCGATGCGCGCATCGGCGCGGCGCGCTTTCGAATTGCTCCGAAAGAAATTGGACGATTTGCCGGAAGCGTTTCGCGCTGAAGCTGAGGAAGTCCTCGCGGCCGAGAAGCAAATTCTCGCGCAGGAGCGACGCCTCCTCGAGCAACGGTCTGCCGCGCATAAGATTCGCATTCATGGCGACTTTCATCTTGGTCAGGCCCTTCACACCGGTCGCGATTTTATTTTCCTCGATTTCGAAGGCGAACCGGCGCGTCCGCTCGGCGAACGGAAATTGAAACGCTCGGCCCTCCGCGATGTCGCCGGGATGATGCGGTCGTTTCAATACGCCGCCTACAGTGCGCTCTGGCAACCAGCGATGCGACAGGAAGACGTTCCGTTTCTGGAGAAGTGGGCCGACGTCTGGTATCGCGATATGAGCAGCACATTCCTGCAAAGCTATCTCGCTGCCACCACCGACGCCCATTTTATTCCGCGCAACGAAGCCGACTTGCGTATTGCGCTCGAAGCCTATCTTCTGGACAAAGCGGTCTACGAGATCGGTTATGAACTAAACCATCGACCTGACTGGGTTGTCATTCCGATTCGCGGAATCAAACACATTCTGAAATCGGTGTAGACGTCAGATCGCAAATCTCGGCGCGTTCACTTCGGTTGACTCCGATAGCGCACGCTTCTCGCCAAAACAATCTTTGGAAAAGTCCGCCATCGCGAGGACGCGATCGCCAACACGCGAGACGCGTGCGCTACCCAAGACGGTGAAACTTGCTATGATTCCCCGCGTATGACCTCACAAGTCCTGTCCGAAAAAGTCGGTGTCGTTTTTGGCGTGGCAAACAAGCGCAGCATCGCCTGGGCGATCGCGAAGGCGTGGGCGGCAGCGGGTGCCCGATTAATTTTTAATTATCAAGGCGAGCGCCTAAAAGAAAACGTCGCGGACCTGATCGGCGAATTCGGCGAAAACGCGCCGCTCTTTCCCTGTGACGTTTCGAGCGACGAAGAGATCGCAAGGTTCTTCCAAGAAGTGCGCGGGCAGACCGATCGCGTCGATCTGCTTCTGCACTCCGTCGCGTTCGCTCCCAAGGAAGCGCTCGAAGGCGATTTCGTGAGCACTACCCGCGAAGCGTTTCGGGTCGCCCACGACATCAGCGCTTATTCACTTGTGGCGCTGGCGCGGGAAGCTGCACCTTTAATGACGTATGGCGGAAGCATTGTGGCGATGACCTACTACGGCGCAGAGAAAGTCGTGCCGCATTACAACGTGATGGGCGTAGCCAAAGCTTCCCTCGAAGCCAGTACTCGTTATCTTGCCTACGACCTTGGGCCAAAAAAAATCCGAGTGAATTGTATTTCTGCCGGTCCGGTCAACACCCTGGCAGCGCGTGGCATCAGCGGCTTCATGTCGATGCTGAAACATTACCAGGAACGGGCGCCCTTGAAGCGAAGCTGTGAGCCGGCAGAATTGGGCGCGACTGGAGTTTTTCTCGCGAGTGACGGCGCAGCTGGCATTACTGGACAAGTCATCTATGTCGATGGCGGCTACCAGATTATGGGAATGTAGGTTCTTTCTTCATGCTCATGCTCATGCTCATGCTCGCGCTCATACTCGTGATCGAGGTTTTTTTATTCCGAGCAGGAGCAGGAGAATGATATGATCGCACGTATTTGGCATGGCTGGACCAAGCCGGAAAACACGAAGGCCTACGAAGACATGCTGCGCGATGAAATTTTCCCCGGTATCGCACGACGAAACATCAAAGGCTATCGGGGCGCGGAATTATTCATTCACGAAGATGGAAATGAAACCGAATTTGTGACCTTGTTACGATTCGATTCGATGGCGGCGGTGAAGGAGTTCGCTGGCACGGATGAAAGCAAGCCGGTGATTTATCCAAAGGCAGAAGCGCTCCTCGCCCGAATGGACGAACGCTCTCGGCATTACGGCATCGCCATCGCCAGAGGCTAATTTAACCATTAAACGAGTTAGTGAGTTAACGATTTGATTTTTCCCTACCGAGTGAGGCCCGGCTCGACAGAGTCTCGCCCTACCAAATCGTTACTCGCGAAGTTGTTGGTAGGGCGACGCTCTGCGGAGCCGAAATCGCTAAATCATTAAAATCGCGAGATGAGCATTGCCTTCGAGCTTCGCCAATTGCTGGGTGACAACGTTGTATCTGACGATCCGCAAACATTGGGCGACCATAGCGGCGACAAATGGTTCGCTCACGAAACACCGGAAGTCGTCGTTTTCGCCCGCTCGAGCGATGAGGTTAAAAAACTGCTGCGATTTGCTAACGAGAATAAGGCTCCTGTAACCGCTCGCGGGGCCGGGTACGGCTATGTCGGCAGTTGCGTCCCAGTTCGGAGGGGGATCGCTCTCTCTCTCGTGCGGATGAATCGAATCAAGGAAGTAAGTTTTGCCGATGCAATTGCAATCGTTGAGCCCGGAGTGATTACGGCTGAGCTGAAACGCGCGGCTCGCGAGCAGAAACTATTTTATCCACCCGATCCGGCCAGCTTCGAACATTGCACAATTGGCGGAAATGTTGCCACCAATGCCGGCGGCCCACGTTGTCTCAAATACGGCGTTACCCGCAATTACATTACTGGTCTTGAGGTCGTTTTGGCGAACGGTGAGGTGCTTCGCACTGGCGGGCGCGTTCACAAAAATAAGACCGGCTTCGATCTAATCGGGTTATTTGTCGGATCCGAAGGAATGCTCGGGATTGTCACTGAGATTACGGTCAAGCTTCTACCGCTGCCCCCGGCACGCGCGACCCTATCAGCGTCCTTCAATAGCATGTCCGACGCAGCGGCAATGGTTCAGCAAATTTTTGCCGCTGGATTTTTGCCGTCTTCGCTCGAGATCGCAGACAAATTTACGCTGGAAGCGGCGCGACAAGATTCGGGGGCCGCACACGTTCCATCCGGTAACGCGCACTTGCTCGTTGATCTCGACGGACAGGATCAAGCGGTAGGTGCGGAAATGCAGAAGATGCGCGTTGTGATTCAGAGCCAAAAACCGATCGCGCTTGAGATCGCCACAAATGAAACGGATTGCGAGAAGCTTTGGGCGCTCCGTCGCCAATTCAGCAATTCATTGCGCGCGACCGGGCTGACGAAATTGAACGAAGACATCGTTGTTCCGCGCAGCCGTCTGGTAGATCTAATTGCATTTGCCGAGGGACTTTCCGAACGCTCAGGATTTCCCATCGCCTGTTTCGGTCACGCCGGAGACGGCAATATTCACGTCAACCTCATGGCGGATCGCTACAATCGCGAAGCTGCCGTACGCGAAAAAGTGCGAGGAGTGCTCGATGAACTATTCGCCCAGGTATTGGCATGGGGTGGAGTCATTACCGGCGAACATGGAATCGGGCTGGCCAAGAAACGTTGGTGGCCGGAAGCCAGCAGCGAAGTTGCGCGCGGCCTTCATCAGACGCTCAAGCGCGCTCTCGATCCAAACAATATTCTAAACCCAGGAAAATTTCTCGACTGAGTTGTTGTCATCTCGAGCGAAGTCGAGAGATCTCTGAATATTAAAGAGGAATAGTTAGAGATTCCTCGACTTCGTTCGGAATGACAAAAAGCGGGAATTTCGGCCGCGGCTTGCTTGTGCTGCGGTCCCCACTTACAACTCCAGCTCCGCGAAAATCGCATTGTGATCACTAGATCGCCTGGAGGTTTCGATCACCCGCGCTGAATTTATTTTGGCGTTCCGCACAAAGATGTGATCGAAACAAGCTGCCGGGAAAAGTTTGTCGGCGGGCAAACTGATGCGCTGAGCAAAAGGAATATGTTCCCAGCACCAGAGAAAGCCGTTGTCGCGTAAGGTCCGCGTTGTTCTTTCGTCGGCGAAACGCGGATCATCCGGCGCGGTGTTGAAATCACCGCCGACAACGCAGCTTACGTTTCCCAGTTTTCCGTAAGCCTCGTTCATCTCGTGGATGTGTGCGAACAGTTGTTGCATCGATTCCTCCCGAATGGCGATGTCCTCGGCGATTTCGCCGCGATTACTCTTCAAATGGATCGCGTAAACCAGCAGGACGTGGCGCGGCGCGACTTCGTAGGCGGCAAAGGCAAATCCACGCGGGGGCACGAGTGCTTCATTTGGGTTCCACATGTCGAACCAGGCGCTCAACGGCGAGATACGACTGGCAATTGCGACCTGCTGCCCGACGTCCTGACCTTCTCGCGGCGGAAAATCCGAAACAACGTCAACCTTGAAGCCGGTTAGGGGTGAGACCGCAATGGTTGCATTGTCAAAATCGCGGACCTCTTCCATTCCGATCACGTCTGCATTGATCCGGCGAATGTCTCGATGGACCGACGCGATTTGCGTCCGTTCCGACGCCACCGAGGCATTGGGGTGTCGACCGGGAAACCATTGAATATTCCAAAATGCCACTCGCACGGTTTGCGCGGGAGCAGCAGATGGAGTGGGGGTTTGCGCACCAGAATTTCTGCTGATCGCAAGAAGAGCGACGAGAACGATCCATCGCGATTTCGTCATGAGCCCGACGATAGCGCAGATTGATGATGCCGCGCGAATTTACTCCTACCGCAGATTGACTTCGGCAGTCCCATCGCAAAGCTCCATCGTGCTGGGGTTGAATGAGAAGATCGAGCGTTCGCTCCTGAAGATTTTTCTCAGCGTTCTTGGATTGATTCTGCTTCTTGGGGCCGTCGGCTATTTCGGTTCGAGTGCATTTCGCGCGTGGCAAGTGCGACGCTTGCTAGCCGAGGCAAATGCTCTCATAAACGAAGGCGATTATAAACATGCCAGCCTCAATGCCCAACGCGTGTTGGAGCTAAGTCCGGAAAACGCCGATGCAACGCGTGTGATCGCGCGTTCGGCCGAGAGTGCAGGTTTGCGCAGGGCGATCGAGTTTTGGCGACGAGTAAATGAATTGAGCAAGAACGCTGAGGGTGACCTCAGTGCCTGGGCACGTTGTGCGGTTCGGTTCGGCGATGCCGACAGCGCGAGCAAAGCACTTGATGCCATGTCGGCGCCCGGCAAAGAAACGGCCGATTATCACGCCCTGCGGAGTGATGTTGCGCTCATTAGGCACGATTTGGTTGGGTACGAGAAGGAGCTGCTCGAAGCCAAACGACGCGATCCGCAAGACAAGAAATATGATTTGGCGCTGGCGACACTTCACGTTGCGGCTAACGATTTTGCGACCCACGAAGCCGGCGTGCGCGAATTGCTCGACCTGCGTGATGATGAATCTTTTCATCGCGATGCCATGCACCGTTTGGCCGACGATGCGTTGCGTCGTAATCAAATAACCCGCGCGCTCGAGTACGCCCGCGACCTTGATAGTCTGTCCAACCGCGATTTCTCCGATCGTCTCCTTCTGCTCTCGATCTTGGAGGCTGCTAACGAGGCCGAAACGCAATCGTTGCTCGAGCAATTAAAGAAAGAGGCGAGCGACGATGCCTTGAAGATCGGTGCGTTAATTGGGTGGATGAATTCACAAAAAATGTCCGCTGCAGCGGTGACGTGGATGAAAACACTGCCACCGACATTGTTGGTAAAACGAACGACTCCGCTCAATCTGGCGGAGGCCTTCATGGCGACCAGCGACTGGGAGGGATTGCGCAAATTTTGCGTGGGAACGAAGTGGGATGCTTTCGAATACATGCGAAATGCGCTGGCCGCGCGGGCGCTGCGTGAGTTGGGCCAGGTGCAGGAATCAAGTCAGCAATGGAAGGAAGCGGTCGCTAAGGTTGGTACCCGTCCAGAACAAATTTTTGGATTAGCCGACCTGGCTCGCAAATGGGGCTGGCAAAATGAAGCGATCGATTTGTGGTGGCTGGCGGCAAAAGATCCAATCAATGCCGAGAAAACTTTGCGGATGCTTTACGACTTCTATGCCAGCCGACGCGATACGCAGGAGCTTTATCGTGTGCTAGTCCATCTCGAGAAAGTGCGGCCCACCGATCTCTCCGTGCGTAACAATCTTGCGCAAATCTCGCTGCTTCTAAACTTGAACCCGGACCAGGCGTATCGCATGGCGCGGGAGGTCTACGAGCAGGAGCCGAAGAATCCGGACTACGCGGCCACTTATGCTTTTTCACTTTACCTCCAAGGCGACGTGAAGAAAGCGTTGCAAGCGCTTGCAGGTTTTTCCGAAGTGGAGTTGGAACGGCCGCAAATTGCCGCGTACTACGGCGTCCTCCTGGCGAACAGTGGTGATTTCTCGCGCGCGGCGAAATTTCTTGATTTGGGCGAAAAAGCAAATTTGTTACCTGAGGAGAAAAAGCTCGTCGAGAAAGCGCAGTTGACGGTTGCACGGCGTTAGCCTGGTTGTCCGAGGCGGCACGCATTTCGCGCGGTTAGATCGATTCTTATGAGAGAGAAAGCTTTTTCGCCACCAACCCCAGGAAAGTGATGAAGCCCGGAACTTTTACTCACACGCTCGCGGTGATCATTTCCTCGCTCACTTCTTTCTTCACTCACTCCGCGCCGGCGAAAATTTTGCCGGATCAGGAAAAGATAAGCAAGAAATCCGATCGCAATTCGGAGGATTCGTTTTCAATGCTCCGAACGACGACGGTATTTGTTCCGGCGCGAGAGGACCCGCCCCGACACGCAGAAAGGTATCCATGGAAGAAGGAAATTGTGACGACCGTTTTCTGGATCGGCGAGCAACCGAGCGGGAACAATCCTGTCCCAAATCGATCGAGTTCGTGGGACAAAAACTGGACCCGCAATTACGGTGGATTCGACAACCCGGATCGCGCCTACCGTGTTGGTTACGTTCCGGCGAATTTCGTACCGAAACAGAATCCTTTTTATTGCGCTCTGCCCTACAACGACAAAGCCTCGACCGGTCATCGGTCGGAAGCGTCCCAGGTCGTCCCATGGTTCAAGGAGGCTTATCAGGGTCCGGCCGTCAGCACGTGCAAAGGCCGCTGGGTCGCGATCCGCAAAGGTGATCACGTGGCCTACGCGCAATGGGAAGATGCCGGTCCTTTTCGCACCGATCATTGGCAATACGTTTTTGGCAACGAGCGGCCCAAACCAAACCTAAACAAGGGCGCCGGTCTCGATGTATCACCGGCGGTGCGCGATTTTCTCGGGCTCGGTGATACCGACGTGACCGACTGGCGTTTCGTCGACTTCGAGGAGGTCCCTCACGGACCGTGGGCGCAATATGGGGACAACAACACCTTTGTCATCATTCAACGGCAGGGCGGTTCCCGGACGGTTCGAAGCCACTCGGCCGCTGATTCAATTCGGTAGAATTTTTGCCGGATAATATTCGCGTACGTTAGCCGTGGCTACAGCGTGCGAGTGGAAGGCGTGTGGCCTCTGCGCCCAGCGGGGATTTTCCCCGCTGTTCTTTCCACCAAAACTTCAGCGAAGTAAAACTCCGCTGGGCGCACAGACTTGGAAGTCTGGGTTCCGGTCAGGATGCGCCTTGCGCGGTGTCAATTCGGTAAAGCGACGCGGCGCCGTATCTACAAGTGGCCGATCGAGTCTTTACCTCGGTCGCGAGCCGATCTTAATGGAGGGATTCTTCTGTCGCCGGCGAAGGTTGAGGACGTTGTTCGCGGACTTCGTTCGTGCGTGAGAAGAAAAAGAAGAATGCAATTAGCCCCGCAAGAATAACGATGAACAGAAAACCGAAACTTAGAACGCGCAGCGTTCGATATTTTTCGCGGCCGCGTTGCCAGTGCAGTCGCTTCTGCGCCAACTCCAGTTCGAGCGCGCGCGCCAACGCCTCCGCGCCGGTGTTCTTTTCCTCAGGCATCGTGGAAAAATAACAATTCCGTTTCGAAAACCGAAATGCAATCTCATCGCCGGCAACTCCTGGCCCACGTCCTGCCAATGGTTTTGTTCCTGGCTTTGCTCGCGCTTTGCCAATTCCTCACCGCTCGCGGCCAAATATTTTTCCTGCGTCATGCCGAGTTCTGGATTTATCCGGTGCAGACTATCCTCTGTGGCGCGCTCGTCGTCTTTAGCTTGTTCATCGCGGTGGCCGTTTTTGGCATCTGGATCGGGCCGCAATATTTCCTTAACTTCGCGCCGCGTACCATTGGCTTCGACCCGACACTGCTTGAGAACAACTCTACTACTTATTGGCCGACGATTCTTTTTCGTTTCCTCCGTCTTGTTGTCGTCGTTCCGCTGGTGGAAGAAATTTTCTGGCGCGGTTTCCTGCTTCGCTTTGTTATCGACGAACATTTCGAGCGAGTTCCATTTGGCAAATTTAACTGGCTCTCGTTCGCTGTCGTGACTGTTGCGTTCACCTTTAGTCATTCGCGCCCCGATTGGCCGGCCGCGTTTATCACAGGCGCGCTTTACAACGTTGTTGCCTATCACACCCAAAGTTTGGCTTCGTGCGTTCTCGCCCATGCCGTAACCAATTTACTCCTTGGTTTGTGGATAATGCAGACCCAGCAATGGGGATTTTGGTGAGAAGGGCAGAACTTTAGCAACGTTCTGTCGAGCGCTATCACGATTGTAAGACCCACCGGCCGAGGCGGATCGATTTCCGGCATCGCCCGATCCCAATCTTAACCATGGCACTTCACGTGCTCTTAAAGAGGGGATGCACGCGACCTTTATCCAAAAAGTACTTATCTGTGTGGTTGCGGGCTTTGCCGCCGCTTGCCTGATCCAATGGGCTAAGGTTTTCGT
>Ga0209801_1002446_pt1 | contig 10842 bp, 10 predicted proteins | sample GraSoiAngelo_127_FD_185884 | JGI IMG/M metagenome (GOLD analysis project Ga0209801, IMG submission 185884) | Grasslands soil microbial communities from the Angelo Coastal Reserve, California, USA - 14_0927_09_40cm (SPAdes) (version 2) | ecosystem: Environmental > Terrestrial > Soil > Grasslands ... | reverse complement strand
TGGCCATCGGCACCGTTCGCGAAATCGTTGTCGACCGCGCTTGTGAACCGGCATGCATGCTGGCTCTTCTGAATCAACGGCTCCACGCCGCGCGGCTGGATTCGCGGTTTATTGCCATGCTGTTCGCGATTTACGACGCATCCACGCGGCGGCTTACACTGTCGAACGCCGGTGGACCGTATCCGCTCCTCGTCCGCGATGGCCATGTGATTTCCATTCGCTTGGAAGGTGTGCCGCTCGGCCTGCTCCCCGGCACCCAATATGATGAATCCACAATCGATCTGCAGCCCGGCGACGTGATCCTCTTTGCTTCCGACGGCATCCTCGAATCAGCAAACGCCACGGATGAAGAGTTCGGCTTGCAGCGCTTGTCTGCTCTTCTCAGCGCGATTTCTCCGGAAGATTCCGCCCGCGCGATTGCGGATCGTATTCTCGAAGAAACCGACAACCACAGCGGCGTTGATTCCACGCCGCACGACGATCGCACTCTGGTCGTCCTTCGCGTAACCGACGAAACCGCTTCGGACTTCTCGAAACTGCCGATCATCTATTGATGCAAGCAAGAAATCTTGATGGAAGCAAAAAGAAACGCTGCGGAGGCCTTCCGCAGCGTAGGAAACCCAATCTGTTGAGTTAATTGCCAGTATTGATGGCCACGGCGTGCCCGGCATTGGCAAAATAATTCTGCTCGCGGAGCTTGCGGTAGATTCGCCCTGCAACAACGGCGGCTGTAGGGCCCTTCACTCTGCGCGTGTTACCGCGCAGCAGGACGGCGAGCGCGATTTTCGGGTGTGCGTCGTCGGCGTAAGTAAGGAACCAGCCGATTTTCGAAGGCGTCGTGTGATCGTCACAAGTGCCCGTTTTGCCCAGCGGCATCTCGTCCCCGCCCCGGTCAAAACTGGATTTGCCCGTGCCATAAAGGACTGCGGCCAGCAAGCCTTCGCGGATCTCCGGCAGAATCGGCCCGATGTTCAATTCGCGCTTCACGCGCGGGGTGAAATTCTCAACTTCTTCCTGGCTATGCGGATACTGCAAATAATAAAGAGTTCCGCCATTCGCGAACGCCGCGGAGAGCGCCGCGAGTTGCAGTGGGGTAACCTGAATTCCTTCGCCAAAGCTGGACATTCGCGCGACTCCGCCGTAAGCGGGCGGCGTGGTCGGAAACGACCCCGGATGCTCGTCAGGCAGGTTGTATCCGGCAAGTTCTCCCAGGCCGAGCAGGCGGCCGTATTTGGAAACCGTCTCAAATCCCATGCGCGACCCGAGTTGTTCGAAAAACACGTTGTTCGAGTGGGCCATCGCTTCCGTTAAGTTCATGTACTTGCGGCGCCCCACCTTCAGCATCGTGTCGCGGGTGATGACATTTTCCTCCAGGGCGGCGAGCGCAATGGTGGGCTTGATGGTCGAGCAAGGAATGTAGCCGTCGCCGAAAGCAATCTTTTGATTCACGACCGTCAGAATGCGGCCGGTGTTCGGATCAACGGCCACCACCGCTCCGTTGTAACGGCCAAGCGCGGAAACCGCGGCTTCGCGAACGATGGGGTCATCATAGGCGCCGTCGTCCGTGCTGGTGGAATCCGCGAACGTAGGGACGCCCCGATAACGCGCCACGTACTTGTGCGTGCGCCTCACGGCTGACCCCGCACCGGGCGCTGCTGGCAAGGGCATCGCAGTGAATGCCGCCATTAATATCGAAATAGTTGCTTTTCCGAACTGCTTCACCGTTCCCGCCTCTTCCGAATGACCGCGAACCGGTCAACTCGCCCCGTTCTGCCCCACGCTAAAATCACTGGGGTCAGAGTTTTACCTGACGCGGTCCATAGCGTCAACAAGCATTCACAAAAATGTTCGTTGCTGCTACCGGCTCGCTACTGCCGGTCGACACGCCGTTGAGACTCATTGCATCCCGCCCGCCATTCAAGGGCATCATTGATTTGATGCGACTTAACTTCGGCGCGACCAATAGTCTCAGCATCCAAGAGAAACACTTTCTCTCAGATTGAGACATATTTTAGAGTTTTGTGCCCTGCTCGCACAATAGTCTGCTAGCGCTAGTACGAGCTATGTGCTTTATTTTGAATAGCTGACCGTCGGGGCAGGAACCTGAACCTTCGTCCGGCCAGTATGGCTCTTCCACGCGGAAGCAGTTCTCCCAGTGGCCTCAAAAAAGCCGGCCTTCCACCTGTCGGCAGAAGGTCCGGCCTCAAATTATCGTACGTTTTCGTTTAGCGCGTCGGACGGGCTTTGGAAGCCTCTGCACCGGCAGTCGCCGCCGAAGTCTTCATCGGCGGTTTCTCCGGTGTTGCAGTCGCGGCGTGTCCATTCGGTCCAGGTGCAGCCGCGCTCGAATTGCCTGGCACCGGGATTTCGAGCTTCTTGCGCAGCGCGTTTTCCAGCTTGTCACGAATGTCCTTGTTTTCTTTCAGGAAGACGCGCGCATTTTCGCGGCCCTGGCCCATGCGTTCGCCGCCGAAGCTGATCCACGTGCCGCTCTTCTCGAGCACGCCCTTATCCACACCCAGGTCGATCAGGTCGCCCTCGCGCGAAATCCCTTCGCCGTAGACGATGTCGAATTCGGCTTCGCGGAACGGCGCGGCCACTTTATTCTTCACCACTTTTGCGCGGGTCCGCGAACCGACCACCTTGTCGCCTTCCTTAATGGCCTGAATGCGCCGGATGTCCACACGCATCGAGGCGTAAAACTTCAGCGCGCGGCCACCCGTAGTCGTCTCTGGGTTGCCGAACATCACTCCAATTTTCTCGCGAATCTGGTTGATAAAAATCAAGCACGTGCGCGACTTCGAGACAATGCCGGTCAGCTTGCGCAGCGCCTGCGACATCAACCGCGCTTGCAAACCCATTTGCGGATCGCCCATGTCGCCTTCGAGTTCGGCCTTGGGAACCAGCGCCGCCACGGAGTCCACGACAACAATATCCACGCCGCCCGAGCGAATGAGCGTTTCCGCGATCTCCAGCGCCTGCTCGCCGTTATCCGGCTGCGACACCAGCAGGTTGTCCACGTCCACGCCCAGCTTCCGCGCATAGACCGGATCGAGCGCATGCTCTGCGTCAATGAACGCCGCCTGCCCGCCCAGTTTCTGCGCCTCGGCGATAACGTGCAGCGTCATGGTGGTCTTGCCGCCGGATTCCGGGCCGTAAATCTCGATCACGCGCCCACGCGGGAAACCGCCCACGCCTAGCGCCGCGTCAATCGAGAGACATCCGCTGGGAATTACACTGACGGGCACCAGAACATCCCGGCTGCCCAGGCGCATGATCGCGCCCTTACCGTGGTCTTTTTCAATCTGCGATATCGCCGCTGCCAGCAATCTTTCTCTGTCGTCTGCCATTTCACACCTCGGTGGAGGAAAGTAGGAAACTTGGCCTGCGGGGCCGATGACTTGGGTTCTACGCCGGGAAAGCGCATCGCCTTTGTCCCTGGATATAACGAAGTGTGGAGCTTACCACTCGATTCATCTTTTCGCCATCCCTTTTAAAAGCAGCCCCGAACCGCCTTAAATGCCATGTCACCGTTGACAACCGTGCTCCGCGTCGTGGTCCCTGAGCCGCGCCTGCGCCGTCTGCTCGCGCTCATCCAACGCCATCCGTTCCCGGTGGGTCAGTTGCCTCAATCGCGAGAGGTTCCGGCCTCGCGTACGAGCCTCGGAGAACTCCTCTTCGAGTCTCTCACGTTCCAGACAGCTTAGAACACTGCTCGAAAAACCGCGCATGGTGCACCTGTTGAAAACTGCGAGGAGCAAAATAACACTAAGGCGAACAAAAAGCAAATACTATTTTCGCCTTATGTTCGCCTTTACACCCAAAGCCGAGAGCTATCTAGAGACGACTCCCAATTCCGCTCTTGCTTCTGTGCAACAGCCGACCCAGCCACAAGACTCCGTTCTAGCAACCCAATAATGTGCTCTCTCATAGAAGCATAAAGCCGAGCCGATGCGCGGGAGCAAGATGCCGAACAAAAACATCGCTGGCGGAACAATTAGGCCAACCCAGTAATCTCCCTGGATTGTGCATCTGCCACCCATCGCACACCTCAACGAGCTTGGAAAAAGAGGCGCGCTAAACAAGACCACGAGACAGAGCCAGATCCGAATGAAAATGCGAACTGCCTTCCACACTTCCCAATACGCTTCAACCAGAGTGCCTCACCCATCAGCTATCATTTGCCCGAACAGGACCGGACCAAAACTGTTACGCCAGTAACGTCGTTTGTGCAAACGGAACTCGTTACCCGCGATGCGACCGAGGATTGGCTTCTTACCTTTGTAGCCGGAGAACGAGAACAAAGTTCGCTCATCAAGGTCAATCTGTCCCGCCAGTCTTGCGATACTAGTCGTAGGCGGATAATCACTGTGCAGCACGATATCTAATTTCTTTGCTATGGCCTCAATACAATCCCGAGGTCGGACCAGCCTTCAAGAATAACTATAGAAGCCGCGGCCGGATTTGCGGCCCAGCCAGCCAGCAGCAACATATTTCTTCAGCAAAGGGCAAGCTCGATACTTCGGGTCGCCCAGTCCTTCCTGGAGCACGTCCATAATGTCCACACAAACATCCAGCCCAATAAAATCCGCCAGCTGCAGCGGCCCCATCGGATGATTCATTCCCATCTTCATCACCGAGTCGACGGCTTCCGCCGTAGCCACGCCTTCCATGACGCAGTAAGCCGCCTCGTTGATCAGCGGCATCAGCACGCGATTCGAAACAAAACCCGGCGCATCGTTCACGGCGACCGGCTTCTTCTCCAGCTTCTCCGCCAGCTTCATGGTGGTCTCAAACGTGGCGTCGCTCGTCTGCAGTGCGCGAATCACTTCCACCAGCGCCATGACCGGCACCGGGTTCATGAAGTGCATCCCCACAAATCGGTCCGGCCGTTTCGTCAGCGCCGCCAGCGCGGTCATCGAAATCGACGAAGTGTTGCTGGCAATAATAACCTCCGGCCGTAAAATTCCGTCGACCTCCCCGAGCACCACCCGCTTGATCTCCAGTTTCTCTGGCACAGCCTCGACAACAAAATCAGCTGCCGCAATCGCAGTCATTTCCGTCACAGGCTGCAGCCGACGAAGCACGCTTCCCTTTTCCGCCTCCGCAATCTTCCCCTTCTTAATTTCTCGGTCCAGATTCTTCGCGATCGTCTCCATGCCACGGTCCAGAAATCGCTGCTCCACGTCTCGCAGAATCACCTTGTAGCCGGCCCGCGCAAACACGTGCGCAATGCCATTCCCCATCGTCCCCGCGCCCATCACGGCGATAGTCTTGATATCGGCAAGGTTCAAGAAGCCTCCGGAGAAAATGCCAGCGGCAACAGAATCACAGGACAACTAGGCACGTCAAGACGCAGCGGACTTTTCGTGCTCTTTGGAATTATTTTTCGCGGGAGCCGCCAAGGCCAGCCATGCGGCAATCGTCGCGAACTTTTCGTCTTGGGACCAGGGTGAGCCAAGAGGTCGGCCAAGTTCCGTAACCCGGCGCATCAAGGCGTTGCCCTTGAGACGCAGAACCTGCCCGGCACGGTCCAGAAGTTCTTTCTCTTTGATCCGGAAATCCCGGAGACCACAGCGATTGCTTGCATGGAGAAGGGCTTCGCGGAAAAGTTCACCGTCCGCTGTATGAATCAACGCATGCGACGCGAGGATCTTTTCCAACGCGGGAAGCGGTCGGCCAGAAGCAAGCAGCAACCCGCATCGCGTGAGTTTCACTCCTTGTTCTTGCGTTTTAGATTCAAGCTCCCGGATCGCGCGGTAAGCTAGCCGCGTCGCCTCATCGCGGATCCGTTGAATGAACTCTCGCCCCTGCCCCGCCAGCATTTTCTCCGCTGTGTGATAAGGCTGCCGGAATTCGTAGCTGAACGTTTCAACGAGGTGGACGCGCTGCCGCACCAGCACGACGGGCTCGCCTTTTTCGAGCGACACCGCTACAACCGCGGCCCACCCGGAGTGCGCGCGAAACCCCACCACCGCTTGTCTCGATGGAGCCAATGCGAAGACCTATTCCGGCGGCGCGCCCTCTACAACTTCCCGCACGATCTCCCTCGCCCGCTTCTCAGTAGCTGCGGAAACAAAAATTTGCGTCTGCCCACCAGGATTTTCCAGATGGATCGGAATTTCGTTTTCCTGCATCGCGGCGGTCAGAAATTGCGCGATGCGGTCGTCATTCCCATTCCAGATTTCCACCTCTGGATGCGTTTCGGTAGCCACCACGAGAGGCGGTTCCCCTATGGCTGCGTCGTCCCGCACAGGAATTTCTAAATCCGCTGGCTCTTCCTCCAACAACTTTTCAAGCAATTCTTTCGCAGCGGCCAGATCCGTGGAAAGCACCGCCACTTCAAATCCGAACCGCGGCTTCCAATCAATTGGCAGCGGATCAGCTGTCGGCGCCACTTCATCATCGCCAAGCGTCTTGTCAAAAAATGGAATTCCCACGGCTTCCAATTCTTCAAGCAGCGCCGCATGCTCGGCGGGATTCTCTCCTGCCCATAGCAACACCAACGAACCTTGCGGCAACGGCTTCGATGACATGATTTCCTCCCGCGCGCCTCATACCTCAGCGCAACCGCGTCCTGAGTCTAATACTTCCCCGGATTCACCGGCATCCGGGTAGGACAGGCACTCTGGCCCGTCCCCGTCAGGCCGGGCGCATAGCCATCCCATTCATTCAGGCGGCGCCCCTTCCACCACTTCCCGCACAATTTCCCGCGCTCGTGCCTCATCTCGATGATCTCTCCGGAATAAGACTCGACGCCGGACCAAACCTGCTGCGTCGCCTCTTCCGGACTCCAACCTGATGGATCCCAGCCCCTGCGGATTTTTTCCGATTCCAAATCCGCATGCTGTTCCTTTACATCAGGAACATCCTCCTTTTCAGTTGCCTCGCTCCCGCTCAATAGCCTCGTAACATAACCCTTCGCCAAAGGCTTCCAGGGAAATACGCGTTCATGGCTCCAAGTATAGTTTTCACTAAAGGGCAAAAGCCGCGCCGGGTCCTCGTTTCCTTCCTCAGTTCCATATGCATCTTTTACCGCCGTCTCGGCCTTCTCGAATTGCGAAAACGGGATCCCGATTTCAAACCCGCTCTTGGTGTTTAGATTGAAGAGATGATCTTCGCGCCGAAGTGTCCTGTGCGGAATACCCTCCTCGTTGAGCAACTCGCAGAGCTCTGCATGAATTCGCGGGTCGTCTCCCCGCCAGAAAGAACAGAATGGGTCTTCTGCATCTTCGGCGTGCGAACTCGACTCACCGGTCGCGCCCCAACCTTGTGCCCCTGTGGGCAGTTCATGTACCAATTCCACGTCGCAATCCGCGCACCGCGTAAACCCCTGCCGGTACTCCGCTTTGCACTGCGGACAATACATAGCGCCGAGTCTACTACATCCCGAATTCCAAATCGCAACGACCCGGGTAGAAACCTCCCCGCTTTTCACATGGACCAATATTTATTCCGCTACCTTTTTCTTGACAAACTGCTCTTTTTCTGGTAGTTTATGTGTCAGTTATACGTGTAGTTAATCCTGTATCCTGGACCAAGCATCTACCCCCAGTTTTGAGCAAACAAGGCAGTTGCACAATTCTAGTGCAATCTAAACTCCTTTAGAATCAAAACTTCCAAAACTGTATCAAAACAAACGCTTTAACTCCATTTAGAATGAACACTTAATGAAGAAAGGCCGAGTGGGGAGGGGGGACCTGCGTCTTTTTGGCGCGCCATCCCGTATACCAGTTAGAATGAGCGCCAACATCTCATGTCCGACTCTCCAGCGGTCCAGTTCAATCGGTACCCCGGCAATGTCCGGTCCAACGCTGTTCTTCTCCACACTGATGGCCGATGAAACAAAGACCATCGCGCGCGGCCTGCAGCGCCGCGACCCCGATCTTCTCGACCGCCTGATCGAGCAGTATCAATACCGGCTGTTCCGCTACCTCGTCTACATCACCGGAAACAAGGCACGCGCCGAAGATTTCTTTCAGGAAACCTGGATTCGCGTCCTCGAACGCGGCCATCAATACAATGGCAAATCGAAGTTTGAAGCCTGGCTTTTCGCGATTGCGCGGAACCTGGTGATTGACTGGCAGCGCTCCAAGAAAGCGCAAAGTCTGGACACGCTGACGGATCCCGAGCAGGAACATCCTCTGCAATTTGCGGACGAAAATGATCCTTCGCCGCTGCGCCAGGTCCTTAGCCAAGAGACGGAAGAAAACGTTCAAGCATCGCTGCAGAAAATTCCCGCCATTTATCGCGAAGTGCTGGTCTTGCGCTTCCAGGAAGAATTACAAATCGACGAAATGGCGGGCGTTCTCAGCATTCCCCTTTCCACCGTGAAGTCGCGGTTGTATCGCGGCCTCGAAGCGCTTCGCGGAGCGCTTCAGGGAGGCGCCGCATCATGAACGAAAATACGCACCAACGCGCCTTGCAATTGATTGCTCAGGCACGCGTTGAAGGAATGCCGGAGACCGATCGTACCTGGCTGCGTGCACACCTGGAAGATTGTGACTTCTGCGCCGAGCATGCGCGCCAGACCGATCGCGCTTTGCGGCTGTTGCGCACCGCGGCCATTCCCGTGCCGGCCGGGCTTGCCGGCCGCACACAGTTCCGCGTGCGGCTGCGCGCGCAGGAATTGCGCGAGCGGGAACCGAAGCGCCGCGCACTATGGCTGGCTTGCGGCATGTCGTGGATTTTCGGCGTCGCGAGCGCGCCGTACGTGTGGAGCTTGTTTCAATGGCTCGGCCAGCGCACCGGAGTTCCCAAGCTGGTCTGGGAAGTTGGTTTTGGTCTGTGGTGGTCAATTCCGGCGCTGTTTGCCGTGGCGGTGCTTTTGATGGAAAGTTCGCGCAAGGGCGAGCAGGCCGATTGGATCAATCAGGGAAGTTGAGCGGGACAATTGGAGAGAGAAAAAGAATGTCTGACTACCAACAACGCGTGACCGATTCATTCAACGAGAGAAAGCGGCTGATTCGTCTTCGACGGCGGAAAGAGAATCTGCGCTTCTGGCAAGAGTTTGGAATTATTCCCCGCTGGCTAGTAGTGCTCGTTGCCCTTCTCTATGTAATCGCGCTGGTGATCGCCACTACGGTCAACCTGGCGAATGCGCACAATCCGAACGGAAACGATATGTTTCCGCCGGAACTGCGGGACAACCCGGCGCTGGCGTCGTTAGCTCTGGCAGGAATCGTCACCGCAGCCAGCCTAAGCATGGCGGTGATCATCTTTTTGGTTGCGTACGTCAATCGCGATGCTTCACGCCGCGGAATGAGCGCCGCCCTGTGGACAATCCTGGTGCTTATTCTTCTGCCCGCGTGGGGCTTTATAGGCTTCGTGATTTATTTTCTGATGCGCGAGCCGCTTCCCTATCCTTGCCCGCAATGCGGAAACACGGTGGGAGCGCGGTTCAACTTCTGCCCCAACTGCAAGTGCAACTTGCATCCTTCGTGCCCGCAGTGCAAGCGCGAAATCGCGGAATCCGACAAGTTCTGCCCTTACTGCGGCAACGATTTGAAATCAACGATAGGCGCCACCGAGATTCCTGCGCAAGGCACAGCTTAGCGCCCTGCGCAGGATAGAGACTCCGGTTACATTTTTGACAACTCTATATTCGCAACAGCTAGAAATAGGCGCGCAGCGAGAGCTGCAAGTTGCGCTCGCCGCCGGCGACACCGCCTCCCTTGGTTGTTACTCTTCCAAAGTTTGAGCTGGTCGGATTGAAGTTCACGCCGCCGCCGCTTCCTCCGCCCCAATTTGGGTGGTTGATGAAGTTGTACGCCTCGGCGCGGAATTGCAGCCCAGTTTTCTCGGTAATCGGGAAGGACTTGAACAGTCCGAGGTTCCAGTTCTGGTATCCGGGCTGGTGGATAAGGTCGCGAACGCGCTGTGTGTTGAAAGTTCCGGCAGTGGGTTTGGCAAAAACTGAAGTGTCGAACCAATGGCCAGTCGTGCCGAAGGTCCCAATGATTTTGGGAGTGCCGTTCACGGTATAATACTGCCCGTTAGTGCCGCACCCGAAGTTCGAGTCCAAGCCCACGCCCGCGTAGTCTTTAGCTTCGGCAACGCCACAGGGCAAGCCGGTCTGGAACTGCGTGACGCCACTGATTTGCCACCCTCCCAAAACCTTCCCGGTCAATTTCGAGCGGTCTTTGAAGAATGGCAGGTCGTAGAGATAGTTGAAAACCAGGATGTGGCGGGCGTCGAATTCCGACGGCCCCCACAGCATGCTTACGTCATAAGTGTCGGGGACAACGTCGCGCTGATTGGAGCCGTTGTCCATACTCTTGGACAACGTGTAGGATGCTCCGAACAGTAGCCCGTTCGAGTAGCGGCGGTTCCAAGAAATCTGGAGTGAATTGTACATGGAGTTGGCTGCGTTATCCGTTTGTCGAATGGAGCCGAAGCCCTTGTAGGGTCGCAGCGCGTTAATGTTGACGCCAGGATTCGCCGCCACAACTGCTGTCGTCGGCTGGTTGATGTCGGCCTCGCGCTGCAGATGCAAGCCGCGACGCGCCACGTATCCTACACTCACGAGCGACTTCCAGAACACCTCGCGCTCGTAGGTGACATTCCAACCCCATGATTCAGGCGGCTTAAAGGCTTTGCTCTGCGTCGTGACCACGCGCGTAATGTTGGCTCCACCGCCAGCTCCAGGGTTATCTGCCGAGCCGTTGGCGACACTGGCGTTCGGTTGGAACGGCGGATTCCCGCCGAGGAAGATCGAGTCGCTCACGCCCAAACGGGTCGTGTAACGCCCCGCGCCAGCGCGGAACACGTTCTTTTTGTTCAACTGGTAAGCGATGCCAACGCGGGGCTGGATCTCACCCCACTGAATGTCCGAGTAGTGGT
>Ga0209801_1002441_pt1 | contig 10857 bp, 12 predicted proteins | sample GraSoiAngelo_127_FD_185884 | JGI IMG/M metagenome (GOLD analysis project Ga0209801, IMG submission 185884) | Grasslands soil microbial communities from the Angelo Coastal Reserve, California, USA - 14_0927_09_40cm (SPAdes) (version 2) | ecosystem: Environmental > Terrestrial > Soil > Grasslands ... | reverse complement strand
TCGGTAGAGCCATTGTTCTCTCGCGTTCTTTCAAAAAAGTGATTCACACTATGAAAAAATCAATCATTCTCATTTTTGCGCTTCCGATCATCGGCTTGATGCTGGTGTCTTGCTCAAGCCAACCCGAAACGACTACGACCACAACGCGTCAAACCACTGTCACGTCGATGCCTCCGCTTTTGATGGCAAACACGCATACGCGTCCCCTCTCTGGTCAGCCACAAACAATGGAACCCTTCTGATAGAACTACCGATTATTACGAGCGTAACGCCGCAGCTTTTGCGCGGGACATTTTCAGCCTCGATATAAGTGATCTGTATCGGGAATTCCTCCCGCTTGCTGCCACTGGTGGAAGCCTCGTAGCCACGTTTCGCAATGCTCAGGGCTGAACGCCCGCATAGGTCGGGATCGCCCCGCGCGCGAGGTTCTTGTAAACGATGCCGCCTCTCATGACGAAAGTGACGCGGCGCACCGCAGTGATGTCTTTGAGAGGATCGCCGTCGAGCGCAATGATGTCGGCTTCGTAGCCAGGTGCCATGGAGCCAATACGCTCGCCCATGCGCATCGCTTCGGCGGCGAGCGAGTTCGCGGAAACCAACGCGCTCATCGGATCAACTCCGGCATCGCGCACGCGATCGATGAGCTCCTCGGCGTTGCGACCATGCGCGCCGGCAAGCGCATCCGTGCCGAAGACGACTTTGAGCCCTGGAATCTTGACCGCGCGCCGGACGAGATCGTGGTCGATCGACAAGACGCGCTCCATCGCCGCGAATCCCTCTTCGGTGTAGCCGGGCGTGCCGAGGAAGCGCTCCTTATTAGCGAGGTAATTCTCGATCACGAGTCCCGCTTGCGGATCGAGATACGTGCCGCGCTCGGCCATGAGTTTGAGGTCCTCTTCAGTTGCCATCGTGCCGTGCTCGACTTCAGTGCAACCAGCGATCGTAGCCGCGCGCACGGCATCCTTGTAGGCATGGACCAGCGTGCGCAATCTCTGTTTATTCGCCTCGTCGCAAGCGGCGTTGAGTTGATCTTGTGAGAGCGTCATGCCGCCACCTTGACGTATGGATGCCGAGGCGAAGATTTTGATGAGGTCTGCGCCGGCTTCTTTCTGCTTGCGCACGAAAGTGCGAATCTCATCCGGCGTGCCCGTTTTCTCTCCGCGCCCTTCAAGCGGCTCGACCGCTGTGAGGATGCGCGGACCCGGAAGCGCTCCCTTCGCGATCTCGTCGCGCAGCGGAACGTCCATGGGCGAGCCGACGCTCTGCACTGTCGTAAAACCCGCCATCAACGTCAGCCAGGCATTGGACGCTGCCTGGTACGCGGCGAACTGCGTCGTCTCGTCCGCACCCGCGTTCTTGCCGTTCTCGCCGAAACTCCAGGTGATGTGGACGTGCGAGTCGATCCAGCCGGGCAGGACTGTGAAGCCCCGCAGGTCGTAGTCAACGGGCGAGGCATTCGGATCGAGCGCCACGATCTTCGAGCCTTCGACAACGATGCGCGTGTCGCGTAAGACGTGGCCGCGCCCGTCGAGCAGCATACTCGCGCCGATAACGATGCGCCTCTTTTGTGCCTGGACCGTTGTGGGATTCTTTTGCGCGCTCGCGCAGATGACGAGGGTCGCCAAGAGGCAGAGAATAATACTGGCGCGTCGGATCGCGGGCAAACGCTCAGACAGCCTAGCTGTAGCCCACTTCTCTTCTCGTCGAAGTGCAGCTAGCCACGCAGCGATCATTCACGGTGGTTACGGTTAACCTAGTGTCGTAATCTCAAATCGATCGCGCCATGTCGAGTGCGAATTGTGTCCACTTAGGAAGATTCAAGATAAAATTTTCGATGGCAGCATGTATTAAAATCGTTGACATCTGATCTGTGCGACGAGCGAATCGCACTGACTAACTGAAAAGACGAGGTAGTTCTCGCCACACAGGCGGTATGCCCGTGCTCTGCAGTTTATTGGACGTTATCGAGGCGCCGTGACAGGCACCGCTTTGTGGGAATCTATGTCGTTCCCTATAACAATCGTGTCGCCTTGGAATGGCGGCATTGGCTTGACCGGAAACTGCGGACGCAAAACGCCGAAGCCTTCCGACGCAAGCACGAGGGAAACGAATATAAACACTGCTGCACATTTCATGTTCTTGGCTGATAGCAGAACCAATCGGGCCTTGGCAAGTCAATTTTAACTACAATTTGTGGCTCGCGCACCCGGCATCACTATATAATGGATAAAGGCGGCGGACGAGACGGCCGGTGATTTTCCCGATCAGAAGTCAGAACTCGAATTTGGAATTTCCAATTTCGAGTTAATATCCAACTGCGATGCCACAGTTTGCTTATCGGGCGCGTAACGCACAGGGCGGCCTCGTGGAGGGTGTGCTCGACTGTGCAGATCGTGCGATCGCTATTCGCCAAATCGAATTGCAACAATGCATTCCGATTCGGATTGATGTAGTTGGCGCGGAACCAAAGATCGCCAGTCGAGAAGTCGCAGGGCCCACGCCTGCCAGACAGTCGCTGAAAATTCCGCACGGTCAGTTACTTGTTTTTACCGAGCAGCTCGCCCATTTGCTGCAAGCGGGAATGACGCTCGACGAGGGATTGTCGATTCTGGAAAAACGGTTGAAGCAGCCGCGCGTCCAACAAATGACCCACGCGCTGCATCAAGCATTGATCGACGGTCGAAGTTTTTCGCAGGCGCTAAGCGAATTTCCGCGAATTTTTCCGCCGCTCTACACAAACATGGTTGCAGCTGGCGAGGCGAGCGGCGCGCTGCCGCAAATTCTGGTGCGTTTAGTGAAACATTTGATGCAGGCAAAAGATCTGCGAGATCGCGTCCAGCAAGCACTGATTTACCCGGCATTTCTCGCGCTCGCTGGCGCCATTCTAATTACAGTCTTCATCACGTTCATGGTGCCGCAATTGACTGGCTTTATGTCCGAAACCGGCGGTACGCTGCCATTACCCACTCGCATCCTCGTGCATCTTCATCATGCAATCACAGGCTATTGGTGGATCGGCGCGCTCCTCACTGTTGGCGTGATTATTGGCTTCCGCGCCTTTGTCCGCAGCGATGACGGACGAATCGCTTGGGACCGTTTTCGTCTCGTGATCCCCGGCTACGGACGCATCATCCGGCATCGTTATTATGCGCAATTCTCGCGCACGCTGGGAACACTGATGGAAAATGGAATCCCCCTGCTTCGGTCCCTCGATTTGGTAACGGAAATTGCGGGCAATCGATTCCTCGAACGGAAATTAGTTGAGGTCCGTCGAGCCGTAATCGATGGCGCGACGTTATCCGCCGCATTACAGGAGCAAAGATTATTTCCAGATTTGCTTACCGACATGATGGCGGTAGGAGAACAAACGGGACATTTTGCCGAGACGATGCAAGCGATCGCGGATGTTTATGAACGCGAACTTGACCGTACGGTTGCAGTGATCTCGCAACTGATTCCCCCGGTCATTATCGTGGTAATCGCGGTTCTGGTTGGGTTTGTCGTTTACAGTATTCTTTCAGCGGTATTTGAGATGACACATAGCTTGCAATTCCGGCCGCATTAAAATAACCTCGCCGCCCAGATGTTTCTTCGCGTCGCGGTTTTTGCGGTCTTATTCAGCGCGACTTCTCATGTTTATACACAGGAAGCGTTCAGTGACGCCTTGTCACCTTCGACTGATGCCAAGTCCGGAGAGGCAACACCGGAAAGCGCATGGCTGGATTTGCGTCAAAGCACGCCCCGCAATTCGAGAACCCAAAACGCACCGGTATGGGTGGAGGCAGTTACACTACTGCCGGCACAATCGTCGGGCGACATGACTTCAAAAAGCGTCTTTCGTATCCGCGTAGCGCAGCCGAGCACAAATTATCAGGTTCTCCTTTTCCGCCTATTCTTCGATGACAAACCAGGTCAGCAACCGGAGTTGATCGCGTGGGACGAATCTGGCACTCACGTCTTGCGCTCAGGCGCACTCGGCTCCGGAATTAATCTGCCAAGCTCGGATTCGGTGATGATCCCGATGAATGGTGCTTTGTCCATCGATATCGAAGTTGCGGGAGATGGAAAAACCGTGCGGGCGGCGTATCTCGATTGGATGACGAGCAGCAATGTTGTTCATCCGTTAGGCGCCGAACGCCGTGACGTGATTCCGGAGCCCTTTTCATCGATGCCGCCGTTGCATTCGCCCACTCAGGACGAAGAACACTTCGGAACTATCACGGCAACGCTTGCTTCAGAGACAGTCCCGATCAGCGCAAACATTCAAGAAAGTGCGGCGTTCCAATTTGGAGTTGAGACCCAGCCCCTGGCGGTATTACTCACTTTCGAGCTCGCGAATCCGCGCATTGACGCTCCGCCTCAGATTTATCTTAATGGCCAAGATATTGGGCCAGTTTCTCTGGCATTGCCGGAATTGGCCGACCCAGGTTACCGCGGCGAGATGGAATCGCTGGTTAAGCAAATGCATTTTCAATATACCGGGTGGCTGCGGGCGCAGAAAATTGTGCCGGTCACGGACCTGAGAGTTGGAACAAATGATCTGATTATCGTAAACGGGACTGGCAGCGGACCTTCCGCAATCCGCGCTACGCAGATCCAATTAAAGTATCTTTGGGATAAATCGGATTATCTTCTCCAAACCAGTCACTAGAAAATTCTCAACCTGCCGCTGGCGTAATCAGAGACGAGATGAGAGGTTCCTCCCCCGGCTCGAAAAACAATGAAAGAGAATCAACAGGGTTTTACGCTTCTCGAGATCATGCTTGTGGTTACGATCATCGCTCTCTTGCTTGGCACTGCGATCTACAAACTAGCGGGCAACGTGGAATATTCGCGGCATGTTCGAGTTGCCGCTGACCTCCAAGGAATCAACACTCAGCTTAAGCTTTATGAAAGTATGAACGGTTTTTATCCGACGACCGAACAAGGTTTGCAGGCGCTCGTGGCCCAACCAGATACCGATCCGAGGCCGACGCGCTGGTATCAACTGTATAAGGGACTGCCAAAAGATCCCTGGCAGAATGATTACATTTACCGCAATCCGGGTCTCAAGAATCCTAACGGCTACGACCTGTTTTCCGCGGGACCCGATCGGAAACCAGAGACAACGGACGATGATTGGGGCGGCGACTAAGCCCGATCTACGGGCGATCGCGTTCTATTGTTCTACTTGAGGCGGTTGGAGATTTGGCGTGGGCATGGGCAGTGCCTTTGGATTTCGCTGAATCGTCCCACGCACGTGAGGTCGGGGCGCCTGCCGCGGAACTGAAGGCGCTAAGGGAGAAGGGACGGCGGGCACTGCTGGTACGGCTGCCGTAGGCGAGTTCGGAACAAGAGGCGCATTCGGCGCAGGCTGCGATAAAAGCGCCTGGTTAAAGGTGATCGTCGCAAATTTTCCGTCCTTACTAATTGTCACTTTCGTCGCGCCCACACGATCTGACCATTCAATGCTGGCGATGCTATAGCCATCCACGGGTTCCTTGGTACTAACGTACTTTTTGAAATTCTGATCCGAACTCGAAGCAATGGTAACCATGTCGCCGTCCGGCGAACGCGCGGCATTAGCAACGTAAAGGTCTTTCGCAAAATCGGGTGTCGACGAAGGCAACGCGATCGCGGTGGCAATTGCGAACGGCGAGTGATTCACCATCGCTGAGTAGCGATCGAAGTTGAAACGTGGCGGAAGAACGTCGTCCGCCTGGCCAGTGATCGCGCCGAAAAGGGTGAAGATCGAAATCAGTGTGAACGAGTACTTCTTATGCATCATTTTGCCGGCTGAGCGGGTGCAAACCATCGCGCGATCTTAAACTTGCCCACCATCATCGTAGGATCGCTGCCATCGATTGCTAGATTGACATTTTCAAATACCACAAAGGCGTCCGGTTGTTGCACGTCGTAAAGAAAATGAACCAGCGGCGGCCACGGGCTTTTAGTTTCAATTGAAGCGAAAACCGTTTGATGATTGGGCGTCGTTTCGCCTGAACCAATCGCGGGGTTCTGGATCAAAACATTGTTTTTAGCGGCGCCTTGTTTCAACTGATCGAGTAGAACGGAGGCTTCGGCAGGATTTTTTAGCGTTGGTTGATGCTGCCGGATCCATTGATCGCGTTTTATCCAGAGATCCTGCTCTTTTACGTAAATGGCCTGCTCTGCCCGAGCCGTTTTGCGTGCGGCCAGCTCAGTGCGTGCGCGACCCAGCGCGCTAAAGAGCCAGCTCAAGATCACGAGGTTGAGCAACACGATTGCGGTGCCGCCGACGATCCACGCAAGCACACGCTCGCGTGGATTCATTCGCTTATACCAAGCCGGAATCATCGCGGTCTTCCCTCTAATCGAAACTGTGCGTGATCGTTCGCCAAAATACGGGGAGCAGCCATCTCGAATTGAAAGATTCGCAGCTCCGGACTTTTCTTTACCTTATCGATGAATTGATAAGCGAGCCCGGCTGTATTGGCTTCTCCATCTACTGACATTTGGCGTGCAGATTGGTTATAGGCAGTAATGCGCACATCGGACGACGGCAAACTTTCGAATAGATGCAGTAAGATTTCGACTGGGTAATAACGGGAATCAACCGCTGGTGCGAGCGCCTTCCAGTTCGCTTCCGCCGTTCGGACAAACTCCGTTTGAGGCGCATCGTGGGCGATACGCCCGTCAAGCCGTCCAATTTCCAGACGCACATAAGCGAGATATGCCAGCAAGACCAAGAGAAATCCCGCGTAAGCGCCCCCTGCCCACATGAGTCGCTTCCGCCATTCGACTTGTTTGGCTATTTGTGAGCGGCGATAACGCCAGCTCTCCGGCAACAGGTTTAGTTTCACCGAGGCCGGCGGCAGCTCAATACCAACTATTTCCGTCGGGCTCGCAAGAATTCCTTCTACCGTGTCACGCAGTTGGTAGCAGGTCTCGTCCAGCAACACATTCGGAAACGACGCGTTAATGCCTTGCAGCTCAGCGCTCAGTCTCAACTGCGGCAATTCCAGTTGTAATTCTTCCCCATTCGCGCTTTCAAAAGTTCGGGTAAAGCTAAGCTTGCCGTTCTCAGTTACGGCCGAAACAAGCGTCTCGCCTTCTGGATAAATAAGAAGAGCATTTCCTTGCGGCGCATAAGTGCTCGCACGTTGCGCAGCGTATACCGTCACTTGCCGCGGGATATAACCGCGCTCCAGCAGCGGCGCTGCGATCTCGGCAAGCTGTTCGTTTCTAATCGCGACGGCAGATACCACGCTTCCGCTCTCGGTTTGCTCGATAACCTCAAAATCAGTTGTCACTTCGTCAGCCGAGAACGGCAGCGCCTTCTCAATCTGGATTCGAATCATTTCTGGAAACTCCGCCGGATCGACGGTGGGCAACCGAAATCGTTGGGCAAGCACAGCGGCAACCGGCAGGCCAAGCACGAAATCGTCGGTCGCCCTTAGCAGCGGTACGGCCTCATCCAAACTCTGAAGCTCGCGTACGTCCCAAGAACCGTTTCGCTCCCCTGAGCGCAAAAATTTCCAGCCGTGCGCGGTCGGAATTATAAAGACAGATGTCGACGCAGTCTCGATGTCAAAGCTCCTTCCAGGCGATCACTTGAGGAACATTGGCCGTTTTGCGCACCACCATCTGCACAGCCCGCGTGCTGTCACCTGATTTTCCCACGCTCATGATACGGTATACTTGGTCGTTGAACCCAATCAATCCGCCAAGCTGCTGGAACTGTTCCGGTGAAAAGCCCAGTGCATATTGAATGTCAGTCAAGTCCTTGAATGGCGTATCATCGGCAGTTCCATCGACTCCGTCCGGCCCGCGACGCAATTGTAAAAACCGATCTACCAAATCATCTTTCATCCCGGGCAGAGCGCGCAACACATCACGCGAGGCCCAGGCGAGATCGATCGGGCCGGAACTGTTGATCGTAAAATCATCGTCCCAACCCAGCCTGGAAGTGAATTCACGCCAGCCAACAATTTTCCCAAGTTCATCCACCGAGGTCAGCGGCGCATGCGCCGGATGATAATCGGCTGTTTCCGGCGGCGCATTTAAACGATGAAGTCCGGTGTTTGGTTCCACCCAATCGAGCAGAGCATCCATCATCCGGTCACGCTCGTTGAGATCGATTCCGTTGTGCTCAAGATATCTTCGTAGAATTTCGACGCGAATCGGATCTTCGCCAGCGGTCAGCCAGTTTAAGTTCAAGCGGCCACCTTCGCCGGTAACGCGGACTTCATAACCTTCCCGGTGACCGACTTTTCGATGCAGGTTTGGCGAGCTGGGCCTCACGCTTGGATGCAAGGCAACTTCCGCGCCAGACGCCGCCATCGCCTCCGCTGCGAGAACGCGGTTTGCATTACCGGAAAGCGTGAGCCGGGAATCAATGTCGAGAGCCCAGGAAATTACCATCGCACTTAGTAAAAACAGTGCCCAAAGCGACAACATGAGTGCTGCCCCACGCGATCGGATGTCTATCGATGTCTTCACAATTTCGTCCTGAGCGGAATTGGATGGTTCAGCATAGTCAAAATGGGGTCCGCTTTAACGGAATGATCGCTTCCCAAGGCACCGCGGCATCAGTGCGTCCCACGGTTACTTTCACAAGCGGTGGAAGCCGGAGGGCGTTTGTCCATTGGTCTACCCAACTGTTTAACTGAGGATCGAAGTAATGGATCTGAAGGCTGCTAACGTTCTTGATCAAAGGCACCCAAGTCTCAGGACCAATAGCAGAATCATCCTGTGGCTTTCGCAAAAAACCCAGATCGAGCCGATCGCTCTTGCTGCTTTCAGTCTGCAGCCGCATTTGAACTGTAAATTTACCCGGCGCATAGCGCGTTAGTAAGCCGGGTCCGGCGCTGCAGCTCCACTTGATTTCATCGCGCTGGCGATCGCTTAATTTAAACGGCTCGCCTGTCATCGCACCCTGCCGTACTGGCAAGCTTTGCCATTGCGCCTGCAAGAGATCGCGCAAACCGTTATACCGTGCGTCGGCCACGCTCGCGTCGGAGGAAGCGCGCAGCGCGGTGAGATTCGATTGCACGAAGCGATAGATCGCTAGCGACATCATGGCAAGAATCGCTACCGCCAGCGTGATCTCCAGCAACGTGAAGCCGTCGCTGCGAGCGGCCCATTTGCTCGGACATAATATCGCTTTCTGCTTAGCGCGGCCGATAAACATAAAAACTAATTTGTTTTGACTGCCTAGTTCCACCCCGCATCCATTGTGCAGTTAAAGTCACGAGATTGATCCCGCTTAGCTGAACATTGCCGGGTTCGGTCAAACCAGCCGGCACATTTTTCTGAATCAATTTCACGATCCCATAACCAGTATCGATTTTAAGTTCCTTTGCAGCGTCAGGAAAACCCGGCCCGGCCTGAACTTCCGCCATACGATTGGACAATATTTGGCGCACACGCTCTTCTTCCGCGTTCAAGGTGCTGGCGTTCAAACAATTTTCCACTGCGCGGCCCAGCGCCAGCACACCTACCGCGAAAATCGTGACCCCGATAAGGACCTCATAAAGCGCAAAGGCGCTGCCCGAATTTCGAATTTGCAGAGATCTATCTTGCGGCATAATTCGTAAGTTCAGGCCGCGCCGTCAACGGCGAATAATCTGCCTTCCACGAACCAGCCGGTCCATCGAATTGAACAGTCGCTGGTTCGCATGTCCCCGACGGCCAAAAAATCCATTCTGCTGCCGGATTCTTCGTCAATGCTGCCGACAGCGCTAGCTTCAAGATATCTCCGCGATCCAGGTGAAGTTCCGCCGCCGGTTTGATCTCTTCGCCTTTTGCAAATGTTTCCGGGCGCAAAAAAACACGATCCTTATCCCAAGCAATCAGGTAGGAACGACGCTCCGCAACGCTTCGCTCTTGTGCCTGGCGCACAAGATTGTTGAAGCTATCTAGTGAGTGCCGGAGTCGCCTATCCGCCAGCACGCCATTCAAACTCGGCACCGCCAGCAGAAGGAGCAACATCAATATGAAAACAGCGAGGACAATCTCGACCAGGGTGAACGCCCGCCAATGTGGCATTGGCGAAGTTACCTGATGCGCAATAAATCACAAGATAGATAGGGTGGTACAGGCATCTCGCCTGTAACTCTGTTCTCGTATCGACGCGAACGTGAAGGCCCCGAGAAGGCAAATGCGTCTGTCAGTTGCAAGCCGCACGAGCATGAACGGCGGTGAATGCGATAGTCTGTGTCCACCAACCTGGATCGGCGCAATACCCAAGGAACGTGTCAATTAGCGCCTCATTGAGCCTGCCGGAACTTACTAAATCGTTGCGAAGCTCGACTATGGTCTGCGTCCAGTAGTCGGCCCACGGAGAGCTACCATTGTAGATCGCGGTCTCAGCAGCGCCACCGATTTGCTCGAGACCCAAAGCCGCAAGCCGCGGTGCCAGCGTTCTACCGATGTGATAATCGATCCCGCGTTCCCGCGACCATGCGAGCCAGCCGTCCCAGAACGCTCGCACTTCTGGCGGCTCCGCGATAGTGATCGGTAAGAAATCCGGCTCGATCAGCACGATCGCGCCACCCGGTCGCAAGCTGGCGACGAGATTTACAATTGCCGCTTCAGCATCGGCGACGTGATGGAGTAATGCGCGCGCCGTTACAAGGTCAAAGCTGGCAGGCTCGATCGGACCAGCTACGATATTGCCCTGTCGCAGCTGCAACCCTTGAGCGCGCACGTTGATCAGCGACAGATCGAGGTCACACGCAACCGCCTCACCGGGGGCCACGCGCGCGGCGAGCCATGCCGAGATTGAACCATTGCCACAGCCGACTTCAAGAGTCCGGGAACCCGGCCTGATATTAAGAGACTCAATGTACCGACGGTGCATCGGATCGAGTAAATTGCGACATCAACGCCAACCGC
>Ga0209801_1002431_pt1 | contig 10878 bp, 11 predicted proteins | sample GraSoiAngelo_127_FD_185884 | JGI IMG/M metagenome (GOLD analysis project Ga0209801, IMG submission 185884) | Grasslands soil microbial communities from the Angelo Coastal Reserve, California, USA - 14_0927_09_40cm (SPAdes) (version 2) | ecosystem: Environmental > Terrestrial > Soil > Grasslands ... | reverse complement strand
ATGCTCGTCGTTCGCGGTGTTAATCAATTGGACATTCACGCGCACCCGATTGCCAATGCGGCGAACGCTGCCTTCCAGAATGGTAGCGACCCCTAATGCCTTTCCGATTTCACGAACATTGGACCCTTTCCCTCGATAGGGCATCACCGACGTGCGGGAGATCACCTTGAGGTCGCCGATCTTCGACAAATTGGTGAGCACATCGTCCTGGATGCCATCGGCGAAGTAGGCGTTTTCCTTTTCGTCGCTTAGATTTTCAAACGGCAATACTGCAATCGATTTGTCGATCTTGCGGGCAATCGCGCGCGGAAGGACAAAGAATCCCACGCCGGCTGAAATGGCTACGCCAGCAGCAATCAACATGGCAATGTTGCGCCGAACTTGTTTGGGCGACGCAACTGTCGGCGTCGTTTTGATCCCCTGAGGCGTCACGTCGAACACCCAACCAAGAACGAGTGCCACCGGAAAACCGACCAGCATCACCGCGATCACCGCGCGGATTACGGAGTTCGGAATGTCGAAAACCGGAAGGACTTGAGCAAGACCTTGCGACAGTGCCCAGCTTGCAACCACGTAGGCGATGGCCACGCGGTAAACTTTTCGCCGCTTCACTTCCTCGAAGAAGCCGCTCATGGCTACAGATTTCGGTTGGTCTGGATTATAGCTCAAAGGCAAACGTTTAGACAGAAAGACTTAGCTCCTCGTTCACTTCACGCCCGTCGCGAAGACGGTTTGAAAATGCGGGCTTTGCTTTTCCCGAGAAACAACGCGGACCTCAATGTCTCGGAAACCGCCCTTTTCCATGAACTGATGCAACTGCACTTCGCTGAATCCGAGCCAGTGATCTGCATACAATTCGCGAGCGCGTTCGAACCGGTGGCTCAAAAGATCGAGAATCACCAGTCGGCCGCCACGTTTCAAAATCCGCCGGGCCGCGGCGATGGCTCGCTCGGGATGAATAGCATGATGCAAAGCCTGACTCAGGATCGCAAGGTCGACACTGTTTTTCGCGATCGGCGGATCTTCAATATCGCCAAGCCGGTACTCGAGATTCTTGAATCCGTGTTTCTTCGCCAGTTGCGCGCCGAAGTCGACCATTTTGGACGAATTATCGATGGCGATCACTTTGCGCGCATTTTTTGCCAGCAGCTGCGAAAGTGTCCCTTCGCCCGCTCCGAGGTCAGCCACAGTCAGCGGCGGTAGAAGAGTAATGAGCGTATGTGCCAGCGCCTTCCATGAGCGGCCCGGCACATAACTTCGCCCAAACTTCCCAGCGAGCTCGTCGAAGTACTTCCGCGCTTTGTCCTGTCGCTTGTGCAAAACAAGCTTGAGACTGGTCCGATCGCGCGACGTTTCCGGCAATTCGCGCGCCAGCAGCCGCGTTATCTCTGCCACGCGCTCTCGCTGTAAATTTCGTCCCTGATGGTCCGCGCCATAATAGACATTTTTCCCGACTCGGCGATCGGACACCACGCCCGCGCGTTTCAACTGCGCAAGATGACTGGAGATCCGTGACTGGCCCATGCCCAGAATCTGCTGGAGCTCTGCTACCGAAAGCTCTTCCTGTTCGAGAAGAAGCATGAGACGCAGTCGCGTGGGATCGGCCAACAGCCGCAACAAATTAATGGTTGACGCCATGATATCAGCCTACGATATATCGACGCATCATGATTGGTCAATATGTCTTGCGACAGCGTGAAAGCGTTACACCGTTGAAGCGTTGAATCGTTCGACTGACCGGGAATTGTAAACCGCTTTAACGCTTCAACCCTTCAACGCTTTAACGCTCTTCAAGCCATGTCTCGCCGCTACATTTTTTCCTCCGAGGCCGTCACCGAAGGCCATCCCGACAAAGTTTGCGACACCATCAGCGATTACGTCCTCGACGCTTGTCTTGAACAGGACCCGCTGAGTCGCGTGGCTTGCGAGACCCTTGCCAAGGGCAATCTCGTGGTGATCGCCGGGGAGATAACCAGCAATGCGAAGTTTGACTTTGAGGCGCGCGTGCGCACGGCCATCCGCGACATCGGATATGTCAACGGCGATTGCATTTTTCACGCCGACACCTGCCGGGTGATGTGTGAAATGAGCGAGCAATCCCGCGATATCAAACAGGGAGTCGATCAGGCTCCGGCCGAAGGAAAGGGTACTGCGGAACAAGGCGCTGGCGATCAAGGGTTGATGTTCGGTTTTGCCTGCAATGAAACCCCGGAGCTGATGCCTGCGCCGATTTCTTTCGCGCATAAACTCGGACGCGAGCTGACGCGCCTACGAAAATCTGGCGAAATCCCGTGGCTTCGTCCCGACGCCAAAACGCAAGTCTCAATCGAATACGATGGCTATAAACCGGTGCGCGCCACGACGGTGGTCGTCTCCTCGCAGCATACCCAGGATGTGAAGCAAAAAGAAGTGCGCGAAACACTCACTGAACTTCTCATCAAAAAAGTGATGCCGGCGGAATGGTTGGATGAGAAGACAACCTATTTAATCAATCCAACAGGTCGGTTTGTAATCGGCGGCCCCGAGGGCGACGCAGGTATAACTGGCCGCAAGATCATCTGCGATACGTACGGTGGAATGGGCCGGCACGGCGGCGGTGCGTTCTCGGGAAAAGATCCGAGCAAGGTTGATCGCAGCGCAGCCTATATGGGACGCTGGATCGCAAAGAATGTAGTCGCAGCCGGCTTGGCAGACCGATGCGAAGTCCAGTTCGCGTACGCCATCGGTCACCCCGAACCGGTGAGCGTAAGTGTCGATACCTTCTGCACGGGCAAAGTGGACGAGGAAAAATTGGAGTGCGCCATCTGTGAAGTTTTCAACTTCAAGCCGGCTGAAATTATTAAGCAGCTGAACCTGCTTCGGCCGATTTATCGCAAGACAACCAATTACGGCCATTTCGGACGCGTGGACGATCTCGACGCCCTCACATGGGAAAGGACCGACAAGGCCGAAGCGTTGAAACAAGCTGTCAGGTAGAAAACCGAATACTTTTATGAGTACGACAATCACTGAATCGAAGACAAAGCAGGACTACAAAGTCGCGGATATCTCGCTGGCGGATTTTGGAAGAAAAGAAATTTCCATTGCCGAAAAGGAAATGCCGGGGCTGATGGCAATCCGGGAGAAATATGCGCCGCACAAACCGCTCGCAGGCGTGCGCATCACTGGATCGTTGCACATGACGATTCAGACCGCGGTGCTCATTGAGACACTGGTCGATCTTGGCGCAAGCGTGCGCTGGGCAAGCTGCAATATTTTCTCGACGCAAGATCACGCTGCCGCAGCCATCGCCAAACGTGGTATCTCCGTGTTCGCTTGGAAAGGCGAATCGCTTGAAGATTACTGGTGGTGCACTTATCGCGCGATTTCGCATCCAGACGGCAAAGGGCCGCAACTTGTAGTCGATGACGGCGGAGACGCAACGTTGCTCATTCACAAAGGCTACGAGCTCGAGGAAGGCAGCGATTGGGCAAAAGCCAAATCGGCGAACAAGGAAGAACAGGTCATCAAAGATTTGCTGCTCGAAATTCATCGTGAGAATCCCTATCGCTGGCACGAGATCGTCAAGGATTGGCGCGGCGTTTCGGAGGAAACCACAACAGGCGTGCATCGTCTTTACAAAATGCATCAAGAAAACCGGCTGCTGGTTCCGGCGATCAACGTCAACGATTCGGTCACAAAATCGAAGTTCGACAATCTTTACGGCTGCCGCCATTCACTGGTCGATGGATTGAATCGGGCACTGGATGTGATGCTTTCCGGAAAGGTGACCGTCATTTGTGGTTACGGCGACGTCGGTAAAGGCTGCGCGCAATCGTTGCGCGGACAGGGCGCGCGCGTTGTCATTAGCGAGATCGATCCGATCAACGCGCTCCAGGCGGCGATGGAAGGCTACGAAGTCACGACCGTCGAAGACACGCTGGGTCGCGGTGATATTTACATCACCGCCAGCGGCAACATCGACGTCATCACGCTCGATCATATGCAGCGGATGAAAGACCAGGCGATCGTCGCAAACATCGGCCATTTCGATAACGAGATTCAGGTCGATGCGCTCAACGCAGCCAAAGGCGTGAAGAAAACCAACATCAAACCGCAGGTGGACAAGTACACGTTTCCGGATGGTCACGAGATTTTCCTGCTCGCCGAAGGCCGCTTGGTAAATCTCGGTTGCGCCACCGGTCACCCGAGCTTCGTCATGTCCAACTCATTTTCCAACCAGGTCCTCGCGCAGTTGGATCTGTGGAAAAATCGAGAAAATTACAAAGTCGGCGTTTACGTGTTGCCGAAGAAACTCGATGAAGAAGTCGCCCGCCTGCACCTTCAAAAAATCGGCGTCAAACTGACGAAGCTCTCTAAAAAACAATCCGATTATCTCGGAGTCCCGATCGACGGCCCGTTCAAATCAGAGCATTATCGCTACTGAAACGTGACGCAGGCAATCCTGCCTGCGTAGGCGGCGGCACGCGACACGATTGTCCGGGTCACTCATCAATGCGCCTCTGGCGGCGTGATCATTGATTCAGTCACGTGCAAACGAGTTACTCTTAACTCCCCAATTTCGAGCCGTTTGATTTTCGCGCGGCCGATTATCAGGCGGCCAATCGCAACCAGCCCAAGCGTCACCGCGCCGACTGCGATCGCGCCGGCGGCGAACGCACCGACCGATTGCGCGCCAATGGCCAGTGCGCGAATTGCAACTGGGCCGAACCTTCCTCCGGTTTCCTCAATGTCGTTTGATTTCATCTCGCTAACTCCGCACTCGTGGCTTCAACGTAGCTGCAGTTTGATTGTCCGCCACGTCGCCATTTTCCCGAAATATGGACGCGCCGGTTTTTCTTCGCCGCATCGGTGAGGATTTCCGTTTCCCGCCTCGGTGCCGCCAGCCAGACCGTTGATCCTGCACCGTGAAAATCGAACATGATTTGCGGCGTGCACGGCTCGCCGGCATACAGCGTAACCCGCCCGACTTGATCGAAACGCGAACCGAACGCCGCCGCCTTGACCTGCACCGCCGGTTTCTTTACCTGGGCGCAACCTGCTATTCCGGCCAGAGCGGCCCCTGCGATAAACGAATATAATAAGAACTTTTTCATACCGAAGAAATCAGAACTGCTCGCGAAGCACTTCAGAAAATCCATCTATTCACGCTCCTCCGCGTGAAAGCGATGCAGCAGGCGATGAACAAAGGGCGCCAGCAGCACCGATACGATGCCAACGAACGCGAGACCTGAAAACAGAGCGTAAAACGAAGCGAAAAGTTTCGCGGCGTTGTTAGGCAACGGATCGACAGGACCCATTCCTCCGATAATCATCGACGCATTCAGGAGCGAATCGATCCAGCTCAAGTGAGCGATGAAATGATAGCCGAGAATGCCGCTTCCAAGTCCGAACACTAAAACTCCAAGCGCCACCAGTCCGTGCCGCCCAACGCGCTTCAAAAATTCGAGCCGGCTGAGAAGAGGCTGCTTTCGATGCTCGTACATTGCGCGGCAGATTTCGGTAGAGTTTAACGTCGGATATCGACCATGGCGATTTTCCGCGCAAGATAAGCTGAAAAGTATCCCGCGTAACGCTTCTGCAATTCCGGGCGCTGCCAATCTTTGCCGGTAAGAATTTTTCTGCAATTGGGCGCGCCGCATTGGCATTCCACGGAATAATCATCGTCATCAGTCATCGCCCAATCATGCGTGAGCTCTTCGCCGGCGCGGACGTTGCGCATGGCTACGAAGGTGATCTCGCCGCGCACGCCAAGATTTGCATTGCATGAGTGATTTGAATACAACATCGACAACTCCCGCTCTTCGTCAGTTACAGGCGCGATGAACAAATCGTCGTCGATCTGAATTTCCACCGGCCCTAGGCGAGGTGTGATTTGTTCGCGCAAAGTTTTCCGGTCAACAATGTGGCCGCCTTTCACAGCAACGATTTCGTCTTTTGCAATGTCAGCCGTGGCGAATAAACCGCGCCCATGGATCTCACTCTCGCGCACTTCCGTTTTCGGCGAACGATAAGAAAGAGGCATCATGATTTGCCGATAGATTATTTGTAGAGGCGCTTGTGCCAAGCGCCTCCATTTGCTTGGGCGGTTGACACAACCGCAGCTACAACGTTGCGTTCATGCTCCGCTCGCAATGAAACCTCGCCCAGCCGCCATCGCCTTCATCTTCGTCACCGTCATGCTCGACATGCTGGCGCTGGGGTTGATCGCACCAGTCTTGCCGAAGCTCATCCTCAACTTTCTCAGCGGCAACGCAGCCAGCGCAGCAACGTGGATCGGGGTTTTCGGCACCGTCTTTGCGGCGATGCAATTTTTCTTTTCGCCGGTACTGGGCGTTTTGTCTGATAAATTTGGCCGGCGCCCGGTCATCCTTTTATCGAATCTCGGTCTCGGCCTCGATTACATCGTCATGGCGCTTTCGCCTACGATTGGATGGCTCTTTCTCGGTCGAATCATTTCCGGAATCACTGCGTCGAGTGTTCCAACCGCCATGGCTTACATCGCTGATGTCGTTCCGAAAGAAAAACGTGCGGGCGCTTTCGGCATGATCGGCGTCGCGTTCGGTCTCGGCTTTATTCTCGGTCCCGGGATTGGCGGCCCTCTCGGAGACATCAGTCCGCGTTTGCCATTCTGGGTCGCCGCCGGATTTAGCCTGGCGAACTGGCTTTACGGTTACATTTTCGTGCCGGAATCGCTGCGGGCAGAGCACCGGCAAGAATTTACGTTACGCCGGGCGAATCCCATTGGCTCACTAGTATTGCTTCGGTCCCATCCGGAATTGTGGAAACTCGCGACGCTCCAGTTTCTTGCCTATATCTCGCACGAAGTCTTCGTGATTTGGGCGCTCTACGCGATCTATCGTTTCGGGTGGAGCCAAAGCATGATCGGCATTTCGCTAGCAATCGTGGGCATTTTCACAGCGGCGATTTCCGGGGGGCTCACGGGGCGAATCGTGGCGTGGCTCGGTGAGAAGCGGACGCTTTGCATCGGTCAATTTTTTGGCGCGCTCGGGATGGTGATCGCGGGCCTCGCCAGAACCGGCGCTGGTTACATGGCCTCAATCCCAGTAATTTCGATGTGGAACATTTCTTTCCCGGCAGCCCAGGGAATGATGACTCACCGCGTGAGCGAGCGCGAGCAGGGCGAATTGCAGGGCGCGATCCAAAGTCTCCGCTCCATCGCGTTCGTCATTGGGCCGTTCCTCTTCTCGGGAATTTTCGCTTGGTTCATTAACCCGAAGCATTCGCTTTATATTCCCGGTGCGCCGTATTATCTGGCGGCGGTATTGTTGTTCACGGCGATGCTACTCGCGACGCGAGTCGAGCAACCGCAGTTTGATCAGCCTGGCGAGAAACCAATTGAACCAATCCCGCAGGCGCGGGACGTACCGCCGGGAGGAATTGCTTCGGGTGCAGTTGCGCCGGTTGTCGATCCGGCGGAAGAAAACGTTTGAGATTCTCCGCGCGTGAGCGATTGAAGTTCGCGATGAAAGCGGTCACGCGATGCGCGGTCGTCTTGATTGCGATCTGTTCCTGGCTTGCGATCTCGAATCATTGCGCATTCGCTGCGGTGGCGACGAAGACCGATTCGGTGCAAACCGAGTGCCCGTTCCATTCCACACCGGCAAAGCAAAAGCAGGAGCCCTCGCAGTTACAATGCTGCAAAATTCTACGCGCAGTTGTTTTCGCCCAAACGAAAAGTTGGGCGCGCGATGACGCCAAGTTTTTCGACGTCGATCTTTGCGTTGAAGAGTTCGCGCTCGTTGCGCTTTTGCCCAAGGCGCAGGCATCGTCGTCTCTCGACACTGGGCCGCCCGGCGCACATTCATTTGCTGAGCTGATCTTGCAGCGGAGCCTTTTTGCTCACGCTCCGCCGTTTCGCGCGTAGAACGCGAACATCTGCGTTCTGTTTGTAGGGCAACCGCTCCGGTTGCCGTTCTATCCATCTGGCAGGCGAGGCGCCTGCCCTACAACCAGAAAATGCGAAAAGAAATAGTAATTCTAATCGCGAGCGCGATGACGTTCATCGCGATTACAAAGGTAGGGGCGATTGACCCCAATCGCCCACATGGCAAGCACGAGCACGATTACCAGCACGAGCACGAGAAAAGCAAGAGACAGAAATACACGTGCTCGATGCATCCCGAAGTCATAAGCGATCATCCCGGCAATTGTCCGAAATGCGGCATGAAACTCGTACCGCTGAAACAAGAGAAACGTCGAACGCCCAACGCCGAACGCCCAACGCCCAAGGTAGGGGCGATTGACCCCAATCGCCCAGGCCACGAGCACGAGCACAAAAAAATGCACATGGAAATGCATTCCTCCATCGATATTGCCGATCCCATGAATCGCGAGGGCTCAGGCACAAGCTGGCTCCCGGACTCGAGCCCGATGTATGGCCGCATGTTCATGTTCGATGAAAACATGCTGATGTTGCACGGCGCAATTTTCCCGCGTTACACGAATGTGAGCACGCGCCGTGGCGATGACCGCATCGATGCGCCGAACTGGATCATGGCGATGTATTCGCATCCTCTCGGCGACACCGCACAGTTCGGCACGCGTTTGATGATGAGCCTCGATCCACTCACCGAAGGCGGCCGCGGTTATCCGCTGCTCTTTCAAAGCGGCGAATCGTGGCACGACCAGCCTTTGCACGATCGGCAACATCCGCACGATCTCTTCGATGAACTCTCAATGAGTTTCTCGTCCCGCATCGCGGGATTCGATCACGATCTGAGCGCGTATTTCTATTTTGGTTATCCGGGTGAACCGGCGCTCGGTCCGCCCACATTCATGCATCGGCCGTCAGCAATGGATGATCCCGACGCGCCGCTTGGTCACCACTGGCAGGATTCAACGCACGTGACGTTCGGAGTCGCCACAGCTGGCGTCGCTTGGAACAACATAAAGATCGAAGGCAGCATTTTCACAGGGCGCGAGCCGGACGAAGACCGTTATGATTTTGATCGACCTCGCTTCGATTCATTCAGCGGCCGTATTTCATGGAACCCGACGCAAAATCTGGCGCTGCAAGTTTCGCACGGTTACATCAAAAGCCCGGAGGCGCTCGAGCCCGACCTGAAACGGCATCGAACGACCGCATCCGTCATTTACAACCTGCCGCTTGGGCACGATAGCAACTGGTCGAACACATTCGTCTGGGGCCAGAACCACGATACCGGCGAAGGCAAAACACAATCGTTCCTGATCGAATCAGATTACCAGCGCGGACGCGACACCGTGTATCTCCGCTGGGAACGCGTGGAAAAATCCGGGCACGAATTAGTCCTCGATCCTCCTGATGAATCGCGCATCTTTCCAGTGAGCGGTTACACGATCGGCTACGTCCGCGATTTATCGCACGGCAACGGGCTCGATGTCGGGCTCGGCACGCAATTTACCATCAACGATCGGCCGGACCGTCTCGATCGGTATTACGGAGACGATCTCGGCTACGCATTCCAATTTTTCCTGCGCATCCGCCCGTCCCTGCATGGTCATAGCGCGCGAGAACACTACGAGCACGTCGCCGGAGCGGAAAAATAAGCGGTGAATTCACGTCGGAGAGTGGGGTCAGTGTCCTAATTTGAATTAAGATTTGGGCAAATCCGCCAAACCTGTACATAAAGAACCGCACCGCGGGATCGAACCGCAGTGCGGCTCTTTACTTTACTAGCTTGTCCCGGGCCTGGACGATAAAATCGCCGGAATCTATCCCATCACCGCCCTGGCCAGCGGTTCGGGTCTGGCGGGGTACCGCCTTTAGCATCTTTTGCTGGCTTAAGGTCCGGGAGTTTGATCTCTTTTTTCTCTTTCTTTTTCTTGGTCTTGTCTTGCATGTTACCTTTCATTTGTTTGTTGTTTGTTGTGGGAGTGATGCCCAATAGCGATTGAAATTCACTGATTGCTGATGACAACTTGCCGCGCAGGATTGCTCATTTCGACCTGAGCGCTCACCTTTTGAATCAGCACCCTTTGCTCTTTTAACTCGTTCCTAAGGGTATCAATTTCCTTTTGCTGTTCCTGAACTGTGCGGTGCTCTTTGAGAAACTCGTTGAGCAACATCGCGTTGATCTGTTCGTAGCGTACTGCGTATGGTTTGCCTTCTTTGTCACGTACCACAAGGTCGGGATCCACTTTTTCTACTTCCTCAGCAATGAGTCCAAACTCCGCGATGCCCTTGGGATCAATCTCTTTGTTGTAGCGAAAACTCACCGGCCTGAGTGCCAGAATAGCTTCGCTCGCTTTTCCCATCGGTTTAATTTCACCCTTGAAACGCGCCGAGGAGGTCATCGTACCCAGCTTGCCGTTGAAATCTACGAAGACCGCAGCGCCTCCGGAGGCTGTCGCTCCACTGATTCCGGCGATATAGGTGGCGGTTTGGAAATTGGTGCCGATGCGGATGGTACCAGACTCGCCACCGCTGCCGGGCGAACCGATATCAATATTGTTATCGCCTGTGGTTAGAGCGCTGCCAGCACTCTCCCCTAAGGCGATGTTGTTGCTACCACTTGTATTGAATATAAGCGCATCCGCGCCAACGGCGGTGTTTGCAACGCCATCAGTGTTACCGTTGAGCGCCGCAGCGCCAACGCCCGTATTGAAGGACGCTACGTTGTTTCCGGTGACGTCATTATTCGCGAGCGCGAGATCACCAATGGCAGTGTTTCCAGAGGCGTGAATATTTTCGGCAAGCGCCGCATGGCCAAAAGCGTTGTTGTCGGATCCGTCAATGTTGTTACGAAGCGCACGGACGCCGACTGCGTTGTTATACGAGCCGCTGTCGTTATGCAGGAGCGCGTCGGTTCCATTGGCCGTGTTCCAAAAGCCGGTGGTGTTGGAAGAGAGCGCCGAGAACCCGACGGCGGTGTT
>Ga0209801_1002430_pt1 | contig 10879 bp, 9 predicted proteins | sample GraSoiAngelo_127_FD_185884 | JGI IMG/M metagenome (GOLD analysis project Ga0209801, IMG submission 185884) | Grasslands soil microbial communities from the Angelo Coastal Reserve, California, USA - 14_0927_09_40cm (SPAdes) (version 2) | ecosystem: Environmental > Terrestrial > Soil > Grasslands ... | reverse complement strand
CCAAGCGTCTCGCCGTGGTCGCGGGCACGTTTCGCTGGGACGACATCGGCTCGTGGGACGCCCTGCTACGCATCCGCAAGCCCGACGCGCGCGGCAACGTCGTGGTCGGGAACGTCACCCTGGCCGACGACGTCCGCCGCTCGGTCGTCTGGTCCGACAGCGAGCATCTCGCCGTGATCGGCCTGGAGGACATGGTGGTGGTGCGGGCCAACGGCCACACCCTCGTCATGCCGACGGGGCGAGCCGAGCGGCTCAAGCAGCTCGTGCAGCACCTGTGACCCACGCGCTCTATCTGCTCGATCCCGAGGCCGGTGCGGCGTGGGCGCCGTTCCTGGGCGCGCGTCCGCTGTGTGAGCTGCGCGCCGGCGCTCACCTCATCCGCGAGCGGTGGGAGGCGTTTGTGGGCGCGGAGGCCGCGGGAATCTTTGCGCTCCCCCACCTCGTGGGCTTCACCGAGCCGGGCGTGCCGGCCGTGACGCCGCGGCGTCCCGTGACGGGACCTGCCGTGATCGGGTCCTCGACCTTCGCTCCCCGCGGCCTCGCGCCCGCGCTCCCCGACGGCGCATTCCGACTCACGTGCGGGGGCATCACGGTGGGCTGGGGCGTGGAGACAGGAGCGACCTGGGACCGGCCCCAGCCGCACGCGCGGACGATCGAGGTGGCGGGCGCCGTGCTGCACGGCGTGTACGACCTGGTCGCCACGCTCGAGCGGCTGCTCCACGCCGACGTGCACGCCCTGCTCAGCGACGCCGACCCGATCCCCGCGGGGAGCATCGTGCTGGGCGACCCCGCGGCCATCGCGCTGCACGACGCGGTGGTCGAGCCGGGTGTGGTGTTCGACGTGCGCGGCGGTCCCGTGGTCCTCGAGAGCGGGGCCGAGGTCCGCTCGGGTACGCGACTCGAAGGCCCGCTGTGGGTGGGCGCCAACACGCACGTGCTGGGCGGGTCCGTGCGCGTGACGGCGATCGGCCCGCGCTGCAATGTCCGGGGCGAATTGTCGAACTGCGTCTTTCTGGGGTATGCCAACAAGGCCCACGACGGCTTCGTGGGCCACTCAGTGATCGGCCGCTGGGCGAACATCGGCGCCGGCACGATCACGTCGAACCTGAAGAACACGTACGGCCGCGTGCGGCTCGATGTCGCGGGCACGCCGATCGAGACGGGTCTCCAGTTCCTGGGCAGTCTCATCGGCGACCACGCCAAGACCGCGATCGGGACTCTGCTCGCGACGGGCACGGTCATCGGCACGGGGGCCAGCGTGTTCGACGCGGTGCGACCGCCCAAGTACGTCGCGCCGTTCGCGTGGGGGGCGTCGGGCGGGCCACGGATGAGCCGCGACGGCTTTCTCAGCGTCGCCGAGCGCGTCTTGCCACGGCGCGACGTCGCGGTGGACGCCGCGCTGCGCGGCATGCTGGGGCGGATATACGATTGGGGCACGGGGTGACGGCCGCGCGTTGCGGTCGGCACCTCCGCTGCACAAATTGCACGACTCCACTCACACGAGCGGCATGGCGCAGACCGAGCAATACCGGCGGGTCGGCAAGTTCGAGCTGCACGAGCTCATCGGCGAAGGGGCGATGGGCGAGGTCTGGCGGGCGTACGACTCCGTCATCCGCCGCTACGTCGCGCTCAAGCTGCTCTCGCGGGCGGGCCGGTCGGCGGACGCGCGCGAGCGGCTGCTGCGCGAGGCCCGCGCCGCCGGCGCCCTGCAGCATCCCAACATCGTCACCATCTACGACCTGGGCGAAGCGGATGGGCAACTGTTCATCGCCATGGAGCTGATCGACGGACGCGACTTGAGCACGCTGATCGCGCTGAGCGAGCCGCTCCCGCTCGAGCGCAAACTGGACCTCGCGATCGAGGTACTGCAGGGACTCTCCTACGCACACGAGCGCGGTGTCATTCACCGCGACATCAAGCCGTCCAACGTCCGAATTGCCTCCGACGGCTCGGTCAAGATCATGGACTTCGGGATCGCGCGCCTCCAATCGGCCGACGTCACTGGCTCGGGCGCGATCGTGGGGACGCCGACCTACATGGCCCCCGAACAGATCACCAACGGCGCCATTACGCCCGCCACCGACGTGTTCGCGGTCGGCTGCCTCCTGTACGAGCTCCTCACCTATCGCAAGCCGTTCGAGGGAGAAACCGTGCACGGGGTGCTGTACCAGGTGCTCACGACCGACCCCAAGCCGCTCCGCACCACCGTGCCATCCATCCCCGCGGTGCTGGAGCGCGTGGTGTCGAAGGCGCTGATCAAGGTGCCGGAGGAGCGCTACGAGACGGCGCGCCAGATGCAGTCGGCCCTGTTCGCCATCCGCGCCGCCCTCTCGGGTGCGTCCGATACGACGGAGCGGCTGAGCCTCCGGTGGACGCCCATCCCGTCCGCCGTGCTCCGCCTGGTGACCCACGCCCCCGTCAAGTGGCGAGCGGCGGTACTGACCACGTTGATGGTCACGGCGCTGGTGCTGTTGTACGTGTCGCGCTCGCCCTCACCCGTGGCCGCCCCGCTCGGCGACGCGCAATTCGCCGGGGCGAGCCTCGATCAGGTCCTCGGCTACGCGTTGCCGGCGACCCTCAACGCCGCGCTCGTGGCGCAGCGGGACTCGACCCTCGCCGCCCGGGAGCGCGCCCGCCACGCCGGCGCCATGAAGAACAACGTCCCCTCGCTCATCCTAGCGGAGACCGTCCTGCTTACCGCGGAGGGCGCCCTGCGCTCGGGCGATCTGGCACGCGCGGCCAGCGGATACGTGAGCGCGATCCCGCAGTACCGGAAGGCGCAACAGGAAGCCGAAGGCCTGCGGCGCGACGCTCAGCAGTCGCTGGCGCGCGCCACCCCCGTGGTGAACGCGCTCGGCTCGACCCCCGAAGCGGGGCGCGCCGGGGCGTCGCTCGGGCGCGAATCGCTCTACGCGGCCGGGGATTGGGTCGTGGCCCGGCTCGCGGCGCTCGACGCTGAACAGGTGGGCGTGGCCGCCGGCGTCGCCCCGCCGTCCCCACAGCCCACCGAGACCCGCGCGGCGGTCGGCCTGCTGCTGCAGGATCTGGAGCGCGCCATGGCGAGCGAGCGGGTGGGCAACCTCCAGGTCCTGATGCCCGGCATGGCGGCGAAAGACGTCACGGGATGGGAGACGTTCTTCCAGCGCTACACCCGGCTCACGGCCCGCTATGCCGTCGAGCGTCTGAGCGCGCGCGGCGACACGGCGAATGCCCTCGTGCGGACGTCGTACACGTTCGTGCCGGCGGGGGGCGGGGCGCAGCGCGAAACCCGCCTGCGCCAGGCGATCCGCTTCCTCAAGACGCCGGACGGCTGGCGCATCGCGAACATCCGCGACGCACACTGAGCATCCCCCCCGGCCGCGTCAGTCCCAGGCACGCTCGGTGGGCGGCGGCGGTGGCGGGATCGCCACGGTGTCGGCCCGCGCCGTGGCGGGACCCACGCGGTGCAGCGTCGCCGGCTTCTCCAGGTCCCCGCCCGACAGCGTGAGCTTGTCCCCTTCAAGCTTCATCCCGTAGACCTGCCACACGCCGTCGCCGAGCGCGAGCCACAGACTGTCCCCGACGATGCGCCACCGGGCGACCTGGTCGCCGAACTGGGCGGAGCTGTCGCCCCGGACCATGATGTTACGGATCTCGTCTTCGGTCTTGGCCTGCCACTTGCCCTCGAGGTGAGAGCGGTGGAGGGGAGGCGCGGTCTGGGCGGCGAGCCCAGAGCCGAGCCCGACGACCAGGACGAGGGCAGCGGCGCAGCGCGGCATCACCGGTGAAAGATACGTCCCCCGGAAGGGGGACTCAGGTCCCCGCGGTGCCGAGCGGCGCGCGCTCGTCGCTCAACACCGTCACCTGTGGCTCCCACTGCTGCATCATGCGCACGAAGGCACCCGCCAGCTCGGGGTCGAACTCGACCCCCGCCCGATCGCGCAGGTAGGCCAGCGTTCTCTCCTGCGGCCACGCCTCCCGATATGGTCGGTTGGTGCGGAGCGCGTCGTACACATCGCAGACGTGGACGAGTTTGCTGGCGCGGTGGCAGTCGCGCCGGAAGCGCAGGGTCGGGTAGCCCCCGCCGTTCAGCATGATGTGATGCTCGTACGCCACCACGGCGGGCAGCTCGAGCTGCTCCTCCGACTTGAGGATGATGCGCGCGCCTTCGACGGGATGCTGGTTCATGAGCGCACGCTCTTCGTCGGTGAAGCGGCCCGGCTTGGTGAGCACGTCCAGCGGGATCGTGACCTTGCCGATGTCGTGCAGCAGGCCGGCGATGCCGAAGTTCCGCACGTCCCGCGCGCCCAGACCGAGGTGCTCGGCGAGCGCCATGGCCAGCACCGCCACGTTCATGGAGTGCGTGGTCGTGTATTGGTCGAACTCCTTGAGCTGCAGCAGCGGGATCATGAGCTGGCGATCGCTGTGCATCGCGATCGACAGCGACCGGACCACCGCCTCCGCTTCGGTGAGCGGGACGACGCCCTGGGACCGGACGGCGTCCTGAAACCATCGGACCGTCTCCGCCTCTTCGCCCAACGAGTAGCCCATCGTGGCCGTCGCCACGGGCGCCTCGGCCTGCCCCGCGTCGCCCTTCACGCCGACCGAGCCGAAGCGAATGCTGGAACTCCGCAGCTGATGCGCCTCGGTCGTGTCGATCGCCGAGAGCGTCAACCGGGCCAGCACCTCGTCCAGGAAGCCCTCGAATTCCTCGCGGCTCACGCGGTCGGCGAACTCGAGCCGCTGGATGCCCGCCTGGGCGAGGCGCCGCGACCAGTCCCATGCCTTCAGCTCACGGACGGGTAGGTTCCCGAACACGATCTCGTCGCCCAGAAAGGTGAACAGGGCATTCGGCGCCGCGGCCTGCAGGTCGTGCAGCTCTTGGAACGCGTCGTCGATCGCCCGCTCGCGCGCGGGATGCCCCGCGGCGTAGAGCGTCATCGCCGCGAGCGCGTGTGCGAACGCCGACAGGAAGCCGGCGGGACCGCTCACGGCCCGCTCCCCCCGCCGCCCGCGTCGGCCGCGGCCCGGATGTCCGGGTCGCGCGACACCGCGGCCCGGCGGAGCACCGCCAGCGCCCGTGGATCCCGTTGCCACCCGCTCGCGAGCCCCGCCAGCGCGGCGAGCAGCTCCGCGGACTTGGGCGGCAGCTTCTCTCGTCCGAACAGGGTTCGCCCCCCCGAGGTCAGGCGGAGCAAGGCGGCGAGCGCCGCCGGCGCCCGGGCGTAGCCGAGCGCACGGACGGCCAGGGTCCGAACGTCGGGCGGCAGCGCCCGATCCATGGCGCGTCCCGCCAGCGCGGGGACCGCCCCGTCGGGACAGCTCTGGAGCGCCACCGCCAGCCCCAGCGCCAGCCGCAGCGTACGCGGATCCGAATCTTGGAGGCCCAGCGCGAGCGCGTCGTCGCGTCCGGCGGGAAGCTTGACCTGGACCTTCACGGCTTGCCAGCGGACGCGCGCATCCTGGTGGCGCAGGTAGGCCGCCGCCGAGAACCCCGGCGGGAGCCGCGAGATGACGACCGGAGCGATCTCCGCTCCCATCTTGACGAGCTGGGCGAGCAGGCCGCGCCGGACCCCGCGCGCCTCGGCAGCGGCGAGCGCGTCCAGGAGGGGAGGCGCCGCCGGGAGACCGACCCGGGGCACCAGCCGCTCGAGGGTCTTGAAATCCACCGGCTCTTGCATGGCGAGCTGGCGCACGACGTCGGCCGTCGCGAGCCGTGCCCACACCTCGGGCGCCGCGCCCTGCGCCTCGGGGACGTCGGCGAGCGCGTCGAGCAGGTGGCCCAGCCGCCCCTCCCGCACCACGCGATCCGCGGCAGCGAGCACGTGCGCGTTGACGGCGTCGACCTCGAGCGCCATCGCGACGATGCGATCCGGCTCGGTCGAGTGGGCGCCGTCGGCCGGCGCCCCGCCCTCGGGCGCCGCGCGCGCCATGCGCTGCAGCGCCGCTCCGTACGCCCCCGGGTTCGGATCCGCCAGCGTCCAGCCCTCGAGCAGCCGGCGCACCTGGTCGCGCAGCGCGGCGTCCGCCTGGGGCCGCACCTCAGCGGCGCCCGCCTCGGCGTGCGCGGCCAGCTTGGACAGCATCCGGACCAGCGAGTGCGAGATCGTCTGGTGCGACGAGTCCGCGGCGGCCTGCACGATGTCGAGCACGGCGTCGACGGCCATCCCGTCGGTCGCGTCGTACACGAACTGGCGCCGCTGCACGAAATCGCCGCCCATTTCGACCAGGCGCTGCAGCGTTTCCGGCTTGAGGGCGCCTATCAGCCGGGACGTGCGACGCCGCAGGGCGACCGCGTCCGCGCTGCCCGCCGTCTTCAGCTCGTCCGCGATCTGCAGCAGGTAGCCGACGATCACCTGGTCGTACGCCGCGGCGTCGGTCCGCGGGTGGTCGTCGATGGCGCGGGCGATGACCGCCGGCTCGGTCGGGGTCGGGCGGTCGTCCCCCGCTTGCGCCGTGAGGGCCGCGCGGGCCAGGCCTACCCACAGCTGCGCGGCCCGCGCCCCGCGCTCCGACGCGGCCGCTCCGTCGTCCACCAGCTCGAGGCGCTCGTAGGTGAGCGGGTGCAGCTGGACGCAGGTCCAGGCGCGCAACCGCTCCGGCGCGCCCAGCCCGAGCGGCTGCCCGCTGCGCTCGGCGTCCACGGCCAGGGTCTTCAGGACGCTCGCCATTTCGCCGGCCTCGACCCCGCGCCGGAACGTCACGGCGCCGAGGTGGTGACGGTGCAGCCGGGCGGCGAGCTCCGCCAACACCGGGTGTTTCGGATCGGTTGCGACGCCCTCGATCACCAGTTGCTGCCGCGCGACGCCGAGCGACAGCGTGGCGCGGTCTAGGAGCAGTAGCCCGGCGCGCCGGGTCACGCCCGCCGCCGCGGGCGCGAGCGACGGGTGGCCCTCCGGATACATGGCGTGCTTGTGCAGCGCGATGGAAAGCTCGATCAGGAAGTCCGCCAGGTCGCGCGACAGAGTCGCGCGGTCACCGGAGGGAGCAGGCATGAGGCCAAAGATACTAGGACCGCGAACGGCTAGACGCACACACGCGCAGGGGAGAACAGCACAGAGGGAGCAGAGAACTTCCTGCTCCCTCCAGCCCGCTCACCGCTGTTGCGTCTGTGCGTCTGTTGCGTCTGCGCGTCTAGTAAAGATCCACCCAGGCCCGCTGCATGGCCTGCGCCGGGTAGGCCGACGCCGACAGGGCCGCCTGGAGGGCGCAGGAGGAGAACTGCAGGGACGTGTTCCCGGTGAGCGAGACGGAGGAGTCGTTTACCGTGACGGTCGCCGCCATCACGGAGCCGGTGATCTTGTTGCCGGTGCCAGACATCTTGAGCCCGCCCCGCGCGATGACGGCGCCGTCGAACGCGAAGTTGCCGGCCACCGTGAAGTTCCCGTCCACCAGCAGGATGCCCTGACCACGACCGGTCGTGACCTTCAGGTCGCCCAGCACGTGGATGACCGGGAAGTACGTATCGCACGGGCCCGCGGGGCTGGTGTGGTTGGGCTCTCCCCAGTTGGCCGGATTCAAGCTGGTCTGGCACACGGCACCGACGACGATGGGCCCGACGCCAGTGAGCAAGGTGCCGCCGGGATACGTCAGGTTTGCCGCGGCCGCGAGCGACTGGTAGTTCGAGTTGCCGTAATTGAAGTACGTGTTCGTATCGCCGGCAGCGGGGGTCGTGAGCACCGGCGGGTTCCCGTTGACGGTCACGCTGCCGTTGACCGTGGCCGTGGTGGTGGGGGATATCGCCGCCCCGGCCATGTTTTGAGCGGCGCCGCTGCAGCCGGTCCACCCGGCGGGAGCCGCGTCGTTGCCGTTCACGCTCACGTTGCCGTTGATGGTGGTGTTGCCCTGAGTCGTGATCGCGCCCAAGAAGTTCATCTGTGGCATGTTGAGCCGGAACAGCGTGCCGTAGCGTCGCCGTGCCGAGGCCTGGCTTCCGACACCTCCCGCATAGCCCTCAGACACGGCCCAAAAGAACGGGCCGTCGAGGCGCGTGACGACCACGGTGGCGGTGGCGCCGCCGGGGGCGGCGTATGCCTTCTTGAGTGTGTCGCCGGTCTTGAGCCGGGCGTTATCGGCCAGGTTCCAGTCGACGGGGACACGGTTCAACCCCAGCTCGGCGGCCGCGGCGGCGCGGGCCGTGCGCACCGTGTTGCTGCCGACGCGGTAATCCTGCGTCGAAACGAACAGCACGCTCCCCATGAGCACCCCGATGATCACGATGGCCCCAAGGGCCATGATCATCGCTACGCCTTGCTGCGATTGCAGTATCCGACGCATACGTCCCTCGTTTTCTCCCACGGTAATTACCTGCGGTTGCGGAGACCGATTTCGATGCGCAGCGAATCGTGGAACACGGTGGCCCCCGCCCCGCTCAGATTGAGGAGCGACCCCGCCTGGCCCCGCACGATGAGGCTGATGCGCGCGACCTGGAGCAGGTTGGCGGTCACCGCGCCGGTCGAGTCGTAGTAGGCGAACTGCGCGCCGCTGGTCGTGCCCGCCGCGTACGGCTGAAACGGACCGGCGATCGACTGCGTGGGGTTGCAGGCCGGGACGCGCCCGGGGAGACAGTCGTAGAACCCCAGATACCACTGGTTGTCGGTGTCCTTGTAGATGCGGTAGCGCACGCGGCGGAAGAAGCGCACCGCCGACCCCACGAGCACCTTGCTGCTCGCCGCGGGCGAAAGGGTGAGCTGGTAGCTCGGGTTGTTGGCGGTGAGGTCGCCCGCCTGTGCCAGCCCGCTCGCGCTGGGGCAGCCGTTGGCCACGTTCCCGGTCACCGGTGTCACCGCCGTGACCTGATGCTTTGTCCAGGCGTCGTCCGTCGCGGCGAAGCTCGAGGAGTCATTGTAGACCAGGAGCGAGTCGCCCACGGCCGGCAGCCGGCTCCAGCTGGTCATGGTCGAGCCCTTGGCGAGGACGCGCGGGACGGTCGAGAGCTTTCCCAGGTTGTTCGCGCACACCACCGAGCTGCCGAACACGGAGCGGAACTCCAACGCCGAGTCTGACATGAGGGAGATATCCCCGCCCACGCTCGAGATTCCCCGGAGATCCGCGGGCAGCATCGCCGCCGCCTGACGGATCTGCTGCCGAGTGTTGATCAGGTCGTTCGTGCTGTTGTAGAAGCGCTGCTGCTGCAAGAGCACCTTGACGATGGCCGCCGACACCAGGCCCATGAGCACCATGCTGATGAGCAGCTCGATGAGCGTGAACCCGGCCCGGCGCGCCCGCGCCACTCTCCCGGTCAGCATGGCAGGATGCTCTGGAACATTTCGGTGCGCGGCCGATGGTTGGTCAGGAACGTGACGGAGACCGTCACGTCGTCCTCCGCACGAGGCAGGTGGCTGAGCGTCCACGTCTCGGCGATGCCGCGCGTCGTGGCCGAGCCGCTCGCGCGGCTCGCACACGTGGTCGTGCGAATGCGCTCGAAGCGCGATTCCGCCACGCCCGCCGCGATAGTGCGCGACTGCGTGCTCGTCAGCGTCGTCATGATCACGGACGCCGTCCCCGCCAATGCGAGCAGGCCGATGCTGAAGATCACGACGGCCACGAGGAGCTCGGCGAGCGTGAAGCCTCGCTCCGAGCGTGGGGACACGGGTGCACACGCGAGCAGGGTCATCAGCAGCTCTTTCCGGTGATCTTGCCGAGGCCCGTCACACAGACCGTATCGGTACGGCCGGCGTATTGGACAATGATCCTGGGCGCCACGGTGGGGTACGGCGTGAACCCGCGGGGATCAAACGGGATGGTGTCCGTGGGGCTCGCGCCCAGGTGCGCGGTGTAGCGCTGCCAGAAGTCGAGCGGCGTGCCCAGCTGCACCGGCGTGCCCGACGAATCGACGAGAATCTTCAGGACGTCGCCGCTGCGGACCACCCATGCCGCCCGACTCTGCTGGATCGCGATCGCGCGTCCCCGGAACAGGTATGCGGTCACGTCGCGCGTGGCGGCGCGGCGCGAGGCCGCGTACCACGAACCCCGGACGGACCTGACCATCATCGTCGTCATGATGCCCAGCACCACGAACACGATCATCATTTCGATGAACGTGAAGCCGCCGACCCGATGCCGCCGAGACACGCTGGGACCGGACACGAATGCTCTCCCACGCAAGAGGACGCCTGTACGACAACTTATCAGTGTACGAAATATAGATGCTATAACATGTCGAGTTGTAACTCATGCCACACGAAAACGCCCCGGCTGGATCACCGGGGCGCTTCGAATGTCGTCGGGGCGACAGTCCGCCTGTCGCCGGCGCGACTTAGTACATACCGCCCATGCCGCCGCCACCGGGCATCGGCGGAGCCTTCTCCTTCTCCTTCTTCTCGACCACGACGCACTCGGTCGTGAGCAGCAGCGCGGCGATGGAAGCCGCATTCTGCAGCGCCGTGCGGGTGACCTTGGTCGGGTCGATCACGCCCGCCGCGACGAGATCCTCAAACGCGTCGGTCTGGGCGTTGTAGCCGAAGTTCTTGTCCTTCGACTCCTTCACCTTGCCGACTACGATCGACGCCTCGGCGCCCGCGTTCTGCACGATCATCCGCATCGGCTCCTCGAGCGAGCGACGGACGATCTCGACGCCGATCTTCTCGTCGTCATCCGTCCCCTTCACCTTGTCGAGCACCCTCTGACACCACAGGAGGGCCACCCCGCCGCCGGGTACGATCCCCTCCTCGACCGCGGCGCGCGTCGCATGCAGCGCATCCTCCACGCGCGCCTTCTTCTCCTTCATCGCGGTCTCGGTGGCCGCACCCACGTTGATCACGGCGACGCCGCCCGCGAGCTTCGCGAGCCGCTCCTGCAGCTTCTCCTTGTCGTAGTCCGACGTCGACTTCTCGACCGCGGCCTTGATCTGGGCGATCCGGCCCTGGATGTCGACGTGCTTGCCCTTCCCGCCGACGAT
>Ga0209801_1002426_pt1 | contig 10889 bp, 14 predicted proteins | sample GraSoiAngelo_127_FD_185884 | JGI IMG/M metagenome (GOLD analysis project Ga0209801, IMG submission 185884) | Grasslands soil microbial communities from the Angelo Coastal Reserve, California, USA - 14_0927_09_40cm (SPAdes) (version 2) | ecosystem: Environmental > Terrestrial > Soil > Grasslands ... | reverse complement strand
GACCAGGTATCACCGGACGAAGTGGCGGGCGGAGCAGCTGGTCCGGGGCTCCGGCCTGTCGCACGCCATCTTCCGGCCATCCATCATCAGCGGTCCCGAAAACAGGCCGATCCGGACGCTCGCCCGGCTGCACCGCTGGTCACCCTTGGTGCCCGTGTTCGGTGACGGCCGTTTCCCGACGCAACCGGTCTGGATCGAGGATGTCGCGCTGGCGTTCGCTCTCGCCGCCGAGCGTCCCGCGCTCGGGGGTGTGTTCGAGCTCGGCGGGCCGGCGGCCCTGACCTACGAAGAGTTCGTGCGCGCCATCGGTCGGGCCGCCGGCCACCCGCGCCTTCTCGTGCACGTGCCGCTGGTCGTCGCGCGCGCGGCAGCCGCGGCCCTCGCGGTTGCGGGGCCGCTGGCTCCCCTCACCGTGGACCAGCTCCAGATGCTGGTGGAAGGCAGCGCCACTCCCGCAAACGCGCTCGAGTCGGTGTTCGGCCTTCGACCGTTGCCTTTCGAAGAGGGGCTGACCCGATACCTGGGCGGGGGACGGCGATGACGGCGCCGCAGTGCGTCGTGCTCGCCGCGGTGCTTTGGTGTAGCCCCGCTGGGGGGACGGCACAGGTCGCCGCGCACGATTCGGTGGTGTACATCCTCACGCCCGCGAGTCGCTTCGAAGTGAAAACCGGCAAAGCCGGGCTGCTCGGGTTTGCGGGTCACGGACATCTCGTCCGCGCCCGCACCGCGTCGGGGCGTGTCGTTTATTACCCGGACAGTCCCGCCGACTCGCGCGTCGAGGTGGTCGTGCCCGTCGACAGCCTCGAGGTCCTGACGCCCCGCGACACGGCCGAGATCCGCAAGGTCACCGAGACCATGCGAAGTGACGTCCTCCACCCGGATCGGAATCCGCTCATCTCATTCGTCTCGACGACCGTGACGCCCGCGGGCGACGGGCTCGAGGTGCGCGGACGATTGACCATCGCCGGACAAACGCGCGACGTCGCTGTGGTCATGCGGCTCGAGGCCGCCGGGGACACGCTGCAGGCGATCGGGAGTTTCTCGGTGAAACAGACGGAGTTCGGCATCACGCCGTATCGCGGTGGCCCGGCGGGGACGGTGAGAGTGGCCGATCGGGTCGAGTTCAACGTGGCGGTCGTGGCGGTCCGCCACACGGACTCGGCGCTTCCCCCCTAAAAAAACCAGACCCGGGGCTTACAACTCCCCGGGCTGGCGGTCGGGCGAAGTGGCCGTCACACTTCGGCCGCGACCCTTGCCTGATACTCTGCCTGTTGTCGTACGACTGAGAGCGGCGGATGTTTCATCCGCCACGTCTGTTTGATGCACTCCCCCCGCCAATTGGTTGCATCTCCCCCTACCAGCGCTTCACCCGCCCCAGGCGGGACAGGGTGATCGTTTCAGATCGCGCACCCCGCCGCAGCACCACCTTGGTATTGGACAGTCCCCAGGCGATTCCGATCGGGTCGAACACGACCACCGGGTTCGAGACCTCGAGGGCTACCCCGTGTTCATCCGGGCCGGGCCAGCGGTCGAGGGGCGCCCACGAATCCCCTGCCCAGCGGTCGATGCGGAGGGAGTCCCGCGCGATGAGCAACCGGCGCCGGCTGCCCTGCATGACCGCGGCGTTACGGGTCACGGCGACGGCGGTGGTGACATCTTGGGCGGCCGTGTTGACAGCGATCCAGTCCAGCAGCCCTTCCAGACGGGGGAGTGTGATGGCCGTCACGAGGGCGAGAATCGCCAGTACGACCGCGAGTTCGGTGAGTGTAAAGCCCCGGCGCATGGGCCCAATAGGGGGAGGGCAGGCCTCCGGAGTGGGATCCGAACCGTGCAGCGAAAGGCGAGAAAACGCGGGATTTGCAGCCTAACGCGTCGCAGGGGAAAACGCTATGTTCTCACCCGGCCGCGCGTTGCACGGAGGCATGACACCTGCCCTGGCGCTGGCTGGGGGCACCACCAGCCAGTCTGACTCGGAGACCGACCGGATGCCGGCTTCGCGCCTGAAATTCGAATCGTTGCCTCACGCAATCTTCCTCCAGCGGGTGTCGGGCCCTGAGGGCGCCACCTCGCTCGAGGCGCGCCTCGGCCAGGGCGCATTTCTCGCGCTACGGCTCGTCGATTTGCTCGCGCCGGACCGCTCGCAGGTCTCCGGTGACGCGTTCCACTATCAGTGGATCGCGACCGACCGCTTCTGCGCCGAGTTGCAAGCGGCGGCGCCGGAAGGCGCGCACGTGCACGGCATCGCCGAGAGCACGGCCGACGCCCAGCGCCTGGGCGACATCCGCCTGATCGCTCCCGCGCTGTTCGCGTATGCGCACTTCCTCGAAGAGGAGCTGCGCCTGGAGGAAGCGATCGACGTGCTGACCACGCTGCTCGTGGTGGTGGCGAGCCGCCTGTCGGCCAAGGACGCGGTCGCGGCCCGGCTGCGGTTCGCCCGCGTGCACCGCAAGCTCAATCGGTTCAACGAAGCGGAAGTCGCGTACGCGGAAGCGGGCGAGATGGCGAGCGCGGCCGGTGACCGCTATTCGGCACTGCTCAGCCGCATCGGTCTGGCGAACACGATTCTGGGCCGCGGCAATCTCGCCGAGGCGGAGCGAAAGCTGCGGGAGATCCTGGCGGACGCGCACGCCGCCGACGAGCGTGACGCAGAAGCCCGTGCGGCGCACGGCATCGGGGTCGCGTTGCATCTCATGGGGCAGGCGCCCGACGCCATCCCCCACACGTGGCGGGCGTTCCAGCTCTACGAGGAGGAAGACTCGAGACTCCGCGCCCTCGGCGACGTGGGAGTCATGCTGCTCACCCTGGGGGACGCTCCCGCCGCAGAGCGCGCGCTCACGGAAGTGGTGCGCCGCTCCGGGACGCAGGAGACTCTCACCAACGCCCTCGTGGAGCTGATGCACTGCGCGTCGTTCCGGCGCGACCACGTGGGCTTCGCGCGTTGGCGCGAGCGCTGCGAGCAGCACCTGCCGGAAATGCCGCCCAACATCCTGGCGGACTTCTATCTGAAGCAGGGGATCGGGCAGGCCAGATTCGGACGGTTCCGCCGTGCCGATGAGCTCATGCTGCGCGCGCTCGAGGTCGCGGGCGTGGCCGGGTTGCACGAGTTCGAATTCCGCGTCGAGCGGATTCGTGGTGGGCTGGCGGAGTGCGAGCGGGTGCTGGCCGTCGAAACGCAGCCGGCGGAACCGGTGGTGCAAACGGACGAGCTGCGCGAGGTCTCAGCGTCCCTGGCGCAGCTCGTCGGTTGCGAGCAGCCGGTCGCTTAGCGGCAGGTGTTGCTGTTGTTCACGTCGCAGCCGTGGCGGGGGCCGGTCGCATCGGCACACGCGACGGTGGAGAGGGCGAACGCGACGACGAGTAGAGCGAAGAGGGCGCGAATACGGGACATGTGGCCTCCGCAACGGGGGATGTGGTGTCGACGCAACGGGACATCACAACCTCGGAGCGGGAGCGTCCGTTTTTTAGGGCGTTTTTGCGGCATCGTAGGGCGGTTTTGCGACATTTGGGGGTTTTAGGGGATTCATGCTCGTCCTAGCGGCCGTGCCAGACCTCCAGTTCCACAAACTGCGCCGCACCGCCGGCGGCCGGTTCAGCGTCGTCCAGACGACGACGTGGGACGAGGTCCTGACGGTGATCCGGGGGCGCCCGGTCGAGCTCGCGGTGGTGGACCCCCTCCTGTCGGGCGACGCGCGCTCGCAGGAAATCGAGCGGCTGCGCGTGCTGTTCCCCTCGCTTCCCCTCATCCTGTACACGACGCTCACGCCCCGGACGGCGGGCGTGCTGCTCGCGCTCGGCCAGCGGGGCATCCAGCACGTCGTGTTCGCCAACTACGACGACCACCCGACCCGCTTACGGGAAGTGCTGAGTCAGGAGGAAGCGCGCTCCTCGTCGCGGCAGCTGCTCGACCAGCTCGCCGACGCTCTCGCGCCGCTGCCGAGCGAGCTCCGCTGGGTGCTGGAGGAGGCGTTGCGCGCCCCGGGGCAGGTGCAGACCGTGAGTCAGGTCGCCGTGCGCGCGCGGGTGGACCGGCGCACCTGCGAGCGCTGGTTCACACGCGTCGGGCTGCCGTCACCCCGCCATTTCCTTTCGGCCGCGCGCGTGCTGTACGCGCATCGGCTGCTGCAGGACCCCGGGTTCACGATCGAGGATGTGGCGAAGCGGCTCGGCTACGCGCAGACGAAAACCCTGCAGCTCCATGCGCGGGCCTACCTCGGCCTCACCGCCGGCGAGATGCGGCTGTCGCTGAGCCCGGACGAGGCGCTGGCCCGCGTGGTGCAGGGGTTCCTGACGCCCGCCGGCGCGCGGGCCTCGGTCTCATGAGCGCACAGCCGCGCACGATCCTCGTCGTGGACGACGAGGCGCCGCTGCGCCGCGTGCTGGAGCGCTCACTCACACGGGCGGGGCATCGGGTCATCTCCGCGGGAAGCGCGGAGACGGCGTACCAGCTGCTCGGCTCCGCGCAACCGGACGCGCTGCTCCTGGACATTCACCTCCCCACCATGTCGGGGCTGGCGCTGTACCTCGCCATCATCCACCGCTGGCCGGACCTCGAAGGGCGCATCGCGATCATGACGGGCGACGCGGAGGCGGAGGAGGTGCGGAGCTGGCTCGAGCGCCACCACTGTACGGTGATTCGCAAGCCGTTCAACCTGCACCAGGTCACGGACTGGCTGACCGCCGTGTTCCGGCTCGCCGATGAGCGCGGGCGGGGAGGGGCGGAAGCGTGACGGGGGCCCCGCACCACGAGCCGGTGCACGTCCTGCGGGAATACCGCAACCTCGCGCCCTGGAACCTCCGCGACCTGGCGGCGCTGGTGGGCGCGATCCTCGACGCCTCGGCCATCACCCCGATCAACGCCGCCGCGCGCGCGCAGCCGAGTGAGCGGACCATCCGCTTCTACGTGACCAAAGGCCTGGTGAGTCCCCCCGAAGGGCGGGGCACGGCCGCGACCTACTCCTATCGTCATTTCCTGCAGCTGCTGTGGATCAAGCTCCGGCAGATGGAGGGAGCGACTCTGGCGGCGATCACCAAGGACATGCAGGACCAGACGGGCGACGTGCTGGAGCGACGAGCGGCGCAGGCGCTGGGCGCTTCGCTGCCGGTTCCGGACCAGCTGCCCCTCAAGAGCACAGGCGCTCCCCCGCGCGGGAAATCGGGACGGGCGCTGACCGCGTGGATCGCGCGCGACGCCACCCGCGACCCCGAGAGCGCGAGCTCCTGGCGCCGGATTCCGATCGGACGGGGCGTCGAACTCCACGTCGAAACCGCCCACCCGCTGGCCCGGCTTGGGCCCGACGACCCGGCGGTCGCGGAGGCAGTGCGACAGGCGCTCGCGAAACTCCTGCCGCCCCACCCAGCGTAAAGGGACTCACTTTCACCCGGAGCTCACATGGGGCCGCTCGCATTGCTGATCGTTCTCGTCGTGGTGGGAGCATGGCTCATCGTCGCATACAATGGGCTCATCGCGCTCAAGAACCAGACGCTCAACGCCTTCAAGCAGATCGACGTCCAGCTCAAACGCCGCCACGATCTGATTCCCAACCTCGTCAACGCCGTCCGCGGCGCCATGGACTTCGAGAAGTCCACCCTGGAGGCGGTGATCCAGGCCCGGAATCAGGCGGTCAAGGTCAACGCGACGGGCCCGGAGGGGATCAAGCAGATCAGCCGGGCCGAAAATACGCTTTCGTCCGCCCTGCAGCGCCTGATGGTCGTGGTGGAGCAATATCCCCAGCTTCGGGCAACGGGCAACATCGGCCAGCTGCAAGAAGAGCTCACGTCGACCGAGAACAAAGTGGCCTTTGCCCGGCAGCTGTACAACGACACGGCCACGCTGTACAACACGAAGCAGCAGCAATTCCCGACGAGCCTCGTCGCGGGCCTGGCCAAGGCGCAACCCGCCGACCTGTGGGAGATCGAAGACCAGGGTGAGAAGGCCGTGCCGCAGGTCGATCTCTCCCTCAAGCCGAAGACGTGAGCGACGAAGCGTCGCTGAACCTCTTCCAACAACAGGAAGCCAATCGCCGGCGCACCGTCCTGCTGGTGGTTGGCTTCGTGGCTTTCTTCGCGTGGCTGGGATTCGGCGGCGACTACATCTATTACCTCTTCACCCGCGACGCGCCGCGCTACGCGTATCACCACACCGTTCCCTGGTTCGGCATCGGCCTCTCGCTCGTCGCCGCGGCGATCGCCTGGTACGCGTACCGGACCGGGCCCCAGAAGGTGCTGTGGTCCACCGGGGCCCGGGAGATCGTCGAGCCCCGAACCGACCAGGAACGGCAACTCGTCAACGTCGTGGAGGAGATGGCGATCGCCGCCGGTGTGCCCCGTCCCCGTATCTGGATCGTGGACGACCCCGATCCGAACGCGTTCGCGACCGGGACGGACCCTCTCCATTCGCACATCGCCGTGACTCAGGGGGTGCTCGATCTGTGCACGCGCGACGAGCTCCAGGGCGTCGCGGCCCACGAGCTGGGCCACGTCAAGAACCTCGACGTTCGCCTCATGACGATGCTCGCCGCGCTGGTCGGAGCCGTGGCCTTGATGCACGACGGGACGTCCCGGGTGCTGCGCCCGGGTGGCGGGTCGAGCGAGGAGCGAAAGCCCAGCCCGCTCGTCCTCATCCTGCTCGTCGTGTGGATCGTCTCCTGGATCCTGGCCCCGATCATCGCCCAGCTGCTGGCGCTGGGCGTGAGCCGCAAGCGGGAGTACCTCGCCGACGCGATGAGCGCTCAGTTCACGCGCAACCCCCTCGCGCTGGCGAGCGCGCTCCAGAAGATCGAGGGCGCCGAGGCCCCGACCACCCACATCAAGCGCGGAGCCGCCCACTTGTGTATCGCGGATCCCCTGGGCCGACGACTGACGAGCCACGAGGGGCTGTTCGCCGACGCCCTCGCGACGCACCCGCCCATGGTCAAGCGCATCGCGATCCTGCGCGGGATGGGATACGCGCAGCTAAAACAGCAGGGGCGTTAACCCGCGTTCAGCGCGCTCGGTCTGCTCGATCACGCTGCACAGCAGCTCCCACACCACGAGCTCGTCCGTCACCAGCGCGCCCAGGCGCGCCGCGCAGCGCGCGGCGGCGAGGGCGTTGCGGACCTCTGCGATCGCCGTCTCGCGGCGCCGCGTGACGGAGTCCGGCATCCGATACGTGGGTGACACAGCGGCCAACCTAGACGCGTCGCGCGACAGGCAAGGCACCCTTTTCCCCCGAACGGCGTCGCTTTTTAGGCGAGCTCGGTCTCGAGCTTGAGCAGCCGCCAGCCGGTCACCATTGCCCCGAGGAGCAGCACCGGAAGCACCTGCAGCCCCTGCAGCGCCAGCCCAGCGGCCACTGCCTGCTCGGGCGCCACCCCGAACGGAAGCAGGCCCACCACCAGCGCGGCCTGAGTCACGCCCACGTTGGCCGGCGTGGGGCGGAACAGGCCGCTCAGATTCGCCGCGATGAGGGCGGTGAACGACGCGGCCAGGGAGACGGGGACGTGGGTCGCGCGCAGCACCAGATGGTAGGTCGCCCATTGCGTGGCCCAGTTGTAGATCGCGAACAGCGTGGGCAGGAGCAACCGCCCGCCCCGCCCCATGGTGCGCAGCACGGCCAGGCGAGCGCCCAGCGCGGGCGGAAGCTGCTCCGCCAGCCAGGACCAGCCGCGCGCCCAGGCGAGCAACAGCACGACGACGAGCGCCAGCCCCACGCCCACCTGCAGCACGCGCAGCCACGGCTCGAGCTCGAGCAGGCTGGGCGCCATGACCAGGAACAGCGCCAGCGCGAGCGCCTCGGCCAGGCGGGTCCACACCACCGACGACACGGCGGCGGCGACCGGCACGCCGGCCCGCTGCGCGATCACGTGTACCCGCGCGGCTTCCCCTGCCACCGCCACCGACAGATCGTTCACCGCGGCGCCCACGAGGTTCGCCTCCTGGGCCTGGCGCCAGGTGTGGGGCGCCGCCGGCTTCAGCACCAGGTGCCAGCCCCATCCTTTGGCGACGAGCGACGAGAGATTAGCCGCCAACGCGACGGCGAGCAGCCACGGGTTGGCGCCGAGCAGCGCCGCGAAGGTGACGCGCCACGGAAACGCCGTGAAGAACTTGAGTGCGAAGCCGATGCCCACGAAGGCCAAGAGCCACCACACCCAACGCCACCGCCGCGACATCAGGCGACGAGCTCCGTGAGCGAGGCGAACGTGTAGCCCGCGGCACGGGCATCGGCGATGATGCCCGGGAGGGCCGCCGCCGTCCGGCTCCGGTCTCCCTGCGGATCGTACCCGTCGCCGTCGTGCAACAGCACGATGGCACCGGGGCGGAGCCGCGTGCGCACGCGCCGCCGGATCTCCTCCGCCGCCACCTGCGGGTCCGAGTCCCACACGCCGAAGGTCCAGCCGAACACGGTATAGCCGAGCCGCCGCGTGGCGCGCGCGACGAACGGATTGCGGTACCCGTGCGGCGCGCGGAAGACGCGCGGCGCGCGCCCCGTGGTCTCGACGATCAGTGCGTGGGTGCGCTCGAGCTCTTCGCGGATGCGGGCCGGGCCGGCGAAGTGCAGCTTGCGGTGGCGCAGCGTGTGGTTGCCGATCTCATGTCCTGCCAGGGCAACGCGGCGCGCGACGTGGGGAAAGCGGCGCACATGCTCCCCGACCAGGAAAAACGCCGCGGGGATGCGCTCGGCGGCGAGGGTCTGGAGGATCGGATCCGTGGCTCCCGGGTTGGGCCCGTCGTCGAACGTGAGGTAGACAACCCGCCCGGCGCGCGGCCCGCGGCCGATCACGCGCCCGAAGAGCGGGCTATTGGGCTCGTACGTTCCGTAGGCCCAGGCGCCGAGGGTGGCGCCGAGGGCGGTCAGGGGCAGCGTCCACGTCATCGCGGGTCAAGATAAACACGAAGCCCCCGGGACGGCATGAGTTGCCGCCCGGGGGCTCCGCACATCGGTTACCCGGAGCCGGGGGATTGCTCCCTCCGTTCTTCATCCTGCCGCCGCCGGTTGACTGATGCGTCGCTCGGTAGGGCGAACAGGAGCTCCGGCTTCCATCCCCAAGCAGCCTGGCCGGGCTGCAAGGTTCACCGATGTGGGTGCTGCGGGTCAGATCGGGTCGCGGACCGACCTTCCGCACTGCACGTCGAGGCACCACGTCGACGCGGATAGGGCACGCGACTGGCCCTATCTATCCGAGCCGGAGAGCCTGCTCCCGGATCGCCGGCCGCCTGAGCCCTTGTTTGCATCGGCGGTCTCCCCGGAATTTCCGCTCGGACCCGTCTTGAAGGCGTAGCTGGGACACCAGGTCCCGACCCTTCCCCCCAAGCCGCGTGGGATCAATATAGGGGCCGGTCCCAAACGCGCAAGTGCCGATGTTTCTTCGGGTTAGCTCACTTGCATGTGCATCGCGTGTGGACGGTAAGCGCTGCGGGCGCCTACCATTGCCGCGCCCGTCCACATGATGTGGAGTTGTGAATCCACAGCGAAGAGAAGGTTGTGGAGGTTCTGGAGGTTGTGAAGGCCGCTCGCGAGCCACCTCCACAACCTCCCGAACCTGCTTCAGCTTTCCAGACCCACCTCGCAGTACGTGTACGGTTCGTCGCTGTGGTGGGGCAGGAACAGGACGCCCGCGCCGCCCGTCGCGAACCAGCCTGTGAGCATGCGCGTGGAGCCGGTTTCTCCCGCTGGCTCGGCGAACACCGCCTGCAGCCACCGGCGGACGTGGCGCAGCTCGGGCGCGCGACGGCCGAGCATGGCGATGACGGCGCCGAGTCCGAGACTGGCGCGGAGGAAGTGCGCGATGGCGTGCACGCGCTGCGCGAAGATATACGCCCGCACCCCGGGCTCGTCGTACAGGAGCGTGCCTTCGTAGGGGTCGGCGGGAGGCGCGTCCATACGCGGTCCGAGATAGATGAACACCCGCTGGTCGCCGTCCTTGCGCTCCACGACGGCGGCGGCGCTGTCGGTGCCCACGCGCGCGGCGTGCAGCAGATCGTCGGCCGCGAGAATGCCGACCGCGACCGTCCATTCGAGGGCGGCGATGGCCTGGTCGAGCGGGCAGCCGACCGCATCGTCGTAGGCGAGCAGGCGCGGGGCTTCGCCGGCCCGCAGGAAGAAATGCGCCAGGGCGTCGGCGCGATCTTCGAAGGTACGGGTCTGGCGCGAGGTTGCGGGAACGGTCATTGTGACATTATAACCAGGGCTTCCCGTGGCACCCAGAGGATCATGAGAATCATGCGCTGCCTGGCCGTGCTGTTCTGTTGCGCCGCGATCTCGCTCGGGGCGCAGACGCCGCCGCCGCTCCCGGACTCGGCGCGCGTCGAGTCCACACCGCCACCGCCCCCGCCCAGTCCCGAACAGAAACGTTTCATGAACGGGCTGCGGACGGCGACGCGCGGCATCGCCCAGCTCAAGGACGGCCTGAGCCGCGTCACGCGGGCCGGAGGACGCGACACAGCGACTCAGCGACTCGCGGGCCGAAGGCTCTCGGGACTGTGCGGCAGCAGTCGCGCTTTCATGAAACGCGGGCGTCCCCAGATGAGCCCCACCGTGTACGACGATTCAGTGCAACTCAAGGCGAAGCGTCTCGTCACTCAGGTGGACTCGCTGATCAAGTACACGACGACGTGCGAGGACAGCGCGACGGTCGCCCCCGGCGCGACGGTCCTCGGGCTCGGGAAGCGTATGAAGAGCTATGACGCGGCGCTGCGCGATTTCCGTCTGGCGATCGGGCTGCCAGTCAAGGAGGACACCACAAAGACCACCCGGCGGCCTTAAATGCCTTGATACTGTCGTTATGGTGACGCCAGTAGAGGCTCGAGGGCGCAACCGCCGCAGCGCCTAACATTTACTCTATTGACAGCGGTGCGGCCCAATCCTAGCTTTGGCCCCGGTTCAAGCAATACGTGGCACCGTCACCGGTTTG
>Ga0209801_1002421_pt1 | contig 10902 bp, 10 predicted proteins | sample GraSoiAngelo_127_FD_185884 | JGI IMG/M metagenome (GOLD analysis project Ga0209801, IMG submission 185884) | Grasslands soil microbial communities from the Angelo Coastal Reserve, California, USA - 14_0927_09_40cm (SPAdes) (version 2) | ecosystem: Environmental > Terrestrial > Soil > Grasslands ... | reverse complement strand
GCACCATCATGACCGCGTGAAGAAGGGCAAGGAGCCGATCGCGCTCGACTCGATCAAGGACAACTACGAGATCGCGCAGGTCAAGCTGAAGTCCCCCCGGACCGGCGTCTTCTACGTCGGCGGGGGCACGCCGAAGAACTACATCTCGCAGGTCGAGGTCATCCAAGAGGTCATGGGATACCCGGAGAACCCGCACATGTACGCCGCGCAGATCACGACCGACGTACCGCAATGGGGCGGCCTCAGCGGGTGTACGTTCGAGGAGAGTCAATCGTGGGGCAAGTTCCACAAGGATGCGAAGATGGCCCAGAGCCTCGTCGACGCGACGATCGGGTTGCCGATCCTCATAGGCTACCTCTTGCAAAAGGGCGTCCCGAAGAAGAGGAAACAAAAGCGATACAAATGGGAAGGCGAGGAGCTCGTGGAACTCAAGTGAAGGGGTTGCTCATCGACCGCTGAGCCGGCGTTCGTACCAGCGCAACAATTCCTCTTGAGCCGGCTCGATGACCCCGCGAAGCGTGCCGTATGCCTTGCCCGCGCGTGCGCGGATTTCGCGGACCGCGGCTTCGGACGACATGCCCTGGTGGATCAGGTACGCGGCGAGCATCGTGCCCGTCCGGCCGCGACCGGCAAAGCAGTGGACGAGCACCTTCTTGCCCTCCGCAATCTTTGAGTCGACAAAAGCCACGAACTCGTCGACTTGATCGAGGGTCGGCGCGGAGAAATCCTCGACGCAGATCTTCTTGTGCTCGAAGCCTGCGTCCTGGATTTCGAACGTGTTTAACCGGTCACATTCGAGGCTCACGACGACCGAGTAGCCCATCTTCCGCAAGCGGGCGAAGTCCCACTCCATGTACGCCGGGCCCGGAAGGCCGGCGAGGCGGCCGCCGTCAATCGTGTAGTACAGCATCTCCATGCACGGAGTCATCGCCGCACAGCGGTTCAAAATAGCGCAGGACGTGCGGCCTGTTTCGGCAAACGGCGTCATGCGTCTTCGAAGGCACTGAGAACGCACTCAGGCATTGACGGGGGAGCCTGTCCCCTGAGCCATCTTCCGCTCCGTCCACTCGGTTAGAAGGAGCGTTAGGTTGGCGCCTTTCAGCATGTAGAGGTTCGTGACTTCGCCGGACGTCCACCGGAGGACCCAGTGAGGCGTCTTGCCTCCCGTCATGCGGATGTCTCGGATGTCGTCCCAGGGGAACAGAGTCTCGTTGAGGTGCTGATCGTACGGCGAATCGAACCATAGGTGAAAGCCGTCATCGGCGGCGGCTACGAAACCCGGGCGACCCCAGCCAGCAAACAAGAATGTGTACACGGCGACCCCTGCAATGGCGACGACGATCGTACCGACGAATCCCAACGTGGTGTAACCGAATTCGGCACGCGGGCCGAGCCCAGGGAAGATAGTCAGGAACCCGATGCCGGCCAGGAGCGACCCTCCGGCCCAGGCGGCGCGACGTTTCGGAGTAGTCCCGCGACCATTGGGAAGCCAGTTCAGATTCGGATCGCGGATCCCCGTGACGGTGTCCAGAGAGAGGACAGAATGGCCTTGAATCGCGGCCCGGGTCCGCATGCGCCTCGAGATGAAGACCGCGGCACCGCCGACGACAAGGCCGACCATGAGAGCGGGAATCAGGAACGCGAGGGACGTTTCGAGAGGAGACGGGGAGAGAGTAATGAGCGAGACGGCCCTGTATTGAGACACGATTTGAGCCTCGAGGACGAGGGCGCCCGTCCCCCGTTGCGCGACGGTCCCAACGATCTGGACGCCGTCTCCGGCCTCATAAACCCACATCTCCGTGTGCGTGGCATACGAAGCGAGATGCGGCCCTTCGTAGCCGATGTAATACGCCTGTGTTGTCACCAGGATCGTCGCAGTGCCGTCGCTCAAGTCGAAAGAGTCCGTCGAGTTCCAAGTCCACCACCAGCCATTTTGGCTCGTGTAGAGCTCGTGCCCACCCCACGCGATCAGCGAGGATGATTCGATGGTCCCGGCGACTTTTGCTAGCTCACCCGAACGAAGGGCGCTGAGCGGCACGACCGGTCCGCCGCGCCACATGCCTGTTAACGCGTTATCATAGGAGATGGTGGGATACCAGACCGCCAAGAATGCCAGGACAACCACGATCCCGGTAGCGATCCGCGCCGGCTTGGAGACGGCCCTCATTCCTCGGCCGTGCCCCTCCCGGCATCCCTCCCGCCAACAACGCCGGCAAACGTAGAACCGATCAACCTTGCACCAGAGCAGTCGCAGGCCCTCGAGCGCTGGAAAACGCACGTAACAACGCGCGCAAACCGCGCCACGTTGCGACGCCGTCACACTTCCCTCGAGCGCCACGGGAGACGGCCGCGCGGGAACACGTTCCAGAGCAGAGGCGGGTTCGAGCCGGTCCTTGGAGGCGGTCAATCGACGCGACGGACTTCGGTCAATCCGGTGCCTCGTCCATTCGGATGCGAGAAGATTCGCGTTCTCGGAGTCGATCCGAAGGAAGCGCACGAGTCGTTTCATGGGATCAATGGCTTGCGCGCTGCTCATCCCGAGGATGTTCAGATCGACCCACGGCAGCGTTTCTCGCAGGAGCCGACGGTCGTACACGGATTCGTACCAAAAGTGCACTCCATCGTCGGCCACTGCGATTTTGGAAGGGATGGCGAAAGGCAGTGCCGCGAGCATCGAGGCGACGCCCCCGATCATCGTGACGATGACGATGGAGATCTCGATCACCCTCAAGGCGGCGGCCGCACCGGTCGACGGAGCGACGAGGATTAGGACCACATCAATCGCCGCGGCCGTGGCAACGGTAGAAAGGAGGGTCGCGATTCGACGTGGGAACGCGGCTCGGTTCGGATGCCACGAAAGGCTCGGATCGGGCGTGTCAGCCATTCCCTCGGGATTGACGGGCGGGTGTTGCCTCACCGTGCGGACCCTAAGAATCCTGCGAATGCCTGCGGAAAGCGCGAGCCAAAGTATGCCGAAGATGAACGGGAGGATGAGAGCGATTCCGATCGTGGTGCTATCCGTTGGCCCCTGCCATGCCGTGGGAGTCAGAATCAACGCAGCGGCGAACGGGAGCAGGGCGGAGCCGAACACAACGAGCGCGCCGATTCCAATCATCCGGCCCTGATGCCGAACCGCGGGCTTCGTCCCGTGGACGGGCTTGCATATCGTGTTGTAACATCGGAGACAATAGTAGCACCGATCGAAGGGACACCAAATCATGCGCCAGGAGCGTCGGCCAGGAAACTCCAAGAAGCATCCTGCGCACTCTCTCCCCACGAGGAGTGGCCACGACTCCAGTTGCAATAAGGGTTTCTCATTGAGAATACCGCCACGGTCGGTTCCTGCAGTTCCTCAATGGACTACGACTGCGCAGGCACGTCGAGGGGTTTTTTTGGACCCACGTGCGTCGGCGAATATCCGAGCCATGGATACCTTGCGCGTCCCGGGGCTCGCAAGATCGAGCCGCTCGGCCAAAACGCCGAGTTCAAGATGGGTCGCGACATCGTCTTCGCGATGGCCCGCGGGCGGATGACAATCGGCCTGTACAACTCGTACGACCGATCCCGATTCGCCGAGGCACATCGACGGGCAATCGCCCGAGCGGCACCGATCGCCCTTGCGTTCGACGGGAACCTTGCGACGTTCGGCTTCCCATTCGAAGAAGGCTTGATCACTCCACAGGAGGTCGCCGGCTGGGTGTCGAGCACGACGAGTATCGGCGAGGCCGGGCTGTACCTCCGGGAGTTGGCGCAGCGTGGTCGCTTTCAGACATTTGGGTTTCCGAAGCGGGGCTTCCCGCCGCAGCTGGGAGAGCCAATCGTCACTACGAACCGACCCGACCCGAAGAAGGCGACGACCGCGACGGCCCTGGCCGGTCTGCTGCAGCGCGGGACGTCGATCCTGCTCGTCTTCGGACTAGGAAGGCGCGGGCTCGATGACCGCGATGTGTATCCGCTTGGCCGTTACCATTTTGACCTCACCGGGCGCGGCCTCTCCCTGGAAACCGCGACCGCCATCGGAGCGGCGCCAGCGCTAATCGCGGCCCATCTCGTGGAGTGAACACCTGGGAAGGCTTCGTCAGGGAGTACCGTGTTGCTGGTCCTTACCTGCATTCTTATATACGCCGGAATTGTCGGAACCGCGGGATATGACGCGCTTCGAAGGCGAACTCTGCGACAACATCCTTCTCGGAAGCCAGGCCCGCCTACCGACCCGCTATGGAAACTTCCGGATCCACGCATTCGTGTGCCCCTTCACGGGCGAAGAGCACGTGGCCCTCGTGAAAGGTAAGGTGGCGGGGAAGCGCGATGTCCTCGTCCGTCTCCACTCCGAGTGTGTGACCGGTGACGTCTTCGGGTCGGAGCGGTGTGACTGTGGTCAACAGCTCGACGCCGCGATGAAGCGACTCGGGCGGGCCTCGGAAGGCGTCCTGTTGTACCTCGCCCAGGAGGGACGGGGCATCGGGATCGTCAACAAGGTCGCGGCGTACCATCTGCAAGACCACGGTCTCGACACTGTCGATGCGAACCGGGTCCTCGGATTCCCGGCGGATCTCCGGAGTTACAAGTGTGCCGCATGCATGCTACGGGTCCTCGGCGTGAGTTCGATTCAGCTCATGACCAACAACCCGGCGAAGATCGAAGAGCTCCAGGCGTACGGCGTCCAAGTGACGAAACGCATTCCGCTCCAGGTCCCGGCTACTGCGACAAACGTTCGGTACCTGCGATCAAAGAAGGAGCGCCTCCGGCACATCCTCACGACGCCGACGGTCCGCGAAGCTCGATCGACGCGACGACCCGGTCCGCGGTGACCGTCTCTCCCTCCGAGACTGCGACCTGGCGTACGACGCCATCCCCGGGCGCCGGAATCTCGTTCTGCATCTTCATCGCCTCCAGGACCACGAGCGTTTCGCCGCGTCGAACATGAGCCCCCGGAGTAATGGCCACCCGGACGACACGCCCCGGCATCGATGAGCGGACATCGACGATTGCGCCTGGGCCGGAGGGGCGGCTTTCGATGACATCCGCTCCTTCCTCCGACACTTCGACGAGGCGTACACGGTGGATTCCGTCGTGGAGGAAGGCCTCATTCCCCTGAAGATGGAGACGCTGTGTCTTCGCCCCGATTCGGACGTCCACGTAGTCCATCGCGAGCCGTGTCCGGGCTCGATACTCTGCACATTCAATCCGGATGACGAACCCTCCGGCGATCGGCTGGACCTCGATATCGCGCTGCTCACCATCGACGTCGAGGCGAAACCGCATGGCCACCTCCCGACAGCCGTTCCCGGCGCCCTGCGAGCGACCACCTCGCGACCGAAGGCCTCTCGAGCGGGAAGGTCGGCCCGCGGGCCACCCGGCCGCTCGCAACGAGAGCCGCGGCGATCGCGGCGACGCGTTCCTCCCACGGGCCGCGGCTCCGGAGGCGGGCTGCGATGCGCAAGTCCGCGACCATCGTGGTCCACAAATTCCCCCGGACGAACACGGACTTGCCAAGCAGGGCTCGATGGAACGGCAAGTTCGTGTGCACCCCGCGGATCTCGAACGCGTCGATACTCCTCCGCATGACCTCTATCGCCTTCTTCCGGTTCGTTGCGTGGACGACCAGTTTGGCCATGAGCGGGTCATAGTACGGGGGCACGAGCGAGCCCGCGGCCACGCCGCTATCCACGCGGACGCCCGGTCCGGTCGGCTCGCGATAGCCGACGATGCGACCGGGGGACGGCAGGAAGTTGCGGATCGGGTCTTCCGCGTTCACTCGGCACTCGATCGCGTGCCCATGCCGCCTGAGCTCGGATTGCGAAATCTCGAGGTCATCACCCGCGGCGATCCGGATCTGCTGTCTCACCAGGTCGACCCCGGTGACCATCTCCGTGATCGGGTGCTCAACCTGGAGCCGGGCGTTGACCTCGTTGAAGGTGAAGCGGCCGTCGTGCAGCAGGAACTCGACCGTGCCGGCATTGCGGTAACCGATCGCTCGGAGTCCGCGGACCGCGGTTTCGATCAGACGGGCGCGGAGGCTCCGTTCGACCGCGGGCGAAGGGGTCTCCTCGACGAGCTTCTGATGGCGGCGCTGGACGCTGCATTCCCGTTCGACGAATCCGACGCCATCGGCCGAATCGAGCAAGACCTGCACTTCCACATGCCTCGCCCGTCGAAGGTATTTCTCGAGGAAGAGGTCTGCATTCCCGAAGTTCGCGAGCGCGACGCCGCGCGCCGACTCAAACGCCGCCGCGAGTTCAGCCGGTCGGTCAACCCGCGACATCCCGATCCCGCCGCCGCCCGCGGTCGCCTTGAAGAGCACCGGATACCCGATCTCTGACGCGATGGTGCGCGCGTCGTTCACAGTCCGGAGCGGTCGGTCCACACCGCGGGTGACCGGAACCCCTTCCCCGGCCATCGTCTTCCTTGCGGCGATCTTGTCGCCCGAGAGGGCCATCGCATCGGGGGGCGGGCCGACGAAGACCAGTCCCGCCTCCGCGCATCGTCTTGCGAAGGCCGGATTCTCCGACAGGAACCCGTAGCCCGGATGAATCGCGTCGGCGCGTGCGACTCGGGCCGCCTCGAGGACGTGCTCGATGTGGAGATAGCTGTCCGCAGGGAGGGCGCTTCCGATCAACAGCGTCTCGTCCATCGCCCTTCGATGCAACGCGGACCGGTCCGCCTCCGAGTAGACGCCGATCGTCCGGATCCCCATCTCCCGCGCCGTCCGCGCGACCCGAATCGCGATCTCGCCCCGATTCGCGATCAACAGTCGTCGGAACATTGGTTCCTCATCAGAGCGGGATGTTGCCGTGCTTCTTCGCCGGTCGGCTCTCTCGTTTCGTCCGGAGGACGGAGAACGCGTCGATCACGCGGGGCCGCGTTTCCGACGGTTCGATCACGTCGTCGAGGTATCCCATCCGGGCGGCGATGTATGGGTTCGCAAAGCGATCGCGATATTCGGTCACGAGCTCCTTCTCCCGCCGCCTCGAGTCCTTCGCCTCCTCGATCTCCTTCTTGAAGATGATCGGGACCGCGCCTTCCGGACCCATGACCGCGAGCTCCGCCGACGGCCAAGCGAAGTTGAAGTCTCCGCGGATGTGCTTCGAACACATGACGTCGTACGCCCCGCCGTACGCTTTCCGCGTGATGACCGTGACCTTCGGGACGGTCGCCTCGCTGAAGGCGAACAAGAGCTTCGCGCCGTTACGGATGATGCCGTCGTACTCTTGCTCCTTCCCGGGAAGGAATCCGGGAACGTCGACGAAGGTGAGCAGGGGAATGTTGAAGCAATCGCAGAACCGGACGAACCTCGCCGCTTTGATCGACGCGTTGATGTCGAGCGTCCCCGCTTGGACCTTCGGCTGGTTCCCGACGACGCCGACGGGTCGCCCCTCGAGGCGAGCAAAACCTATGACGATATTCTGGGCCCACTCTTCATGGACCTCGAACCACGAATCGCGGTCGACGACATGCCGGATGACGTCCCGCATGTCGTAGGGTTTGTCGGATTCCTTCGGGACCACTTGAGAGAGTTCTGCGTCCGACCGGGACGCCTCGTCGTCGGTCGCGACAATCGGCGGATCGTCCACGTTGTTCGACGGTAGGTAGCTCAAGAGTTTTCGGACGAACCGAAGAGCCGCTTTTTCGTCCGGAGCGGCGAAGTGCGCGACGCCGCTCTTCGCGGCATGGGCCGTCGCGCCGCCGAGATCCTCGAACGTGACATCCTCGCCGGTCACGGCCTTGATGACCTCCGGACCCGTGATGAACATGTTCGAGGTCCCTTTCGCCATGATGATGAAGTCCGTCATCGCGGGGCTGTACACCGCGCCTCCGGCGCAGGGACCGAGGATCGCGCTGATCTGCGGGATGACCCCGGACGCGAGGACGTTTCGGAAGAAAATCTCCGCGTACCCACCGAGGCTGATGACGCCCTCCTGAATCCGTGCGCCTCCGCTGTCGTTGAGGCCGATGACCGGAGCGCCGACCTTCATCGCCGTGTCCATGATCTTGACGATCTTGTTCGCATGCATCTCCCCGAGGCTCCCGCCGAAGACGGTGAAGTCCTGCGAGAAGACGAAGACGGTCCGGCCGTCGATCGTGCCGTGGCCCGTGACGACGCCGTCTCCCGGGATTCGCTTCGCGTCCATCCCGAAGTCGGTCGTGCGATGCTCGACGAAGGCGTCCGTCTCGACGAAGCTGCCCGGATCGAGGAGGAGATCGAGCCGCTCCCGCGCGGTCAGCTTCCCCTTCTTGTGCTGCGCCTGAATCCGATCCTTGCCCCCGCCTTCTCGGGCCTGGGCCTTCCGTCGGCGCAGCTCGTCCACGCGCTCATCGCCCACCATGGAGCCGCCGAACGCGGAGCGCGTCATTAATCCTTCGCGCTCGGCCCGACGAGGTATCGCGTTCCTCTCGAGCCACCCGGCTGTGCGCCGGGCTTACTTGAGGATCTCGAGGGCGCCTTCAAAGAACTCGTGCTTCGCCCCTTGGTCGTCCACGATCACGAGGGCCCCGTTCGTCGCGATGTCATATGCCTTGCCGGTGACCTTCTCTTTTCCCATCGTCACCGAGACCCGCTTCCCGATCGTCGTACACTGCCCCCGGTAGTCCTTCAGGAGGAATTCGATCCGCGTGTTGCGGTAGCGGGAGTACAGGTCGTCGACCTGGTTCAGGAGGTAGTCGAGGAATTCTTCGTTCGCGACGAAGAGGTTCACCTCCCGCTTCAACGTCGTGGCCCTCGGCTGCACGTCGGCGGGGAGCTTCTCGAGGTCCACGTTCGTGTTGACGCCGATGCCGAGGATCACATGGTACACATCGTGCCGATAGACGCCCTCGGAGAGGATGCCCGCGATCTTCCGGTTCTGGTACACGGCGTCGTTCGGGTATTTCAATCCGGCGAACACGCCGAAGTGCCGCAACGCTTTCACGACCGGCATGCCAACGAGAAGCCCGAGGAGCCAGGCGTGGGCCTCCTTGGGTCGGAGGATGCACGATGCGTACAAACCGCCGAGCGGGGAAGCCCATGCCCGGCCATGGCGGCCCCGACCTGACACCTGTCGGTCCGCCCACACGACCAGGCCCTCCTCGACGTCCGACTCAAGGAGCTCCTTCGCAGTCTCGTTCGTCGATTCGACGGCGTCGAAATGGAGGGTCGTCCGGCCGACCGTCTTGCGGTTCGCGTCGTGGACCTCGCCAATCTTCAACGGCGGTCGGACGAGCGCGGAGATATTTCAACGTGCGCGTCAGGACGGCGTCTGCGCAGGGGCGGGCCTCGTGACCTTCGCCAGATCTTGACTTCGCAAGAAGCCCTCGAACATCACCGCAATCCCGACGAGTTCGCCCACATAGAGCGCCCACGACACGTTGAACCGGGCCAACGAGCCGCCGGCCGCAACGATGAGCGCTCCGATCCCGATCCAGAGGTTGAAGGTGAGTCGGGACCGCCAGTACGAGTACGCCGCGACGCCGATCAAGGCGATGCTCCCGGGGACGGTGAACAGGGGCGAGAAGATCCGCACGTTGTCGGGGAGTGCCGTCCCGGCGACCGGGATCGAGGTGGTGAGCGCATCGGTGTTGACCGTCGCTCCGGCCACGGCCGCTGCGAATCCGGCGAAGATGACGACGGTGTACAGCGTGAACCCGATGCCCGACCGTCGGTGGATGAGGAAGACCGAGCCAATCCCGAGCGCCGCGACGAGCGGAGCGGCGACCAGGTAGTAGACTTTGTACACGGGCACGGACCATCCGTACGATTCGGCCAAGAACTGTGTGAACGCCGCAACTGCGTACAGTCCCAAGCCGATCGACCAAGCCAACTGGTACGGCCTGTGGCGGCCCATCCACTGTGCGAATACGAGGGACGCAAAGGCGACGCTGATCACGGTCGCGCCGAGCGAGATCGCCGCGCCCTCGAGGCTCATCGCGCGCGCACACCGGACGGCGTCGGATAAACCTTCTCCGCAGCGGTCAGCCTAATCGTGCTGAGTCCCTCGGGTCGGCTTCGGAGGTTCCTCGACGAGCTCGAGGAGGACGCCGTGGACCGATCGAGGATGAACGAACGCGACGAGCCGACCCTGGGATCCCCGACGCGGCTCCGGATCGACCAGCTCGAATCCGGCTTGCTTGAGACGCGTCATCTCGGTTCGGATATCCTCCGTCGAGAAGGCGAGATGATGAAATCCCTCCCCACGACGCTCGATGAACCGGGCGATCACGCCGTCGGCCTTGAGGGATTCCAGGAGTTCGATTCGAACAGCCCCGGCGCGGAGAAAAGCCACCCGGACGCCTTGCGACGGCACGTCTTCCCTGAGGTCCGGCTCGAGTCCAAGGCGGCGATAATCTTCGAGCGCCTCGCGCAGGCTTCGCACCGCGACGCCTACATGATGGACGGGTCCGATCATACCTCTTGCCTCGGCTTGTACGTGCCGAAGACCGTTCGGAGGACGTCGCTGATCTCGCCGAGCGTCCCCCTCGCCCGGATCGAATCCAGGATCGCGGGGACGAGATTCGCGTCCGACCGGGCCTCATCCTCCAAGTGGTGGAGATGAGAGTCGACCGCTCCTTGGCGGCGCTTCGCCCGGAACGCCCGGACCTGTCGGATGCGCTCCGGCTCCAGCCGTGGATTCGTCTTCGGGAGGCGGACGGGCTCATCGCCTTCCGCGTATGCGTTCACGCCGACGACGGTCCGCTCGCCCCGCTCGAGTTCGACTTGCACTCGATACGCGGAATCGGCGATTTGGCGCTGGACCCACCCGGCCTCGATCGCCTTGAGCATGCCCCCGCGGCGGTCCGTCTCGCGGATCAGGCCGACCGCTTCCGCCTCGAGCCGGTCCGTGAGCGACTCGATCGCGAACGCGCCGGCGACCGGATCCACGGTATTGGCCACCCCGCTCTCGTGCGCCAGGAGTTGTTGGGTCCTCA
>Ga0209801_1002420_pt1 | contig 10906 bp, 8 predicted proteins | sample GraSoiAngelo_127_FD_185884 | JGI IMG/M metagenome (GOLD analysis project Ga0209801, IMG submission 185884) | Grasslands soil microbial communities from the Angelo Coastal Reserve, California, USA - 14_0927_09_40cm (SPAdes) (version 2) | ecosystem: Environmental > Terrestrial > Soil > Grasslands ... | reverse complement strand
GGGACACACGACGGTCATCCAGCGTGTGCTGGAGCGACGGGCGGCCAAGCCCGCGACCGGTGAAGAGGGCACGACGGCGACTGTCGCGGTCATGGTGCGCGTGATGCCACCACCCAAGGCGCTCCTCGTCTTTCAGGACGCGCCGCTCCGCCAGCACATGGAAAGGCGGGTCACGCCCGATCTGCTCGAGGTCGAGTGCCTCGCGGACGAGCAGGAGGCGCTGCGCCGCTTCGAGGCGGAGTTCCGTCCGGTCGTGGTCACCGATAGCACGGAGCTGATTCGCAAATTGCGCACCCGGCCCCTCGTCCGCCCTCCGTTCATCATTTACGTGTCGGAGGTCGATGACCCGACCGAGCGCGAGGCGGGCATTCTCGCCGGAGCGGACGAGTGCGTCGGGCGCCGGGTGACCGAGCGCGAGCTCGAGGCGCGGCTGCGCGCGGCGCGCCGGATCTGCGAGCTCGAGTCGGTGCTGCGCCTCATCATGGAGGAGAACCGCAAGCTCTCGGCGACCGACGACCTGACGCGCGCGGCGAGCCGGCGTTTCTTCGGCAAGCATTTCCCGCGCGAGGTCGAGCGGGCGGCGCGCTACAAGCGCGCGCTGTCCCTGGTCCTGTGCGACATCGATCACTTCAAGAAGGTCAACGACACACTCGGACACGCCGCCGGAGACGAGATCCTGCAGCAGTTCGGCCCGCGGCTGCAGCAGGCTCTGCGCCGCGGGATCGACTGGGTGGCACGCATCGGTGGCGAGGAGTTCGCCATCGTCATGCCGGAAACGCCTTACGAGTCGGCCTTCAACGTCGCCCGAAAGCTCCGGACCGCGGTCTCGCACACGCCTTTCACGGCCGCCAAGAAGGGCCTCACGGTGACGGCGAGCTTCGGCCTGTGCGGCCTCGATCAGGTCCCGACCGACGAGCCCAGGCTGGCGGACCGGATGCTCAAGATCGCCGACGCTGCGCTTTACCGCAGCAAGGAGAGCGGCCGCAACCGCGTCACCGCCACGAATCTGGGAAACGCGCCTGGTCCGGGCGGCGGACGCAGTTGACAGATTGCGCGCGGCCGAAAGCCACATATTCCCCTCCTGTGAGTCAAGTCGCGGAACGTGAGCCGTCCGGCGGGTTCCAATGCGGGGATGGAAACCGTGCGATTACGCAGAATCCAGGAGCCCTCCCACGTGGAGCGGCTGCTCGAAGCCTATGTGTCGCGGTCAGGCCTGCTGCCGAGCGATGCGTTTCAGATTCGCGCGCTGCGCGCGCTGTCGCCGCAGTTGCAGCGGGTCGTGGCGCGGGCGACCCCGAAGGGCCACGTCTGGGCCTGCTGGGCCGACAGCTACCATACCTGGCTCTTCACCTGCGAGATGTCGCTGCCTCTGTCGCGCGAGCGAGGAGCGCCCGTTCTCCTCGTGGATCAGTACGACGAAGCGGGCGAGCTGAAGGACTCCGGAACCTGGGTCTCGGACCAGGAAGGCAAGTGGCGCCGCTTGCGGCGGCTGAGCATGCGGCTGCAGATTGCTACCGAACACGGTGCCGCCGGTAGCTTGCCCCGGTGATCGAGGCGGTCGCCCGCCCACTGGCCGGCGACCGCTGCATGCTGATCGGCTCGAGGTCGTGGACTCAATTCGGGCCGGGACACGGCCCTTCGGACTCGATGTCCAAGACCTCGGCGCGACGCAGATCGAGGAGGGAGCCGCCGAAATAGCTGCTGTTCCAGTACGCTTTCTTCGCAATCTCGCTGGCAACCTGCTTGGCTGCGGCTGGGCCGTTCGCGAACACGACCACGCGCGCACCCTTGTCCCACTTCGGCAGCCGTCCATCGTCGTTCGCCGCGGTGGCCTCGCCGGCCTGAATGTTGACCGCACAGCGCAGAGTTCCCGATGCGAATTCCTGGGGCGTGCGCGCGTCCACGAACACCGCCGTATGATCGTGGCGCAGGATATGGAGGAATCCGGCGAGATCGGTTTGCACCGTGTTGCCGAGCGCGCGCCACACCGGGATGCCGAGCTGATAGCGGGTGATGTTCGCACTCGGATAGCCGGCAAGGATGAGCTGCTCGGAGGTGCGCTTGCTCTTGCCGCAGAACGGACCGTTGCACGTGAGGACGATTTTCGCGTTCAGCCCGAAGTAGAGCTGCATGATCCTGGCGACTTCCTGTTCCGGTATGTTGATCGCTCCCGGAATATGGGCGATGGCATATTCGAGCGGCGAACGCACGTCGAGAACCGGAGTGTCGCCGCGTGCGAGTATCCCCTCGAGGTCCTCCGTACTGATCTCAGCAGTCAGCTGGCCGGCTTCCTGCAGCGTCGCCTGAAAGATCGTCGGCGTCGACTGAGCCCGCGCTGGGGCATCGAAGCCAGCAGCCGCTACCAGCATTACCCCCATCACCGCCAGCGTGCGCTTCACCAGGTTGTTGAAAGGTTTCATAATCTGTTCTCCTCGCCCGCTATATGGGGCGGGCGCGGCCACCGTAGGCAGGCAATATCCGCCCGGCAATGGTTGCGCGGTGATGATTCCCGGATGTTTTTGTGAGCGCTCAAGTCATTGCTTTGCGGGGCGTTTCCCGGCAATACGAGTGATCGGCTGACGCAGAGCAGCCGCCGGTGAACGCCGCGTCTGACAATTCCATCGTCCGATTTGCAACGTTTGAGCTCGACCTCAAAGAGGAGCAATTGCGCAAAGGCGGGTCACTGGTCCGCTTGCCGCCACAACCATTCAAGCTCCTGGCGACGCTCGCGACGCACGCGGGGAGGCTCGTGACGCGCCAGGAGCTGTGCGACCAGATCTGGGGGCCCGGACCCATCGTCGACTTCGAGCAGGGGCTCAATCACTGCATCAAGCAGGTTCGCTTGGCGCTCGGGGACGATGCGGACAACCCCCGCTTCATTGAAACGGTGCCGAAACGCGGCTACCGGTTCATCGCGGACATTCATGCTCATGACCGCGTGCACGCTGCGGCGGCGCCAGAGCCCGACCTCGCGGGCGACGGCTCCCCCGGTGCCGGACCGGGGCGGACTCGAAGGGGCCGGCAGTGGGTGCTCGCCGCTGCGATATTGAGCGCAATCGCGCTGACGGTCGCATTCGTGGCGACGACCCGTCGCGAGCCGTCGAAGGGAATCACCGCGACACGCACGACGCTCGCCGTCCTCCCTTTTCACGTGCTCAATCGGCAAGAGGACATCGGATTTCTGGGGTTGGCGATCCCCGATGCGATCACCGCGCGTCTGGCGCGCGCGGGCAGGCTTCGAGTGACCCCGACCAACGCAGTCGTGCACGCTCAGCCGGACAGGCGGGCGATCCCGGAGACGGCGCGCGCGCTTGGAGTCGACTATCTGCTCACCGGTACGATCCAGCTGATCGCCGAGAGCACCCGCGTTACCGTACAGCTCGTATCCGCGGCGGACAACGGGTCGGTGTGGGCTGAGCACTACGACCTGCCGCACGCGAATCTGCTGACTCTGGAAGATGCCATTTCCGAGAAGGTTGCGGGCGCTCTGAAGGTTCCTGTCACGTCCGCCGAACGGGCGCAACTCACCCACCGGTACACCTCGAACGCGCCGGCGTACGAGTCCTATCTGCGGGGCCGGGCGGAGCTGCTGCGGTATACGCAAGAGGGGACGCTGGCGGCCATCAAATCCTTCGACGCCGCCGCGCGGCTCGATCCCCGTTATCCGCTCGCGCATGCGGGTCTCGCGTCCGCCAGCGCGCAGATGCACCTGCGCTTTGCCGCGGACGACGAAGTCGCCCTGTGGAGCGCGCGTGCGCAGCGAGAAGCCAGTCTGGCGCTCGACCTGGACCCGGAGCTGGCCGAGGTGCACGAAGCGCTCGCCGCGGTGTACGGCCAAACGGACTTCGACTGGCCGCGAACGATCAGTGAGAGCCGACAGACACTTGCGCTCAACCCCAGTCTGCCGCTGCCGCACTACTACCTGGCGCGAGCGTTCTATCACTACGGCCTGTTGGAAATGATCGAGAGCGAAGTCAGAGCGGGCCTCGACATCGACCCGGTGAACCGCTTGGAGGCATACCGGCTGCGCGGCACTGCGGCGCTCGTCAGTGGACGATTTCAAGAGGCGCTGCATTGGCTGGGTGAGGCCCGAAAATTGAGCGCGCCGGAGGTCACCGCCTGGTATTACGCGCAGTCGCTGTATTACGCGGGCGATCGCCACGGGGCGGAGAGCCTGCTGCAGGGGTTGCGCGGCAGCGCGCAAGCCGGCCAACGAGCGAGAGCCACGCTCGCCAGTTTTCTCGCCGCTGACGGCGCCAAGCTGCGGGCGGAGGTCCTGATCGGGCAAACACTGGCAATTGCATACATGGACCATCACGTTGCCTATTCGCTCGGTGCCGCGTACGCCCAGCTCGGGCAGCCTGGGCAGGCCGTGGCGTGGCTCCGGAAGGCGGCTGATTCCGGGTTTCCCTGCTACCCCTGGTACGCGGGTGATCCGCTGCTGCAGCCGATTCACGCTGATCCGGCGTTCGGCCGGCTGTTGTCCGATCTCCAGGACCAGCTGCAGTTGGCGAGAACGCGATACCGCTAAATACGGCGGCCAACACCGCCGGCGGCGGCGCTCCTGGGTGCGAAACGCTGCCGGCGGCCTGATAGAATGAGAACGAGTGATCGAATTCCCCGGAACGGAGAGGTGGCAGAGCGGTCGATTGCACCGGTCTTGAAAACCGGCAAACTCGCAAGAGTTTCGGGAGTTCGAATCTCCCCCTCTCCGCCACGGAAATAAATCCCTTGCGAAGCTCGAGGCCGTCGAGTTGACAACAACTAGTGACTGCGCAACGGGCGGATCCCGGGTTGCGCGGCGGATACAGCAATGAGTCCGGATCAGCAACTTACAAACGATGCCGTCCTGGTAAGGGAGGCCAAAGACGGCAACCCGAAGGCGCGCGCGGAGGTCTTCAGACGGCTGGCCGAAGGCGAGCGCAGCAGTGAGTTGCTGAGCTTCCCCGCGTGGTACTTCAGGGCCGCGCGTGATCACGAGGAGCTGATCGACAAGGCCCAAGGTGGCGGCGCGGAGGCTGCCGGCGCCGCAGAGAAGCTGCTTGCGGCGTTCATCGGCGGGAGCCGCGGTCCGCAACTCACCGACTATATTGCCCGTTGCCTGCGCGAGTACCGGCGTGGCGTCACTCCGGTTGAGTTGGCGCTGCACTTGAGCACACTGATACCGCCGACAGTTCTTGGACCCGCAGGAGAGGCTGACCGGCGCGGACCCGACAGACCGAAAAAGTACCACCGCAAGAGGGTAAAGGGCCGACGGAAGGCAGCCGCCCGGATGCCTGCTCAACCCAAGCGCTGAAGTCACCGAGGGCGCCGTGCGACGAGGGAGCGTGCAACCGCTCGACCCAGCGAGAACCCAAAGCCTCACGGGCAATGCCGCGCTCGAGGCGATCTGGTACACGGTTTGCGCCATTCCGCGGGGACAAGTCTCGACTTACGGGGCGGTCGCGCGTGCGGCGGGACTGCCCGGCCGGGCGCGCCAGACGGGCTACGCGCTGCGCGTGGCGCCTCCGTCGCTCAATCTGCCGTGGCATCGCGTCGTGGGCGCGGGCGGTCGCATCGCGTTTCCGAAGTCATCGCGCGCGCACGCAGAGCAGGCGCGGCGGCTGCGCGCCGAGGGGGTGGCGGTTCGCGCTGGCCGTGTCGCAGCTTCAGCGATCACGGACCTCGGAGAGCCGTAGAGAGTGGGGCGCATTTGGAATGAGCGTACTGGAAGATGTCGGCAATGCCTTCGCGGCGCACTACGGCCGCGCGCCCCACTGACATGCGCCGCGGTGCGCTCCCAACCGCGCTCTTGACCTGCGCCGCGCGCGGTCCCACGCTTGCCGCAATCCTTCCGTCTGGAATCGGGGGACGCTGCATGTCGCGTGCGCCGCTCGTGGCGATACTGGTCTGCCTCGGCGCAATCGGCGCACCCGGGAGCGCGCTCGGCGCCGGTGTGCGCACCGGCCCGGACGGGCCGGCAACCGGGGATGGCCAGTGGATGATGCCGTCGAAGGACTACGCCGCGACCCGCTACAGTGCCCTCGAGCAGATCACCGTGGGCAACGCCCGCTCGCTCCACCCGGTGTGGACTTTCTCGACGGGCGTGCTCGGTGGGCACGAAGGCCAGCCGCTCGTGGTGGGCGACACCATGTATGTGGTCACGCCGTGGCCGAACGTGCTCTACGCCTTCGACCTCACCACCGAGGGGTATCCGCTGCGCTGGAAGTACCGGCCGGACGTGAGCTCGAACGCAATCGGGGTGTCCTGTTGCGACGTGGTCAATCGCGGCGCTTTCTACGCCGACGGCAAGATCGTCTACAACCTGCTCGACGGTCACACGGTCGCGGTGGATGCGAGCTCAGGCCGCGAGCTGTGGAAGACGCAGATCGCGGACGTCGGCGACGGCGAGACCACGACCATGGCGCCGCTGGTGGTGAAGGACCGGGTCATCGTCGGCGCATCCGGCGGCGAGTTCGGCATCTACGGCTGGGTGAAGGGTCTCGATCTGGCCAGTGGGCGCATCGTCTGGACCGCGCGCAACGTCGGACCGGACGCCCAGATGCTGGCCCGCACGGGGGAGTTCAAGCCGCCCTACGTGAGCGGCGCCGACCTCGGCGCGGGCAGCTGGGCCGGCGACAGCTGGCGCACGGGCGGCGCGCCCGTCTGGGGCTGGGTTTCCTACGATCCCGAGCTCGATCTCATTTATTACGGCACCGGGAATGCCTCGCCCTACAACCCCGAGCAGCGCCTCGGGGACAACAAGTGGAGCGCGAGCGTGCTGGCGCGCCGACCGGAGGACGGGACTCTCGTGTGGGCGTATCAGTTCACGCCACACGACAACTGGGACTACGACGCCGCGGGCGCCATGATACTGGCCGATCTGAGCGTCGCCGGAAAACTCACCCGGGCACTGGTGCATTTCGACAAGAACGGCTTCGCCTACACGCTGGATCGGGCCACGGGCCGACTGCTGGTCGCCGCACCCTTTGCGCCCGTGACCTGGGCGAAGTCGGTGGACCTCGCCACCGGGCGGCCGGTGCTCGATCCGAGCAAGCAGACGGGAGCCTCGCGCGGCAACGTGCGCGGTGTCTGTCCCAGTCTCGAAGGAGGCGTGAGCCCGTCTTCGCCCGCGGCGTATTCCCCGCGCACCCATCTTTTCTATACGTCGACCAACAACCTGTGCATGGACTATGCGGCCGTGCACGCTTCACGCCTCAAGGGCACGCCCTTCATGGGTGTCACGAGTCCCTACTTCGCCGGCCCCGGCGGATATCTCGGAACGTTCATGGCGTGGGACGCGGCGACCGGGCGGAAGGTCTGGGAAAATAAGGAGCCGTTTCCGACCTGGAGCGGGGCGCTCGTGACCGCGGGCGATGTGGCCTTTTACGGAACCCTCGACGGCTGGTTCAAGTGGGTGGACGCCAAAACCGGAAAACTCCTCTCCAAGTTCAAGGTCGGCTCCGGGGTCGTCGGCAATCCGATCACGTACCGCGGTCCGGACGGCCGGCAGTACGTCGCGGTGTATGCCGGGATCGGCGGGGACTGGGCGCTGCTCGCCGGGGACGTCCGCTCCGATGATCCGACGGACGTACGGCCGCCGCCGGATTACATGAAAAACATTGCCCGCCACACGAGCCAGGGCGGCATGATCTGGATCTTTGGTCTGTGAGGGCCGCCATGCTGCGCTCGTTGCCAGGGTTGTCGATGTGCCTCGCGCTCATCGCCTGCGGGCAGCACGGGGCAGCGCCCTCGGAGCAGTCCGGGGCGCCGCCCGCAATCGCCTACGAGGCGCATCTGGCCGCCGGGGTCCGCGTCCCGGCGGGCGCGACGCTCCGAAATCCGCACGAGGGCGATGCCGCGGTGGCGAAGAACGGGGCGTCACTCTTCACGGCGATGAACTGCGACGGCTGCCACGGGACGGATGGGTCCGGCTGGGTCGGGCCGAGCCTGGCGGACCGGCGCTGGCGCTACGGCGGCGCGGACGGAGAGATCTTCAGCTCGATCTACTACGGTCGCCCGAAGGGCATGCCCGCATTCGGCGGGACGGTCGGCACCGAAGCGGTTTGGAGCCTGGTGACGTACATCCGGTCGCTCCCGCTGCCGGATGATGTGCCCACCGAGTCGTGGGTGGGCGAGGCTCGCGCGCCGGGAACCGGCGCATCAGGAGAAGGCAAGGTGAACAGCGGACCAGAGCAGCGTCAGGCGCATCGGGAGCACTCCGCGAGCCCCGATCCGTATCTGTGGCTCGAGGACGTTCACGGCGCGAAGCCGCTCGAGTGGGTCAAGGCCCAGAACGCGCGATCCGCCGGGATTCTCAAGGCCGATCCGAGTTATCACAAGGACTACGAGGCCATTCTCAAGGTGATGGACGCGACCGACCGCATTCCCTACGGCGACCTCGAGCATCAGTACGTTTTCAACTTCTGGCAGGACGCGGAGCATCCCAAGGGCATCTGGCGGCGCACCACGATCGCAGACTACGCCCACTCAGCTCCCAGCTGGGACATCCTCCTCGACCTCGATCAGCTGGCGAAGGACGAGCACGAGAACTGGGTTTGGAAAGGCGCGGAATGCACGCCCGCGCTGAAGCGCTGCCTGCTGCATCTCTCCCGTGGCGGGGGCGATGCGGTGGTGGTGAGGGAGCTCGACCTCGCTGCGCGCGCCTTCGTCAAGGATGGCTTTCAGCTCGCCGAGGCGAAATCCGCGGTCACCTATCTCGACGAGGACACGGTGCTCTTCGGGACGGACTTCGGGCCCGGCTCCATGACGGCTTCCGGCTATCCGCGCATCGTGAAGCTCTGGAAGCGTGGTGCACCGCAGTCGCAGGCCAGGACGATCTACGAGGGCCGGCAGAGCGACGTCGGCGCCCAGGGCGTGGTGTTCCACGATCCCTCCGGCACCCTCGCGCTCGTCGAGCGCGATGTCGGTTTCTTCACCGCCGAGTACTACCTGATCGCGAGCGACGGGACGACCCGGCAGCTGCCGCTGCCGCTCGGGGCCGATCTCAAGGGCGCGCAGGGGCGGAACCTCGTCTTCACGCTGCGCGAGGACTGGACGCCGCCGAAGAGCCAGCGGATGAGTAAGGGGTCGCTCCTCACGTATCGCGTGCCGGATCGGCTGCCTGCGGGCGGGCGTCCGGAGGCCGCCGATACGCTCGCGGTGCTCTATACCCCGGATGCCCACAGTGCCATCGATGAGGTCGCCGCAGGCCGTGACGCCGTCTATGCCTCGATCTATCACGATGTCACCGGCGCGATTCACGTGTTTCGTCCCGCGGCGGGCGGAAAGTGGAGCGACTCCACGCTCTCCCTGCCGGCGGGCGGCTCGACGCACATCGTCGCGGCCAACTCCTGGGGGCCGGAGGCGCAGTTTCGCTTCGAGAGCTACACGACGCCGACCACGCTGTACGCCGATGCCGGTGATGGCAAGCCGCTGCCGCTCAAGTCGCTGCCCGCACGCTTCGATGCCTCGAGCCTGCGGACCGAGCAGTTCTTCGCGACCTCGAAGGATGGCACCCGCGTCCCTTACTTCGTGACGCTTGGCAGAGCTCCCGCGGGGCCCGTTCCGACCGTCCTCTACGGCTACGGCGGCTTCGAGATTTCGATGACGCCGAGCTATTCGCCCAACTTCGGCATGCTGTGGCTCAGTCGCGGCGGGGCCTTCGTGGTCGCCAACATCCGCGGCGGCGGCGAATACGGCCCGGCGTGGCACCAGGCGGCGCTGCTCCAGAACCGGCAGAAGGCCTACGACGATTTCCAGGCGGTGGCGCGGGACCTCGTGAAGCGCGGCATCACGACGCCGCCTCAACTCGGCATCATGGGCGGATCGAATGGCGGCCTCCTGGTGAGCGCCAACATGGTGCAACGGCCGGAGCTCTTCGGCGCCGTGGTCTGCCAGGTGCCGCTGATCGACATGATCCGCTATACGCACATCGGAGCCGGTGCGTCCTGGGCCGCCGAATACGGCGACCCCGAGCGGCCCGCCGACCGCACCTGGATCATGAAGTACTCGCCCTATCAGAACGTCAAGGCGGACAGGAGCTACCCACCCGTGCTCTTCGTCACGGCCACCAGCGACGACCGCGTCACCCCCGTACATGCGCGCAAGATGGCCGCGCGCATGCTGGAGCAGGGGCACGAGGTGCTCTTCTACGAGAACACCGACGGCGGCCACGCGGGGGCGGCCGACCATAAGCAGGCCGCCGAAATGTGGGCGCTCAGCTTCGTGTATCTCGCGCTGAAGCTCGGGGTCGGCTAGGCCGTGAGCCATGTGGTGCACACCGGCGGCTGCCTGTGCGGGGCCGTGCGCTATTCGATCGCCGGCCCTCTGCGGCCGGTCGTCATGTGTCACTGCACCCAGTGCCGGCGCATGACCGGACACATCATGGCCGCCACTGCGGCACGGCGCGCCGACTTCAGCCTCGTCTCGGACGGCGAGCTGAAGTGGTACGTGTCCTCGGTCGAGGCACGGCGCGGTTTCTGCGGGCGTTGCGGCTCGACGCTGTTCTGGGAGGGCGTGGGGCTCGATGGCATCAGCATCGCCGCCGGTACGCTCGATGACACCCGGGGCCTTAAGATCGCGTGTCATATCTTCGTCGCCGACAAGGGCGACTACTACGAGATCGAGTCCGGCGCGCCGCAGATCCGCGACGGGCGCTTCTCGGTGCCGTTTCCGGACTCGTGAGGTGGCCACGGATGCGCAGCCGCACGCTGCGAATTCTTCGCGCCGCGGAACGCCCGCCGACTCCCTGGAAGAACGGCGGCGGACTGACGCGCGAGGTCATCGTCCACCCATCGGGGAGCGATCTCACTCGATTCGACTGGCGCGTGAGCCTGGCGGAGATCCGCGCGCCGGGTCCCTTCTCGAGTTTTCCGGGGATCGATCGGCGCATGGCGGTGCTCGAAGGCCGCCTGTCGCTCTCGAT
>Ga0209801_1002415_pt1 | contig 10920 bp, 6 predicted proteins | sample GraSoiAngelo_127_FD_185884 | JGI IMG/M metagenome (GOLD analysis project Ga0209801, IMG submission 185884) | Grasslands soil microbial communities from the Angelo Coastal Reserve, California, USA - 14_0927_09_40cm (SPAdes) (version 2) | ecosystem: Environmental > Terrestrial > Soil > Grasslands ... | reverse complement strand
GCCGCGAGCAATTTCCGGACTGCCTTCCCCCGATGGCTGCGCTGATTTTTTTCTTCGGCGGGAAGCTCCGCAAATGTTTTCTCGAGAGCTGGGAAGTAGAACACCGGATCATAGCCAAATCCGCCCGATCCACGTGGTGCCTCCAGGATTTCTCCGTCCACACGACCCGTGACGATGGCCATGGCTCGTCCGCGTTCCGCCAGTGCAATCGCGCAAACAAAATATGCAGCACGCTCGAGTCCCGTCTTGCCGCGCATCTCGTCCAGCAGTTTTTCAATCCTTTGCGAATTTGTCGCCTGCAGCCCGGCGTACCTTGCGGAATGCACTCCGGGCGCACCCCCGAGAGCAGGCACGACCAAACCGGAGTCATCGGCGAAGACCAGCCCATCTCTGTGCTGTGAGTAATGCAGCGCCTTGCCTGCCGCGTTTTCTGCGAATGTTGGAGCGTTTTCTTCGAACGCGGGAAGCGCATCGAAACCCGGCAGCAATGCCAGATCAATCACAACGGAAGGTGCGGACGCCGCCGCGAGCATGCGATATTCGGCGAGCTTCCCCGCATTGGATGAGGCGAGAAAAAGCTTAGCGTGCGCGCGCACTGAATTTTAAAGGCAGAAGGGCGCGTTGTTCTTCCGTCAGGCGCCGAATTCCCGCGGCGGCGAGCGCCAGCAAATCTTGCATCTCGCTTCCGGAAAAGGCGCGTCCCTCCGCCGTCGCCTGGATTTCTACAAAATGCCCGTTGCCGGTCATGACCACGTTCATATCCACTTCGGCGCGCGCATCCTCTTCATAAGCGAGATCCAGCAACGCGCGGTCGTCCACAATGCCGACGCTCGTTGCCGCCACGGTATCGATCAGGGGCGAACTCTTCAATATTCCCGCCGCCGTCAGACGTTCGAAGGCCAGCGCCAGCGCGACGAACGCTCCGGTAATGGACGCCGTGCGCGTTCCGCCATCTGCCTGAATCACATCGCAATCGAGCCATACCGTGCGCTCGCCCAGCGCATCCTGATCCGTGACCGCGCGCAAGGAGCGGCCGATCAAGCGTTGAATTTCCAGCGTGCGCCCCGACTGTTTCCCCCGCGCTGCTTCGCGCGGTGTGCGCTCCTCGGTGGCGCGCGGCAGCATTCCATACTCACTAGTGACCCAGCCTTTGCCGCTGCCCTTCAGAAATCCAGGCACGCCGTCATCGACAGTGGCCGTGCAGATCACGCGAGTGTTTCCCAACTCGATGAGCACGCTGCCTTCGGCCGTGGAGATAAAATCTGGTGTGATTTTCAAGGGACGCATCTGGTCCGCGGTTCGGCCGTCGACTCTCACTCTTCCTCCTGCGGTCAGCATTGCCGTGTTCAAGAATTCTACGGTTTGCGGTCAGGTTGCGCCAGTTTGCCGGGGACTTTATCTGGTGTCAACGTTCCGGGAGCCGGAGCGGGCACCTTGTCGGCTGCCGGGGGTTGAGCGGGCTGGGTGTTGACGACAAATGTCCCTGTCAAGTCCAGATGCCCCGCGAGCGTTTCCACTTCCTGCCCATGAATCAGTATTTTCAGCCGTTGCACCTGCGGCACATTGGCTTCCAGTGTCCGCGTGATGGAGTTCACCGCCAACTGCTCACTCACAATCCCCGAGGGAATGGAAGTCGCCAGCGCCTCAGAGAAATCCGCAATCGCCGTTCCGTCCGGCAACAGATAAAACGCAAGCAGCAAAGCGTCCGGTGGAAGTGTCCGCAACTCTGCATCCACAGGGCCAGCCAGCAGCGTGTTCAGGACCTGTTTCGATCGCACTACCGGGTCATTCGAAAGCGGCAGTTCCGCGGTGACTGGTACCAACGTGGAATCGATCGTATCCGAAGCCCAGAAGAGTTTGGTCTTGACGCGGGGATCGCCCGGATTGATCACCATCGGTTGTGTCAATTCGCGCCGCGCCTGCTCTTCGCTCTGCTGCTGGAGCCTCGCGGCGCGTTTCACGCGTCTGCGGAGAACTGGGAAATAGATCGCTGCTCCAAGCACGGCGATGACCAATCCGCCGATCAGCCAAGATTTCCAGCGTGGCGTCACGGCAGCGCCTTCGGCGAGCTTGGAATGACGTAGGAAGGTTTGAACGTCGCGGCCCCGCGCGCAATGGCATCCGCCACACCGGGCGCCATACGGTCCAAGTCGGCGCGGTCCTCGACCGTTACACTGGAGATTTCTACTGCGATTGCCGGTGCTGCCGTAGTTCGAAGCTGGCGCACGCTGGCGGTTTCGACGGTTTCTGGCGAGCCCTTGAAACGCTGGGCGAGAAGTCCCTGCACAAGATCGCCAAATGTCCGGCTCAGTCCAAGAAACGGCGCCTGCGCGCGGTCCCAGGGAATCAAGCCATTGGAATCTGCAACCGGCGGCAAATCCGAGTTCACGTAGACACGCACTGTGCCCGGCAATCCTGTCGATGAAATGTGCAAGGTTACGAACACCGCTCCTCGCTGCGCATTTGCAGTTGCGGAGCGATCATCAAAGGAGGGATTTTCATTCCCTTGCCGCGTCTGCACTACTTGAAAGCCTTGCAGCTCCAGCGCGCGACGAACCTGAATCACGAAATCCAGAACGATCTCACTCTCGCGGATGCCACCTGTGCCTCGCGCGCCCGGGTCCGTCCCACCATGGGCCGGATCCAGCACGACGACGTTGAGCCCGGCTTGCTGAGTTGGTGCGCCAAACGGGGAAGCCGATCCCGATACTCCTTCCGGTCGCGATGGCAGGGAGGGACTCGCCAGGGGTGGCGTGGGCGCGGGTTGCTGGGCCGGCGAGGGAGCTTGGGACAGGAAGACCATCAGCGCACTAAAAAGAGCCACGGAGAGCAGCCCCATCAGAGAGAGAGACCTGATTCGGAGAATGGTTCCCACCTAGAACAGCATACCAAATCCGCCCCTCAATTCGCGCCGCCCGAAGAGTGCAAACGCAGCTAGAAAGAGTCGGCCCCAAAGCTGCTTCTTCGATCTCGAATCGTCTCCGCGCAAGAACTACGGAGCCGTCGGCACCTCTCCGGGGATCATCAGAGAAATAACCAGCGGCTTCAGTTTGGCTTTTTCGAGCAAAGCATTGACCGCCGCCAGGTCGTCCTTTTGGAACCTAGCCCAGCGCGCCAGAGTCTCTTGCGCCGCTTCTTCCCACCCTTCGCTGGCCATCATGGCATCAGCAGCGGGCCCCATATCGGCGCTGTCCACGATGATCAAGAGTCCGGTGAGCGCCGCCGCAACCTTGGGAAGCGGCTCATGCTCCTTACTCGGAGCGGCAAGCCCAAACAGCATGAAATCGGCGTCGCTATCGGGCTCGACCGCCGCTTCCACCTTCTCTACCAGCCCCTGCAAGGCCGCCAGAAGTTCAGTGTTGGCACCCGCCTCCTTCCTGCATTTCTCGATTTGCTTTCGCAGGTCGCCGACCTGCTGCAACGCCAACGAGACTTCGCCCAATCTCGCAGCAAGCTTGGAGGCCAGGCCAAACTGCCGCACCATTGCGTCTTGCGGAGCTTTCACACGCGGGTCCAGCTTGATCGTCAGCGGTTGCGTGCTACTCTTGCCGTTCGCCGTGAGCTTCACGGTGTAGTTGCCCGGCACTGCCAAAGGTCCGGCCGGTCCCCAGAAAGATCTGCGAACACCTTTCGGCAGCGCGTAACGAAGATCCCATACGAATCGGTGCATTCCGGCCTCGGCCAAAAGAGGTTTCGGGTCGCGCAGCCAGTGGAATTGAAACTGCACGTCATTTGGGTTGGTCTTGTGCAATTCGTCGTTGCTCGCAAATCGTCGCACCAGCTTTCCTTCCGAGTCGAAGACCTCCAATTGGATGGGTGACGCGGCTTTGTCCTTCAGGTAATAATCCAGCACAGATCCTTCCGGCGGGTTCGGAGCCAAAGCCTCATCCATCGGCACCGGGGTGCCTTGATCTGATGCCGGCCGCATGCGGGTGGCGGTCTGCGGACGAAAGAGCCACGCATCGGCGGCGGCGACATGCGAGTCGATCTGCCGCAGCGGCGTCACATCGTCCAGTATCCAAAACGAGCGGCCAAACGTGGCAATCACCAAATCGTTTTCATGCACTACTAGATCACGCACCGACGTTACCGGCAGATTGAATTGCAAGGGCTGCCAATCGTCACCGTCATTGAAAGAAGTGTAGACGCCCTTTTCCGTGCAGGCGTACAGGAGCCCTTTTCGAGCAGGATCTTCCCGCACGCAGTTCAGAAAGCTCCCTTCGGGAATCCCATTCGAGGCGTGTTGCCAGGTCTTGCCGAAATCCCGCGTGCGATAGAGGTAGGCCTGATAGTCCTCCAGCCGGTGCCTGTCGACGGCTGCGTACGCCGTCCCCGCATCGGAATGCGACGCTTCGATGTGCGCCACTTTGCTCCAGGGCGTCAAATCCGGCGGGGTAACGTTCTCCCAGGTTTTCCCTTCGTCTTGCGTCAGTTGAATCAGGCCATCGTCCGTGCCTGCCCAGATTTCTCCAGCCCGCACAAACGACGGTCCAATCGTGTAGATCACACCGCGGCGTTTGCCCTTAGGAGCGTCCGCAGCCGTTGCCGCGTCCAGATTTGGCGGCACACCGGGATCTTCGCGTGTGAGATCAGGGCTGAGCGCTTGCCAGGAGCTGCCGCCGTCCGCCGTTCGGAACAAAACTTGTGAGCCGAAGTACAGCACATGTGGATCGATCGGCGAAAAAACAAGCGGCAGCGTCCACGTGCGCCGGTAATCGCCGGAATGCGCAAGTGTAGGCGGCAGTTGCTGCAGCTGCTCGTCGCCGAAATCCTGGCGCGCCACAAAGCCGCCGAACACCACGCCAGGACTTAGTGGGTCCGGGGCGACGTAGCCATTTTCATCCCCAGCGTCCATCGGCCGCCAATCGTGGAAATTTAACGAACGGTATCTGCTTCGGCTTGGAGTGGACGCCGAACCGCTATCCTGCTGCGCACCGTACACCCAATACGGAAACTGGTTATCCGTCACGACGTGATAGAACTGCGCGGTTGGCTGGTTGTACCAAGAACTCCACGTCACACCGCCGTTGCGCGTCACGATGGCCCCTTGGTCGCTGCTGAGAATCATACGCCGGGGCTCATCGGGATCAATCCACAGTTCGTGGTAGTCGTCGCCACCGGGCGCCCCCTTGAACGCCGTAAATGTCTTTCCTCTGTCCCGTGATTGGTAGGTCGACGTGTTCGGGACGTACACGATGTCAGGGTTTTGGGGATCAACGCTGACCTCTCCGAAATACCATCCGCGCTGCCAGATGCGGCGGTCATTCGAAACGCGCTGCCAACCCTGCCCACCGTTGTCAGAACGATAGAGCCCGCCCTCCTTGGCGTCCACGATCAGATAAATCCGCCGCGGATTGCTTGGCGCAAAAGCAATCCCGATCCGTCCGAGACCTTCCGATGGCAATCCCTGAGCGGTCAGATGTTCCCAATGGTCGCCCCCGTCAGTGGAGCGATACAAGCCGCTGCCCGGTCCGCTGGAAGGGGCGTAAATACTCCACGGCGGCCTGCGGGTCTGCCACAGAGCGGCAAGAATCGTTTTCGAATTTCCCGGTTCGAACGCCAGATCGATTGCTCCTGTGTTATCGTCGTGAAAGAGAATTTTTTGCCAGCTCTTTCCGCCGTCCTTCGAACGGAAGACGCCTCGCTCCTGGTTCGACCCGTAGGCATGACCAAGCGCAGCGACGAAAACTCTGTTCGGGTCCCGCGGGTCCACGAGGATCCGCCCGATCTGCCGCGAATCATCCAGCCCGATATGCGCCCAGTTCTTGCCGCCGTCCGTGGACTTGTACATTCCATTCCCGCAAGAAATCGAGGAGCGCATGTCGGCTTCTCCCGAGCCGGCGTAAATGAAGTTCGAATCCGACGGCGCAACGGCGATCGCTCCAATCGATGCAATCGGCTGCGAATCGAAGACCGGATTCCACGTTCGCCCCGCGTCGTCAGTCTTCCAAATTCCGCCGCCCACGCTTCCGAAATAGTAAACTTCCGGCTGCCCGCGCACGCCCACCACTGCAAGCGTGCGCCCCCCGCGAGATGGCCCGATCATCCTCCACCGCAGCTCCTGAAAGAGTTTAGCGTCGAAGTGCTGCGAAGTCTGCGGCGAGGCAGCCAGCCGCGAGGTACCATCTAGGGCTAAGAGCACAAATAACGACAAGGCAGCGAGATGTCGCGGTTTCACGTTAGGAGTCTCCCGACGGAAAAAGGGATGGTCTGTCTCCGAGGATGGTATCAACTTTAATGTCAGGCCGAGAGCTATTGAGACGATTCTCGGATGAGGACAACGTCGGAGTCCGTATGGCCGCGGAGTATGCAGAGGCTTCTGCCTTCCGCTGACCAACGGAAGTTGAGAATTTGCTCCGAATCAAAGTAGGTGATCTGTCGGCCCTGCGAACCGTCGAGCGGTTGTACCCAGATATTGTCCACCCCATTTTCGCGGATCGGGTAGGCCACCGCCTTGCCATCCGGCGTGAAGTTCAGGCCTCCGCTCGAAATCCGCTCGTCCGCGTCAATCAGATGTGGTGGCGAAGGTGTCGAAGAGGACTCCAGTAGCGCGATCTTATATTGAGGATATGGATCCTCCGGTGTTGGCATGGTAGCCAGGACATAAGCGAGAACTTTCCCTTCGGGAGAAGGACTCAGCCCAGTCCCGGTGGGAAAGGTTCGGGGAACAGCGCTCCCCGGGAACATTTCGGGTTTTCCTGAGCCGGCTGTCGGCACCCGCCAAACCTGTTGCAAAGAAAGGTCCCAGTAATATACCCATTTTCCATCTGCCGAACACACGGGAGCCCGATCGTCCTTTCCGTCGGTCAATTTCACGGGATTTGTGCCGTCGACGTTAGTACGCCAGACGTTCGCTGAGTTTGTGCCGCCATGAAAAGCCCAGGAAAACACCATATAACGAGACCCGCAGCCCGCCAATTCAACAATTGCTGCAGTTGAATCACCCAGCAACTGTGTTGGGATGCTCCGCTCGGTGCCGATCCTCAGCACGCGAATATAGTCGCTGAAAACCAGATTGCCGTCGGCGGACCAATCGAACCCGTAAACATTCTGTCCCTGGGGAAGCACGGGGTTCGCCGTCGGCGATTGGCTACCTGCGGCTGGAAGGACGTATAGATTTTGCGTGCTCTTGGTCTGGACGGTCGCCAGAGTTTTTCCGTCGGCAGAGAGAGTCAAAGTCGCATAACTATTGGTATCCCGAGTGATCGGCTGGAGCTGATCGGCCCCCTCAGCGACGAATCCGATCTGTGACCGCTGGTAGTAATCTGGTCCCTTTCGCGAATATAACGCCAGGACTCCACGTCCATCTGGGAGCCATTTGAAGTCCTTAGTGAGCTTGTCATCAAAGGTAGCGAATCTGCCTATTTTCTTGCTTTCGACATCGAACAGGGCGATTCCTCCGAGAGCCTTGTCCGGCCTGAACAATCGGTATGCCAGCTGGCCGTCTCGCGGGGACCAGGCCACGAACGCCGGGGCATCAGAAGTTGGCGCAACGGCATCCAGAACCTGCTCGTCGCCGCCATTCAGATTGGATGTCATCAACCTGTACTTGCCTGCCTCCGGATCATTTCTTCGAGCAAAGGCGATGCGCCGCCCATCGGGAGAGAATGCGATGTCGCTGTCAATGCCCCGGACTATTGTTTGGGGAGTGCCCCCCAGCACCGGCGCTCGGAAGAGGTCGAAGTTCGTATCTGTGGCATCTACCGCTTTGATAAAATAAAGATAATTTCCGTCCGGTGAAAACATGAGACTCTTGTAAGAAGCTGGCGCGGGCGGGATCACTTGCGTGTCGCTGCTAGTCGGAAGGTTGTGCAGCCACAAGCTCTGGAGTCCCTTGTTGTTGATTACGGTCAGCACGTATCTGCCATCTGGTGAAATTGCCGTGAGTGCAGCCTTGCCCGAGTTGGTCACCTGGGTGATGGCGAAATTCTGGAAATGAGCCCCACTGGTACGATGCAGCAGCGAGTAGACTCCAAATACTGCGGCAGCCAAAACGGTCAATCCGGCCATCGCAATCCCAGTAGCTCCCCATTTGTGCTGCTTCACCACGGCAACAACCGCGGAACTTCCGTGCTGTTGAGCTGCGGAAGGCGCCGGCGAGGAGACAGCAGCCGCCGAAGACGTCGAGGCCGGCTGCGGAGTCTGACTTGATTCGGTTTCGCGCTTCAACCGCTTCAGGTCCGCTCGCATTTCCGCGGCCACCTGGTAACGCAGATCGCGGTCCTTCTCCAGCGCTTTGCTGATGATCTCTTCTAACTTAAGCGGTAAATCGGGATTGAGTCTCAATGGGCGCAAAGGTGGCCGGTTGAGAATCGCATCAAAAATAATCGCAGAAGTATCCCCGCGAAATGGCATTGCCCCTGTGGCCATCTCGTACAACACCGCACCAAACGAGAAGAGGTCGGTGCGCACATCCAATTGCTTTCCTTTTGCCTGCTCCGGCGACATGTAGGCCACCGTCCCCAGCGCCGTGCCCGGACCGGTCAGCTGCTCGGCGCTGGAACCGGCCGTCGCCTCGAACCGCACCCCCGCACCTTGCGCGATCTTACTGCTGATCGGCGCCAGTTTGGCGAGGCCGAAATCCAAAATCTTGGCGTGCCCTCTTTTGGTGACAAAGATATTGGCGGGCTTGATGTCGCGGTGAACAATGCCTTCGCTGTGCGCAGCATCGAGCGCATCCGCGATTTCGATGGCCAGCAAAAGCAGCTTTTCATTTTCCAACGGACTGCCGGTGATGACGTGTTTCAGTGTCAGGCCGTCCAGATACTCCATGGCGATGAACGCCCTTCCCTCCTGTTGTCCGATGTCGTGAATGGTGCAGATATTGGGATGATTCAGGGCGGATGCCGCTTGAGCCTCGCGTTGGAAGCGGAGCAGCGCCTGCGGATCACGGCAAACGTCCTGCGGCAAAAATTTAAGGGCCACAAAGCGGTGCAGGCGTGTGTCTTCGGCTTTGTAGACCACACCCATGCCACCGCCACCGAGCTTGTCGGTGATTCTATAATGGGAGATGGTCTGACCGATCATCGGACTGACATCTTAACCCCATTTTAACCCAACTTTTACAGTTGCAAGTAATTTTTGGCGTTTTTGCCATAATTTTGGCGGTTAAGTCGCGTGCTTCGATCGCCCGACTCCGCAACAATCGAAAAAAGACGGCAAAGATCCATCGCTTACTCTAGCATCGTCAAGCAGTCGCATTGCTTCTGACACCCCGGCGCGGACATCCGCGGCGGTACTCGGAGGGTGGGCGGAAATCAAAATGATCGACGTTTTCATTGGTGCCGTCGATCAACGGTGATTGATTCTGCCGCGCGACAGGCAACCTTCCGCTGACACCCGCCTTCTCGCGCAAAAACAGAGTTTAGGAAGTGAGGTACGGCCCGTTCAGTACGAGGTGTTTGTGGTGGAGATCTTTCCACAACCTCGCTTGATTCCAAAGCACTTAACCGGCGGGAACTGTGAAAGATTGGATGCGGTTAAGGAGTGACCTTGTGTGAAATCAACGGAAAGACAGGAGCTAGAGCACCTTGGGCGAGTAGACCAAGGACGCCAACAGGTTCCTGATGGGGTATGGGTAAACCGGGCTCCCTTCCAGACTGAATTTCGGTTGAAGGTCTTTGGCACCTATTGTAGCGTTGCGGCCGGTGTTGCTCTCGCAAGTCCAGGCAAGCCCAACAATCTCTGAGGTTGGGACTTAAGCGAGGAGTCTCTCTTCAACAGCCGACAGGCAAGGGACAAGTCGCGATGCAATTCCATGCGGCCGCAGTTTCGGCTATGGGTGACGCGCTCCCAACCGTTTCTCGATGCTGAGTACCTGCTGAGTATTGCGACTGCGTGAACTTTAAGGAGGCAGACATGAAGTACTCCACTCTCCCGCGAATCAAAGCCTTGCTCGCTCTGATTTTCACGGGTCGGATACCCGATATGTTGAAATTACTCCTGGGAATGTTTCTGATTTGTCCCATTCTTTGCGCTCAGCAGACCAATACTCCTCCCGATATGAATCAGCAGACGGCGCAGATGCTCTTGCAGCGCATGGATCAGCTGGAAGCAACGGTGAGAGAATTACGGGCGGCTTTGGCGCAAGCCACCGCTGCAATCCCCAGGCCAGCGCCTGCGGAGGCCGCTCCGCCCAGCCAGCGCGAACCTGAGCCGCAAGTTGAACGTGCCCCCTCGGAAGGAATGGACCTCAACAAGACCCTCTTGCGCATAAGGGGATTCAGTGACGTCACCCTTCACGGGAGCAACCTGAAAGGCGACACAAGCTCTTTCAGCCTCGGGCAGGTCGACCTCTTTGTCACTTCAGACGTCTCGGAAAAGCTCAAATTCCTTAGTGAGATTGTTTTCGAAGCGGGGCGAGACAATTTGTTTGGCGTGGATGTCGAGCGCTTGCTGCTCACTTATTCATTCGGTGACTTCCTGAATGTGGGGGTCGGCCGTTTTCATTCGGCGATCGGCTACTACAATACTGCTTATCATCACAGCACCTGGCTTCAAACGACTACCGGCCGCCCTTTCCTGTTTCAATTTGAGGACCAGGGCGGAATTCTGCCCATCCACAATGTCGGTGCGACGGCATCCGGGCGAATTCCTTCAGGAGCCCTCGGTTTGCACTACGTCGCCGAGGTTGGCAACGGGCGTTCTTCGCGCTCACCCCTGAACGAGCCGGTGCAAAACGTCCTTGATGAGAACAACCGCAAGTCGGTCAATTTTGCGGTCTTTGCACGGCCGGACGCCGTCCGCGGATTGCAGGCGGGCTTCTCAATCTACCGGGATCTTTTGGCGCCCCAGAATTCGCCAAGAATCGGCGAGACCATATTTGCTGCGCATGCCGTTTATGTGGGGCTGAACCTCGAGTGGCTGAATGAGGCCTTGGTCCTTCGCCATGCCCCCCAAGGAACTTCTCGCGTGTTCGAT
>Ga0209801_1002403_pt1 | contig 10951 bp, 13 predicted proteins | sample GraSoiAngelo_127_FD_185884 | JGI IMG/M metagenome (GOLD analysis project Ga0209801, IMG submission 185884) | Grasslands soil microbial communities from the Angelo Coastal Reserve, California, USA - 14_0927_09_40cm (SPAdes) (version 2) | ecosystem: Environmental > Terrestrial > Soil > Grasslands ... | reverse complement strand
CTCATCGGCTTCGTCGACCGGACAGAGAATCCTAAAGCGCAAGAGGCTCTGGACGTCACCCTCATTGCTGACGAGGACCCCGCATTCACCGCGGGTAGCTACGTGATCGTACAGAAGTACCTCCACAATCTAGCCGACTGGAATAGGCTACCGACGGAAAAGCAAGAACAGATCGTCGGTCGTACAAAGCTGACTGACGTAGAGCTGGAAGATTCCGTCAAGCCCACCTATGCGCATAACGCGCTAACCAAGATAGTGGAGGACGGTAAGGAGATCAAGATACTCCGAGACAACATGCCCTTCGGTCACGCTGGTCAGGGAGAGTTCGGCACCTACTTCATCGGCTACAGCCGTTCACCCCGTACCATCGAACAGATGCTGCAGAACATGTTCGTAGGCAAGCCCGCAGGCAACTACGACCGACTCCTAGATTTCAGCCGCGCAGTTACCGGGAACCTCTTCTTCGTTCCATCCGCCACTTTTCTGGAGAACATTCAGGCCGACTAATTACAAATTCCACTACTAGAGATCATGGCAACACTTCATATGTGCGAAAACCTAACAACCTGTCAATACCTGAGTATGGCTGAGACGAATGGAAACAAAAACTGTGAAGCGCATGGGGGAGCCTTCCCCTACCATATCGAAACCTTTGTTCAAGAAGATTCTAGTCGCTCAGGACGGCTCGGAGAGCTCGCAGAGAGCCGCTCAAGCAGCACTTGAACTGGCCGAGAAGCTGAAAGCAGACCTCGTAGTCCTTCATGCGATCAGCTCTCCCACATCCTATTACCATTCAACAATCGCGTCCACAACCGGAATGAGCCTGCCCTCTCCCTCACAGCATGAGATCGACGCTTACTACGCATACGCAAGAAAAGTTGCGCTAGGCATCGTGGGCGAGACAGAGTCGAAAGCTAAGAAACAGGGCATTCATGTCAAGACGGAGATCCCGGAAGCCGTCTCCTCGATCGTCGAGACAATAGTCAATCACGCTTCTAAGGAGAACGTTGACCTGATCATAGTTGGGACCAGGGGACTCGGAGGATTCAAGAAGATGCTGCTAGGAAGCGTCTCCAGCGGAATAGTCTCCCACGCCCATTGTCCAGTACTAGTAGTCAGATAGGTGATTAGGGGAGTATCAGATGGCTGGACAAGAATTCGTAGAAGTACCGGTACAGGTACTGGGTCTCCAGAAGGATGACATCGAATCTCGAAAGGCAGAGCTGAAGTTTCAAAAATCACTACAGGCCTTTGGCCGGATTCACAGCGACATTATCGAGGCAAGAGCGGTCGTGAAGACGTCTCTGCTCGAGAAAGAGAGAAGACGGTATGAGGTTCAGGTATTCATCAAACTTCCCAAAGAACACTTCGACTTCGAAGAAGAAGGCTGGTCCATCGAGGAGGTCTTCGAAAAGATAGGCGAGAAGATTAAGCGACTCATGACCAAACCCCGAGACAAATCCTCCCATAGAAGACATCCATCACGAATGGAAATGGAATCTTCAAGGTTCGCTGAATAATCAATCAAGGGAGCAAGCGGTCAAGATCCCCATCGATCCCGCATCCATCCTCTACGTCCTGCGAAGGTCACCCACATTATCGCTATTGCCGCAAAAGCAACGATCAGGGCGACAAGCACGACTATGACCTTCTGAGTTAGGTCAAACCCGCTCGTATAGAACCCTACATAGATCAGCGAACCGATCAAGAATGCTCAAAACGCGACGATAGTTCCGATAATTCTCCACATAAGACCCGCAGCCATCTTATCGACCTTTTCCAACCCGAATCAATCTTCGCGTATACCTTCTAGAATAAAGGCTTACAGTTTTCGCCTTGAGCTCAGGTGATTTCTTTATCTACCCGCCTCCCAAAAATCTGGACAAAACAATAGGGTGGCCCAAAAGTATGGAGAGAAAAGGGAACAAGCCAAGGCCGTCTCAGGCTCCTAGCAAACCAATCTCCTCCGCGTTGGCCGAGGCTCGAAGACTCCTCGCGATAGTAGAAAAGTCTCAAGTGCCCTTCGGAGAGTCCGCCCCAATATTCGCGAAAATCAAGGCACAGATAGACTCTGGCAAGTCTCTAAGCGTTGAAGACCACGAACATCTATTGCAGCTGGTCAAGATCGCCAAGGACTGGAACAAGGCCGAGGAGAGCTCGGCCATGACAGAGCCTGACGAAACCCTGTCGGGATAGACAGCTTGAAAATGACATGCCGATAATTTGGTAAATCGCTACTCTCAGCGAAATGCCATGGAATGAACCCTGATCTGGGATCTGGGAGGAGCATTTCATATGAAGCCCACTTCAAGCATGCAATGATACAGATGGAGACTGGTTGAAAAATCGCTGACTCGCCTGTTCCGCCCGACAAACCAGCAATTTCGCCTAGAAACGTTTCAGACGGCGAGTGGACCCTTCCCAGAATTTAGAAAAAAAATATTTCCCGCGACACAAAACTCGGCATTGAGAGGAAATTAACAAAGAGTAATCCTTTCTCCCACCGAGCCCTTCGAGAAGAAGCAAGCCAGACTGTTCCGCTACATGTCAGACAAGCGCAGAACCAGCCCTGATCTGGAATCGGGGCAGGCGATTTTTGACCTACGAGATATTCACGCTTGATCACCCCGATAAATCCAACATGGTAAAATGACTGATCAGCCTATTCAAAGCCGCAAATCGCAGGACTCGCGCAAAACAGTTTCAGCTGGCGAGAGCCCTCTCGGAAAAAGGGGGGTAGGAATTTTTTTCTCGCGACGCGAGAGTGGTCTTTGACCTGAGACTGCTTGATTGTCCGGTCGACTTTAACTAATCGCAGTGTCCCGAAGAAGGCGTTAGAATGCGAGTTTTAGACTAGGGGTTCTTGTCGGATGCAGACGATCCGCCAAAACTCTCTCTTTAAGGAATACGAATCTGTCCTCTATGGAATCCTCATAGTCGAAGTTCGCGCTCAACGAGAACTCCTTGTACAGCTCAACCATCGTTCGGTAAGCGATGACCCGCGCACTCGTCCCCAACCTCTCATGCAGTATCTTCACAACATCCGCGAACCTGGCCGGGATATCGTCCCGCTTGATGCCCTTCTTGTCCAAAAAGTCGTAGACCCAGTCCCGGATCGGCCCGCCCATTCCTTGCAAGACAAGGTCAAACCAGTAGCTGACTGACAACTGGAAACCTGATATCAGGTTCGTCCTCATGAATACGACTCCTGCTTATCGTCATATTCGAAGGAACATCAAGATACGCATAGCGTCCCTGCACTCGCCGTTTGACGGTAAATTCTTGTTCCCAGAAAACTCGGATCAGACAGAGAAACTGGATGGACAACTATGAAGCGAGAGACCGCAGACTCCTAGGCCTTCGCTCGCGCTCGCCCCAGAAATAGGCCAGTACTCCTAGACCCAGGACCGCGAAGCCTATCTCCCAGTTTCCCGCCGCGAAGAAGATTACGGAAAAAGCCCCAAGGAAGACTCCCAGCTGGGTCAGTCTCTCTTTGCGACTCAGATTGATTACTTCCTTCTCGATGTGCTTCCGACCCCTAGACAGCAATGTCGCGAGAATGATGAATCCGACCGCAGCGACGAAGAATATTTCCGTGAGATTACTCGTATAGTCGCCGAGGGTCAGAAGCAGACCAACCTCATCCCCAATCAGCCCCGCTCCGAGACCGAAAACTATCGCCAAATTTCGGCCCATCCGTTCGTTGTTAAGAGTAATTCCCAGCCAGCCAGCAGAGATAACCGTCGCTAGGCCGTACCAGAAATCGTGAAAATGAATTCCGCCACGGACTAACGTTACAGTCGGATTTAGAGTCGCGAAAAGCCTAGCCCCAAGAAAGCTTGCAACAAAAGCTACTGTTCCATAGAACGCCAGCCCATGTCTGAAGACAGTCCGTTGGACTTCTTGCACCATACGAAATGTACGAGAGAGATCTCGCAGATAAGAATTGATGAAGAGCATGACCTCGAAAACGTGCTTGAAGGTAGGATCGAAGGTGCGAGAAACATCACAACCAACTAGATAACGCAGGTCCTCGACGCTTGGAACAATTCCTCTACCGTATCCAGCCAGTGCGGCACGACATGCTTACGAAGGGAGCTACCGAGCTCGAGTCGCGCGTCGTCTCCGAACATTTCGACTACTTGAAACGGCTAACGGAAGATGGTGTAGTCATTCTTGCCGGAAGGACGCAGAACACCGACTATAGCAGCTTCGGAATCGTTGTGCTCAAGGCGGAAACGATTGAAGCAGCCCACGAAATCATGCTCAACGATCCGGCAGAGAAGAACAAAGTGTTCCGGGCGGAACTATTTCCTTACAAGACATCACTATTCAATCCGAACAACGCAAAGTGAGGTCTGTCTCGAACTCTCTACGAGTATAGAGGCGTGAGATTAAGTCCCTCGAACAACATATTCCTAGGGACTAGGAAGAAATCATGGCGAAGGACCCGATCTGTGGAATGTTCGTGGAGGAGGGCAAACATGCTCTCCAGACGACACGTTACGGAACCACGTACTACTTCTGCAGTGAGACTTGCCTTGCACAGTTCCAGGCGCCAGAGAAGACTCTGGCCCGTCTAAAGCGGCTTGTCGCACTAGGCGCAACATTCACAATCCCGATTGCCGCGTTGACATATCTTCCAAAAATCCTGGACCATCAGATCAACAATCTCGTAATGTTTGCTCTCTCGTTGCCCGTACAGTTTGTCGTGGGCTATCGGTTCTACCTGGGTAGTTACGACGCGTTAAGGTCGAGGATTGGCAACATGGACCTTCTCATCGGCCTAGGAACAACTGCTGCTTGGATCTACAGCACGATCGCAACCTTTGTCCCAAGCTTCTTTCCCGGTAGCGGGACTTACTTCGAAACCTCCGCCATCATAATCACTCTGATACAGACAGGCAATCTCCTCGAATACATCACAAAAGGTAGAGCGTCGGAGGCGGTTCACACGCTACTGAGCCTCCAGCCGACAATGGCACATGTGTTCCGAGACGGTAGCGAAATTAGTATTCCCGTTGAGGAGGTTACAGTTGGCGACATTCTACTGGTTCGTCCAGGAGAGAAGGTCCCGGTCGACGGAAGGGTGATCGAGGGAAACTCTGCAATCGACGAATCCATGATTACTGGAGAGAGCCTCCCACGCGACAAGCATAACGGCGACGAAGTGATAGGCGCCACGATCAACAAAACCGGACTGCTGAAGATTCAGGCAGCAAAGGTCGGACAGGACACTGTCCTGTCTCAGATCGCCAAGCTTGTCGAAGAGGCTCAAGTGGGAAAGGCTCCTCTCCAGCGCCTAGCCGACAGAGTCTCCGCATACTTTGTCCCATCAGTCATATTGATCGCGACAGCTTCCGGCCTATTCTGGTACTTCATCGCCGGAATCGGACTCGCCTTCTCCCTGCTCGCATTTGTCTCCGTCGTAATCATCGCGTGTCCATGCGCGCTCGGAATCGCCACCCCAGCAGCCCTGCTAGTTGGGACGGGCAAGGGCGCTGAGAACGGCATCCTGATCAAAGGAGGGGACCAGTTAGAGGAGGCTAGCAAGATCAATACGATAGTCTTTGACAAGACAGGGACCCTAACAAAGGGGCAACCATCCGTTACTGACATTGTTCCTATCGGAAAACTCACCGAGATTCAGATACTCAGCTACGCAGGAGCCGTGGAGAAGGGCAGCGAGCATCCGCTAGCAGCGGCCGTCGTGAACGCAGCACGGGGTATGAGAATCGAACTTTCCGATCCTTCAGGTTTTGAAGCTCTTCCAGGTCTGGGTGTGAAAGCGACGGTTCGGGGACACGAGGTTCTTCTGGGCAACTTGGAACTCATGGGCAAGTTTTCAGTTCCAGTCGAGGCATATTCTGAAAGAATGGCGGAGCTCCAGGATCAAGGAAAAACGATTAGTCTACTTGCGTTAGACCGGCAACCGGTCGGCCTGATCGGACTCGCAGACACGGTGAAGGAATCCTCAGCGCCGACTATCAAGGCATTGAAGAAAATGGGATTGGATATCGTAATGCTCACTGGCGATAACGAACGGACTGCAAAAGCGATAGCACGGACTCTTGGCATCGATACGATATTCGCAAACGTGCGTCCTAGCGACAAAGAAGAAATTGTGAAGAAGCTTCAGAAAAACGGGAAGGTCGCAATGGTTGGCGACGGGATAAACGATGCGCCCGCGCTAGCGGCTGCAGACGTTGGAATAGCTATCGGCAGCGGGACAGACGTTGCAAAGGAGACCGGAGGCATAATTCTCATCAAAGATGACATGACAGACGTTCCTAAAGCTCTAGAGTTAAGCAAGGCGACTGTGAGAAAGATCAAGCAGAATCTCCTCTGGGCCTTCGTCTACAACGTCGCCCTCATTCCAATAGCTGCAGGCATACTAGTCCCATTTCTAGGACCAGGAATCTATCAGGTCCTCCCCTTACTCGCAGGGGCAGCGATGGCAATCAGCTCAGTAACAGTAGTATCCAACTCACTCCTACTCAGAAGGTTCAACCCGAAAATCTAGGGAGGTGAGCAGTTGCAGAAAGACCCGGTTTGTGGAATGATGGTGGACGAGAAGAAGACGAAGTTCACGTCCAATCGTGAGGGAAAAACAATCTACTTCTGTTCAGCCACATGCAAAGCCTCATTCGACAAGAATCCCCAGAAATACGTCCAAGCATAGAGCAAAGCACCCAAACCAGACTCACAGCGGTGTCATGATCTGAGAAAATCCAATCCCATAGTCTACATACTCTTAGACGCGTATCAAGCTTCTTTCAAATAGAAGACCCTGAAGAGCTCAGAGGAGACGCATCTTGACTCTCCAATCCCCGGAGTCAGTTCAGAAGACGAGGGCTCTTTACCGTGTCGTCAAGTACACTTTCTACAAGCTGGACCTTGCCTGGAGGCGTCTTCCAGACAGCGACCGTCAGTCCGCCAAGGACGGCTTTCTAGCGACACTTCGTAAGCACTACGCTCTGGTCCCCCGAACATACTCTTTGGTTGGAACTCGAGGTGACGCCGACTTCATGTTATGGGTCATAACTGATTCAATGGAGGAGCTTCAGAGCTTCAACTCCGAAGTCCTGAAAACCGGCCTCGGAAAGTATCTCACAACTCCATATTCCTACCTGGCCATGATTCGACCATCAGAGTATTTTGGCAAGACAACAGACCCTGACCCTGTCGGCTCCAACTATCTCTTCGTATATCCCTTCACAAAGAAACGGGAATGGTACAGCATCCCCTTCGAAGAACGACGGAGGATAATGAAGGAACATATCCAGATAGGACACAAGTACTCGTCAGTAACCATCCACACTTCCTACTGTTTCGGACTAGACGATTACGAGTTCATTCTCTCGTTTGAGACGGACCATCCGGAAGATTTTCTCAACTTGGTCATGGACCTGCGTAGCAGCGAAGCAAGCCGATACACCGCCGTCGAGACACCCATCTTCACATGCGTCTCCGTCACTCCTGAGAAGATGCTTGACCTTCTAGGACCATGACAAGTCTGTAGCGAAGAGAGAATGACCGAATTCGAGAATGACAATTTTCTCCGAGCCTGCTGGAGGAAAGAGACAGAGTACACTCCAATCTGGTTCATGCGACAGGCAGGCCGATATCTCGAAAGCTATCAGAAGATACGGGCAAAACATGACGTTCTCACGATATGTAAGACCCCTGAACTGTCAGCAACAATCACTAGCAGCGCTGTCTCCGACCTTGGAGTGGACGCCGCAATTCTCTTCGCCGATATTATGCTGCCCCTCGAAGGAATCGGCGTCAAACTCAAACTTGTTGACGGAGTCGGACCTGTCATTGAAAGGCCCGTTGAGAATAAGGAGGATGTTGAGAATCTCTCAGGATTTTCCTCTGAAGAACACGTACCATACGTCCTGGATGGCGTCCGGCTAGTCAAGCAACAACTCGGAGAAAAAGTTCCTCTGATAGGTTTCTCTGGAGCACCTTTCACCCTCGCGTCCTACCTTATCGAAGGAAGCCCATCGAGAGAATTTATTCGAACCAAGAAAATGATGTACGATCAACCAGAACTGTGGGGCCAACTTCTGTCTAAGCTCTCCCGTATCGTTACTATCTATCTGCTGGCTCAAGTCAAAGCAGGAGTTGACGCCGTGATGCTCTTCGACAGCTGGTCGGGATGTCTCTCGCCCGCGGACTACAAAGATTTTGTCCTACCTTACAATCAGAAGATTCTAACTGACTTATCCGGAAAGAACGTTCCGAGAATTCTCTTCGGAGTCGGAACGGCAGGAATTCTAAGCCAGATGCGGGAGGCTGAGAGCGATGTTTTCGGCGTCGACTGGAGACTACCCATCGACGACGCTTGGGCAGTTCTGGGAGAGGCAGCGATACAAGGTAATCTTGATCCTGCGACCCTACTCGCTTCCGACAGGCTGATCGAGCAGAGGACCAAGGAGATCCTTGGCAGAGTGCGGGGCAAGCCTGGTCACATATTCAACTTGGGACATGGGGTCCTGCCCGAGACAAAAACAGAGAAAGCTAAGAGGCTCGTTCAGTTCGTGCAGCAATCAACTAGAAGCAAGAGATGAAAATTTTCGGATCGAACTGACGGTTTGCCTGCAATCATCCTGATGGCCTACGGTAGCCCCAGTTCTCTGGACGAAGTAGGTGATTACCTGGCGCAGGTTAGAGGAGGTCGTGGTTCAAGCCCGGACGAGATAGAGCATCTGAAGCAGCGGTATCAACGAGTTGGAGGTCAAACTCCCTTGTTCCAGATCACCAAGTCTCAAGCTGACGCGCTGGAGAAGAAACTAGTCGCAGACGGTACTCCCGCAAGCGTCTTGTTCGGGATGAAACACTGGCATCCATTCGTCGAGGGTGTTGTCGAGAAGATCAGTATCGATAACCCGCCCATTCTCGTCGGTCTCGCTCTCGCCCCACACTACTCGAAGCTTAGCATTGGCGGCTACGAGGACAGTGTGAGAAGAGGGTTGGCTAGGAAGAGTTCGAACGTTCCTTTCGTCATGGTGAAGAACTGGCACATCCAGCCGTCGCTGATCACGGCTCTTTCAAACCGAGTCAGCCACGCGCTGAGTGACATAGGGAGTTCCAAACGAATCATGGTGATCTTTACCGCCCATAGTTTGCCTCTGAGGGCCATCTCCAACGACGATCCGTACCGAGCCCAATTGCTGGAAACGAGTCAGCTAGTCGCAAAAGACGCCGGTGTCACTGATTGGGATTTTGCGTTTCAGAGTGCAAGCGGGCCAACCGGAACATGGCTGGGCCCGAGCCTCAAAGAGAAAATCTCCGAATTTTCAAACAAAGGGATCAAACGGATCTTAGTGTGCCCGGTGGGGTTCGTTTCAGATCATCTGGAGATTCTCTACGACTTGGATGTGGAAGCCCGAGACTATGCAAATTCTTGTGGCATAGAGCTGGCCCGAACGTTATCCCTCAACGACGATCCAAAGTTCATAGAAGCCTTGGCCGCAGTTGCCACTCCGATCCTCGTCAGGCAAATGGTGGCTCGCTAGGGCTTATCGCACTAGCTCCGTGAGAGAAAACAGTCTAATCCGAAAGTATCCTGAGAAGGACAATACTATGCGTCACGAAAATGCTCAGCTCAGTAATTCCTTAAGGGCATCATCGATTATGAACGTCTCGGGAATTATCGTCGGAGGTACTCCAAGCTTAGCGAGTCTATGGGCTGTTACAGGACCTATCGCTCCTATCCGGATTTTTCGAAGTCGCGGGACAAGCTCGTCAACGCCAAGGTAGTTCTTCGACATCAAGAATAGGTTTGAAGCGGACAAGGAACTCGTGAAAAGGATAGCTTGGATTTCACCTCTGATGATGAGATCTGTGAATCGTTGGAAGCTGGTTGCGTCTGAGGGAATGACCGAATCGTAAAGATTGACCGTGGCGACTGTAGCGCCGTTCTTCGCAAGCTCTCCGCCCAAGCTATTGTCTGCTGAAGACGACCTAGCTAGCAGTATTCGTTTTCCCCCAAGATCCTTGGTGGAGAGAAAATCAACAATACCCAAGGAGCTGAATTTTTCGGGTAAATGAACCCCGCGTATTCCTTGCCTCGCCAGGGCGTCCTTTGTTTTTGGGCCAACCGCTAATAGCTGAAGATCGCCTAGGACGCTCGGAAGCAGGTTCCCGTGACTTCTCAGAATGTCGAATAAGAGATTGGCTCCATTCGGGCTCATCAGTACCAGCCAGTCCACCGGGCCACCAGTCAAGACTTGGGAAAGCTCTGTGAAGATCTCCGATTGCTCTCTCGGCCTGAGCTCTACCGTGTGAACGATCAACGGGTTCCAGCCCATCTCTTTGACGAGACGGATCGTATCTTTCCCTAGGCCGGCTGGTCGAGTCACCGCTACAGTATTCAATTGATTTCTAGTCCCGGTAGTATGAGCCGCGCCAAGTCTCCTCTATTTTCTTAGCACCCTTGAAAATCAGCTCTTCAGCCACTTCTCTACCAAGTCCCGATGCTTCCTTGATGTTCCCGGACTTTTTCGATTCGAGCTTCGTCCTTCCGTCATTCGACAGTATGCATCCTGTGACGCAAAGGCTGTCTCTGTTTGACGACGCGAGTGCTCCAATGGGGACTTTGCAGCCTCCCTCTAGGGTATTGACGAGTTCTCTCTCAGCATCAGCCTGTGCCCTGGTGGGAGGGTCCTCGATTGACCGGAGGAGTTCTAGGACCTTCCTGTTATCCTGACGGGCTATTAGAGCAAGGATCCCCTGACCAGGAGCGGGCATAAAATCATCTAAAGACAGCCGCTCTGCTATTCGACCAGTCAAGCCGAGTCTAAGGAGACCCGCCTCTGCAAGGATGACAGCGTCAAACTCTCCATCCTCGACCTTCTGGACCCGAGTGTCAACATTTCCTCTTATCGGGACTGCTTGCAGGTCTGGCCTGACACGTTTGAGCTGAGCCACGCGCAGAAGGCTG
>Ga0209801_1002401_pt1 | contig 10954 bp, 10 predicted proteins | sample GraSoiAngelo_127_FD_185884 | JGI IMG/M metagenome (GOLD analysis project Ga0209801, IMG submission 185884) | Grasslands soil microbial communities from the Angelo Coastal Reserve, California, USA - 14_0927_09_40cm (SPAdes) (version 2) | ecosystem: Environmental > Terrestrial > Soil > Grasslands ... | reverse complement strand
GTGATCAAGCGACCCACCTGGTTAGGCCGCGCGAACCCAAGAATATGAAAAAGCATCCCGCACAGGTCGGCCCGGCAGGTTTGGTCGAACCGCCCACCGGCGCAGAAGAGCTTCACGCGACATTGCAAGCTTCTCAAGGACTCGGATCGAAGCCCGGTTGTCGACATCACAAGTCGCTTGAATGCGTTGCACCGTTTCCAGAGACACGAGCCAGTCGAAGACGGCTCGCGCCGCCTCGGTGGCGTACCCCTTGCCCCAGTGATGACGCGACAACACAAACCCCAGCCCAGCACGATGACCCTCAATGCTACACGCAACCCCACCTACGGGCGTGTCGTTCGGCCTCACCGTAAGACGCCACGCATACTCCTCGCCGGACTCCCAACGCCGCACGGCGCGTTCGGTTGCTTTGATTGCATCCTGCATGTCTACGAGGGCGGGCCAATCCATATAGCGAGCCACTTCGGGATCACTACCGTACTCGAACACCGCCGGCGCATCGGACTGTTGAGGGCGGCGTAGATACAGCCGCGGGGTCGTGAAGGTGTCCGGGACGGTAAGCGTGACAAATGAAGTCTTCATTCTTTGATCATACACCGTGGCGGCTCCAGGCGCTTGTTAGGCAGTGCGGATTCATATAGTAAGTGCAACCATATGCCCACGAAAAAAGGTGACCTGGCCCACGGTTGCCGGACCTTCGCCACACGTGGCTAGTAGTGCCGAACCATCCGTGGGTCGCGCCAAGCCCCGATCCAGGCGGCGATGAGAAACGTACCCGGCACAAGTACGGCGACGTACGGGTGGGTTGTGAGGTAGTGCAGCCCAGGTCCAAGGTCTACCGTCGGGTGGGTGGCCGAGTGCGCCGAGATCGCTCCTCCGCGCCGACAGGTGCAGCGACTAGGGATCCCGTGGCTCGATCTCGGTCGCAAGACGCCTGGCTACCAGGTAACGGACGTTCTCGCATGGCTCGGCAGCCGCCGGCGAGATGTTGAACGGCGACGGCCCTCAGGTAGCTGAACGCCTTGGTTCCTCACGGTCGTTTTGGCTGCCAGTGCTCCTCTCCTGATTCCGCATCAGGCGCGTTCGGATCCGCTTTGACAGTGACAATTCGCTCGAGGGACCATTAGCCCCATCCGAACGCCGTACTGTAGATCTGGCCTCAGCGTGTTCACCTCCAGCTGAGTGCGGAGCCGATACGCTCGAGACAGAGGAACGGCGGCTTTAATGACCTCTGACGCCTGTAGCAACCCAGCGATAGCGGACGTGGACGCCAAGGTTGCTATGGGCTCAGCCGCTGCGCGTTCGGCTTCCTGGGCGTACTCATTGAAACATTCGAGGCATGGCGACCCAGAGTCCTTGAGCGAATGACGCGACACGTAGGCCATCCGTCCCTCGCTCGCGGCGTTGACGATTAGTCTAGGGTTGTCTCGCTGAACGGCGATTCGCGATGGCGGATGATCGACTCCCACGAGCGCAAGATCTACGCTACTAACTCGCCATCGGGTTGCAGATTCTTGATACGACGTGTTTGCGGCCTCGAGTCGCAGGCTTGGTAGCGCCCGCTCAGCGAGTGCTGGCCCCTTCAGCTTCCCAAGATCCGTTGCGAGCATCAGCACGTAACGGTTAAGGTCTGGCCCGTCCAGCAGTTTCGGCTCGACGACGTGCCCTGATGCGAACACGCGACCGAGGACCCGGAGCCCGTAGATTGCTGAGTTAGCCATGGCGCCAGCACTGATCACCAATACACGACCTAGATCAATCCTGGGGGGCAGATCCGGACCATCGGAACCAGTTAAGTCCCTGTCATAGTCGAGAAGGGAGAGGCTGAACGCGGCCACTGGCTCGAGGTCTACCGCCAAGTTGGGCGGAAGACGCTTTCCGTAACGCCTCGCCGCCACGTTGCGCAGAAAGGCCTTGTACACCTCCATGGCAGCGAAAGCAGCGGAGACGAGACCACCGAGCGAGTTCCCGGATTCTTGAACGTTCCGATAAGGAAGGCCGACCCCTGTAAGAGCGCGCCACCCCCTTCCTGTCGCATGCACGCGGAACGGCCCCATACTCTGTCGCCTATTTCCACCCTGGCCTACCACAAGGTCCGCTAGCGACGCTGTCTCTCCAGTCGACCCTAGCAAGCGAAAATCGCCGAAAGGACAGATTGAGCGCGCTAGGTCTAGGACATATCCGGATACAGACGGAGAGGCGATGCTGCTGATCGGCCGGACTGCGACTAGCGCCGCCTCTGGTATGTCAAACACAACGATGGGAAACATCCGCGCGAGCAGATTCGCGGCGAAGACCAGAGTATCCTGCCCGACTACGGACTCAACGTCGGCGCAGGTAACGCTGAGGAGTACGGGGAACCTGAACAACGCCGCCAGGAGTTCTTCCCCTGTTGGGGCTTCTCCCGCCGGCCAGCGCGGGACCGTTCGGGCGTAGCGCAGCGAACGGTCATGAAACCCGCGGACAAACGCTGACTCCGTGACGCTAGGCGGTGCGAGATCAGGACTCATCGACTCGAATCCGCGCCACGATGTCAGGCTGAGGAATCTCCTCCCAACACCCGCCTCCCATATACCGCGTGGCGTAGCAGCTGCGAAAGCTGCTAAGACCTGCCTCAGCGAAACGCGGGACCACTACTGACAAGTAGCCCGGAACCGGCAGGAACAGACCTTCGTTGTCAGCATTCGAATGAAACGCGGCGCCCGGGTGAGTATGAAACTGCCCTGCGATTCGTTGACGATCGCGGTACAGAGCCTCCGACATTCGCCACATTTCCTCCAATGGCACGTGATAGTGCGTCGCCGAAGCCTCGTGGGCGGGGTGGTACCACGCGACAACCCGGCCTGCTCCCGTGCCAGGCACATCCAGCGAGGCGACGATATACACAACGCACTCTCTTACGCCGGCGCTGCAGGATCGCAGTCGCTCCGCGATGGACATCAACAAGACTCGTGGGATCGTCAACAACGGTCCACGTGGCAGGAGGGGTGCGCCTCGCGGAAGCGCAGCCCCTTTATCCTCCCGGCGCACGGTTTATGCGCTCCGTCGGCGAGTAAGACCTCCACGCGGCGGCGTGCGACGTTCGAGGAACAACTCGGCGTCCTGCGGGAGCCCCAAGTCGGCCAGCCTCGTCTCAGGGTCGAGCTGGTTGGTCCCGAACCGCAAAACCAAGTTCTGCGCTTCGCCGGCCACACCGAATTCCGCGGCAGCTCGGTGCAGAAGGGCTTTAGTCGGCTCCTGGGCGTTCACCTCGAAAACGCGCCCTTCGCTGTTGAATACCACCTTCAGCCGCAGGAACGCGACTTGCGCCTGGCGCTGATCGGTACCATCTGCATGCACATCCATAAGCGTACCCTCCACCTATCGGTCGACACCGCGACGGCCGGCCATCTGACTTGCCGTCGGAGGGCCGCTGGATTCGCAGCCCGTCAGGACCAGAATAGGAGCTGGCATGTACGAAGTCAATATTCCGAAGTGGCATGGGCTTGACGCTGTTTGTCAAAGCCTGTAAGATAAGCTGCATCAATGCCATGTGAATCTGGAAAGGTGCCAGTGTGACGGCGTCACCTTGGGCTGCTGACTTGTCTCGCCTGTACTCTGCTATTGGTCAGAACGCGCGCTCGGCAAGGGAGCAGGTGGGGTTGTCACAAGACCAATTAGCCAGCCTCGTGGGGATCTCCAGGACATCAATGGCCCAGTTCGAAGCTGGGCACCAACACCTGCCTCTCGAGACCATCTACCAAGTCGCCCAAGCCCTGAGTGCCGATATCTATGCTCTTCTCCCGTCCCTTCGCGATTTGGCACCGATGAGCCCCGACATCCTCGGCAAGGTTGCGCGCGATGCCTCCCTTGAGCCGGGGGAGCGAGAGGCACTGCTGACGTTTTTCCGTCGGTACATGACCGCGCCCAAGTAAGGCCTGATCATGGCACGTACTCGATTGGCGGCCGGCGCTGCACGTCGTCTACTCTCCAGCCTTGGCATCAAGGAACCACCAATAAGGGTACGGCTAGTCGCGGAGAAGCTCGACATCCGTGTCACGGACGAAGACTTCCCGGATAAGATCTCTGGGGCTCTCATTAGGTCCGACAACGGGATTCACATCGCGGTGAATAAGAACCATCCAGTCACCCGCCAGAGGTTCTCCATCGCTCATGAATTAGGCCACTACCTAATGCATCCGAACTCGGCAGCTTACTACGACCAGAAACACGAGATCGGAGTGCTGTTCCGTGCAACGCCTGACTCACCGGTGTGGGATTCGAGGGAAGTAGAGGCCAACCGATTCGCAGCGGAGCTACTAATGCCGCGTCGCATGGTGATTGCCGCTATCCAGCGAGCTGGTGCGGCTGAGGCGTCTCGTCTCGCCAGTCAGTTCGAAGTGAGTGAAGAGGCCATGACGTATAGACTGGCCGACATCCGTATCTGAGGACCAATGGCTGCTTCCAGGCCCCTCCCAAAGCTAGCGCCAGCTAAGGAAGTCGAGGTCGACAGGGTAGCGTGTGCCCGTTTGGCTTCGCTCTTGAAGACTCAATCCATACCGGCGGATAGGGAAGACGTCTTGCGACCAGATCTTGCCCGCCGAGAGAGCGGGAACTTCTACCTTCTACTCGTGGCCATCTGCCACCAAACATCGCCGCGAGGAAGGCCCCCCCTCGAAGGCACTGTGGGAGGGAGGCTCTTGCGTGGCTGGGATTACTTGTCAGCGAAGCTTGCAGCCGCGGTCCGCGACGACGCACGACTACTGAAACCGACGACTTGGGTCCAGTCAACACCACGAGACGTGGCAGAGCTCTTTGCAGATCCCGAGCTCGGGGAACGCCTGACCGATCCCCCGGGTCGTGCTAGGCTAATTAGGAACCTCGGCTCTGTAATGCACGGACACGGGTGGCAGTCTCTCGAAGATCTGTACCGAGCATGCAATGGCCGAATCGCTTCTGGCTACCCGAATCTGCTAGCGTTGCTCGCCAACTTTGACGCATACCAGGACCCAGTTCAGAAGAAAGCACTGCTGCTTCTGGCAATCATGCGCAACTCCGGGCTCTGGTCTTACAAGGATGGCGAGAACCTCGGTCCACCGGTTGACTACCATGAGATTCGGGGACACCTTCGGCTTGGGACTGTCAAAGTCGATGATCCGCATCTTCGAAGGAAGCTTCTCACAAGCACGCCAGTCACTGCGTCCGAGGACCTGGCCATTCGCGGTGCGGTTCGCGACGCGATAGTTCTTGTCGCCAACGAGCTGGGCGGACGCTTGAACCCGAGCGTCCTTCACTATCTGTTTTGGAACGTCTTCCGGTCATGCTGCACCCGCCAATCACCACACTGCCTTGCTTGTCCTCCGACCTGCCCCTTACCTGACCGATACGTCCCGCTCGCAGTCAGGGACGATGGCACAAGGTGTTGTCCATTTGCAGATGTTTGCGATAGTGCCACCTCAGTAGTCCGCCTCCAGGAGCATGTATTCGAAACCGATTACTACTGAGTGAACAGGCGTTGCAGCGGTGCTAGGGCCCACGGGAGGCGCTCATGACTCTTGAGGCACGCGACGAACTGCGCTTTGGTTTCGTCGAAATGCTATTCGCATTGACCGCCGCGGAGATTGCGGTTCAAGTAGCGGATGTTGTGAAGAACTTCGAGGCCGACCTGGCGGCACTGCCAGCCTACACGCATCTCATGTTCGCTACGATTCTTGTAACCACAAGCTGGGTGGGCTGGCTCAAGTCCAAAGCACCAGGCAACCGAGCGCCTCTCGATAGCGTCTTCAGTGCTGCCTTTATCGTCTTGCTCGTAGATGTGTTTCTCGTGATCTGCTACTTCATCATTGTAAGGGGTGTCGACATCCAACGAATCGGCGACACTATCGTCCGCGTCGTACCATCCTCGGCAAACGAGACGCGTTGGTCGATGGTCATTTTCTGCGTCTACTTCCTGTGGGACATTCTGACCAAGGCCGTCATCGTGCCCGCCGACGAACGGAGCAAGAAGATGTGGCGGCGACTGATCGACAAGAACCTTTGGGATCGCGCGTGGATAACAATAGTCTGTCTCCTAATAGCATTCGCCCTGTGGCTTGAGACAAGGACGTTCACAAACGCGCTTAGCGTCGTCGCAGTAGATATCGCGCTTGTCGCGTTGGTACTCCTCTTCCGAGCACTCAAAGAGAAAAGCTCGAAGTGGGCAAGCGCAATGTCCCTACTGCTCATTGCAATGACCATCGCTGGACTGAAACTGCAGCCGTAAGGGAGAGATCGCCCTGCTCCTAGAATGGCCCGACTTTGACGCTGGGAGTCCCCTAAGCCAGTTTTACCTGCTGCTTCGCGAACTTCTTTAGGATCTCAGCGCTGGGCACATCGGCCAAGGAAACGAGTCGGTTTGCAAGGACCACGGGCACGAGTGCGTTGTCGTACATCGAACAGCGGAGGCGGCTCAAGACTCGCAACACGTCCGCGCCGTTGTAGAAATCCGCAAGTGCAGGGTTGGGCTTATAATCCCCCGTCGGTATCGATGCCACATACGTGTCCTGATTCCACCCTCTAAAGATGACCTTCGCACCATAGTAAGTGTTCTTTCCGAACGACTTGTCGGAGGCATTCCCAGGTTCGATGTGACGGTAGATGTACTCATTGTTCAGAACCAGGACCTGACCGGGCCCCAAGTCCTTGTCGATGAGCGCAGCGTGCTCAACAAACGGACCGGTCTTTTCGACGCCAACGAGGTTAATCAACGGTTCGCTCTCCGCCGTGCCCAGAAATTTCATCAAATCGCGCATCGGCCGATACATGGGTGCTGTAACACCAAAAAATGCCAGAGGCCCATCTTTTATGAACAGGACTTCTCGGAAGAGCGACGGCTTCAGGTTCCATATGCTGCGAATGAGATGAACCAGTACGATCTGTTCAATTGCCGTAAGTAGGTAGCCGAGAATGGCTCCAGCACCTAATTCTTCATCGATGCGCTCGTAGAGGCGCAACCCATCGGATAGGTATACCGGCTGACGACACCGTGGGCATGGCTGCTCAACTGAATCGCCGGACCTGAACCTGATTTGCTCTTCCCAACAGTCCGGGTTCGGACACTTCGGGATCTCCCACGCCTCGCGCTCTTCCTTGGCCCGCCACTCCCTAAACAGCAACCACTGAAGGGCTGGCATCAGATGGCGTTGCAGCAGGAAGTCTTGGACGGCCCAGCGAACTCCTTGCGAAAAGGTTGTCCCTCCCTTGGCTCGAACCGACTTCGTCGGCAGCACCAGGACATACCGTTCGATCGACTTGAGGCGTTGCATATCCTCGGGTCCGATGAACGGTTGACGATCCAGATCGGCTAGATCCTCCAGCCTGAGCAGCAGTGGGCCGACAGCGATGAAGGCGATCGATGCGGTTGGGAATTCTTCTCTCACGTATGTCTCGGTCATGCCCCCGTCGATCGCGATGACGGCCGAAATTCGTCCATTTGCCTCTGGAAGCTCCAGCAGCTTCTGCTTTAGGTCTTCAGGCGGCGGCGCAGACGGCAGCGTACAGCCCTGGACGAAGTGCTGCACGAGCGGGTTGTTGATGATCTCCGCGTGAGCGATCTTGCTGGCCCTTTCGAAAGGGCGTCGACCTTTGACTTGCCAGTAGGGCATCAGCGCCGTCCGCGGTCCGCCAAGAATCGGTCGATTTGGACTGGGACGGTGAAGGCGTTTGAATACGTCTTCATCCGTATGAACCCTCGGTCCGCTGCGGCGCGGAGGCTGTCGACGAAATCCTCAAAGTCGTAGTACTTCCCGATTTCCTTAAGCTCTTCCTGGTTGTTGAGGTGCGAAACGAACCAGTTCTGAGTGTTCTTAAGAACGTTGGCAGATATGGAACTCACTTCCTGAGTCGCATATATGAGACCGAGCCGGAGCTTGGCACCTTCTTTAGCGATGCGATTGTAGATCTGACTCAGATCGGCCTCGGTCTTTTTGGGGAAGAGGTTATGCGCCTCTTCGAAATACATCTGGATATAGTTCGCGGGTTCATTTGCAATGAACCTGCCCATGCTATCGTTGAAGACCTTACGGCAGATGCGCTCCGAGTAGGTTGCTTGAACGGTTGGGTCGCCTTGTGACAGATCTACGATTACGATCCGGCCCTCTCTAAGTTCCGCTATGATGTCGCGCTCGAAAGACTCCTCGGTGCTGTCCGTGTGATAGGCCTTGAAGGGTTGTAGCTTCCGAAAGCCGGATACTCCCGCGGCCCCACCGGAGGTCTTCTTTCGAGTCAGCATGACCAGTACCGCCTTCAGGTCTTCGTCGGCCCATTCTCGGCCCCCATGCTTACCCGGGTACTTAGTGAAGAACTCATCGGTGGCGTAGGCATCCCAAACAGCACTGAACCAGGCGACGGCTTCAGGGCCGGTCAGTCCCTTTGAGGGGTCGACTCCGCCAGCGATCTCGTTAACCTGCTTCTCTCCTTGGAACTTGATCTTGAGCTTGCCCATGCCAAAGCCAGCTGCATGGAGACAGGCACGATAGGCCGCGACGACACGTTCCCAGCGCGTCTTCCCAGCAAAGTCGTCCGACGACGGCTCTCCGAGATCGATGGAGAGAAAACTGCCAACGTAGTCGGACGCCGCCTCGCCCAAGAAGCTTTGGAGCAACCCAAAACCAGCCTCGATGTCAGCGTGGAAGTTGAGCTTCATGACTTTGAAGCCTTCCTTCTCCAAGAGGCTATACCGCGTTGTAAGCGCTTCAAAGAGCTCGAAAACAGCAGTCCCCTCATCCTGCTGGTTGGCGTTCGCATATTCGCCATTGACATCGAAGATGATCTGGCCGACTGGCTTTAGATCCTCCGCTCCCAAGCGAGTCTTCTTGGCAGAGATCTCAACAGTCGACTCGACGATCTTCTTCAACGTGTTAGACTTGCCGGTCCGAGTCATTCCGAACAGGGCTGTTCGCTTCCCTACGAAATCCAGGGCCGAGACGTAAACTGGCGCCGGTTTGGCCGAGTCGTTGAGCCGCGAAGCGCTGTACCGGACCTCCCCGAGGCGTACCTCATCCTTTCCGCCGGGGATCCCCGTCCCCTCGCGGAAGTTCACGATGTACTCAAGAACTCGACCGACGGGCTTGTACACCGAATAGTTGTGCGCGCTGTAGAAGGTCTCGACGTCTGCCCCAAAAAGCGTCTTCCCCGCGTCGTCGCGGTAGAAGGTTCCCAAAACTCGGCACTCGAGCCCCGAGAACATGAACTCGTAGCGGGTGAAGCTATCGAGCTTGCTTTGCTTACCGCCCGGCGGAACCTCCTCCTTATAGGAATCCACCATAGACGCGATGACTTCGGAGTCGGTGGGAAGTGCTGTGGGTCCGAGAACGCGCACAAGAATCATCGCTTGTACGGCGGGCTCACTGTCGTACGCGCAGAGCAGGAAAGAACCCGCTGGTATCCCGCCCACACGATTCTTCCACTTGTCGTTAACCAGGACCTTCACGCGTGTGTAGTCGAAGTAGAAGGGGCGCCCGACAAATGAGTCTGCGGTGTGACCTTCTTTGAACAGGTCGATCGCCGCGAGTATCTTAAGCTCTTCAAGTACGTCCGCCATTGCGCCCTCCTAGTGGGCTCTCAGACGTGGGTCGGCCAACTCACGTCAGGAACTCTCCCAGGTTCCAAGGCTTTTGGGCCACCAAGGACAAGAATCCGGTCGGTCTTGGTGGCGCGTCCCCTGTTGTCTTTCCATATGCGGCTGACCTTATGCTTGACGGGAATTCGATCAATGAATGTCCCAACTACCCTCAGGTCCGTCCCCTGCACGCAGTGACGCGCGACTGCCTTTGCTAGGTTCATGTGTCGATCGCCCCGGCGAACGTCGCCGATGACAAAGCACATGTAGCCATCGTCGCGGAGGACGCCACGTAGGCGACAAATTGCCGACTGCATGAACACGAGGTACCGAGTCAGCGAGGACGTAGCAAATAGTTGTCGGTCTACCGCCTTTCCCTGCAAGCCCAGAAGCCAGAGGCGAATCCAGTTGTACTTCCCGTACTTGATCACTTGGAGATAGGGAGGGGACGCAAAGATCAGCCTGGCATGCTTAACGTCAGCTGGCCACGCAATATCGGTCTCCACGGCATGCATCCATCCCCGGCCACGTCGGAAGGATCTATCAGGCCAGCATAACGTGCCTGTGCGCTCCTCGAGGAACGAGATCACATCAACTTCTGGGGGTACGAGACGATGTCTTGCGATGTACTTGGCCACATAACCTGGCGACATGGCGAACGTGTTGGGCATCGCCACGGTCAGCCCCCTTGGCCGACCTGTAGTATCCGCATTCGCATGCAGCGCGCCTGCCAAGACGGCCAAAAGAAAGCGGTCGGTCCTGCGACGAGGATGTAGCTCCTGGCGAAGCCACAAGAGCTGACCGAGAGTGTCGGATGAGAAGAGCATCCTTATCTCGGCCGGAGTCTTGCGAGGACTGAGCCGCCTTCTCTTAAGCCGCAGTTCACGAAGTCGAGCAGCGACCGCAGTAGGAGACGGCGGGTCGACCTTTGCGGATGTGAGAAGACAAGCAAGGGGGTTGGCGTCACTGCCGATGCCGACTCGCCCCATTAGGCAGGCCTCAAGTGGGGTAGTCCCCCTGCCGCTAAACGGGTCGTAGACGGTGTCGCCAGGTCGCGTAAGCCACGTAACAAACACATGAGGAATCGTGGGGGGGAACATCGCTAGGTACGAACAAAGCGAATGCAGCGGGTGGCCCCACCGGCGAGGCGCCTTGTGCCAAATGGTGACCAACCCCTGCGACTTGAGTCCGTTAATGGCCAACATCCGCCTCCGCACGACGGCAATAGTGCTTGAAGTCGCAGGCCCGGCAGGTGTCCCGGGGAGGATAGTGCCTAAGCTCGAACTGTCTTGCAAGGATGAGCTGCGCGGTCCCGTCGAATCGCTGCACAACATCTCTAATATCCGCTCGGGACAAGTCGACCATGACCCGCGCTTG
>Ga0209801_1002397_pt1 | contig 10963 bp, 10 predicted proteins | sample GraSoiAngelo_127_FD_185884 | JGI IMG/M metagenome (GOLD analysis project Ga0209801, IMG submission 185884) | Grasslands soil microbial communities from the Angelo Coastal Reserve, California, USA - 14_0927_09_40cm (SPAdes) (version 2) | ecosystem: Environmental > Terrestrial > Soil > Grasslands ... | reverse complement strand
CAGCACGAGCACCCGCTCGCCACGCCGCTCGACGCGCGCAGCGGGCATCACATCGGGCATGGCCTCGAAGAACTCGATGGCGTCAGGCGGGCCGTCCCACGCGGTCACCCACACGAGGAGGAGCTCGTCGCCACGTACGAGCGCCCGCAGGCGGTCGCCGCCCCAGCCGTCGGCGACGCCGCGCGCGCGGTCCTCGGTGAGGCCCCGGCGGGCCAGGACGCGGATGGTGAGCTCGCCGAGCGTGTCCTCGAGGATGCGGTGCCAGCCCGCCGCCTCCATCTCCTCCGTGCCCCGGAGCGTGATCTCGATCGGCCGGTCGCGCACGCCGAAGTACCGTGCGGGGTGGAGGACCTGCTCGGTCGACGCCGGGGGATCCGCCTCGACCCTGTCCACCTCGCTCCACCCGCCCTCGGCGAGCGCCCAGCCGGTGAACGCCGTCCCCGCGTCGTACTGGAAGGCGAGCGAGGCACGGATGATCTCGGGCACCCGCGGATACTCCGCCGCCAGCGTCGGCGCGATGCCGTGGAGGCGTCGCTCGATGTCGTCGATCGTCTCGCGCGTCGGTGTGCCGCGCTGCACGTAGGCGAAGCCGGCGAGTGTCGCGTCGCCCTCGAGGAGCGCGCGGCGGGCCAGCAGCCGGTCGCCGTGGGCGTCGGCCAGCGGCTCCGGCTCGGTGGGGAGCCCCCAGCGCTGATCCTGGAGGGCATGGGTGAGCTCGTGCGCGACGAGCAGCTCGCCGACCAGGTCGCGGCCGGTGAGCAGCGAGAAGAGCCGCACGCCGAGCCCGCCCACGCCGAGCGCCTCGGTCGCGAGGACGAGCTGCTTCGAGCGCGGGTCGTAGAAGGCGGCGATCTGTCCGCGGTAGAGCTCCTCGAGCACCGCTCGCAGCGTGACGCCCGCGGGCAGGAGCCCCAGACGCTCGTAGACCATCGAGACGCGGTCGAGGTCGTCCCCCGGGTACGAGAGGTCGATGTCGCGGCGGACCCAGGCGGCGACGTCGTCGGGCCGGAGCGCCACGGCCGGGACGGGACGGAGGAAGTCGAGGCCCCGGACGGCGGGAAGGTCGTGCACCACTGCGGCGAGCGCGCTCGCGTTGACCTGCCCCTCGTGCACGAGCCGGCCGCGGACACAGCCGGCGGCGAACGCGACGGCGAGCAGCGCGGTGGCACGGCTCATGGGCCCGAGTCTTCGGTGATCACCGCCGGGTACCCGAGGCGGTTGACCATCTCGCCGCGCGCCACGGCGACGACCCGGAGGGGATAGGGGCCGATCACCACCCGGTAGTAGCGGCTCTCGGTTGTCTCGAGCGGGGCGACGTGCGCGTCCGGAAAGCGGGTCCCGAGGACGCGACGGAGATGCTCGGCCCGCGCGGAGTCCGACAGCGACGCGACCTGCACGAGGTAGCGGACGGCAGGCAGGTCGCGCGGGGGCGGCGGCACCAGTGTGGCACTTCGCTCGGCCACGCGCGTCGAGGATGCGAGCACCTCGATACGCACGCGCGCCGTGCCCGGCCCGACCATGCGCAGCACACGCGCCGCGGCGTAGGAGAGGTCGATTGCGCGCCCGTCGACGAAGGGGCCACGGTCGTTGATGCGGACGTCGACCGAGCGGCCGTTCGCGAGGTTGGTCACCATGACGCGGGTCCCGAGCGGCAGGGAGGGATGAGCCGCGGTCAGCTCGTACTGGTCGTAGACCTCGCCGTTGGCGGTGCGGTTGCCGTGGAACCCCGGGCCGTACCAGGAAGCCACGCCCACCTGGACGCCGTCGACGATCGGCGGCGGCGCGGGCGGTCCGCCGCGGAGCGGCGCGCAGCCCGCCACCAGGGACACGACCACTCCACCCCACCACGACCTCCGCATCCCAGCGCGGCATTATGTCGGGCGCGCTCCACCGGCTCAAGCTCACGGGAACTTTCACGTTTACTCACCCGGGGCCTTGTGGTAACGACGGGCAGGTCCCATGTCCGGCCATTCCAAGTGGAGCTCGATCAAGCACAAGAAGGCTCTCAAGGATGCCCGGCGCGGGAAGCTGTTCACCAAGTTGATCAAGGAGATAACGGTCGCCGCCCGCATGGGCGGGAGCGACGTCAACGCCAACCCGCGCCTCAGGACCGCGGTGCAGACGGCCCGGCAGAACAGCATGCCGACCGACAACATCGAGCGAGCGATCAAGAAGGGTACGGGCGAGCTCGAGGGCGTCACCTACGACGAGGTGACCTACGAGGGCTACGGTCCAGGCGGCGTCGCGATCCTCGTCCAGGCGCTGACCGAAAACCGTAATCGCACCGTCGCCGATGTCCGCAGCGCCTTCCAGAAGTTCGGCGGCAACCTCGGCGCGTCGGGCTCGGTGGCCTGGATGTTCCAGAAGTGCGGGCTCGTCACGGTGGAGCGCGCCAACGTCGACGAGGACCGTGTCATGGAGGTGGCGCTCGACGCGGGCGCGGACGACGTCCGCGAGTCCGGCGACATCCTCGAGGTGGTCACGGCCCCCGACCGGTTCGACGCGGTCAAGACGGCGCTCGAGAAGGCGGGCGTGGCGCTCGCGTCGGCCGAGGTCACGATGATGCCCCAGTCGACGGTGCCGATCTCCGGCAAGACGGCCGAGCAGATGGTGCGGCTGCTCGAGACGCTCGAGGATCACGACGACGTCCAGTCGGTGTCCTCGAACATGGACATCGCAGCGGAGGAGCTGGAGCGGCTGTCGGCGGCGTGACGGGAGGAGGGGAGGGGTTGCGGGTGCTCGGTATCGACCCCGGTAGCCGGCTGACGGGCTGGGGGGTGGTGGAGGAGCGCGGTGTGGGGCTCCGCCACGTGGCGAGCGGGACGATCGCGCTCGGCGCTCGCGGCGCGCCCGCGGCCCGGCTCGCGCGCCTCCACGCCGAGTGCCTCCGCCTGGTCGGGAGATGGGCGCCCGGCGCGGTGGCCGTCGAGCGCGCCTTCGTGGCGCGCAACGTGCAGAGCGCGCTCCGTCTCGGCGAGGCGCGCGGCGCCGTGCTCGCGGCCGTGGCCGCTGCGGGAGCCGCCCTCCACGAGTACACGCCGGCCGAGGTGAAGCTCGCCACCGTCGGCCACGGCGGCGCCGACAAGTCGTCCATCCGGCGCGGCGTGGCAACGCGCCTGGGTGTCGGGCCGCGTCTCTCGCTCGATGCGGCCGACGCGCTGGCCCTGGCGCTCTGCCACCTGGACCGCGCGCCGCTCGCGCGCCGCATCGCGACCGCGCTCGCCCGCGAGGGGACGACGAGGTGATCGCGGCGCTTGCCGGCACGCTTGCCGAGAAGTCCCCCGAGCGGCTCGTGGTCGACGTCGGCGGCGTCGGCTATGCCGTCCACGTCTCGCTGCAGACCTTCACCGACCTCCCGCCCGCGGGCGTTCCCGTGCGGCTCCTCATCCATACCGAGGTGCGCGAGGATGCGATCGAGCTGATCGGCTTCCTCTCCGAGCGCGAGCGGGCCCTCTTCCATCTGCTGCGCAAGGTGAAGGGGCTCGGCCCGCGCACGGCGCTCGTCGTCCTCTCGGGGATGCCGCTTCCCGAGCTCGCTCGGACGATCGCCGCCGGCGACGCCGCCCGGCTGCAGACGATCGCCGGCGTCGGCAAGAAGTACGCCGAGCGGATCGTCGTCGAGTGCCGCGAGCCGGCAGCCGCGCTGGCGGCCGGCGCGCCGACGCGAGCCCGGTCCGCCCCGGACGGCATCCTCGACGAGGCGGTCTCGGCGCTCGTCAACCTCGGCTACAAGCGGCCCGAGGCCGAGCGCGCCGTCGAGCAGACGGGCCGCGCCGGCGCGCCGCTCGAGGAGGTGATCCGCGCCGCGCTGCAGGGGCTGAGTGCATAATGGCCCGCTGGCCGAGCCCCGTTGCGCCCGAGCCCGTCGAGGACGACCTCGTCGTCGAGACGCCGCTTCGGCCGCGCACGCTCGACGACTACATCGGCCAGGAGTCGATCCGCGAGAACCTGCGCGTGCAGATCGCGGCCGCGCGCTCGCGCGGCGATGTCCTCGACCACGTCCTGCTCTACGGACCGCCCGGCCTCGGCAAGACGTCGCTCGCGCACGTGATCGCCAACGAGCTCGAGGTCGCGATCCGTCCGACCGCCGGTCCCGTCCTCGAGCGGCCGGGTGACCTGGCGGCGATCCTCACCAACCTCGAGCGTGGACAGGTCTTCTTCGTCGACGAGATCCACCGCCTGAACCACGTCGTCGAGGAAACGCTCTACCCGGCGATGGAGGACTTCCAGCTCGACCTCGTGGTCGGCCAGGGGCCGACCGCGCGCTCGATCAAGCTGCCGCTCAAGCCCTTCTGCCTGGTCGGCGCCACGACGCGCGCGGGCCTCCTCACCTCGGCGCTCCGCGACCGCTTCGGCGCGACGTTCCGGCTCGACTTTTACGGGCGCGAGGATCTCCAGAAGATCCTCCGCCGCTCGGCGACGATCCTCGGCGTCGCCCTCGACGAGGACGGTGGGGCCGAGCTCGCGGGCCGTGCGCGCGGCACGCCGCGCATCGCGAACCGGCTGCTGCGCCGCGTGCGCGACTTCGCCGAGGTGCGTGCCCAGGGGAGGATCACGCGGACCGTCGCGCGCGATGCGCTCGCCCTGCTCGACGTCGACGAGGCGGGGTTCGATAAGATGGACCGCGCCCTCCTCCTCACCATCGTCGACAAGTTCAGCGGCGGGCCGGTCGGGATCGACACGCTCGCCGCGGCCGTCGGCGAGGAGCGCGACACGATTGAGGACGTCTACGAGCCCTTCCTCATCCAGGAGGGCTTCCTCGCGCGCACGCCGAAGGGGCGCGTCGCCACGGCGCTCGCGTACGCGCACTTCGGGCGGCGGGCGGGCGCGCCGCCGGCGCAGCAGAAGCTGCTGTAGCGGGGGTGAGTGGCGACCAGCCCCTTCCCGGTGGTAACCTGGCGCCATGCGTCGCGCAGCGGAGCGCGCACGGTACACGTACGACGAGTATCGCCGCTTCGAGGAGGCGACGGACGCCAAGCACGAGTACATCGACGGGACGCCCGAGCACGCGGCGCTCGCGGCCGCGGTCATCGCGGAGCTGAGCCGGCAGCTCGTAGGCGGGCCATGCACGACGTTCACCTCCGACCTCCGGGTTCGGGTCCGCGCGACCGGCCTCGCCACGTACCCCGATGCGACGGTGATCTGCGGCGACCTCGAGCGCGATCCCGAGGATCCCAACGCGGCGGTGAATCCCACCGTGCTGATCGAGGTTCTGAGCGACAGCACTGCAGCGTACGACGCCGGCGAGAAGTTCGCGCACTACCGGCAGATCCCGCACCTCCGCGAGTACGTGCTCGTCTCGCACCAGGAACGCCGCATTGAGGTTCGCCGACGTGATCCGGGTGATGCCTGGCAGACCTTGCAGGTGACCCGCGGCGGGACGCTGCACCTCGCCTCCATCGGTGCCGACCTCTCGCTCGACACCCTCTACGACCGGTCGCCGCTGACCCGCCCGCTCTGACTCAAGACATCTTCGCCGCCCGTACGAGCTGCAGCCCCACCGTGAACCGCAGCGCCCCGCCGGCGTGCCAGGCGTGCAGGCCGGGGATCTCTCCCCGAGCCGCGCACTCCAGCATCTCCCGCGCCCGCGCCGCGTCCGCCGCCGCCGGGTGCGCGCGCGTGATCCATTCGTCGAACTCGAGCTCGAGCGACGAGAGCCACACACGCTCGAGCGCGAGCCCGTTCGCCGCGCAGAGCGCGGTCCACGCGCCCGGATCGACGGCGCGCGTGTGCGATGGGTCGCGCAGCCGGTCGATCGCCGTCATCGCGTCGGCGGCGGTCGCATCCGCCGGCGGCGCCTGATCCTCGATGACGATCGCGCCGCCGGCCGCACAGACGCGTGCCATCTCGGTGAGAACCGGCGCCGGATCGGGAAAGTGATGGAACGCGCGGCGCGAGACGACGCGCTCGAAGGATTGGTCGGGGAAGGGCAGGCGCTCGACGTCCGCCATCACGAAGGCGACGTTCCGGATGCCGCGCTCGCCCACGATCGCCCTGCCGCGCGCGAGCATGGCGGGCGTGAGGTCCACGCCGACGACGCTCGCCGCGTGCGGCGCGAAGGCGGCGGCCACCAGGCCGGGCCCGCACGCGACATCGAGCACGCGTTCCGAAGCGGCGACCCCGGCCCATGCGACGAGCCGCGCGAGCGCCGCGGCGTCCGTCATGACCGGGCTCTCGGAGAACTCCACCGCCTGCTTGTCGAACGAGGCCCGCACCGTGGCCCGGTGCTTTTCGCCGCCCGGCTCGTGGGGCATGCTGCGCATCATGCAGGATCTCGGACGGTTTCTCATCGTCCTCGGTGCCGCGGCCGTCCTGATCGGCGTGCTCCTGGTGCTCGCCCCCCGCATCCCGTGGCTCGGTCGCCTGCCCGGCGACGTCCTGATCCGTCGCGGAACGTTCACCTTCTACTTCCCCCTCGTCACCTGCCTGGTGGTGAGCATCATCCTGACCCTCATCCTGAACCTCTTCTGGCGCCGGTAGCCTCTCCGGAGCGAAGCCGCGCGTCCCGGCGCGGCAGGCGCCGGATTTCACGCATTTTCCCGAGCTTTTTTGCCGTGTTGTGCCCGGAGGAGCGGTCTTGCCTTCGCCTCCCCTTCCCCCTATCATCGCGCGGATCCATGCCCGCCCCGTCCGACTCGTCGCCGGCAAAGGCGGCCACGCCCGAGTCGCGCCGGCGGCGTCTGGAAGGGCTGATCATCGTCGCGACCGCGCTCGCGGTCGTCCTCTTCGCGGTCTTCGAGTTCCATCTCCCGCAGTCCCCGGGCACGGGCTCGGTCGGCACCAACGCCGTGCTCGTCGTGCTCATCAACCTGAACATGATCCTGCTGATCCTGCTCGTCTTCCTGGTCGGCAGGAACATCATGAAGCTCATCTTCGAGCGCCGGCGGCGCATCATGGGCTCCCATCTCCGCACGCGGCTGGTTGGCGCGTTCGTGGGAGTGGCGCTCTTGCCGGCGACGCTCCTCTTCCTCGTCGCGCTCGTGTTCGTGGGCAACTCGATCGAGCGCTGGTTCAACGAGCAGGTGGAAAGCTCGCTCGCCGGCTCGCGCGAGATCGCGCAGACCTACTACCGCGGCCTGGGGGAGACGGCACTCGGCTTTGCCCGCGGGCTCGCCGAACGCCTGCACGCCGAAGGCCTGCTGGCGCCCGAACGGCGCGACACGCTCAAGCGGTTCGTCGACCAGCGCCGTGCCGAGTACCAGCTCGACGTCGTCGAGGTGTTCGCGCGCGGCCAGGCGGTCGCGCGCAGCCGGCGGAGCGAGCTGCCCGGGGGGATCGGACTGGCGCCGTGGTCCGACCTCGTCCGCCGCGTGGGCCACGGGCAGGAGGCGACCGTCGTCGACGCCGTTGGCGAGGCCGAGATGATCCGCGCCGCGGCGCCCGTGGTGGTGGGGGACCGGGCGGTGGCGGTGGTGGTCGTCGACACCTACGTGCCGAACAGCGTCGCCAAGCGTCGCGAGGAGATCAGCCGCGCCTTCGACGAGTACCTGCGTCTGAAGGTGCAGCGGCAGCCGATCAAGACCGCCTACACGATCACGCTCGGGCTCGCGACGGTCGTCGTCCTCTTTGCCGCCACGTGGGTCGGCTTCTACATCGCGCGCCGGATCACGGTGCCGATCCAGCGGCTGGCGGAGGGTACGCGCGCGGTCGCCCAGGGTGACCTCGATCAGCGCATCCCCGGCGAGGGCCACGACGAGATCGGCACGCTGGTCTCTGCCTTCAACCGCATGACGGCCGAGCTGAAGACGAGCCGTACGGAGCTCGACTCGCGCCGTCGCTACCTCGAGATCCTGCTCGCCAACATCACGGCGGGGGTCATCTCGACCGACGCGGAGGGCCGGATCACGACGCTCAACCGGGCGGCCGAGACGCTGCTCGGCGTGCGCGCCGCCGCGTGCATCTGGCGGCCGCTCGACGAGGTGCTCGCGGGCGAACCCTATGCCGAGATCCGCCAGCTGAGCGCCGGCCTCCTGGCCAACGGGACGGACGGGCCGCCCTACGCCATCACGTTCGGCCCACCGCTTCCCCGGCTCGACGTCCCGTCCGACGGGGGCGCGACGGTGGAGCGGCAGATGCGGCTCCGGCGCGACGGCCACGACGTGGCGGTGCTCCTCACCGGCACCCGCCTCCTCGACGACGCGGGGAGCCCGCAGGGGCTGGTCCTCTTCCTGGAGGAGGTGACCCATCTCCTGCGCGTGCAGCGCATGGAAGCCTGGCGCGAGGTCGCCCGCCGCATCGCGCACGAGATCAAGAACCCGCTGACCCCGATCCAGCTCTCGGCCCAGCGCCTGCGCCGCCGCTATGCCGGGCAGCTCCGCGACGGCGGCGCGGTGTTCGACGAGTGCACGCGCACCATCGTCCAGCAGGTCGACGAGCTGAAGGCGCTGGTGAACGAGTTCTCGACCTTCGCCCGCATGCCGGCCGGCCAGCACACGCCGCAGGACCTGAACGCGGTGGTCGAGGAGGCGCTCGTGCTCTTCCGCGAGGGGCACCGCGAGATCGACTTCGCGTTCGCTCCCGAGCCGGGCCTGCCCGAGCTCGAGCTCGACCGCGAGGGGGTCAAGCGCGCCGTCATCAACGTCCTCGACAACGCCGTCGCCGCCTGCGCGGCCCGGCGGACGGTCGCGCCGGGCGAGCGCGGGCGCGTCGAGCTCCAGACGACGTACGTCTCCCGCCTCGGCATCGTCCGTCTCGAGATCGCCGACAACGGCGACGGCATGACGGCCGAGGTGAAGGCGCGGCTCTTCGAGCCGTACTTCTCGACCAAGCCCGAGGGGACGGGCCTCGGCCTGGCGATCGTCTCGGCCATCGTGGCGGACCACAGCGGGTTCATCCGGGCGCGCGACAACTTGCCGCGCGGCAGCCGGTTCATCATGGAGTTCCCGGTCCGGCAGCAGGCCGCGCAGCTGGCCGCGCGCGCGCGGCTCGGCGCCTACGGCGCGTGAGGGAGGAGAGGAACGGCGATGCCGGAGACCATCCTGGTGGTCGACGACGAGGAGAAGATCCGCCGCACGCTGCGCGGTGTCCTCGCCGATGAAGGGTTCGAGGTGGTCGAGGCGGCCGATGGCCGCCGTGCGCTCGAGCTGCTCCAGCACGTCGAGCCCCGCCTGGCGATCGTCGACGTGTGGATGCCGGAGGTGGACGGCATCGAGCTGGTCGAGCGCATGCGATCGCACGCGCCGCGCCTGCCGATCATCGTCATCTCGGGCCACGGGACCATCGAGACCGCGGTGCGCGTGATCCGGCTGGGCGCGTGCGATTTTCTCGAGAAGCCCTTCCAGCTGGACGCGCTGCTCCAGGTGGTCAGCCGGGCGCTCGGCGAAGGGCACGTGTCCGTCGAGCGCGACGGCACCCCGGCCTCCACGGCGGTGGCGCCTGCCCGCCGCCTGCCCCAGCGAACCATCGCCCGCAGCGTCGTCGTGAACGGGCAGGGTCTGCACACGGGCGTCCGCACCGGCCTCATCCTGCAGCCCCTGCCGCCCGGCAGCGGCATCCTCTTCGGCAGCATCTCGTCGGGCGAGACGGTGCCGGCGCTGATCGACCACGTCGACTCGACCGACTACGCGACCACGCTCGCCCGCGGCGGCATGGTGGCCAAGACGGTCGAGCACCTGATGGCGGCGTTCCACGCCTACGGGATCACGAACGTCCTCGTGAAGATGCAGGGTGAGGTGCCGATCCTCGACGGCTCGGCGCTGGAGCTGTGCGCGCTCCTCGACGAGGGCGGGCTCGTCGAGCAGCCCGCGACGGTGGAGGAGCTGGTGATCGACCGGGTCTACGCGCTCGGCCCCGAGGTGAATGGCGAGAAGGGCATCGCGATTGAGCCCGCTGATGCGTTCGAGGTGCACTACACGCTCGACTACCCCCCGCCGATCGGGCGGCAGGCCTACGAGTTTCGCTTCACCGACGTCGACACCTTCCGGCGCGAGATCGCGCCGGCCCGGACGTTCGGCTTCGTCAAGGAGATCGAGACGCTCGAGCAGATGGGGCTCGCGAGCGGCGGCCGGCTGAACAACTGCATCCTGGTCGGTCCCGACGGCGTGGTGAATGCGCCGCTGCGGTTTCCCGACGAGTTCGTGCGCCACAAGATCCTCGACATCTTCGGCGACTTCTACCTGCTCGGCCGCCCGCTGCGCGGGCGGGTGACGGCGCGCATGACGGGCCACTCGGACAACGCGGCGCTGCTCAGGCAGATCCGGGCGCGGGTCGTGCCATAGCGCGCGGCGGGGAGGTGGGACGGGCGCCACCGCCGCTCCCGCGTCCCTCGCTCCACGCCCGACTCGGAGCTGCAGCGTCCCCCCCGAAGCTGCTCGCGGCGCGGGAGCTGCGGAGGGCGGGGTGGCGCGAAGCCCCGGGGCCCCGCCGGCGGCGCCTCCTCCCTCCCTGCACGCCGGGGGCGCGCCGCGGCGTCCGTCGCGGCAGCGGGGGTGCCGGAGCGACTTGCGTTCGGCTGCCCTTGCGTGCGGAACGCGCTCGGCTACGCTATGCGGCGTATGGGCGAGATCCGCGTGCGCGCGAAGCTGAGCAACTTGGGAGACCGAGCGCGCGCCGCTACGGCGGAGATGCTCGTCGACACGGGCGCGACGCGGATCTACCTGCCGAGCCCGCTCGTCCGCCGCCTCGGCCTCCGAAAGATCGGCGAAGCCCGCGTCGAGTACGCCGACGGCCGCAGGGAGCGCCGCCCAATCGTTGCTCCGCTGCTCGTGGCAATCGACGGACGCGTCGCAGTGCTCGATGCGGTGAGCGCGCCGGCGCGCTCGGAACCTCTGCTCGGAGTGCTGGCTCTCGAAGCGCTCGACCTCGTCCCCGATCCGACCGCCCGCCACCTTCGACCGCGCCACCCGGGCCGGGGTCCGTTGATGAGCGTGAAATAGGACGAGAACGCTTCGCGACGAGCTGGACGTTCATGACCTGGAATGTCCTCGGCATACTGGACCTCGTCGTGGCCGTGAGCATGGGGGCG
>Ga0209801_1002391_pt1 | contig 10988 bp, 10 predicted proteins | sample GraSoiAngelo_127_FD_185884 | JGI IMG/M metagenome (GOLD analysis project Ga0209801, IMG submission 185884) | Grasslands soil microbial communities from the Angelo Coastal Reserve, California, USA - 14_0927_09_40cm (SPAdes) (version 2) | ecosystem: Environmental > Terrestrial > Soil > Grasslands ... | reverse complement strand
GAAGAAAAGATCCCAGAAAATAAACGTAAGGTTCGTCGCGCGAATCTTCATTTCACGATAAACAACGGCGGATAGCGCGCTCACTTGAGTTCCCTCCCTTCGCGGGTCGTCAATTCGACGAAAATATCTTCAAGGCTTGCACCCCGGACTTCGACGCGCAGAACATGGCGGTTGCGCGAGAGCGCGCTGACCACCTCCATGACCCGGCTTTCTTCGATCTTGAGCGCGAGATCAATCGCGTTTGCTTCGATTGCGGAGCGGATGGGCGAGAGTGCAGCAATCTCTGCCTGGATATTATCCGGCAGATGGTCGAAAGCCAACGTGATTTCGTACACGCCCTCGGAAAGCAGCTTCAGCGTGTTCAGGTCACCTCGTGCGATCTGTTTTCCCCTATTGATGATGAGGATATCGTCGCAAAGCTCTTCTGCCTCGCTGAGAACCTGAGTCGTCAGGATGATGGTTCTTCCCTTCTCGACTTCGGCGCGCAGAAGATTCATTACCTGGCGCTTCAGGATGGGATCCATTCCGGTGGAAAATTCATCTAGGAAGAGCACCGGCGTGTCAACCATGAAGACTTTCGCGACTTGAACGCGGCGCCGGAAACCGCCGCTCAAATCCTGCACCTTGCGGTCGACTTCCGGGCCGAGCTGAAATTCCCCGATTAGCGCGTCGGCGCGGCGCACGGCCGTCGCTTTGTCGAGTCCCTGGAAGCGCGCGTAGGTGAGTAAATTATCTTTGACGGACAAGAGCAGCTCGACCGCTGTCGCCTGAATCACGGAAGATATCCGCTTTCGTACTTCGATGGGTTTTTTCACGACGTCGTAGCCGAGAATCTTCGCCGTGCCTTCGGTCGGGAGCGTGAGCGTTGAGAGCATGCGCAGCAGCGTGGACTTGCCTGCACCGTTGGGTCCAAGCAGACCGAAAATGATCCCGCTTGGCACGCGGAAACTCATGCCGTCGACGGCGCGGATCGGCGCTTTCCCGCGCGAGGCGTACACTTTTACGAGGTTTTCAACTTCCAGCGCAAACTCACTCATTTACAACCCCAAAGTGTTGTCGCCGAGCTCCACCCCGCGGGAAGAAACCGGCAAACGAGCAAAGACCATACGGGTCAGATAGAATCGCTGGCAGGCCGCGCCGGGCTAGCCGTGTTGCCCTGCGGCAGCAAAGCCGCCGGGAGCGCTACAGGAGGGAACGTTTGAGAAACATAGTGGTCACTCTGTTGATTGCCCTGTTACCGTATCCGGCGCTTGCGCAGAAGTCAACTCCTCCGGTGCCTCGACAAGTTGCTCAGGAAGTGCGCGACTATCGGATGGACAACGAGGACCGCATCATCCGCGAGCTGAGCGAATTCCTGTCGATCCCGAACATTGCCAGCGACACACCGAACATCCAGAAGAATGCGGCGCATCTGATCGAGATGCTCGAAGCGCGTGGGATCGAAACGCATTTGCTCCCTATCAGCGGGCGCGGGCCGGTGGTTTTCGGCAAGCTGATCACGCCGGAAGCGAAACGCACGGTGACTTTTTATGCACATTATGACGGGCAGCCGGTCGATCCGGCCGCCTGGACGGATGGAAAACCGTTCGAGCCAGTCCTTCGCAATGCTGCTATTGAGGCGGGTGGGAAGCAGATTCCCTTCCCGGAAAACAGTGCGCAACATCGGGCCGTCTATAACGACGATTGGCGGCTCTACGCGCGTTCGTCCTCGGATGACAAGTCGCCGATCGTGGCGTTGCTGGCAGCACTTGATGCACTCAGGGCGAAGAAGATTCCGCTGGCTGTGAATCTCAAGGTCATTTTTGAGGGAGAAGAAGAGGCGGGATCGAGCAGTCTGCGACGAACCCTTGAGCTGCACAAGAATTTGCTGGGGGCGGACCTGCTCATCACCGCCGATGGCCCTGTGCATCAATCGGGACGGCCGTTGGTTTTCTTCGGAAATCGGGGAGACGTCGGCATCGACGTCACCGTGTACGGGGCAGTCCGGGCGCTGCACAGCGGGCACTACGGAAACTGGGCGCCGAATCCGGCGACGGAGTTGTCACAGCTTCTGGCATCGATGAAGGACGCCGATGGGCGCGTGCTAATCGCGGGATATTACGACGATGTCGCGCCGCTCGGCGAGGCGGAGAAAAAAGCGCTCGCAGAAATGCCGGACAACGACGCCGATCTCCAACGCGAACTGGGCATTGCGAAACCGGAGGGTGGGGGGAAGAAGCTGGTGGAACTGATCATGCAGCCTTCGCTGAACATTCGCGGATTGCGTAGCGCCTATGTGGGCGAGCAGGCCCAGAATGTTGTGCCGGAGAAGGCGGAGGCCTCGCTTGAGGCGCGGCTGGTAACAGGGGAGGATCCCAAGAAGAAGTTTGAGCAAATCGCGGCATTTATCGAGAAGCAGGGATTCTTCGTGATTGACCAGGAACCCACGATGGAGGAGCGCCGCGCGCATGCGCGCATCGCCAAAGTTATTTACGAAGGCGGCTATCGGGCTTCGCGCACGCCGATGGATCTGCCGATGTCCAAGGCCATCGTCGATGTCGTGCGAGCGGCGGCGGGCAACAATACCGTGGTTATGCCGTCGTCTGGGGGAAGCGTACCGATGTATATCTTCGAAGACCTGGGGCTACTTTGGGTGGGCGTGCCGATTGTGAATTACGACAATCATCAGCACAGCTCGGATGAGAATTTGCGGCTGGGGCAATTTTGGAGAGGGATGGAGATCTACGCGGCGATTTTGGCGGATTTGAATTGGTGAGGGCTCGACATCTGAAGGGGTCAGCCAAGCCGGCTGGGGCGCCGCATGCTGCGCACCTACAAAGAAAGAAAATTCTTGAGGAGCTGCTTGCCGGATTCGGTGAGGACGGATTCGGGGTGGAACTGCACGCCTTCGATCTTGTGACGGCGGTGACGGAAGCCCATGATGATGCCGTCGTCGGTCTCCGCAGTGATGGTCAACTCGTGAGGCAGGGATTTTTTCTCCACGATCAAGGAATGATAGCGCGTGGCGGTGAAGGGATCCGGCAACTGGCGGAAAATATTCTTGCCGTCATGATGGATCTGGCTCGTTTTTCCGTGAAACAATTTGGGAGCACGGATGATTTTGCCGCCAAACGCAGCGCCAATGGCTTGGTGGCCGAGGCACACACCAAGGATGGGAAATTTCCCGGCCAGGCGCTCGACGAGCTCCACGGAAATGCCTGCCTCCTGGGGCGTGCACGGCCCTGGCGAAATTACGATGCGTTCCGGATTCCGCCGGGCAATCTCTTCGACGGTAATCCGGTCGTTGCGATGCACTTCGATGTTGCAACCCAGCTCGCCGAGATACTGCGCGAGGTTGTAGGTGAAGGAATCGTAGTTGTCGAGAAGCAGAATCATGATGCAGTGCCAGCCCCTCGATTCTAATACGGTTCATCCGAATTGAAGGTCAGCCAGACGTACCTGGGCCGGTCAATCCAGTCGAGGCCAAGAGGGCACAGACTAAAGTCGGTGCTACCAGCGCCGGTGCGCTTTTCCGAGCGCCGTGAGCAACGCCTTTGACTTGTTCACGCTCTCCTGATATTCGCCCTGCGGCGTGGAGTCCGCAACAATGCCGCCACCCGCCTGGACGTGGGCGACGCCGTTTTTCATCACCATGGTGCGGAGCGCGATGCAGGAATCGAGATTGCCGGCGAAATCCAGATACAGAATTCCTCCGGCGTAAATCCCGCGGCGCGTGCGCTCCAGCTCCTCGATGATTTCCATGGCGCGAACTTTGGGCGCGCCGGACACCGTGCCGGCCGGAAAACAGGCCATCAGCGCGTCGAAACAATCCACATCTTCGCGCAAGCGGCCGCACAAGCTGGAGACCAGATGCATGACGTGGGAATAGCGCTCGACGGTCAGTAATTTTTCGGGCTTCACTGTGCCGTAGTCGCAGACCCGCCCAAGATCGTTGCGTCCCAGATCGACGAGCATGATGTGCTCGGCGCGCTCCTTTTCGCTGGCAAGCATTTCGCGTTCGAGGCGCTGGTCTTCGGCTTCGTCCTTACCGCGCCAACGCGTGCCGGCGATGGGCCGGTAGAAAACATTGCGTCCCTGAACTTTGACGAGCATTTCCGGTGAGCTGCCGACAACCGAGACGTCATTCAATTGCAGGTAGAAAAGATAAGGTGAGGGATTCAGCGCGCGGAGCTCGCGATAGACTTCGAACGGCTGAGCTTGAGTCCTGGCCGAGAACCGCTGGCTCAGCACGACCTGAAAAATATCCCCGGCGCGAATGTACTGCTTGGCTTTCCGCACGGCAGCCAGGTATTCGGGCCGGCGGAAATTGGAAGTCACTTTCAGCGGCCCACGTCTCTTCGCTTTCGACCGCCTCTTCGGCCGTTCCGCGGCCACTGGCTCAGCGAGCAGGCGACGCGTCTCTTTGATTTCGCGCACCGTGGCGTTGTATTTCGCGCGAAGGCTGCCGCGGCCTTCGGTGAACACATTGCGAACGATCCACAGGCGGTGCTGCACGTGATCGAAAGCGACGAGACCGTGATAAAACATCAGCATCGCGTCGTATAGTCCGATTTCATCGCGGAGGCCCTTGGGGAGGCGCTCGATCAGCCGCACCATGTCATAACTGAAATAGCCGATGGCGCCCGCGACAAGCGGCGGCAATCCCGGAAGCCGCACAGGACGAAAGCGCTCGATGCGCTCTCGCAAGAACGAGATGGGATCGCGCTCTTCCCAGACCATCCGGCCGCGGCTCTCCAGGACGCAGGCGCCGCTGGCGTAGCGGAAAACTTCCTCGGGGTGAGCGCCCGCAAATGTGTAGCGCGCGATTTTTTCGCCGCCCTCGACGCTCTCGAGAAGGAAGGAGTACCGCGCACCCTGGGCGATGCGCAGATAGGCGCTGACGGGAGTCAGTAAATCCGCGGAAAAAACATCGGAGACCGGGATGAGGTTACCCTGTTTCGCGAGGCGCCGAAATTCTCGGAAGTCCGGCTGGATCATGGGAGTGAGTTCACCGTCGACAGTGTTCAGTCCGTAGTGAAAAGAAGCCTATTATTACATCCCTTGAGGCGAGCGCGGGTGCAGCCTCTGTTCGTCTCGCAGTGCCGCGAGCACGGCGCGCCGCATGGAGGCTTCCGGCGCCCGTTTTTCCACCCAGATCTCCCATTGAGCAACGCCCTGCGCGAGAAACATTTCGACACCGGAGACCGTGGCGATTCCTTTTTGCGCGGCGAGCTTCAAGAGACGAGTCCTCTGCGGGCGGTAGATTAAGTCCATGACCAACCGACAGTGTAACTCGCCGGGCGCGAGTGGCGAAATTCCATCGTGCGGGTGCATGCCGACCGGCGTGGCATTCAGGATGGCGTCAAAAAATTCCGTGCGGAGAGCGCCGCGCGGCACTAGTTCTCCACCCACGGCCCGCGCCAGCTCTTTCGCGGCTTTCTCGCGCCGGGCACAAATTCCGACGATAGCCCCGGCGCGCGACAGTGCAAACGCTGCCGCACGCGCCGATCCACCCGCCCCTAAAATCAGAGCGCGACTCCCTTTGATTCGGAGTTTTTTCGCCAGCGCGCGGAGCACGCCGACGTAATCCGTGTTGCATCCATAAAGCGACCCGTCGCTTTGAACCACCACGGTATTCACGGCGCCGATCTCTGCCGCCAGCGGCTCGCATTCCCTCAGGTGTTTGAGGATGGTCTGTTTGTGTGGCAGGGTGACGCTGAAACCGCGGACACCGAATTCCGGAACAACCGAGAGAAAATCGCCGAGCTGGCGCACCAGAAACGGGAGATAGACGGCATCAACGCTGCGCGTCGCGAATCCCGTGTTGTGCAGCAACGGAGAGAGAGAATGACCGACGGGATCGCCAATCACTCCGTAGACCCGCGTGCGGCGCGTGAGCGCGTGTGCGCGGTAGAGATGCTTCATCTCGGCGAGCGAAACCTGGCCGGTTGCGGTGGCCTCGGCAACCGGAGCGTAAGCCAGCTCACTTCCCTCGCGCAAGGCGAGGATTCGCGCCGGCAGGCCGACTTCGCCCATCGGAACGGCGACAAATCTCTTCGAACTTCGCGCCAGACGAAGGAGCCGCAGGCTGTCGTGGATGCTCCGCGCTTCGGCCGCGATCTTCACGGCATCGACTCGGCCATGCGCTGGAGGGTTCATGCTGCGGGGCAAATCCGGAGTGCGTTCAAAGTCGTGCATGGAAAGCATGACGCGCGGCGGCACGGGATATTCGCGAACGGACTGGCCGGGAAGCTTGCGCAAGGTTTCCACTTCGATATCGCACCATTGGCAACCGACTTCGCGGGCCTGAACCAGCCAGTAGAGTTCGCGGTCGACGGCCCCGGCAAACTTGCCTCCGCCTTCGCGGCGGCGGCAGGTCGCGAGAAATGTGGCCTTACGAGGTTGGCCCTTCCCAAGCCAGTCGAGGAATCGCGCGCGCTCCGCGTCGCTGCTCAGCCAATCGAGGCGCAACTCCACGGTCCTGGTGTGCCTCAAGGCGGAACGCACCATCTTGGACATTTCGGCTGCCGTGGAGGCCGCCACGACCGCGCATATCCGCCGTAACCCTGTGCCAAAGAGGCCCATACCCTGCCTTGTGCTGCCAATCTATTGAAAATACAGCTAGTAGTATGCCGTATCCGCCGCGTACGCCCGTATCAAAAGTGTAAAGCAAGCCTGGCCTATTTGTTGACGCCTGGGGTTGGCCCTGATACGTTCGCTAGGAAAAGTCCATGCACGGCCCACAGGGCGTGTTTTCGAAGGAGTTATGGAATGCGCGCTAGAATAGTTGTCTTGTCTCTATCGGTCTTCCTAGGTGCGGCGGCAAGCCGGGCACAAAACGCCACCCCGGCTGCTCCGGCAATTCCTCAAATCGACTTCAGCACGGTAAACTGTTCAGGTTTCGTCACCGACCAGAAAGTGCCTGACGAGATCCGGCTGGTCTCCGGGGAGCAATCAAACTACAAGATTACCTTTGCCCGGGGCGACTATGTGCATATCAACCGCGGCCAGGACAAGGGCGTTCGCGTCGGCGACCGGTTCTCGGTCGTGCGGCCGGACAAGGATCCGACGGACGTACCATGGTTCAAGTGGCAGGAGAAGCTCCTAAAAGCCATGGGCACGCCTTATCTGGACGCCGGACAGGTCCGGGTGGTGGACGTTCAGCCCAAGGTTTCTGTCGCCCAGGTCATATTCTCGTGCGGATACATGCAGCGCGGGGATATCCTCCAGCCTTATCAGGATCGTCCGGCCCCCCCGTACAAGGAGCCCGCCGCCTTCGATCACTTTGCGCCTGTCAGCGGCAAGCCCGTGGCCATGGTGGTGGCTGGAAAAGACTACGGACAGATCTACGGTAAACTCAGCGCGGTCTACGTGAACCTCGGAACCAACCAGGGGGTCAAGGTTGGCGACTACCTCCGAATCTTCCGGTATCAGGGCTCGATGGCGGAGACCGTGCCACAAACCAAGGGTTATCAGTACTTTATGTACGGCTTCGGGAGCGCCCCCATGCGCTATGAATGGAATGACTTGCCGCGCGAAATACTCGGCGAAGGAATCGTCATTAACGTGAACCGCAATTCATCGACGATGATCATCACCTTCAATTCGATCGAAGTCTACGCGGGCGACTACATCGAAATCGAGTAGAACCCCGGCGCCCCACTGAATGGATCAGGCCCGGGGCGGTTTCTCCGCGCCGCCTTTTGCTTTGCCTCATGGGGCGATTTCGATCTTTCATCCCCAGCTGAGTGCTTCAGGTCCCCTCGCCAGGTGAACTCTCGGAAAAGACTTCGCATGTAAATCCAAAGAGGCGAGCCTCGGGATCGCGCCAGGCTTCGCGACTCAACCCGGCCTTCCGGCAGGTCTCCTCGAGGAACTCCTCGCGCGTCAGCCGATGCTCGGTCGCCACCTGGGGGAGAAGAAGCCCGCGCTGCGCGCGTAAACGGAGGAATAGCCCATGATGCCCAATTTCGATTGATTCAGCGGCGATTGGTTCCATGGGCGAAAGCAATGAGATTTCAATGCTAAGTTCACCAAGTTGGTCCGTCCTCATGGGGGCGAAACGCGGGTCTTCGAGCGCAGCGCTGGCGGCACAGTGAACGATGGCCTCTCCAAGCGGCTCGTTCGCCTCGATGACGCCGATACAACCCTGCAGGCGATTGCGAACGTGAAGGGTCACGAACACGCCGCGGCACTCCGCGAAAATTCCTTCGCGAGGGAACACCTCCGGAAGCTGGCGGTGGGAGACGGCTTCGACGACAACGGTCCGGGCTAATTGCAGAGCGGTCCGCCGGTCCGATTCAGAGAGGGACGGCATCCTGGGACTTCTTGCGGGCTTCGAGCATCCGGAGCCGCCGGCGTTGCTTGATGCTGTCGTCGACGTGGCTCCAGAAGCGCCGGAAGTACTGGGCAGCGGAGACCAGCGCGCTGATGACCACCAGCCAAAGCAAGATTCGCTCCAACGATTTGTACCGCCACGGCACACACCTGCAAGACCATCTTCGTCTTCCCAAGGGTAGAAGCCTCAATCGTGAATCCCTCGGCGGAAGCGATATTCCGTAAACCGAGAACCGTGAATTCTCTTCCGATGATGATCACCACCATCCACGCCGGGACGAGTTGCATATCCACAAGCGAAATGAACGCTGCGGAAATCAACAATTTGTCGGCAATGGGGTCGAGAAGAATTCCCAGCGTGGTAACCTGTAGGCGCCGCCGGGCCAGATAACCGTCCGCCCAATCGGTGGCCGCCGCCAGGAGCAGGATCAGCACGCCCCAGACCTCGAAGTGCATGGAAACGCCCCACACCACTAAGTTCGGACTCTTGGTAAGGAGGATCACGATGAGGACAGGAACGAAGAAGATCCGTAACAGCGTCAGTGAGTTTGGAAGATTCATGGCGCATGACGGCGGAGGTGCCGACCCGTGGCTACGGCCACCGCAGTTTCACTATAGACTTGGTGTAAGGATGCGTCAACACGTCAGAGGCGGTTCGAGGAGCGCTCCAAGGAGCCTTAATCCATGGGCATTTTCGTCTTTGGTAGTTACCCTGTGATTAACACGGTCCAAGAAGCACAGGCACAGAAAGCTATACTCTTTGCTAATGCGGCTGCTGCAAATCTGTGCAAATGTGAAAAGCGCACCGGTGCGTCAGGACAGGCGTGATGCCCAATGCAAGCATCGCGGACTGATCAAGAAGACGTTTAGTTTCAGCATGTTACGTTGATTTTGTTTTCTGATTCTCCGGCACATCAAATAAAACGCGCGCGCGGATGGGGAGGAGCGTGCGGCAGTTTCCACAATGTTTTCCACAGCAGATAGGGCCACGGAGGTGCAGAAAAGGGGGCCACCGGAGGAGCCGCAAGTGCGTAGAAACAGAGGTTTTCCGCTGTTTTACTTCGCAGTTAGCACGTCGAAAAGCGCGTCACTCGGTTCAGATAGCTCGGGGGCCTCGAAGGAGCCGGACGGGGAGCATAAAGATGGCGCTGAAGAGACTGAGAACGCCGTGGACGGCGATTCCCACAAGGCGGAACGGCAGCGTCAGCAACCAGACGAACGGATAAAGCACTAGAGCCAACAGCGCGAGAGGCCAACACAAGATGAACAGGATGATCCACAGGAAGAATGCAGCCACGGCAACCTCGCTTGTGGCGGCCGCCAGGCGATCATAGTGAATGATGCCCGAAAAGCCGCCGCCTTCTATTCTATATTACGAGAGGGGGGGTGGAAAAGTTTCCTCCACGGCGTACTCTTTCAGCCTCAAGCGCTTGGCGACCGATGCAGGTACCTCTGCATCGAGGCACATGTGCGAATCGTCGATTTCCGAGTGCAGGACGCGTCCCAGCGCATGAATCATTGCCAAGGTGCGCCCTTCCGCAAGTGGCAATCGTACCCTAAGTGTCACGACGGGATCGGTAGGCATCTCGGCGTCGATACGCCACAGCAACTCCTCGATCCCTTGGCCGGTTAGAGCGGACACTAGCAACGGCGCGCCGCCGGGGGCAGCGCTTCTCTCCGTGCCGCTCGTGATGGCCTCTCGCTCCTGAGGACTAAGCCGGTCCAACTTATTCAGCACGCTCAGCTTGGGGCGGCCGTCGACGCCAAGTTCCCGCAAAATCTTGTCGACCTCCTCGTCGAGTTCATCGTGGTGCGGATTGGAAATGTCACTCACGTGCAGAATCAAAGAGGCCTCCTGCACTTCTTCGAGGGTCGCTCGAAATGCCGTCAGCAGTCCTTTTGGCAGATCGCGGATAAACCCGACGGTATCGGAAACCAGGACTCGGCGGTTCGAAGGAAGCCGCAGCGCGCGGATCGTCGGATCGAGCGTCGCGAACATCCTCGAGGAAACCAGCACTTCGGCGCGGCTCAGCGCATTGAACAACGTAGACTTGCCAGCGTTCGTGTAACCGACAAGCGCGATGGTGCCAAGAGGGACGGCGTTGCGCGCCTCACGCCGCAGGGCCCGCTGTTTTCGGACTTCATCAATACTGGTTTGGATCTTGCGGACGCGGTCGCGTATCCGGCGGCGGTCGGTTTCGAGTTTCTTTTCACCGGGGCCGCGCACGCCGATGCGTCCCGCTCCGCCACCCGCCCCGCCGGCGCCACCGCCGCCACTCTTGCCGCCGAGGCGCGACATCGCCGTTCCCTTTCCGCTCAAGCGGGGCAACATGTAATTCAATTGCGCCAGTTCGACCTGCAACTGGCCTTCGCGGCTCCGCGCATGACGCGCGAAAATATCGAGAATCAGCTGGGTGCGGTCGACCACCCGGCGTTCGGTGGCTTCCTCGATGTTTCGTTGCTGCATCGGGGAGAGGTTGCTGTCGAAGATGATCAGCGGCGCTTTGTGGGCCGTGGCTTCGGCGCGAATTTCATCCAGCTTGCCGCGACCTACCAGCGTCGCGGGATCCGCAGCGTCGCGCATCTGGAACACGGTTCCGGCGATCTCCGCTCCCGCGCTGCGCGCGAGCTCTACCAGCTCCGAAAGCGATTCGCGGCCTTGCTCGCCCGCT
>Ga0209801_1002385_pt1 | contig 10995 bp, 8 predicted proteins | sample GraSoiAngelo_127_FD_185884 | JGI IMG/M metagenome (GOLD analysis project Ga0209801, IMG submission 185884) | Grasslands soil microbial communities from the Angelo Coastal Reserve, California, USA - 14_0927_09_40cm (SPAdes) (version 2) | ecosystem: Environmental > Terrestrial > Soil > Grasslands ... | reverse complement strand
ACCGGAATTCGCGCGCTGACCCGGACGGCGGGGCGCGGCCTCGCCGATCGCGCAGACCAAGGTCGGCGGAGCGTGCCGCTCGACCGCGGGCGGCGACGGTGAGAGGCCGAAGCTCGCCGGCGGCCCGCACGGCGCCCGTGCGCTGAGGCGAACAGGGTGACGGCGAGGGCGCCGGGCGTGCCAGACGCGTCGCGCTGAGCTCGTCCCGCCGGCGCCGTGGGCTGACGGGGCGGAGCTGCGACGCGCGCGTGGTCCGCGCGCCGGATCGACCTCGGACGGGACTAGTCCCGGCAGGCCTCGAAGTCCGCGTAGTCGCCCTCGGCGTAGCTCTGGGTGTCGTCCGAGTCGGTGAGGACGGCGATGCCGAGTGGCTTGGGCGGCGTCGGGTCGTTGAAGCGGCGCGCGTAGTCCGCGGCCACGTTGACGCGCTCCTCGACCCAGCGGTCCCGGTCCGGCGGCGCCCCGCTCTCCAGGACGAGCATCTTCGTCAGGCCGTGGCTCGCCTCCAGCATCGTGCCCTTCGGCACCTTCTCGCTCCAGATGTATTTCAGCGCCTTCACGGTCCTCACGACCAGGGCGCGGTAGGGGAAGACCGCGTACACGCCGACGGCGCTGTCGTTCCTTCCCGCCTGCTCGTCGGCGCCCAGGGGGAACTGGCGCGACCGCCACTTCCAGTGCAGCACCGGGTACGCCGTGAGATCCCACCCCCGCTCGAGCGCCGCCTGGACGCCGAGGTTGCGGGCGGCCGCGTGCAGGTACCGGCGATCGCCCTCGGCCCGGACCGTGTAGACGGCGCGGCCCGACTCCTCGCGGACCTTCCATCCGTTTGGGAAGGCGCCCGCGGCGGAACCGGCGAAGTCGTCGAAGACGATGCAGCCGTCCCTCGCGGACGCGGGAACGGGCCCCGCGAGGAGCAGCGCCAGCAGGACGCCCGCGATCATCGGCCGCGGCGCCACCAGTGGTGGACGAGATCGTCGACGACCTCGCCCAGCTGGCCGATCGTCCGGCACTCGCGGACGACGTCGCAGGCGGGCGCGTAGAGCGGCATCACGCTGTCGCCGACGCCCCACCCCCACTGCCCCTCGGGGTTGAGCCAGATGACGCCCTTGACCCGCTCCCGGATCAGCCGGAGCGCCCACGCCTGGGGGTCGTTGTAGTTGTTCCGCGCGTCGCCGAGCACGAGCACCGTGGTGCGTCGGTCGAGGCCGTCGAGCTCGTTCCGGCAGAAGCGGCTGAAGGCGTGCCCGAAGTCGGACCGACAGTGGTAGTCGACGGGCGCCCCGCGGAGCGCCCACTCGATGGCCCGCTCCACGGGATCGCGGTCGAAGGCCTGGGTCACCTCCGCGATCTCCGAGACGAGCACGAAGGAGCGGACGCGCGAGAAGCACTCCTGCAGGCTCCACACGAGCTGGAGCATGAAGCGCGATGCGTTCCGGACAGAGTCCGAAACGTCGCAGATCGTCACGAGCTTCGGCTTCTCGCGGTGCCGCCGCCGCAGCACGATCTCCATGGGGATGCCGCCGTACTGCAGGCTCTTGCGGATCGTCCGGCGGGAGTCGAGGCGGCCCCGCTCTTCCTGACGCTGCCGGAGCGCCAGCGCGTCCTTGATCCGGCGCGCGAGGCGCGCGACCACCGCCTTCATCTGCGCCACCTCGTCCGCGGTCAGCGCGAACAGCGGCTTGTCGCTCAGGAGCTCGCGCGTCAGCCGCTCTCCCTGTCGGTACGCGCGCCGCTCGAGCTCCCGCTCGACGTGCTGGCGGATCATCCGCCGGAGGGCCTCGAGCCTCAGGTCGAGGTAGCTGCGGATGCGGGCGAGGCGACCGGGATCGAGCCCGCGCGCCTCCAGCATCCGGACCAGGCGGTCGAGGTCTCGCTCGATGGCCGCCCAGTCGAGGCCGTCCTGGATCCGCCGCGAGAAGACCCCCACCTGGAGAAAGTACATGAGCCGCTCGAGCCCGGCGCTCTGCCCGCTCGAGCGGATCGCCCGCTCGAGCTCCGAGCTGTGGCCTCGCAGCAGGAGCTCCGTCAGCTCGTCGAGCTCGATCGCCTCCTCGGTGATGAGGCGGTCCAGGAGCTCCTGGATGGGGGGATCGTCCGGGCCGAGCGCCCGGGCGAGGCCGGCGCCGAGCGCCTGGAGGTCGAGGAAATAGAGGCTGAACAGGCGCTCGAAGGTCGGCAGGTCGCGCGCTTCCTTAATGAGCGAGGCCGCCAGCGCCCACTTGAAGGACTCGCGGTCGCCGAGGCCGATCTCGGCGCTCGCGGCGAGGGCGTCGAGAGCCTCGGAGGGGGAGATCCGGATCTCCGCGCGCCGGAGATCGCCCACGAACTCGAGGACACGCCGGTCCACGGCTCGATTATCCGACACTCTCGCCCGGTCGGCGACCGGGCGGCGCTCGGCCCGGTGGACCCGCTCAGGCGCCGGAGCTCTCGAAGAGCTCCACCCGATTGCGGCCGGCGCGCTTGGCCGCGTACAGGGCGGCGTCGGCCGCGCGCAGCAGGTCGCTCACGGTCGTGGCGTCGTCGGGGCAACCCGCCACCCCCACGCTGATCGTCAGCGGGTCGCCCGACCACTCGCGCGTGACGCCGAACGGGACGGCGGCGATGCCGGCCCGGAGCTTCTCGCCGATGAGGCGCGCGTGCGCCTTGCTCGTCACCGGAAGGATCACGACGAACTCCTCGCCGCCGTACCGCGTGACGACGTCCGTCCGACGGACCTGGTCGCGCAGGCGCTGGGCGACCTCGCACAACGCCTCGTCGCCGCGCGGGTGGCCGTGCCGGTCGTTGTACGCCTTGAAGTGGTCGACGTCGATCATGGTCACCGCCAGCGGCAGGTTATAGCGGGCGGCGCGCCGTATCTCCGTCTCGAGCACCTCCTCGAGGTACCGCCGGTTGAAGAGGGCGGTCAGCGGGTCTCGCAGGGACATGTCCGTGGCGCGGTTGAGCACCGTGGCGTTGTCGAGCGCGATGCTGAGCTGCCGGCCGACGGCCTTGAAGTACGCGAAGTCGCGCGCCGAGAACGCGGACGGCACGGGGGAGTAGACGAGCAGCGCGCCGAGCGGCCGCTCCCACCCGAGGAGTGGCACCGCGATGATCGAGCGGCTCGGCGGGGGGGTGTCGAGCCAGGCGAGCGGAGCCTCGCCCGTGAGCATCTCGGCCACCCGCGTGCGGCACACGCGGTCGGCGAGGCTCTTGTCCGGCGGCAGCGGGCCGCGCGGCAGCATTTGGGTCACCGGGCCGCCCGCGCTCTTGGCGACCAGGCGGCGGGTGACCGTGTCCACCACGAACAGCCCGTAGCCCTCGATGCCGGTCGCCTCCGCCACGCGCTTGAGCGTCGTCGTCAAGAGCTCGTCGAGGTGCAGGGACGCACTGACCGCACGCCCCACCTCGACCAGCGAGTAGAGGTCGAGCACGCCGTCGATGAGGGCGCTCGCCATCGCGTCGACCCGTCCCGGGTTGCTGTCGCGGTCCGGAGCGACGCCCCGGCGACGCAGCCAGACCGCGGCCCCCGCCAGGAGGGCGCCGCCGACGGCCGCGAGGAGGACGGACACGGAGAGGGCGACGAGACCGGCGGCGACGAGGAGGACGACGCCGGCGACGCCCGCGAGGACGGGCCACCGCGACGACGCGGTGAGGATAGTCATGCGGCTCTCGCCATCATAGCCCACGTCCCCCCTTCGGGACCCGTTCTTTGGGCCCGGTCGGCGGGGGCGGGACCGACCGCGCGCCGACATCGCGGAAGGCCGAAGATGCTTGATCTTTCGCGCGGCCGCCCGCGTGCGCGGTCAGTGGCGTCGTCCCTCTGGTTCCAGCTCCGCGCCCTCGCCGGCCCGCCGACTCGCTGGCGGTCTCCTTCTCGGAGGCGAGTTCACGGCCGCGTCGAGAGAACCGGCCCGTCGGGGTCCGCGAACGGGAGACGGCGACGAGGCGAGTCGCCGAATCGGCCCCGCGGGCGACTGGCCAAGCGGGGAGCCCCAGGAAGGGCCCGGGGACAGGCGCGGCGGGCCTAGCGCAGGTCGGCGAGCACCTTATCGAGCGAGCCGCGGACGCGCTCGAGATCCTTCTCGTACTTTACGAGCATCGTCAGCGTGGACTCGACCAGCTCCGCGTCCAGGCGGTCCGCGTTCAGGATCACGAGCGAGCGCGCCCAATCGAGCGACTCGGAGACGGAGGGAGGCTTCCGGAGCTCCATCGTCCGGATGCGCTGGACCGCGCTGACCACGGCCGCGGCCAGCCGCTCCGACACCTCCGGCACCTTGAGCCGGATGATCGCCAGCTCCTCGGCGGGCGCCGGGAAGTCGATGAAGAGGTGCAGGCAGCGTCGCTTGAGGCCGTCCGAGAGCTCGCGCGCGTTGTTGGAGGTGAGGACCACCAGCGGGATGTGCTTGGCCTGGATCGTGCCGAGCTCCGGCACCGAGACCTGGAAGTCGGACAGCACCTCGAGCAGGAAGGCCTCGAACTCCGGCTCCGCCTTGTCGATCTCGTCGATCAGCAGGACCACACGGTCGTCGGACTCGATCGCCTGCAGGAGCGGGCGCGGCGAGAGGAAGCGATGCGAGAAGAACGCGTCGTCCTGTCCGGCGATGCGGGCCACCGCGTCCGGTAGCGACGGCGCGTCCTGGATCAGCTCACCGATCCGCTCGCGCAGGAGCTGGGTGTACAGGAGCTGCTTCGCGTACTTCCACTCGTAGAGCGCCTTGCCCTCGTCGAGCCCCTCGTAGCACTGGAGCCGGATCAGGCGGGCCCGCGTCACGTCGGCAAGGGTCTTGGCGAGCTCCGTCTTGCCGACGCCGGCCGGCCCCTCGACGAGGACGGGACGGCCCATGCGCGTGGCCAGGTACACCACGGTGGAGATCCTCCGGCTCGCGATGTACTGCGCCTCGCGAAAGCGCTGCTGGACGTCCTCGACGGACTGGAACATGACCGCTCCTGGCGCTGAATTGTCGTTCATTGTAGCACGCGCGGCGCGCCCCCCGGCGGGCGCCGGGACGGTGCCGGCGGGTTGTAGAATGGTCGGCGCATGGACGACCAGGCGCGCGCCCCTGACCACTGGCAGCTCGGCCTGTCGGTCGCGATCCCGTTGCTTCCGAACCGGGTGAAGGAGCAGCGGCTCCCCTCACCGCCGTCGATCGCCCGGCGCGTCGCCCGGGCGGCCGACCGCCCGGGAGTCCACCGATGACCAAGCGCGCCCGGCTGCGCGCGCTGGTCACGCTGAAGCAGGGTCTCGTGGTACCCGGTGCCTACGACGGCGTCTCCGTGAGGCTCGTCGAGCGCGCCGGCTATCCCGTGGTCTACATGACCGGGTACGGCACCTCGGCCTCACGGCTCGGGCTGCCCGACATGGCCTTCGCGGGGCTCGGCGAGATGGTCGACCACGCCCGCAACCTCGCCGCGGCGGTCGGAATCCCGCTCATCGCCGACGCCGACACGGGCTATGGTAACGCGCTCGCGGTGCGGCGGACGGTGCGGCTGTACGAGAGCGCGGGGGTGGCGGCACTCCACCTCGAGGACCAAGTGGCGCCCAAGCGCTGCGGACATCTCACGGGCCACCAGGTCATTGCGCTCGCCGAGTTCGAGGGAAAGATCCGCGCCGCCGTCGAGGCGCGCACGGACCCGGACCTCCTCATCATCGCGCGAACCGACGCGATCTCGGCGGCCGGATTCGACGAGGCGCTCCGCCGCGGCGAGGCCGCGGCCCGGGCGGGCGCCGACGTGCTCTTCATTGAGGCGCCGCGGACCGAGGAGCAGATCGAGCGCGTGGCGCGCGAGTTCGACACCCCGCTCCTCTTCAATCACGCGGCGGGCGGCCGCTCACCGCTGCTGCCGTTTAGCCGACTGCGCGCGCTCGGCTACGCGATCATCCTCCTGCCGGTCGACACGCTGCTGGCCGCGGCCAAGGCGATCGACACCTACCTCTGCGAACTTCGGGCGACCGACGACACCCGCGCCCTCGCCGACCGGACCATGGCCTTCGCCGACTTCAACGAGCTGATCGGCGTCGCCGAGCAGCTCCGACTCGCCGAGCGTTACGCCGTCGGCGGCTGACGCCGCCCCTGCGCCGGCGCCCCGCGCGCGACTCCACCTGTGGTAGGCTGTGGGCCGCGCGCCAGAGGAGGTCCACATGCGGCCCGAGAAACTCGCGATCGTCGACGCGGTGGAGCGTCTCGCCGACGAACTGGACCAGCTCTCCCGCCGGATCCACGACAACCCCGAGCTGGGCTACGAAGAGCTCAAGGCCTGCGGCTGGCTCACTGAGTTCCTGGGCCGCCAGGGCTTCAAGGTCGAGAAGGGCGTGGGCGGGGTCGACACCGCCTTCCGGGCGACGATCGAGACCGGCGAGGGGGCCACGATCGCGATCCTCTGCGAATACGACGCGCTCCCCGGTATCGGCCACGCGTGCGGCCACAACGTGATCGCCACCGCCGGCGCGGGCGCCGGCGCCGCGCTCGCTGCGATCCGGGCCCAGCTGCCTCGGGGCCGCATCCACGTGCTCGGCACCCCCGCCGAGGAGGGGGGCGGCGGGAAGATCAGGCTCATCAAGGCTGGGCTGTTCAAGACCGTCGACTGCGCGCTGATGGTCCACGGCTTCGACCGCACGCTCCTGCACCAGGACCATCTTGGCATCGTCCGGGCCGGGTTCGAGTTTCGCGGCAAGGCCTCGCACGCCTCTGCCGATCCCTGGGAGGGCGTCAACGCGCTCGACGCCTGCATCCAGATGTTCAACAACGTCGCGATGCTCCGCCAGCAGACGCGGCCCGACTGCCGGATCCACGGCATCATCACGCACGGGGGTGCCGCCGCCAACATCATCCCCGAGCACGCGGCGGCGCTCTTCTACGTCCGCGCACCACGCATCGACCAGATGTGGGCGCTCTACCAGCGCGTCGTCGCGTGCGCGGAGGCTGCCGCGCGGGCGACGGGTGCCACCCTCACCGTCACCCAGCACGACAACGTGTACGAGCCGCTCAAGCGGAACCAGCCCCTCCTCGACCTCTTCGCCGCCAACATGACGACGGTCGGGATGAAGGAGGGCGAGCCGATCCGCGACCGAATGGGCTCGTCGGACATCGGTAACGTGAGCCAGATCGTCCCGGCCATCCAGCCGATGGTCGCGATCGCGCCCACCGGGATGGCGATCCACACGCGCGAGTTCGCCGCCGCGGCCGTCCAGCCGATGGCCCGGGCGGGGATGCTGGCCGCCGCCAAGACGCTGGCCATGACCGCCTTCGACTTGCTTGCCGAGCCAGCGCGGGTGCAGGCGGCCAAGGACGAGTTCGCCCGGGCGCGCTAACTGGCGCGCCCGCGGACCTACCCTCGGCAGGATCCCGGTCGAGAGCCGCTCGCCCAACGAGCAGGCGCGCGCGCGTCGGGGCGAGCGCGGACGCGACGGTCGCGACGCAGAGGAGCGGGAGCCGCGGGCGTCGGTTGCCGAGCCACCGCGCCCTCGGCCCCGGCTCAGGGGGCGCTCGTCTCCGCGTCGAGCGGCGAGCCCCTCACGGCCCCGGACGCCGGGTGCGGCCTGACCGCAAAGCGGTCGAGGGCGCCGGGGAAGAACGGGAGATCGAGGAGAGCCTGCGCGAACGCGTGGGCCGCGATCTCGGACAGCGCCGGGATCCCGGACTCCCAGCGCCACCGACCGAGGCGGGCGAGGGTCACGCGGGCCTGCGCGGAGGCGGGCTCGAGCCCTGTCGCCTCAAGGTGGTGATAGAGCTCGTGCGCCAGGTAGATCCCGGAGACGGACAGCGAGGGATCGGCGGCGCCGACCGCGCGTACGGACTCGGCGAACAGGCGAATGGCCGGCGGCCGCGACGCGTACTCCGCGATCCGCACGATCGAGCCGAGCGCCGGGGGCTCGCCGCACCAGCTGACGGCGACCTGGAGCCGGGCGGCCAGCGCGAACGGATCGGCCGGCCCGTGCGCCGCCCGGAGGCGCCGGGCGGCCTCCCGCCCGGCCGTGAGCGCTTGGCGGACCGCGGCCGGACGGTCGTCCTCGGGAAGGCGCCGGCCCACGCGGTCGGCCGCCAGTCGCTCACGCCCCCAGACCTCCCCGGCCTCGCGGTGGATCGGCGGGCCCTCAGAGGGAGCGGGGGACGCCGATCACGACGACGGCGTCCTCGGGGCCGAGGCCGGCCAGCTCCCCGGACGCCACCGCCTCGGCCTGGGCCAGGCTCGGGAGGCCCGAGAGGTCCAAGAGGTGCTCGCCGAAACCGAGGAAGATCTCGGGAAAGACGACGCTGTCGCCCGAGTAGTGCGTCGTCTCCTCCCAGACCGCGCGGAGCAGGCGGAGCGCGTCACTCGCCATCCCCGGCCGCGCCAGGCCCCCGCCCTTTCGGAGCTTGATGAAGCCCGAGCGGTCGACGACCCGGAGCGGCCGCCGGGTGCGCGTGAAGAGCTTGAGCCAGCGCTCCTGCCGCGTCGCCGTGAAGACGTAGAGGCCGCTCGTGCGGGCCGCCAGCGCCGGCGCCGAGTGGCCCGGCGCGAGCGAGCCGGCGGCGACGGCGCGCGCCTCGGCCTCGGAGACCGTCTCCCGGAGGTCCCGCGCCCGCAGCTCGGTCGCCCCGAGCGCGGTGGCGCGGACGCGCTGTCGCGGCGCATCGACCTCGACGTAGACCTCCACCGTCTCGGGCTGGGCGCCGAGCCTCAGCACGCTCGCCCGCGCCTCCTGCTTGATCGCCGCGAGGTCTTCCGGCCGCGGACTGGGGACGACGCGCTCGACCACGTCCTGGACCATCGCGAGCGCGACGCCGATCGACGAGATCACCTCCGCGTGCTCGGCGATCCGGTACGGCAGGCCGAGGAGCCGCGCCGTGAACGGGATCAGCGCCGCGGCGCCGCCGCCACCGCCCACGAGCACGACCTGGCCGCGATCGAGCCCGTACTCCGCCAGCAGGGCCTCCACGAGCGGCACCACCTTCCGCGCCGCCGTCTCCAGCACGCCCTCGGCGGCGGCCTCGATCGACCGATGGAGGCGCGCGGCGAGCGGCGCCAGGGCGCGGCGCGCGCTCTCGGGGCGCCCGTGGGCGTAGGCGCCCGGGCTGGTCAGTCCGAGCGCGTTCGCGGCGCACGTCGTGGTCAGGGCGAAGAGCTTCCCGCCCGCCCGCACGGCCACGTAGTCGTCCGGGTCTCCCGGCCGGGGGCTCAGGAGCACCAGCTCGGCGTCCCGGACCTCGGCGGGGTCGGCGAAGGCCGAGTACGGGAGGCCGGCGATGTGGGCGCTCCGTGGGCCCACGTCCGCAATGTCCCGGCCCGAGAGCCGGACGAGGCTCCCGCCCGCGACCCCGAGCACGCGGACGTCGAGCGAGTGGACGTTGGTCCGGTGGCCGCCGAGCTCGACGTACTTGAGGGTCGGCCGCCCGTGGCGGATGACGCCGACGTTCGTGCTGGTTCCGCCCACCTCGAAGAAGACGCCGTCGGAGACGCGGAGGTGCATGAGCGCGCCGGCGACGCTCGCCGCCGGACCCGAGAGCATCGTCAGGACAGGCCGCCGCCGCATCTCGGCCGCGTCCATGACACCCCCGTCGCCGCGCATGATCATGAGCGGCGCCGTGATCCCGGCCGCGCGGATGCTCGACTCCGTCATGTCGGCCGTCTCCATCATTTTCGGCAGGATGCTCGCGTTGATGACGGCGCTCCGGGTGCGCACCGTCAGGCCGTAGAGCTTCGAGATCTCGTGTCCCCCGGTGGCCGGCACGCCCAGCTCGGCCGCGGTCTGGAGGACCCGGCGCTCCTGCTCCGCGTCGTCGACGCCGAAGGCCTCGCTGGCCACGATCACCTTGGCCCCCTGCCCGAGCAGCCCGCCGATCGCGGCGCGGACACGGTCCGCCGACGCCGAGCGCCGGTCGAGGAACGCGTGGAAGGTCTGGAGTCGGCGACCGGGGCCGAGCTCGAGGGCGTCCACCGCCGTCCCCCGCCGGGCGAGGAAGCCTTCGAGTGCCCCCGTGCCCATGCCGAGGATCCCCACCGGCGCCACGTCCCCTTCGAGGAGCGCGTTCGTCGCCTGGGTCGTGCTGTGGGCGAGGAACGCCACGGCGCCCGGGTCGACGCCAAACCCCGCCAGCGACCGCCGCAGCACCTCAACCACCCCCCGGGCGACCCCCTCGGGGGCGTCGTGCGTCGTGAGGACCGCCGCCTTGCCGCGGATCTCGTGGGTGGCGTCGTCGAGCACGACGGCCTTGGTGAAGGTCCCGCCGACGTCGATCCCGATCCGGACTCTCACCGACGCGTCATCGCCCGAGCATGACGTACGCGATGAACGCGTTGATCGCGACCATGAGCCAGCCGAACGGCAGCGCCGTCCTGAGGAAGTCCTTGTGCGTCACCTTCGTGAATCCGAGGGTCCAGAGCGTCCAGGAGTTGGTGGGATCCTGGCTGCCCTGGAGGCAGAGCGGCCCACGCCAGAGGGCGTAGAGATACGGGACCGCGAGGAACTGCGACTGCAGCATGATCGAGAGCAGTGCGGCGCCGGTCCCCACGACGGCGAACGGCCCGCGGTAGATCGCGAGCGGAGCGAGCCCGGCGAAGAAGACCGCCGCCTGGAGCGGCGTCTTGGGCAGGACTGGCCGGAAGATGGGCTGGAGCGCCTGCTGGACCTGGGGGAGCTGGCCCGCAACGATCAGCATCCCGCAGATGATCCAGAGGGCCGCAATGGTGGCGATGTCCGGGAACGCGTCGTAGAAGGCCTTGTGGAAGAGGTCGACCGAGCCCTTGAGGCTTCGACTCCGTCCGGTCGCCAGGAGCGCGAAGACGATGCCCAGCAGGAACGCCGGAATCATCGGCCACCTGAGGAGGGCGACGGCCGCGAGCGGGACCGCGGGAGCCAGGTACGCGTAGCGCGGGACGCGCGTCCACGCGGCCGTCTGGGCCGCCGGCGCCGCGACCGCGGCGAAGCGCCGGGTGCCCCCGCGCGCCAGGTGCCAGGCCGACATCGCGAGCGCCATCCCCAGGTAGACGGCGCCGCCGATCAGGAAGAAGCGGAGGTACGCCCCCTCGTACTTGATC
>Ga0209801_1002378_pt1 | contig 11017 bp, 12 predicted proteins | sample GraSoiAngelo_127_FD_185884 | JGI IMG/M metagenome (GOLD analysis project Ga0209801, IMG submission 185884) | Grasslands soil microbial communities from the Angelo Coastal Reserve, California, USA - 14_0927_09_40cm (SPAdes) (version 2) | ecosystem: Environmental > Terrestrial > Soil > Grasslands ... | reverse complement strand
AGGACGACGAATGCCGCACTGCACCCAACCCAAACCAGTGCTTTCTGGATGGCCTCATGGAGCGGCTCGTTCCCCATCCCCAGCAGCGCATCCAAAATCGGGTCCAACTGCGCGTGAATCCACCGAGCACACTGCCCTGTGAGTTTGAAATTGTTTAGAACATCTTGAAAACCGTATCCGCCCAGAAGACCAGCAGTTCCAGCGTGAATTTTCTCGCTGAGGGTCGCCACGAAAATGAAACCGAGGATGCCGCCATCGATTCCGCCCGCCAAAACGGAAAATATTGGGCTGGGACGAGACAGGTCTCGGATTGCCAGATCCAAGAAAAGAACATTTAGGAACACCCAAACCATCCCCGCGAGCGGAACCCAAACCGAAACAGGCAGGGACGTGAAAGATCTCCGGGATGAAGACACAGGCCCTATTGCAGTTGACATGCCCACCTCCGCTGGTTCATTGACCTTGTAGAATAGTGATGCTCATGAGGCTAACGTTTCACGCCATCTGTCTTGCACGGCCGGAGTTGTTAAGTGCAGGATGAGTGCCTAGAACTCGCACGACCAATCTGCGGATTTTTCAATGGCTTGGAAACGGCCTGGATATTCCATACCGCTTCATGCCGGTAAACTGGTTGGGGTTGGGACACTCCCGAAAATAGTGCGGTTGTCGCTCTTTCGGGGAACAAAAACCTGGTCGGGCGCCGAAGCCCGCACCGCCTGATTCAAATTTTTCGTCGCATCGCAGTTTTTGCTCCGCTGCGGCGCAAATTTGGTTGCTCCCTTCTCACTCCGGCACGGCGCAAACGAAATCAGCAGGAAGAGCACATGCTCCTGCGAAATCCGCGCCTCTTTCCGATCGTTGGCGTCCCATTTCTTGCCCTGGTCTTTCGAATTAGCAAAGGGCCTGATCTGTCGAAACACGGTGGGGTTGGACTGGCTTGAGCCGGAACTGTTGCTGTCCCTCCTGGGTGACCCCCATTGGCTGAGCATGGTAAGCCACGGGAGAGGAACGACCTGGAGAAGTGGGTTGCAGGAGACGGAGAAAGATCATCGATCCGCGCCGAGGTGCATGGGTGAGGGTGAGGTACTTGCCGGTTTCTTCGTTACATTCGAGCTCGCACCTCTCCACGAAGAAAGTATGCGCGCTATCCCAACCGGATGCTTCGACCGGGTAGGAATTGGTAATGGGACGCTCGGCAGTCAAGGGCATCGGAAACCTCTACCGGGGGAGCTGCAGCTGCCTTGCCACAGGTGTTTGGCACGAAGGAGTTGAAAATAAACCGCTTAGCGGACAATGAAGTTTGTGAAGCTGTGCGGGGACGGGACAACCTGGCGCGGGTTGTTTAGAAGTGGGGCAGCCATCCAGGATGCTCCGTCAGCACGCTTTAGAACTGACCACGAAGCAGGTAATGCGTGGCGATGGCCTTGATCGGGCCGTAGACATAGCGAAAAGCGACGATCGCCAACAGCAGCCCCACCATGGCGTAACTGTTCCCCCGAAGCCAGTCCAAATACCGCTGGGAACGTGTCTCGCCCATGAAGAGCATGATGGCAGTGCTGCCGTCGAGCGGAGGAACCGGCAGCAAATTAAACGTACCGAGAAGCAGGTTTAGCGAGAAGAAAGCGCCGAGGACACTGCCCGCAAAGTCCGGAGGGTCCTTGTGCAGCCAGCCTTGGGACCACCCCAGCCGCAGCAGGACGGCCGCGACCAGCATCAGCGTGTAATTCGTGGCCGGACCCGCCAGAGCCATCCACGCCGCCCGGCGCGGATGCCTCCGCTCCCACACCCGATCGTACGGCGCGCTGGCCCATCCGATAAGCGACCCGTTTATGATCAGTGAGAGAATGGGAATCACCACCATGCCCCAGGGTTCGCGCTGTATGTGCGGCACGGGGTTGAGCGATACTTGTCCGCCCGCGAACGCCGTATCGTCCCCACCAATTTTGGCGGCCAGCGCGTGCGCCGCTTCGTGGCAAGTGGTCGAAAAAAGAAACGCAACGTACCAGATAAATCCCAGCGCCAGCAGTTCGGGAGAGAGATCAGCCATGAAGGTAGTCTTCGTTCCCTCCGGCCCAGTAGCCTAGATGGCCCCGCGCCGCTTTGCAAGCAAAGCCCCTGGGGTTTCCAAGAACCGATGAGGAGGACAAGATCAAGGAAAAGCTCGGCCCCTTAGGGTTCAAACCGCTGACGTTTTTCGAGAGTAGGGACACGAAAGAAACGGTGCAACGCGCTGCTTCGTGGCCCTTCACGACGATGCAGGGAAAGAAGACCAACTGGCGATGGTCGCCTTCGGATACAGGCGATCCCACCGACGTCAATGACCGGGACGCGCGAGCTGGGGCCTTCAAAAGGCTAGAGTGTTCGACGGGTGGAAGGGCCCGCTCGCGGAAGTCCGAACGGATCTGTCAGCCGATCGATTACCGACTACTTTTCACTGGCCATAGGCTTGGGAGCGGCGCTGATAACCACGCTGTACATCGACCACGACCGCCACGTAATCGAGAACCCCGGATAGGATTTTGGATCGCCTGCGGGCCCGTGCTGATTATTTACCGCAGTACGCATGGACGAGCGGCAACTCCGCTAGCCGACCATGCGCCCATCAATTAGGTCACCGCGATTGCCGCGACGCCGTCCTAGCGGCTCTCACCAGCAGTCCCTACGGCGCTGTTTGTTTTGGAAAGGCCTTGGACCCGGATGGCGAGAACTGAAAACGGATGAGCCATTCGCTGGGGGCGCTGTGACCGCCGATTTCGGGTGAAGCAAATTGCCAGTTGCGCGCGGCTTTGAGTGCAAGGTCGGCAAAGTATTTACTCGGGCCGGCTGAATCGAGGGAAGCTTCAGCAACATTGCCCGTCGGGTCCACCTGGACGCGGACGCTGACGCGAACGACGCCCCGAATGGTGGCGCGCGCCTTCGCGGGGGCGTCGGGCAAAACCTGGTCGAGGACGTCACCGCGCGTGAGAGAGGACGCCGAGGTACTTGGCGCGTTTGCGGACGGGAACTTATCGACGCGCACCGAAGCAGGGGCAGGTGCGACAACTGGCGACCTCGCAGGCTGGGCCCCAGGCTTTTTCGCAGCGGCGGTCATCGGCGAGTTTCGCGTTGCGGAAGGTGCGGACGGTTTCGGTTTTGACTCTGACGGGGATTCACGACGCACTGGCTGCTCGACCGGCTTTGACGGTTCCGCCGGCTGAGCCGAGGTCGTTGCCGCGGACGACGAAGAGTCGGGGCGATGGCCGAGAATTTTCGGTAGCGCAAGAACGGCGACGAGGACAAGAACTGCGGCCGCAAGAGGAACCACATAGTTGGGGAGAACCATGGTTTGCCTTGGCGCCCTCGCGGCTTGCAGACGTGGCCGTTGCGCTTGCGCTCTCGGCGGAGGCGGGCCGGACTTTGGGACCTGCGGCTTTGCCGTTGGCACCGCCGGAACCGAAGCGGGCGGAACAGCTAACGGAGAAACGGACTGACTGGCGGCAGCGCCGACGGCCACGGGATTGAGGCGCGCGGCGATTTCAGCAATGCTCCAGCGGCGCCGTGGATCGCGGCGGAGTGCGTGACGCGCGATATCGAGGAACGGCTGGGGAAGCGTGTCGGGGACGATTGGGTCAGCTTGATTTCCGGGCTGCAAGACAGGTACGCGCTGCGTGAGTGTTTCGACCAGGGTGATGCCGAGAGACCAGACGTCGGCGGCCGCCGAGAGCGGTGACGCTGCGGTTTCGGGAGCGTCGTGGGCATCAAACTTGCCCGATGATTTGCGGCACTCACCGATGGGGAAGAGCGTATCGCTGGAAAGCTTGAGTTGATCGGCACTGGCGAGAATGTTGGAAGGTTTGATGCGTGAATGAACCAGGCCTTTGCTGTGGAGATAAACGAGAACATCGAGCAGGGGTTCGAGCGTTTCGCGGCCTTCGGAAGCCGTCAGAGGACGCAGGGGGAGAATCTGCGAGAGGTTTTCTTCGGCATACTCCAACACGATGTAAAGACGGTCCCTATTCTCAAGGCGGCAACGGCCGATGTCCAAGATGCGCATCAGATTGGGATGAGCCAGCTCTGTTGCGCGGCGCCAAAGAGAGAGCTGGAGATCAGAGGTGGGACCGGCGGGAATAAATTTGATGGCCGCTTTTTGAGTTTGCGGACCAGCGAGCTGGGTGAGGAAAACGGCGGAATCGTCCGAACCTCCTAAGTACTGCCGCAACCGGAATCGATTGTCGATGACCTGACCTTCGCACAGTTGCCAGATAGCACTCATATTGCACCTCCAACTGCAAATTCCTGCGAGCCGGCCAATGGGGACGGTCCCAACGGTGTGGCGTGCAACCGCCGAATGAACGCCGCCGCGTCTAAGGCAGAGCGGGAAGGTCTCGACGTGCGATTCGCAGGCGCCTGGGGCCGGGCGCTGTTCGCACACATTTTGGCATGAAATGGGTAGGAAGAGGCAACGTGATTCCTATCGGTTATGGAGAGACTACTAGGGGCAGTGTGAAAGGCGCCCGGAACGAGCGGCATGGATTAAGGCTTCGCAAGCGGAGATACAGGCGTGCCGGAAGTCGCGGGAGGATTTCTTATGAATGTCCACGGAATGAAGGAGCGTAGCCGTGCCATGCAGGAGCGCGACGAGCGCCAGAGCCAGGCGAGTGTGCCGATCGGGCTCACCACCAAGCTGCATGGCAAGCCGCCGTTTCAAGAATTCGAACGAAGGCATGTGTTCCCTGCGGGCGAAGGCGATAGCCCAATCTTCGGAGATCAGCCGGAAGTCGTTGGGATGCGACCCAAAGAAGTCGAGAACGCGGCGGCAAGCTTGCGTGGGAGTACGTGAGGACTGGATGGCCGCGAAGAGCTTCAGGCGCGCGCGGCGGCGCAGGGGAGCGAGAAGGCCGCCCTTGTTGGAGAAGCGCTCATACAGAGTTGGGGTAGTGGTGCCCGAGGCGCAGGCGACGGCGCGCATGGTAAGGGCGCGCTCGCCGCGTTTGCTCCACATGCGGTACGCGGCGTCCAGGATGCGGCCTTCCAGTCGGGCATCGGGCTTACGAGGCATGCAGCACCTCCACTCATCCTGGGCAAGATTATATTCTTTATATCGTTAAAGATACTACGTATCAATAATGAAACCGAAATGTCCCTCGCGGCTTCTCTCTAAATATCCAAAGACGGGAGTATGCGATAACAAGTTATGTTTCGATTTCAATACGGTGTGAGCACCAAGGCCAGCCGGAAGCTGACCTGGGAAGTTTTCTCGAATTGGCGGTGATGGAATGAATTTGCAAACGTCTCTGGAGACATGAACTGGCGCGAAGGAAGGCCGTGGGAAGCGGGAAGCCGGCTGGAGATTGAAGTACGGGAGCCGGTGAAGACCGTTGTGAGTCACGTGATTACGAATTGCCAGCCCGGGCACAAAGTGGGATGGATCGACCACGCGCTCGGAGTGGTACTGGCGCAGTGGGTCAGCTTCGAAGAGCAACCGAGAAATGGGAAGCGCGTGCATACCTGGGGCGACATCGTCCATTCCGGTGTGAAGATCGCAGGGCGAACCGCCGAGCAGGTCATCATCAGCTTCAGGAGAGACATGGTACGAAAATCTTCGATCGGTGTGTGACCGACTTGCGGAAGCAAGCGACGACTGAGCAAATTGCGGGAAACGTGAAGTGAGCCGAGTTCTGGGGCGCTGCTCCCGGATGCTCTTTATCTCTGCCCGCATTTCTCTGCCGGTATTTCGAGTTTCCTGACGATGGAGAACCACAAGAGCCGTTCCGAGCGAGTGTAGCCGAGCTCCCAGTTGCGTCTCCTGGATCACTCGCTGGCCAAACGAGGCAGCACCGCTCAGGCGAATAACGCGTCGAGGTAGAACGCTCCGCGAAAAGCTTGTTGTTCCCGTTTATTATATTTTCCATGGATTAGCAAATACCGAATTTCTGTCAACAGTCCCAAAACAAGAAAACATTGATAGCCAAAGAAATGACGGCCGATTGAGTTGCCGTCACTGATGACTCGCGTCGAGAGATGAAGGGCGGGAGAAATGGTGGGCCTCGGGAATGGATGGATGTCTCACAAAACCGATCCGCCCGTAAGTTCGGATGAGGTTGTAGAAAGCCATCTGGCACGGCGAGCGGAAACTAGGGAAGCCCAAATAAGCACACCGAACAAGAAAGAATCAGACGGCAGCACGCACCGACAATGGAAGTGCGAGGAACGCGACGATGGGACGCGAGCGCATTTTCGGGCTCGGCTCACTTTGATCGGGACGACGATGTCTTGCTGGTCGTGCCGGGGAGGAGGAGGCTCTTGGGGCCGCTGACGAAGGGATTGCCACGCTCGTAAAAGCGAAGGGGTCGATCGGCGGCACGAGTAATACCGATGCGGACCGTGCTTTCGATGGAGCCAATCGGATGACTGGTTTCGCCCAGCCAGAGCGGGCCAGGGCCACAAAGGTCCAGGCCATCGTGGCGGCGATCGATTTGGAAGGCGGCGGCGAGGCGTCCGGGCCCGCGGGTGAGATCGAGAAGTAGAGTGGTCTTGCGGTGGCGCTGCATGAGCTCGATGCCTTCTAGCGGTTCGATGCCGCGGATGAGGATCGCGGCAGCGGTTCCGGCGGGCTCGCTCACGACGTTGAGCATGAAGTGCGCGCCATAATTGAAAAAAATGTAGGCGTGGCCAGGGGCGAGATACATCGAGCGAATACGCGGAGTAGGCCCGCGGAAGTGATGTCCGGCAGGATCGCCCGGCGGATAGGCTTCCGTTTCCACGATGCGGCCGCTGAGGCGACCCGCAGGGAGATTATGGACGACGACTCTTCCGATAAGGTAGCGAGCGAGATTGACAGTGTCGGAGGGAAGGTCTCGGCGGCGGAGACGGCGAATCGTGAATTTCGCCGATGAGCATTTCACAGCCGCGCGCGACGAGGACATGGGATCTCGACTCAGCGGGAGAGCAGTTTTTGGAGGCCGCCGGAAGAAACCAGATCCTGGTATTCAGGGTGCTTGCGAATGAATCTGGAGACGTAGGGACAGAGCGGGACAACCCGGAGACCATTGACGCGGGCGAAATCGAGCGCCGCGCGCGCGAGTTTGGCAGCCAGGCCCTGGCCTTCGAGTGGCTTCGGCACTTCGGTGTGGGTATAAACGATACGGCCGGGAAAGCGGCTATAAGTGATAAAGGCGCAAAGGCCGTCAACGCTGACTTCGAAGCGTTGAGCATTTTCGTTGTGGGTGACGGTTACATCGTTGAGATTCACGTCCACGGATCACCCTGAGGCCTTGCTGGTTTTTTCATTCCGAACATAACCGAGCGCGCCGGAGGGGCACTGCTCGACCTGTTTGACAATGCTATCGCTTCCAGAGCCTTGCATATTGATCCACGGGCGAGCGTTGACGTTGAAGACTGGGCCGAGGCCCTGCACGCACTTCCCGGAGTGAATGCAGACGCCGGGTTTCCAAATGACGGTGATTTCGCCGTTCGTATAGGTTTTCTCGGGTGCGCTCAAGAGGACCTCCTGCTGACCGGGAAAGTCTATCAGGGAATTCACCAAAACTACGGGGTGGAGGAGTCGGGAGGCTCGTTGTTGAAGAGGCGGGCGAGTTCGGCGTGATCGATGACCACAGCGGGGTCGCGCTGGATGGCGTCGAAGTATTTCTTCTGGAAGGCGTCCCCGGATTCCGTGGGAACGAACATTTTCCTAGCGAGAGAGATGGTCCCGCTGGTGTGTTCCGGGGTGATGGGCTCCTTGGCAGCCAGAGTTTCGTCGATGCGCACGACGAATTCGGAGAGGTTGTGCAGCCAGGCGAACTGCGAATGGTCGATTACGAGGCGGAAGAGCTCGCCGGTGTTGACATGGCCGTGCTCGCGCTCGTACTCGCGGCGCTCCATGTTGAGAAGAGTCTTGTGGAGGCGCAAAAGAGCGAGGCGAAGGGAAAGCAGCTTCTTGCGGGCGGGGGAATCGTTGTTCGCGGGATATAAATTTGAGCTTGGAGAATCCATTTTCGAATGACACCTCTATTCTCCGATAGTCGGCATGCAATTTCAAAATGAAAGCGAGAGGGCTTCGACACGGAGTTCACCGAGCACAACGAGAAGAGAGCCGAGGATCAATCGTGATAGCGCTGCTCGCCGACCGGCAGAGGGATAGGAAGGCGGTTGCCGGGCGGCGGGAGTGGGCAGGTCGAGTAAGGAGTGTAGGCGCACGGAGGATTTTCCAGGCGATTGAAATCGAGCACTAGCTCGCCGGGCTTATCGAGGCCGTTGGTGGGGGAGCCAGTATAGAGAAATCGGCAGGCACCGTAAGTGGTCGTGGCGCTGGTCGTGTCGCGAAGTATAAAGAAAAGTTTTGCAACGGCAGGATCTTCAAGGACAGGCTCCAACCGAAAAGTTTTTCCTCCAAGAGTGAATTCCGCGGCGCCGGGAACGGGCTGATCGTAGCTGGTGCCGACGAGGGTGGCGAGAGTGATCGTCTTTTGCGGCGAATAAGGAATCCATTTGGCGGTCACCCGATACCGAGCCTTGGGCGCATACCACTTTAGCCCGTGGAAGCCGATGAGGGCGGGAGAGTGAGAATCCTTGGTGCGCAGAGCGAAACGGGCTTCCCGCCGAATCACGTACAAGTTCAGAGTACCGATGGTGAGATGGGGAGAAACTTTATCTTTGTTCGCCTCGGTCCGCAGAGTTTGCGGTTTCGCAGGAGTCCCGGCGACGAGGAGGTCCGGAGGGAATCCACCCTCGGGAGGATTCAGCGTGACGGTTTCGCCGTCGAGTCGCAGGACGGCGAGGCGAGCGGGTCCGGAAGCGAGATGGATTTTGTTATCAGGAGCGGAGCCGACGGAGTTGTCTCCGGGCTGGAGCCATTCCAGGCCGGCGAGAGAAAGCCAGCCGTCCGGCTTGAGGAGCTCTACTTTATGTGCCTCGCGCCAGGCTGCGTTGTCTTTTTGCCAGGGAGTATCTTGCGAGGCCGCCGTCGGCGGGAGCAGCGCGAACAGCAGGGCGATGAAAGCCAGGCAGGCCAAACGATTCCTGAAGGGCATGAGAAAGTATACCGTGGAAGAGAAAACGCTGAAAATGAAGATGAGCCAGAAAGAGCATGACCCCCGAACAGATTATTTGGAGGCCAGGTTCTTTGAACTGCAAGCGGATCGGCGAGCAGCAGAAATATTCGTCCTCGACATCACTATTCCCAATGAACTATACGGCCAGCTATGGAGCATGTGCCGTTGGCTAAATCGATTTTTCAATGCATTCGTGCAATTCTTTTGTTGCTGAAGATGCAACCTGGAGGCGCGTTTCCTTATCACATGGAAGTAGTCAAATCATGCTCTCCTCAGCGGGAATAATGCTCTTGATTCGCTTCCGCAAGGCGAGGACAAAAGGAAAATAGACTCCATGAGAAAGACCAAATTCACCGCAGGACTGCTGACATTCTCACTGTTGCTTGCAGCCCACGCCATCGCCGGTAATTCCAACAAGGGTACGCTCCATGTCGACGAGACCGTCACTGTCGCTGGCAAGCAGCTCCCGGCCGGCGAGTACCAAGTGCAATGGGCGGGAAGCGGGTCGAATGTTGAAGTCAGCATTTCCGACGGCAAGGACACGGTAGCCAAGGTGCCGGCGCAGGTTCTTCCGCTAAAAAAAGCCGAGGCCGTGAGTGGGTACTCCACCAACATCGACCAGGCTGGTAACAAGGCGCTGACGGGAGTTTTCTTTGCTGGCAAGAAGTATCAGCTGTCCATTGGAGAAGCGACCGCTCGAACGGCCACCCCTTCCGATAAGACGCAAGGGAGCAACTGACCTGGGCATTTCTTCCCGGAGTTCGCAGACAGAAAAAAAGAGGGACCTCGGAGCGGTCCCTCTTTTTTTCGTCTATGTGTAATTAGGCCACAGGGACTCAAGAGCATAGCAGCCTGGCAGTAAGACCGACTCGCGATTCGGACCATGATGTGATCTAACAGAACCAGCTCCCATGAGTGTATGATTTGGAGCGTTTGGCCCAGCGGAGGGTTGGCCTTTTCTTGAAATTGATTCAGTTGATTGCCTCGACCGAGTGCAACTCCCGACAGCAGTTCTGGTTTTTAGCATCGGAGGAACCTTCATGATTGTAGGTGTGCCCCGCGAGAGCTTTCCGGGAGAGCGGCGCGTGGCGCTGGTGCCCGCGGCCGTTCCCAATTTAACCAAGACGGGTTTGCAAGTGGTGGTGGAGGCCGGAGCCGGCGCCAGCGCCGGCTATCCAGACGCAGACTATGCCGCAAAAGGCGCAAAGATTGTCTCCGACCGCGCCGAAGTGTTTCGCGCCGCGGACATCGTTGTGCAAGTTCTATGCTACGGATCGAACGACCGGACCGGCAAGGCCGACGTTCCGCTTTTCCGCAGCGGGCAGGTGCTTATTGGATTCCTGAGGCCACTGGGCTCCATCGCGACCATTCGGGAAATCGCCGCCAAGGGAGTGACTTCGTTTTCGGTGGAGTTGATGCCGCGGACGACGCGCGCCCAGAGCATGGACGTGCTTTCATCGATGGCCACAATTTGCGGCTACAAGGCGGTCGTGCTTGCGGCGGATACTTCGCCCCGCATTTTTCCAATGCTCACAACGGCCGCGGGGACAATTACTCCGGGCCGCGTTTTTGTGATTGGAGCCGGTGTTGCGGGTTTGCAGGCGATCGCCACGGCGCGACGACTAGGCGCCGTGGCTTCGGCTTACGACCTGCGTCCTGCCGCAAAGGAGCAAGTACAGAGCCTGGGCGGAAGATTTGTTGAACTTCCGCTCGAGGCCAAGGATGCCGAGGATGCGCGCGGCTATGCGCGGGCGCAGGACGAAGCTTTTTACAAGCGCCAGCGGGAATTGCTGGGAAAAGTTGTAGTAGAGAGCGACGTGGTGATCAGCGCGGCGGTTATTCCAGGGAAGAAGCCTCCGATTCTGGTGACCAAAGAAATGGTAGCGAGCATGGCGCCAGGCTCGGTGATCGTCGATTTGGCCGGCGAGCGCGGAGGCAATTGTGAGCTCACTCGCCCGGGAGAGATCGTCGTCGAATACGGAGTG